>Ga0326726_10002551_pt1 | contig 16705 bp, 12 predicted proteins | sample MHFenrmetagenome_2_FD_207603 | JGI IMG/M metagenome (GOLD analysis project Ga0326726, IMG submission 207603) | Lab enriched peat soil microbial communities from Michigan Hollow, Ithaca, NY, United States - MHF15MN | ecosystem: Environmental > Terrestrial > Soil > Wetlands > Peat | place: USA... | reverse complement strand
TCTGCCGGAGCTCGAGGCGCCGACCGCGATGGTTGACGGCGGCGCGAACAGCGGCGCGCAGGAAGCGCCCGCGGGCGCGCCGAGGAATTTCTGTTTTCTGTTCGGCCGCACGCGGCTCTTCGACGAAGCGACACTGAAGTCGCTCTATCCGGCGCACGACGCATTCGTGAAGAAGTACGCCGCAGCGACCGACGCGCTCGAGCGTCAGGGATTCTTCCTGAAACCCGAAGCCGACGCCGCGCGCAAAGCGGCACAGGATTCCAACGTCGGAAGATAGAACGCAGAGTTCGCTGAGACCGCAGAGTAACAACGAACTCCCTCGGCGCGGTCTGCGGTCTCTGCGTTCCCGCTTCGATCTTCGTTACTGAGAAGTCGTCGTACGGTGCGCGGCGAGGAAATCGTGCACGGCATCCCGGAATTCCTGACGCGCGGGCGCCCCGCGCGCGCCGCTGTGCGTGGCGCCGTCGATCACGACGACGTTCAGCGACGGCAGCAGCGTCTTGAACGCGTCGACGCCGGCCTTGAGCGGATCGGCGCTCCCGACGACGGCGAGGATCGGCATCTGCAGCGCTCTGACCTGCGCGACCGTGACGACCTGCGCTTTGTTGCCCCGCTGCACGGACGCCAGGGCGATCGCATCGTTGCGGCCGAGGCTCGCTTGTGACTGGCGATCGATCACGTCGTCCGACGGCCTCGGCTCGTTCGGCGGCAGGAGTCTGAGAATCAGCGGCCGCATGCCCGTGCCCTGCTCGAGCGACGAGGCCAGTTCCTCGTTGTCCCGCTCGTTTTGCGCCGTCCATCCCAGGCGCGGCGACGACCCGCCGAACACCGCGCTGATGACCCGCTCGGGATGCGTCGTGATGAACTTGCCCGTGATCGCGCCGCCCATCGAGTAGCCGACGATGTGCGCCTTCGCGAGGCCGAGGTGATCCATCAGGCGCGCGACGTCCTCGATCATCTCGATGCCGTAGCTCTTCGCGTCGTGTGGCTTGTCGCTCTTGCCGTGGCCACGGCAGTCGAGCGCGACAACGCGGAAGTCCTTCGCGAGGGCGTCGATCACATGGGTCCCGCCCCAATTCGCGTCCAGCGTGGACGAGAAACCGTGAATCAGGACGACCGGCTCGCCCTGCCCGACGTCGACGTAGCGGATCTTCACGCCTTTCGAGTCGAAGAACTTGTCGTCGAGCGCGGTCTGCGCGCCCGCGACTGACGCGACGAGTCCAAGACACGCGGCCAGCACGAATGTTCGGCGTCGCATACCTGCCTCCTGAATCCGCGATTGTAACCGGTACCTGTCACCCACCTGTCACCCACCTGTCACCCACCTGTCACGTAACAGTCACCAAGTACGTATAATCACCAGCACGGAGGCTCCTGCAATGACCCGTCGCCTGTTTGCTGGTCTCGTCCTCGCGCTCGTTCCGACCATTGCTGAGGTCGTGACTCCTGCGGCAACCGGCGGCACCGCGTGCGCGAGTCTCGCCGCGCTGACGATTCCGACCGTCACGATCAAATCGGCGACCGCGATCGGGGCCGGCCCCTTCACGCCGCCGAGCGGCACCGGCGCCACGATGACACTGCCGGCGTTCTGTCGCGTCGAAGCGACCGCGCGGCCGACGACCGACTCGGACATCAAGTTCGAAGTCTGGATTCCGCCCGCCGACGCGTGGAACGGCAAGTTCGAAGGCGTGGGCAACGGCGGATACTCGGGCGCAATCGGCTACACCGTGATGGCCGCGGGTCTGCGGCGCGGCTACGCGGTCGCGAGCACGGACACCGGCCACGCCGGCGACGACATGAAGTTCGGCCAGGGCCATCCGGAGAAGATCGTCGACTGGGCGTACCGCGCGATCCACGTCACCGCGGAGGCCTCGAAGCTGATCGTCCACAACAACGCCGGCCGCTTCCCGGAACACGCGTACTTCAACGGCTGCTCGAGCGGCGGCCATCAGGCGCTCTCGGAAGCGCAGCGGTACCCGGACGACTACGACGGCATCATCGCCGGCGACCCGGCGAGCAATCGCATCCGCCAGACGTTCGGCTTCCTCTGGTCGTGGAACGTCTCGCACACCAAGGACGGCTCGCCCATCCTGTCGCAAAGCAAGCTCTCGCTGCTCACGAAGGCCGTCGTCGATTCGTGCGATGGGCTCGACGGGCTGAAGGACGGCATCATCGACGATCCGCGCCGCTGCCACTTCGATCCGGGCCGGCTGCTGTGCAAGAGCGGCGACGACGCCACGTGCCTCTCGGCGCCGCAGGTCGAGGCCGCCAGAAAAATCTACGAGGGCCTGAGGAATCCGCGGACCAGCGAGCAGATCTTCACCGGCTGGCCGCGCGGCAGCGAGGGCTTCGGCGACAACGCGATGCAGAGCTGGCGGCAATACATCATGGACCCGCAGGAGCCGATGCGTGTCGGCTTCTTCAAGTACTTCCTGTTCCACGATCCGAACTGGGATCCGCGGACGATTGACTACGACCGCGACCTGGCGTACGCGGAGCAGAAAATGCCGTGGATGAGCGCGGTCGAGAAGGATCTCACGCCGTTCAAGAAGCGCGGCGGCAAGCTGCTCATGTACACGGGCTGGGCGGATCCGGTCGTGCCGCCGCAGGACACCGTCGCCTACTACGACGGCGTCGCCAAGACGATGGGCGGGCTCGAGAAGACGCGGGAGTTCTATCGCTTCTTCCTCGCGCCGGGCATGGGCCACTGCAGCGGCGGACCCGGGCCGAATCAGTTCGACACGCTGGCGGCGCTCGAGCAGTGGGTCGAGAAGGGCGTCGCGCCTGAAAAAATGATCGCGTCGCACTCGATCGGCGGCAAGGTCGATCGCACGAGGCCGCTCTGCCTGTACCCGCAGGTCGCGCGCTGGAAGGGCACGGGCAGCACGGACGACGCGGCGAACTTCATGTGCGTCACCGAAGCGCCGACGACGCCCGTGCGCAAGACGACGTCTGGCGGCGGACGTTAGGTCCGGCTGAAGCCGGACACTACCGGGCCCGGACCCGCTGCGCGCGCTCGAGGAAATCGAGCTGCGCTTTCAGCAGGTGTCGCTTCATCTGCACGGTGTCGCCCAGATCGATGTACGGCTCACCGTCGGCGTCGTACGCCAACCACGCAGGCAGTCCCTTGCCGTTGGGGTCGCCGGTCCTTGCGAAATTCACCCAGTAGCTGGACATCGCGTCCGAGAGTCTCCGGTCGGCGTCGGCGTACATGAACGTCGGATTGCGCAGGTTGCCGAACACGTAGCCGATCTCCGACGCGTGATACGCGCCCCAGTCCTTCGCGCGCGGGCTCGGCGGCACATGCGTGAACTGATACAGAAACGCTTTCCGCCCGCCCGCCGTCACCATCCGCGCCCACGTCCGCATTTCGAGCGTGAACGTGGTGTCCCGGCCAAGGCCGAGCATCGCGGCCGCGATGTCCGCTTCGCTCTTCACCGGGTACACCTCGTCGAATTCCTTCGAGAGCCCGGGGAACTGCGTCTCGATGCGCTGGCGGAACGCGTCCATCGTTTTCGGAAACGTCGCGGGACTGCTGAGCGTCGTCCACTCGTTCACGTTCGATCCGACGAGCACGGGCACGTCGCTGTGCTTCTTCTGCGCGAAGAGCGAGCGCACGTCGGCGGGCAGGACCCAGCCGTCGACATTGATGGACGTCCGGAACGACTGGACGCCGACGAGCTTCTCCGCCGGCACCGCGCGCAGCGCTTTGAGGGAATCCGCGCCGACCGCCTTCGCGAGCGCGACGCCGCCCTGCTCGGCCTGACTCAACGTCGGCGTGCGGGCGAACTGCGCGCCGCTCTCGCCGATCGCCTTGTGGAAGAGTCCCTTCGCGAGCGGCGTCGCCTGCGTCGTGTTCACGCTCCACGATCCCGCCGACTCGCCGAAGATCGTGACGTTCGACGGATCGCCGCCGAATGACGTGATGTGCTTCTGCACCCACTTCAACGCGGCGACGTGATCGAGAATCGCGTAGTTGCCCGACGCGTGCTGCGGTGATTCGGCCGTCAGCTCCGGATGCGCGAGGAATCCGAGCGGGCCGAGCCGGTAGTTCGTCGTCACGACGACGACGCCCTTCTTCGCCAGCACCGCGCCGTCGTACGTCGCGATGGACGCCGAGCCGCGCGTCCATGCGCCGCCGTGAATCCAGACCATCACGGGCCGCTTGACATTGTCGCCAGCCGCGCCTGCCGTAGTCCAGACGTTGAGGTACAGGCAGTCCTCGCTCATCGGGGCCGGGTCCATCGCGTACGGCGAGCCATCGGCATAGGGCGTCTGCGGGCATTGCGGCCCGAACGTGTCCGCGCGCTTGACGCCCGTCCACGCGACGACGGCCTGAGGCGGCTTCCAGCGGAGCTCGCCGACGGGCGGCGCGGCGAACGGAATGCCCTTGAAGACACGCACACCGTCGAGCGTGACTCCGGCGATCTGGCCGCCGTCGACTTTGATCGTGTCAGTCGCGGCCAGCATGCGGTACGAACCGGTAACGACGAGCGCAACGATCGCGAGAGCCCAGAGACGCCGCATGACGAGCCTCCTGTAGGCCGGGTCCTTTCGGACCCGGCATCGCGGCGGGTCCAGAAGGACCCGCCCTACGTACCGTCGTGGCCACCGTCCGTCTACCAGCGAATGACGCCGCGCGCTCCGTCGCTGGCGGCAAGCGCGGCCAGCGCGTCGTTCACCTTGTCGAGCGCGTACGTGCGCGACACGAGCTCGTTGAGTTTCAGCCGGCCTTCCTGGTACAGCGAGACGAGCCGCGGGATGTCTTTCAGCGGCTCCCCCGATCCGTACACCGATCCGAGCAGCCGCTTCTCCTGCATGACGAACGGGAACATCGGAATCGATCCCTGCGCGTCCTGTCTCGACAGGCCGGTCAGCACGACCGCACCGCCCTTGCGGGTGCACCCGATCGCCGTTGTCAACGTCGCCGGACTGCCGACCGTGTCGAACACGAAATCCGCGCCGCGGCCGCCGGTCAACTCACGAATCGCCGCTGGCAGGTCGATCGATCCTTCGAGCGTATGCGTCGCGCCGAACTGTTTCGCGAGCGCGAGCGGCGCCGGCCGCAGATCGACGGCGACGATCTGTTCGCACTTCTCGATCGCCGCGCCCTGGATGACGTTGAGGCCGATTCCGCCGGCGCCGATCACGACGACGCGAGATCCTGGCGACACGCGGGCCGCGTTGGTCACGGCGCCGACGCCGGTCAGGACGGCGCAGCCGAGCGTGGCCAGCGCGTCGAATCGCAGATCGCCCGGCACGGGCACCGCGGCTTCTTCCGGCACGATGACGAAATCGGAAAAGCACGCCGTTCCAAGAAACGGCGCGACGTCGCGGCCACGCGCGTGCAGGCGCGCCGCGCCAGACGGAAGTTTGTTGCGATACGTGACTTTCTCGAGGCGGTCGCACAACACGGCGCGACCTTCCTTGCACGGCGGACAGACCCCACACGCCGGCGCCCAGCACAAGACGACGTGATCGTCCTTGCGGACGCGCGTGACGTTCGCTCCCACGTCGCGCACGATACCCGCGCCCTCGTGTCCAAGGACCACCGGCACTTTCATCGCCCAGTCGCCGCGCGCGGGATGGAGATCGCTGTGGCAGACGCCGGCCGCCTTGATTTCGACGAGCAGCTCGCCCGCACCAGGTCCGTCGAGCTCGGCGGTCTCGACTGACAGCGGCTGGCCCTGTTCCCAGAGGATCGCAGCACGGATATGCATAGCGTGAGGTCCGAGCCGAAATATACTCGGTTTTCAAAGTGTGAAGGCTGAAGTCTCAAGTCCGCAGGAAAGTCCGAGAAGCTGAAGGGATTGAAGTGATGTTGCAACTCCGGCCGACCTGCGAGTGCTGTGATATCGACCTTCCGGCCGACTCGGCGGATGCGATGATCTGTTCGTTCGAGTGCACGTTCTGCAAAGCGTGCGCGCGGACGAAGCTGAAGGGCCGGTGTCCGAACTGCGGAGGAGAGCTCGTGCGCCGTCCGACGCGCGTCGGCGCTGCGCTCGCGAGGAATCCGGCGTCAACCGAGCGCGTGTTCAAGCCTGAAGGTTGTGTAAGTGTGAAGGCTGAAGTCTGAAGGCTGAAGACGCGCGACGGGTCGCCGGGAGCGCGGCAGCCCTCGCGACCTGCAATTCGTTAGACGGCTTACCTGTTCCGAGCATGGCCGTGAAGGGCAACGTCGAATTGCGCAGGCGAGTCCAGGAGATCACTGACCAGTACGTTGGCTATGAGGTGCCTACCCGATACGGCTCGACCGTGAAGTACTATCGACGCCCGGGTCTGGTACAAGTGCTTCGCGCGTATTCTGAGTTCGTCGGGGCAGCCTAACGGCGGGCCCGACCAATCGCACGAGTCGGTCACGGTTCAGACTTTCGACTTCGTCTTCAGACTTCAGCCTTCACACTTCAGCCTTTCTAAGTCGTCGCATGCCTCTCAGCCAGCGATCGTAGTCACCCGCCTTGCGCCGGAAGTACTCGGCGACTTCGGGATGCGGCAGGATCAGGAATCGCTCGTCGCCGATTCCCTTCACGACGTCATCCGCGATCTGCTCCGGCTCCAGCGCGCCGTCGAGAAGGAACGCGCGCTTCGAATTCTTCAGGCCGTCTTCGGATCTGAAGAGCATGTCCGTCTTCACGCCCTGTGGACAGAGCGCGGAGACGTTGATCCCGCGATCGCCATAAGCGACCGACAGCCACTCCGCAAACGCAAGCGACGCGTGTTTGGTGACCGCGTACGTCGCCGACTGAATGTGCGTCAGCAGTCCGGCCGCGGACACGGTCTGCAGCAGATAGCCTTCACCGCGCGCCAGCATCGACGGAAGCACGGCGCGGGCCGCGTACACGTGCGCCATCACGTTCACGTCCCAGCAGCGCTCCCAATCCCCGAGCGGCGTCTGCTCGTCGCCCGTGATCGCGATGCCGGCGTTCGAGCAGAAGAGATCGATCGCGCCGTGCCGTTCGATCGTCTGCGCAACCAGGCGCGCGACCTCGTCGTCGCGCGACACGTCGGTCGCAATCGCCTCGCCGTGAATCTCGTCGGCGACCTGACGGGCAGCTGCGGCGTTGATGTCGGCGACGACGATCGCCTTCGCGCCCTCCGCGACAAAGCGCCGGCAGAGCGCGCGGCCGATACCATTGCCGCCGCCGGTGACGATGATGACTTTGTTTTTGAGAAGCACGTTACGACGTTGAACCGCGGAGCTCGCGGAGACCGCAGAGGAAATGAAGGTTGTGTTCTGCGTGTTCAGCGTGTTCAGCGGTTTCTGCGTTGATCGTCGTCATGCCGTTTTCTGCGCAGGCTGACGCATCCACGACCGCAGCCGCTCGACGTCCTTCGTGACCGTGCGCGACGCCGCAAACAGCACGAGCGCGAGGATCGCCGCGAGCATCGGCACGATGTACATCGCCGTGTGCAAGCCCTGCGCGCGGAACGGCTCGAGCGCGCGCAGATTGAAGCCCTTCGACTCGCCGACGAGGCTCCGCACCTCGGCCATCATCAGCGCGCCGAACGGCAGCGGCTCGACCGCGCCGGCGGCGTTCGCGGCCTGGAACGTGAAGTAGTCGCTCGCGAGGCCGGTGCCGACCGGACCGAGCGACGCGCCGAGCAGGTACATCGCGCAGAAGTACAGTGCCATCGCCGTCCCGCGCAGCGCCGGCTCGACGACGTCGTGAATCGTCGAGTAGACGGTCGAGTAGTACGCGTACATCACGCCGCAGCCGGTGCCCATCAGCAGCGCGAACGACCAGACGTCGCCGCCGGCCTGCATGAGCCCGAGGAACATGAGCGGCGCACAGATCGCGATCGCCGTCGTGCCGACGATCAGCCGGCCGTCGACGCGCGCCTTGTAGAGCCGATCGGCAAGGGCGCCGCCGGCGACGAGGCCGACGATCCCGGAGAAGCCGTAGACGGCGGCGGCGGTCCAGCCGGCGCTGGAGAGACTCATGTGATGAAAGCGAATCAGGAACGGCGAGACGAACGCGCCGAGCGCGTACATGTTGAAGTTGTGCAGCGCGCCCGACGCGATGATCCACCACATCGTGGGAATCGACAGGACGAGGAGAAACGGATTGCCGTCGCGGCGTCGCTCCCCGACCGCGTGCTCTTCGACGGTACCGCGCTTCGGCTCCGTGATTCGCAGCGCCGCGATCGCGCACAGGAGGCCGGGCGCGGCGGCGATGTAGAACGCGTTGCGCCAGCCCCAGTGCTGCGCGATCCAGCCGCCGGCGCCGTTCGCCAGCCCGAGCCCCAGCGGCAGCCCGAGCATCCAGATCGCCATCGCGCGCGCGCGCGACGTCGTCGGAAACAGGTCGCCGATGAGCGACGTCGTCGCGGGGGAGCACGTCGCTTCGCCGACGCCGACGCCGAGCCGCGCGATGATCAACTGCGAGAAGTTGCGCGCGACGCCGGACGCCGCGGTCAGGATGCTCCAGAAGAACACGCCACCCGCGAGGATCTTGCGGCGTTCGTTGCGGTCCGACAGCCGGCCGAGCGGCAGGCCGACGACGGCGTACAGCAGCGTGAAGACGGTGCCGAGCAGCCCGAGCGCGGTGTCGCTGAGGCCCCACTCGCGGCGAATACCCTCGCCAACGCCGCCGATGATCTGGCGGTCGAAGAAGTTCATCAGGTTGATCGCGAAGAGCACGACGATCGCGTACAGCGCGGACCCGGACATGAGTGGCTCCGTTACTCCGTTAGAACGGATGCTTGCCGGCTTCGATGACCGCGTCGGCGATACGCCGTCGCGCGGCGATCGCGTCGGCACCGGTGTATGTCGTCAGCCGGCGGACGCCCGCGGCTAGCGACGCGTCGGCGCCACGCGCGGCGAGCGCCGCGACGACCTGCCGCGCCGCCCGCGCGACGCGATCCGAGGCGTCGCCCGCATAGACCTGGGCGGCGTCGGCCGCGAGACTCGCGCGGCCGTCGTTGCGTCTCGAAAGTTTCTCCGCGCGCGCGAGCGCGCTTTCGATGGCGTACGCCTCGATGATGACGTCCGCAATCTGCGCGAGGACCTCCTGCTCGCCCTTGAGCGACTCGCCGAACGCCGCAACGGCGGAGCCGAGAAGCGCGACCGCGAGTTTCTTCACGTTGGCGAGAAACTCGCGTTCCGTTGCAGGTGTCTGGGGGCTGGCGGCCGGGGGCTGAGAAAGGATCTCCCTGGCCTTCGCCGCCGTGAAGAGATCCGGCGACTGCTTCAGCAGACGCGTGGGCACGAGCATCCGGTTGATCTCGTTCGTGCCTTCATAGATGCGCGTGATGCGCGCGTCGCGGTACATCCGCTCGAGCGGGAACTCGCGCGAGTAGCCGTTGCCGCCGAAGACCTGCAGGCCCTCGTCCACCGACCAGGCGAGCGCCTCGCTGGTCCAGACCTTGTTGATCGAGCACTCCACCGAGAAGGACTCGATCGTCTTCATCACGCGCGCGCCGTCCGTGCGGTCGCCGGTGTCGAGCTGGCGATCGACGTCGCCGAGCGTGCGATAGGACATCGCGTCGCCGACGAACCCGAGCACGGCCATGCCGGCGAGCTTCTGTTTGATGAGACCGAACTCGGAGATCGCCTTGCCGAACTGCCGCCGCTCCTTCGCGTATTTCACCGCGTGACCGAGCGCGAGCTTCACGCCCGACATGTTGCGCGAGCCGAGCTTCACCCGGCCGAAGTTCAGCACGTTGAACGCGACCTTGTGCCCCTGCCCGATCTGCCCCAGCACGTTCTCGACCGGCACCTTCACGTTGTCGAGCATCAGCGCCGTCGTCGAGGATCCGTCGAGGCCCAGTTTGATCTCGTCGCGGCCGCTCGCGACGCCCATCGAGCGCTCGACGAGGAACGCGGTGAACTTGTCGCCGTCGACCTTGGCGAAGATCGTGAACAGATCGGCGAACCCGCCGTTCGTGATCCACATCTTCGTGCCGTTGAGCACGTAGTGCCTGCCGTCGGCGGTCAGCGTCGCTGTCGTCTTCGCGGCGAGCGCGTCGGAGCCCGACTGCGGTTCCGTCAGCGCGTACGCGGCGATCAGGTCGCCGCTCGACAGGCGCGGGAGGTACCGCGCCTTCTGCTCGTCGGTGCCGAAGTAGACGAGCGGCAGCGTGCCGATCGACGTGTGCGCGCCGAGCGATCCGCCGAACGACGGGTTGACGGCGATCTGCTCGCCGACGAACGACGCGCTGATCAGGTCCAGGCCCAGGCCGCCGTACTGCTCCGGAATCTCGAGTCGCAGCAGATCGAGTTCGCTCGCCTTCTTCAGCAGCTGCCGCGTGAGCGCCCAGTCGTGCGTGTAGAGGCGCTCGACGACGGGCAGCACTTCCTTCTGCATGAACTCCGCCGCCGTCTGCCCGAACAGGCGTTGCTCGTCGGTCAGCTCTTCGCGCACGAACACTTCGTCGGGTCCGACCGACGAAGTGAGAAACTGTCCGCCCATCGCCAGTGCTTGTGTCTGTGCCATGATGCTCCGCCGCTCGCCTGAAGGCTCGCCCTACGAAGACTTCGTAGCGCGAGGCTTCAGCCGAGCGTGTTGACAGCCCAACGGGTGCGAAAGTATAAGCCTGAACAACGTGCCCACCATCAACGAATTGTTCAATCTGTCCGGACGCGTCGCGATCGTTACCGGCGGCTCGCGCGGCCTGGGCGAGGAAATCGCCGAGGGCCTCGCCGAAGCCGGCGCGTCCCTCATGCTGTGTGCGCGTCGCGACGAATGGCTGACGCCGACCGTGACCGCGATGCGCACGCGGGGATTCACGGTCGAAGGCGCACTGTGCGACGTGGCACAGCCGGCCGACGTGCAGCGCGTCGTCGATCAGACGACGGCCACCTACGGCAAGGTCGATATCCTGATCAACAACGCCGGCGTCACGTGGGCCGCCGAGCCCGAGGACATGCCGCTCGACAAGTGGCAGAAGGTGGTCGACATCAATCTCACCGGCGCGTTTCTCTTCTCGCAGGCCGCGGGCCGCGACATGCTGAAGCGCCAGTGGGGACGCATCATCAACGTCGCATCGATCTCCGGCATGCACGCGTCGGTGAACGGCCCGCATTACGCGCCGTACGCCGCGACCAAGGCCGGGTTGATGGGCCTGACGCGCGAGCTCGCCGCGTCGTGGGGGCGGAAGGGCATCCGCGTCAACGCGATCGCGCCCGGCTTCTTTCATTCGCGGCTCGCGGACGCCGCGATCGAAATGACCGAGCCGGCCATCAAAGCGTCGAATCCGATCCCGCGCGTCGGCGCGGCCGGCGAGCTGAAAGGCGTCGCCGTGTTTCTCGCCGCCGACGCGTCCAATTACATCACCGGCCAGACGATCGTCGTGGACGGCGGACGCACGATCGCGTAGCCCCGCGGACATGCCTGACACCATGCGTGAATCACCGTACGCGGCCCGGCCCTGGCTGCAGCACTACGACTACTGGGTGCGCCCCAGCCTGACGTATCCAGGCCGACCGCTGTCCGATATTCTGAGCATCAGTGCCGTCGAGCAGCCTGATCAGGCGGCGACGTGGTTTCTCGGCGCCGAGCTCACGTTCCTCGACCTCAAGCGCCGATCGGATGCGCTCGCGCGGGCGCTGGCCGATCTGGGTATCGTCAAGGGCGATCGCGTCGGCATCATGCTGCCGAACTGCCCGCAGTACATCATCGCGGCGTTCGCGATCCTGCGGCTCGGCGCCGTCGTGGTGAACATCAACCCGAGCTACACGGCGCGTGAAGTGCTGACCGTGGCGAGCGACTCGACGCCGCGAGTCGCGATCACGCTCGACGCGCTCGCGCCGCTGGTCCAGGGTGTCCGCGCACAGACATCGATTGAGCACGTCATCGTCACGTCGCTGGCCGAATACTCCGCGGCCGCGGCCGAGCCGCCGCGCGTGGATGGCACGCTGACGCTCACGGATCTCCTCGCGTCGCCGCGCGCCGCGCTGCCGACGCTCGACATCAGCCCGGACGACCTGGCGGTGCTGCAGTACACGGGCGGGACGACCGGCACGCCGAAAGGGGCGATGCTGACGCACGGCAACATCTTCGCGAACGTCGTGCAGACGGAAGTCTGGACGAACCCCGCGTACGTCTACGCCCGCTGCGAGCGCTATCTCGTCGTCATTCCGTACTTCCACATCTACGCGTTCACCGTCTGCATGATGATGGGGATCCGCATCGGCGCGCTGCAGATCATCCATCCCAAGTACGATCCCGACCAGGTGCTGGCATCGATCCGCGATCTGCGGCCGACGTACTTCCCCGCGGTCCCGACGGTGTTCGTCTCGCTGCTGCATCATCCGCGCGTGTTCGAGCACGGCCTCGATCGCGTGCGCCTCTTCAACAGCGGCGGCGCGCCGTGCCCGGTCGACGTGCTGGAAGACTTCGAGCGCCGCATCGGACGGCCGCTCAACGAAGGCTACGGACTGTCGGAGACGTCGCCCGTGACGCATTCGACGCCGCAGCTCGCGTTCCGCAAGATCGGCACGATCGGTCTGCCGGTGCCGGACACGGATCAGAAGATCGTCGACGTCGAGACCGGCACGCGCGAAGTGGCGCTCGGCGAAGCCGGCGAGCTCTGCCTCTGCGGCCCGCAGGTGATGAAGGGCTACTGGAACAAGCCGGACGAGACCGCGCGCGCCCTGCGGCGCGGCCCAGACGGCCGCGTCTGGTTCCACACCGGCGACATCGCGACGATGGACGCGGACGGCTACACGTCGATCGTCCAGCGCAAGAAGGACATGATCATCGTCGACGGCTTCAACGTGTACCCGTCGGAAGTGGAGTCGGTCCTCTACGCGCATCCCGCCGTGCGGCTCGCCGCCGTCATCGGCATTCCCGACGCGTATCACGGCGAGGTCGTCAAGGCGTGCATCGCGCTCAAGCCGGGATCGTCGGCGAGCGCGGAAGAGATCGTCGCCTACTGCCGCACGAGCCTCACCGAGTACAAGGTGCCGCGCCACGTCGAAGTACGGGACACACTGCCGATGAGCGCGGTCGGCAAGATCCTGTATCGCGTCCTGCGCGACGAGCACGCGGCCACCCTGACCGGTAGCGTCCGGCTTCAGCCGGACCTGAAATCATGAGCACGCACATCCGCAGCGGGCTCAGCGGCCTGGAGTACTTCAGACGGATGATCGCCGGCGAGTACGATCCGCCGCCGATGCTCGTGCACCTCGGCATCAGACTCGTCGAAGCCGAGGAAGGGCGCGTGGTGTTCGCGGCGACGGTCCAGGACATGCATTACAACGGCATGGGCGTCGCGCACGGCGGCTTCGCGGCGACGATGCTCGACTCGTCGCTCGGCTGCTGCATCAACACGCTGATGCCGCCCGGCAAGCGGTTCACGACGCTCGAGCTGAAGGTCAACCTGACGCGGCCGCTCACGAAGGACGTGGGCGAGATCCGCTGCGAAGCCAAAGTCATTCACGTCGGCGGCCGCGTGGCGACGTCGGAAGGCACGATCGTCGACGCCAAGGGCAAGCTCTACGCGCACGGGACCACGACGTGCATCGTGGTCGAAGACCGGCGGGGAAACCTTGAGCCGTAAAGTTAGAACTTAAAACCGAGAAGTCAGAACCAAAAACCCTGAACCTTGAACCCATCTATGGCTGATCTCGTTCGCTACGAACTCAAGGACCGCGTCGCGGTCATTACCATCGACAATCCTCCCGTCAACGCGCTCGCGCCGGCGGTCTGGGAGCAGATCGATCAGGCCGTCGCGCGCGGCGTCGCCGACGCCGGCGCGGACGCGATGGTCCTCATCGGCGCCGGCACGACCTTCATCGCGGGCGCGGACATCAAGGTCTTCGACACGCTGAAGACGCGCGAGGACTCGATGTCGCGGTCGGCCGGCACGCACGCGCTGCTCGCGCGTGTCGAGGACGCGAGCAAGCCGCTGGTCGCCGCGATTCACGGCAACGCGCTCGGCGGCGGACTCGAGGTCGCGCAGGCGTGCCACTTCCGCATCGCGACGAAGGACGCGAAGGTCGGCCAGCCCGAAGTCATGCTCGGCATCATTCCCGGCGCCGGCGGCACGCAGCGCCTTCTGCGGTTGTGCGGCGCACAGCTCGCGCTCGAGATGTGCACCGACGGCAAGCCGGTGTCCGCGGCCAAAGCGCTCGCCGCCGGAATCATCGATCACGTGGTCGAGGGCGATCTCCTGGCCGGCGCGATCGCGTTCGCGAAGGCGAAGGCGGCCGCGAAGCAGATCCGCAGGACGCGCGCCCTGCCGATCACGCCGGAGGACATGACGAACGGCATGGCGACGTGCGAAGCGATGCGTGTGGCGCTCGGCAAGACCGCGCGCGGCGCGCACGCGCCGTTCGTCGCCGTCGACGCGATTCAGGCGGCGCTCACCCACTCGTTCGACGAAGGATCGATCCGCGAGCGCGAGCTGTTCGCCGGCTGCGTCGTGTCGATCGAGTCGAAGGCGCTACGGCACATGTTCTTCGCCGAGCGTGAGGTCGCGAAAGTCCCCGACATCCCCAAGGACACGCCGACCCGCGAGATCACGCGCGCGGCCGTGGTCGGCGCCGGCACGATGGGCGGCGGCATCGCGATGAACTATGCGAACGCCGGCATTCCCGTCCTGCTCAAGGAAGTCGATCAGGCGGCGCTGGACCGCGGAATGGCGACGATCCGCAAGAACTACGAAGTGACGATGTCCAAGGGAAAAATGACGCCCGAGCAGCTGCAGAAGACGCTCGCGCTCATCACGCCCCAGATCACCTACGACGGCTTCGATCAGGTGGACATCGTCACCGAGGCGGTGTTCGAGAACATGGACCTGAAGAAGTCGACGTTCAGGGAGCTCGGCGCGGTCACGCGGCCCGACTGCATCCTCGCGAGCAATTCGTCGACGCTCGACATCGATCAGTTCGCGCAAGCGAGCGGACGGCCGTCGCAGGTGCTGGGCCACCATTACTTCAGCCCGGCCAACGTCATGAAGCTGCTCGAAATGGTCCGCGGCCGCGAGACGAGCAAGGACGTGATCGCGACGTCGCTCAAGCTCTCGAAAAAACTGAACAAGGTCGGCGTCGTCGTCGGCAACTGTTTCGGCTTCGTCGCCAATCGCATGCTCGCGTACTACATGCGCGAGGCGTACCTGCTGCTCGAAGAAGGCGCGAGCGTCCCGCAAATCGACAAGGTGCTGACCGACTTCGGCCTGCCGGTCGGACCCTACGGCATGCAGGACATCGCAGGCATCGACGTCGGTGCGCGGATCCGGCAATACCTGAAGTCCATCGGCAAGACACGCGCGGAAGGACCGCAGTCGGCCATTCCGGATCGCCTGTTCGAGATGGGCCGCTACGGACAGAAAACGGGCGCCGGCTGGTACAAGTACGACGCGCCGGGCAGCCGCAATCGCACGCCGGACCCGTTGATCGAGCAGATGGCGGACGAGGAAGCGGCCAAGCGCGGCATCATGCGACGGCCCATCGACGACGAAGAGATCCTCGCGCGCATCATGACGGCGCTCGCGAACGAAGGCGCGCGCGTGCTCGACGAGCACTTCGCCACGCGCGCCGGCGACATCGACGTCATCTACTGCTATGGCTTCGGCTACCCCCGCCATCGCGGCGGCCCGATGTTCTACGCGGAGACGGTCGGCCTCGCGACCGTCCTGTCGCGCGTGCGCGAGTACCGCGCGCGGTTCGGCGACTACTGGGAGCCGGCGCCGTTGTTGGAGAGGCTCGTCGCCGAGGGGAAAGAGTCCTTCGCCTAAAGGGCAAGGGGCAGAGGGCAGAGGGCTGATGATCGACGTCGACGTCACCACGATCCGCGATCGCCTCGGCAAGGAACTCGTCGTCAGCGACTGGTACGAGATCACGCAGCAGCGGATCGACGAGTTCGCCAACGCGACCGGCGATCGCCAGTGGATTCACGTCGACCCCGCGCGGGCGGCCGCCGAGTCGCCGTTCAAGACGACGATCGCGCATGGCTTCCTGACGCTCTCGCTCGTCAGCGACCTGATGCGCAAGGCCATTCAGTTCACCGGACTGCGGATGGCGATCAACTACGGCGTGAACCGGGTCCGGTTCGTCTCGCCGGTTCCCTCCGGCTCGCGCGTGCGCGGGCGTTTCACGCCGCTGGCCGTCGAGGACGTCAGCGGCGGCGTCCAGGTCACGTGGCAGGCAACCGTCGAGCGCGAAGGCGGAGACAAGCCGAGCTGCGTCGCCGAGTGGATCGTTCGGTACTACCCGGTGTAGGGCAGAGGGCAGAGGGCAAAGGGCAAAGGGCAAAGGGCAGAGGGCAGAGGGCAGACTGTTCAGGACGAAGAAATTGCCGATCGTCGTTGAACGAAGTTGGCAGACGTTGCAAGCTACGGCACCCGCAATCACGTTCTACGGGCATTTCGTCGCGCAGCGTTTGGCACGCAGGTTGATTGCGATGCTTGCGTGGCCGAGTCGATTATCGCGTCGCGCTCGTTCGAGTTCGCTGCTCGAATATTGAAACTATCCGGCCGCTTGTCGAACCGAGGGCCCGCCGCTCGTCACCTTGCATCACAGCTGATCCGTTGCGGAACTTCGATCGGGTCGAACGCAGAGGAGGCGCAGGATGCGCAGACGAAGCCGGATTTCATTGCGAAACTCAGCATCTCCCGAAAAGAGTCGCGCGAAACGCGCTATTGGCTGAGGCTCGCGCTTCACGTCAACTTGGTGACCGCCGATGAGGTGGCTTGGGAGTTGAAAGAAGTTGGCGAGTTGAGGGCGATGATTATCCAAGCCATCAGAACTGCGCGCTCGTCC
>Ga0326726_10002550_pt1 | contig 16717 bp, 16 predicted proteins | sample MHFenrmetagenome_2_FD_207603 | JGI IMG/M metagenome (GOLD analysis project Ga0326726, IMG submission 207603) | Lab enriched peat soil microbial communities from Michigan Hollow, Ithaca, NY, United States - MHF15MN | ecosystem: Environmental > Terrestrial > Soil > Wetlands > Peat | place: USA... | reverse complement strand
CGGCATTATCCGGCGATCAACTGGTTCCAGAGCTATTCGCTCTATGCCAAGGAGGTGTCCGGACATTACCGGGAAAAAGTGTCCGTTGAATGGGAAGGCATGCTGGCGCGCTGCCGCCAGGTCCTGGAGCAGGAGTAATCGCTCAGGGAAGTGGCGGAGATCGTCGGGGCCGAGGGGCTCCAGGATGTTGACCGGCTGCTCATGCGCACGGCCGAGCAGGTCCGGACGGAATTTCTGCAGCAGAACGCCTACAGCGACGACGCCTTTTCGCCGCCGGAGAAAACGCTTGCGATCATTAAAGGAATCCTCGACGCCCATGACCGTGCCGCTGAGAAACTGAAGCAGGGAATGGCGCTGGACGAGGCGATGAAATGAAAACGCATGATTCATGATGCGTGATCTATGACATGAACAGCGTCTTGGTCCTGGATGCTTATCGTGCATCCTGCATCGTGCATCGTTTCGAGGTGATCATGAGACTCTCAGAACACATATACCGGACCATATCCACGGTGGCGGGACCGCTCCTGTTCGTGAAGAACGTCTTCAGCGCCAGGATCGGGGAAGTGGTGACGGTCCATACGCCCGATGGCAGGAACATGGAGGCCGAGGTGCTCGAAATAGACGGGGACACGGTGCTCGTCGAGGTGTACGGCGGGACGCAGGGCCTTGATATCGAACGGACGACCGTATCGTTCACAGATGCCATAAAAAGGGTCCCGCTGTCCGCGGACATCGTGGGCAGGATATTCAATGGCTCGTTCGAACCCAAGGACGGCGCCCCAATGTTCATCCCGGAGAAATGGAAGCCCATCACAGGATCACCGATCAACCCTTCGGCGCGCGCGCGGCCCGAGGACTTCATCGAGACCGGGTTCTCTCCCATCGACGGTCTGAACACGCTTGTGCGGGGGCAGAAGCTCCCGATCTTCTCCGCGGCGGGACTCCCGTCCAAGGAAGTGGTCGCCTCGATCCTGAGGAACTCACGTCTTGCCGACACCTCGAAGAGGTTCGTCGTGGTCTTTGCCGCCCTCGGCTTGAACTTCCACGAGTACTCGTACTATCTAAATGTGCTCGAGGAGATGAAGACGGGGTTTGTCGCTTTCGTGAACATGGCCGACGAACCGGTGATGGAGCGGCTCCTTGCCCCGAGGTTTGCCCTGACCGTGGCGGAATATCTTGCCTTCGAAAAAGGGATGGACATTCTGGTGATCATCACGGACATGACGAATTACTGCGACGCGCTTCGAGAGATCTCCACGGCACGCGAGGAACTGCCCGGCAGGCGCGGCTATCCCGGGTACATGTACTCGGACCTGGCTTCGCTCTACGAGCGCGCCGGCCGGATCTACGGGCTCGAGGGGTCGGTCACCATGCTGCCGGTCGTGACCATGCCCGAGGACGACATCACGCACCCCATCCCGGATTTGACGGGCTACATCACCGAGGGACAGATCGTGCTATCGCGGGAGCTGCACCAGAAGGGGATCTTCCCGCCCATGGACGTACTCCCGAGCCTGTCTCGGCTCATGCAGAAGGGCATCGGGGAAGGCCACACACGGGCGGACCACCGCACGGTCTCGAACCATCTCTATAAGTATTACGCAAAGGGCAGGGACCTCCGCAGGCTCGAGGCCATCGTGGGCAGGGACGGCATGACCAAGGCCGACATCCTGATGCTTGATTTCGCCGATGCCTTCGAGAAGGAATTCGTGGGACAGGGGATGACCAGGCGGACGGTCTTTGAGACCCTCGACGCGGGGCTGGAGCTTATGAAAAAATTTTCCCTGGAGGTAAAGTAAAGGACATGAAGCGGTTTTTTAAAATAGCATATCGCCCCGCGGCGATCATCCTGCCGGGCATTGCCGCGTTGGCGCTCTTCCTTGCTCCGGGCGCAATGGCGCAGAATGCTCCTTCGGCACAACAGGGAACAGTCGTGCTCTACCTGTTCGAGGGGCGGGAGTGCCCGCACTGCGGTGAAGAGAAGATTTTTCTGGAAGCGCTCAGGAAAAAATATCCCACGCTTACGGTCAGGGAATTCGAAGTCTGGCACGACAAGAAAAACGCGGCGCTCTTTTCACAGGTCATCCGATCTGCGGGTGTGCAGCGCGCGGGCGTTCCGGGAACGATCATCGGCAAGAAGCTGTTCATCGGCTTTAACGAACAGACAGGGAAGGCCATCGAGGACGCCGTCGCCTTATGCGTCAAGCAGGGCTGCATCGATGCCCTGGCGCTCAGCGCCGGACCGGCCGTCCAACAACAAGAAGACCAGAAGATCGTGAAGGTCCCCCTTCTTGGCGAGTTGGACCCGACGCAGGTTTCGCTCCCCCTCCTTACTGTCGTCATCGGGGCGTTGGACAGTTTCAACCCCTGTGCGTTCTTTGTCCTGCTTTTTTTACTCAGCATGCTGATCCATGCCCATTCCCGGAAGAAGATGTTCCTTATCGGCGGCATCTTCGTCTTCTTTTCCGCGTTTATCTATTTTCTGTTCATGGCCGCGTGGCTCAATATTTTTCTCATAATCGGCCAGCTCACGGCGATCACCGTGACGGCGGGCATTGTGGCCCTTGCAGTGGCTTTGATCAACATCAAGGACTTCTTTTTCTTTAAGAAGGGTATCTCGCTCATGATCCCGGAAAAGGCAAAGCCGAAGCTCTTCGAACGGATGAGAAACCTGCTTAAATCGTCGAGCCTCACAACAACGATAGCAGGCACCGTGGTCCTTGCCGTATTCGCGAATGCTTATGAACTGCTCTGTACCGTCGGGTTCCCCATGGTGTACACGCGTGCGCTCACGCTCCATAAGCTCACGACGCTTCAGTACTATCTGTATCTCGTGTTCTACAATATCGTTTACGTCATCCCCCTGGCGATCATTGTGCTCGTGATCACTATCTCGCTTGGGGCAAGGAAACTCACCGAATGGCAGGGACGGCAGTTAAAGCTGCTATCGGGGCTCATGATGTTCTTTCTCGGACTGATCCTGCTTATCAATCCCGGTCTTCTGAACAACATAGCGGCGACCGGCGGGCTGCTCCTGGCCGTTCTCATAGTCGCGGCGGCGATGATCTACGGGATGAAGAAGCTGAAACCGGAGATTGCGATGGAGTAGAACGGCCAGGCAAACCGAAGCCAGAATAATTGAATCGCGAAGGACGCGAAGGACTATGGTGCTTCAAATAATCAATACAAAATTCATTCTTTAAGTTCTAAGCCTCATTTATTTTTGTTTCTGTGGAGTTCCTGGCGTTCTTCGCGCCTTTGCGGTAGACTTTTTCCCCATAATTATCGAGGTCGTATGATCCATCCAACCCGCACAAACCTGCTTCTGCTCAAGGACAAGGCCCGCTCCGTGCTGAACAGCATCGGTATTCTCAAGGCCCGCAAGCAGGCCCTGATCAAGGAGTTCCTCACCGCGACCCTTCCTTTTCTGAGGTCCCGGGAGGACATCCGGCAGTCCTACGGTAAGGCGCTCCGCGAGCTTGCCCTGTCCCTGGGACATGAGGGAAAGGACACAATAGAGTCTATCACAATGGCCACGGAGCGGGATTTCAAGATCGACGTGATCGAGAAAAGCATCTGGGGCCTCAGGTACAAAGACATCGTTTTCCATGACGCACCGGTCAGGGACGCGGACAAACGGGGATACAACGAGTACAGTACAACGCCGCATCTTGAGGAGGGGGCAAATCTTTTTGAAAAGCTGCTCGAATCCATGCTCCATCTCGCGGAGTATGAAAGCAAGCTCAAACGGCTCGGAGATGAGATATTGCGAACCACGCGGAGGATCAAGGTGCTTGAAGAGATGGTGTTTCCCACCCTGAAGCTCCAGATCAAGACCATCACCCAGTATATCGGAGAGCGCGAGCGCGAGTCCTTCTATCGTCTGAAGCGAGTTAAAAACATCCTCACCGCCAGGGAAAAACCAGGGAAAGTAAGTAATTCGGCATGAAATAAGTTTACATCATCATGTGAATTCTGATAGACTGCAGCGAATGGGTAAAATTCTTCTGATCGATGATGATGCGGCGTTTCTGAAGCTGCTCGAAGAATATGTCGAGGAGCGCTATCCCGTCCTCCATGTCCTGACCTGTAACGACCCGATAAAATGCCTTGCCTTTGTCACGGACGACCTTGACCTTTTGCTGCTCGACCTGGAGATGCCCGGCATCGACGGCGCCAAGATCCTTTCCTACGCCACCTCCAAGGGCTTGAATAAAAACCGCATTGTTATCCTTTCCGGCAGCGATGCCGAGTATCTGCACCAGCGCTTTCCGATGGGGAGCTGTCTGGCGGTGCTCAACAAATTCGAGGGCAAGCAGAGAGACGTCCTGGACATGATCTTCAATTCTTTGCAGAAGAAAAGCCTGGCGCGGGAGGATCCCTGCTTCCCGGAAGAGCACCCTGAGAAGTAGAGTGCCTGCCAATCTCCGTTAAAAACCCCCGCTTATAACAAGCACCGTATCGCATCCAATATTGCACTCGTTCACGCGACGTTACTGCGGCGCAGGACCGAGCGTGACCTGGACAAAGTCCGCGGGCCGGACCCATTTCGTAAACGCGTCCTTTACCTGCTCCGCAGTGAGGTCGAGATAGCGGCGTGCTGCCCGCAGCGGTTCATCGAGCGGCAGGTCGTCGTGCGCGAGAGAGAGCAGGTCCCCGGCAATGTTTTCCGTGCTCGACCTCGCGAGCGGGACCTGCCTGATCAAGAGCGCTTTGGCCTGCCGCAGCTCATGGGCCGTCACGGGCGCGGTCTGCATCGCGCGGAGATCGCCCTCGATGAGCGTCCGCGCCTTCGACGCATTCGGAGGGTCGCAGGCGTAAAGGACGCCGAAGAGGGAGCGCGTCTTGCCGATCTCCATGAAGGACTCGACCGTGTACACGAGGCCGGTCCTTTCGCGCAGATCGCGGTAAAGACGCGTGGCGTAAAAAGCGCCGGACAGAACATGGTTGCCGAGCTGGAGCGCGTAGTAGTCGGGGTCTGCCCGCGTGAGCCCGATGGTCTCCGCGAGCTGCACTTCGACCTGCACTCTGCTCGAGTCGGGCACCATGGCGGCAGAGGGCTTGTTCAGCGGCACCGGCGGGGGTTCGGTCTGCGGCTTCGGGCCTGAGGCTTTCCAGTCGTTGAAATATTTTTTGACGACTGCCCTGCCCTGTTGCGGCGTCACCCTGCCGATGATCACGATGGTCGTCATGTCCGGCCTGAACACCCGGCGATAGTAAGCTTTGACGTCGTCGAGCTTGAGCGCCGATACCGACTCCGGCGTGGCCTCGCGAAGCGTCGAGTCTTCGCTCGTAAAGAGAGCAGTGTGGAGCGTATGCATCATTTTGAACTGGGGGCTCTCCTCCTCGCCTTTGAGCGCTCGAGCTGTTTCCCGCTGGACGATTGCGAACGCCTGCGCGGGAAAGGCCGGGTGAAGGAGGTTATCGGCCAGGAGCTGGACCCCCCGGTCGAAACGATCTGCCAGGATGCGGAGCGAAAAACTCGTACCCGCCGTGAGATCGGCGCCGATATCGTCCATTGCCTGCTGGAACGCGAGGCGATCGAGCGTGGTCGTCCCGTAGGCAAAGAGGGAGTCCAGAATGCGCGCAACGCCTTCCTGCCCGTCCGGCTGCTGGAGATACTGATTGTTCTTCACTTGACCGTAAACGCCGACCGTGCTGCTGATCGCCGAAGGCTGAACGATGAGCCGCAGGCCGTTCGGCAGTATCGTATCGTTGGGAGTTTCAGCCGGCGCCGGAAGCGCCGGGGGCGTCAGGGCCTTTTCCGCCCATGCGGGAAGTTCGACGGGCTTGACCAGCTTCGGGGTAAAGGATTCGGGTCCCTTGAACTCCTTTGCAGATACCGCAGCTCCCGACGGTTTTGGCGTGAGGACCGCGGTGATAGCCCGATCAGGGGTGAGATATTCACGGGCCACGCGGTCCACCTCCTCGACCGTGACCTTTTTCACGGCCTCGATGTCCTCGTCAGGCGACCCGTGTCCCTCGACTGCCAGCGTCATCGACCACAGGGCAGCCAGGCCAGGCACGGAGTTTTTCTGGAATTCCGCATCGGAGATCTCATGCCGCTTTGCCGCCTCCACCAGCGCGGGCGGCACACCGTCCTTCACATACCCGTTGATGATGTTCTTGATCATGGTAACGAGGGCCGGACCGTCACCGCTTTGCGGGAACGAGGCGCTTGCGTATCCGGATGCCGCTTTGGGCAGCGCGTCGCTGTCGAACCCCGTCGAAAGCGCCTTTCCCTCGACGACCAGGTTGTAGAGCTTGCCCCGTTTGCTGTCCAGGACATCGGCGAGTATCTGCCCGGCGATGAAGTCCGGGCTGTCTATGCCGGGGAGCCGATAGGCCACAATCGCCATACCATAGGGCAGATCGGTCTCCAGGCGGAGGGAATTGGGCTTGATTGGCCGGAGCTTGATCTCTGGCCGGGCCGGCACCGGATGGCTTGGGATGGACTCGAACAGTTCCCGAACCTTAGCAAGGACGCTGCGCGGGTCGATGTCCCCCACGACCACGAGAATCGCGTTGTTTGGCGCATACCAGGTATCGTAAAATTTCTTGATCATGGCGCCTGTTGTTTTCTGAAAGGACTCGCGCGTGCCGAGGGCGTCATGGGCATAGGGCGTACCGGTATATAACTCCCGGAGAAGCTGCATGGAAAAGACGTAGGTCGGGTTTGAAAGGTCCTGGGCGACTTCCTGTTCAATGGCGCCGCGCTCATTGTTCCACAGCTCGTCGGTATCGAGGACCCCGCGCATGCATGTCGCTTCTACGTTCAGCGCGATGTCGAGGTCTTCGGAAGGAACAGTAAGGAAGTACTGCGTCACCGTTTGCTGGGTATCGGCGTTGAATTCTCCGCCCAGTGACGCGATGATCGTTGAAAGCTGGTCGGCGGACAGGCCGGGGTTGCCGCGGAACATCATGTGCTCCTGGGCGTGGGCCATGCCGGGGAACCCCTCGGGGGCCTCGTTGGACCCGACGAGATAGTTGACCTCGATGGTCACCACGGGGGCAAGGGTGTTCTTTACGATGACGACACGAAGTCCGTTCTTCAATGTCGCCCGGACGATGTCGTCCGCGGCAGGGGCGGGCCGGGAGAGTAACCCCAGCGATACGATCGCGAGGATGGAGAGAAAAATCGTTCTCGTAAGCTTTCTCATGATGCCTCCAGATCTATTGGTAACGAAATAATTTTACTTTTTCAAGAGAAGACAGCTTACCACGTGCTGCGGATATCAACGATCTCCTGGATGAGCGCCGAGACCTGCCGGGCCTTTTTCTGAGGCCCGTTGTTCATGGCATCGAGGAGCACGCCGCAAAAATATGACGTGCACCTCCAAGGCCGGAGCCAGCGTGGACGAATACAACCTTCCGTGCCCATGAATTGGCAGGGCCCGTCAAGCGACCGCCCCGGTTCGTACGAGGGAAGGGGAGCTTTGAGCGCGGAGAGAAAGCGCATATCCTGCTCACTCATGATACCGTGCCGCTGCTTGCAGCAGACGTCCCGGCAGTCCGGGCAGACCCGCGCGGTATACTCTTCGACCATCGGCGACAGGTCGATGAGAACCTGCCTGATCCTTTCCGCGGCAAGAGCGGTGTCCTTGATCATTGCAGGTGATCCAAGATCTTCTCCATGGACAACAGAGACATGACGATAAAGATAAAGACATTCAGCCGTCGGAATGCGGCGAGCGAAAGGGCCGGCGTCCGCCGCGCGGTCACCAGATTTACACCCTTCACCACCATCCAGATTGCAGTGATAAGGAGCGGACAGTACAGGAGAGACGACGTCAGATTGCCGTAAAGCGGGAGCAGGAGGCTTGCCACTGCCATAGAGCAGATCCAGATAAAGGTGATCCGGGCGATCTGCTTTTTGCCCAGCACCTTCGTCAGAGCGGGGAGTCCCGCCTGCTCATACTCCTCCCCGTGGTGAAGGACCTGGAGCCAGAAGTGAGGTACCTGCCACAGAAAAAAAAGAAGGCAGACTACGAGAAGCCGCGGGTCCGCGAGCCTGCCGCCGGCAACGGTCCAGCCGATGACCGGGGGGATCATGCCGACGATTGCTCCGGGTACGGCCGCAAACGCGGTCAGCCGCTTGAGATACGTATAAGCGCCGTTGTACCAGAGGAGGGCGATCATTCCCAGAAATGCCGGTCCTTTGCCGCCCGCGAGGGCAAGCATTGACAATCCGGCGACGATAAGCAGAAGGGCGATGGAAAGCGCGCGGGAAGGGGAGATGGCGCCAGCAGGTAACGGCCGGTGCCGCGTCCGCTCCATGCGGGCGTCAATAGCTCTCTCCTGGTACTGGTTCAGAGCTGAAGCGCCGGCGGCAAGAAGGAAGACCGCAACGCCTGCCACGCCGACGAGTGAGGAAGACTGCTGCGGTGCGAGGAGACAGCCGGTTACGGCTGCACAGGCGGCAAAGAACGCTATCCACGCTCTGCATAAGCAGGCGGCCTGTTGAAGGAATGCGGCGGCGGTCATTTCAGGCCCTTGATATACTCGATGATCTCGTGGATCTCTTTGTCCGTGAGCTGCCCGTGCTGTGACGGCATGATAGGGGGGAAGCCCTTGACCCGGTCGATCTCCGGGTGCAGGAGCGTCTGTTTGATAAAGGCCTCGTCAACCGTGATCTCCCGCTCCTTACCGTCGCGGATCACGGTTTCCTTCTTGCCGAAAACACCTTTGAGGGTCGGGCCGATCTTTGGCGTCCCGTCCGTCGTGTGGCACGCGACGCAGCCCTTAACCTCGATCAACTTGGCGCCTTCCGCAGAAGCGTGAACCGCTTTTTTCGCGTGCGCCTTTTCAGAGGGCTCCTTCTCTTCCGCTTCACCCGCCTTTGCCTCCCCGGCGTACCATGTGTCGAAATCCTTCTGCGGCATGACCTCGACCTTGGTGATCATCGAGGAATGTTCAACGCCGCAGTATTCCGTGCAGAACAGGTCGTAGGACCCGAGTGCGTCCGGCAGGAACCAGAGGTGTGTTTCCATGCCGGGCACGCAATCCTCTTTGATCCGGTACGCCGGGATAAAAAGACTGTGGAGCACATCCACGGAGGTTATCAGGAGGTTTATCGGTTTTCGCACTGGCACCCGCAGCACGTTGTCCTCTTTACCGTTTTCGTAGGTGAACGTCCATGACCACTGGCGGGCCGTGACCTTGATCGGCATGGCATCGGGCGGTACTGTGCGCATGTACTGGAATCCTTTCCAGCCCACGAAGAATATGGCGAGCACGAGGATCGTCGGCACCACGGTCCAGATGATCTCAAGTGTCAAATTCTCTTTCACATCCACGGGGTCCGGATTGCGCTTCCTGCTGTAGCGCATCACGAAGTAGATCATGACCGCCGTGTTCACGACGAGGAACGTGACGGAAATGCCCAAGATGAAAAAGAACGTGCCGTCAGCAGGGTTCGATAGGTGTGGCCAGCCAGTTACCATGTAAGAACCTCAGTTCTGAGTTCGGAGTACAACATACGACAATCGGCAAAAGCATGTCTCCTATCGGTACCAGATATCGAAAAAAGTCATGCCGATGATGATCGTGATGGTCGCGATCGGGACCAGGAACAGCATCTTGAATATCTTCTTTTCATACTTGAGGTGCATGAAAAACCAGAGCACGAGGCTCGCCTTGGTCGATGCGATCAGGAGATTTGCGAGCATGCTCCATTCGCCCATGCGCATCTCGGCCGCCATAATGGTTACCCCGGTCAGGATGACCAGCGCGGTCCAGACAAGGACGAAGGTCTTTGTGCGGACGATGTAATGGTCCTCTTTCTCTTCCATAAATTTTTCACCACAGAGGCCGCAGAGAAGTGATAAATCCTGAGCACGAAATATCTAATCCAAATACGTAAAATGTACAGCATGGTTATTTGATATTTAGAGTTTCGAGCTTTGCACTTAGATATTTAGTTTCTCATCTGCGACTCATAGTTCTTCACGTAATAAGATAAAACAGCGGGAACAGGTATATCCATATGACGTCCACCAAATGCCAGAAGAGGCCCGTGTTCTCCAGCTTTATGTAATCCGTGCTCGATGAAGTGCCGCGCATCGTCAGGATGAACGTGAAACAGATGACCCCGATACCGATCAAAACATGGAGGCCGTGGATGCCTGTCATGACATAGTAGAGGCCGAAATAGAGTATCTTCCCGTGGCCCATGGCCAGAAGCTCAGGCGAGTCCGGGTAGTAACCGTGCCTGATGTGTTCGGTCCACTCAAAATATTTATTCACCAGGAAGGCAAGGCCGAGTACGATGGTCACGGCCTGGAACAGCAGTGAACGGTGCTTCTCCGCTCTCTGAAGCGCGGAGATCGAAAGCGCCATCGTCAAACTGCTCGTCAGCAGAATAACGGTATTGACGGCGCCGATCGTTATGCTCATCTCCTTCGCGGCCTCGTGAAAGTCCGCTGTGTGGGTCGACCGATAGATGGAGTAGAGCAGGAACATGCCGCCGAAGAGCAGTATCTCGGTGAACAGAAAGAGCCACATCCCGAGCTTGGCGCCGGTGTAGTCGCGGTGTTCTATGTGAGTCGCTTCATTCATAAGATCGTTATTGAACTTTGATATTGCAAACTCCGAAACTCCGAACCGTGTACTATTATCTGTACGTATACGGCCCTTTGGTGACCTCGGGTACTTTTTCGAAATTCTCCGTCGGCGGCGGCGAGGATGTCTGCCACTCGAGTGTAGCCCCACCCCAGGGATTGTCCCCGGCCTTCTCGCCCGCGAAGAGTGAATGGATCAGATTATAGAACATGATGAACAGCCCCATCGCGAGGATCCAGGACCCGATGGTCGAGACCAGGTTCGGGGCGTTGAACTTGGGCAAATAATCGTAATACCGGCGCGGCATCCCTTGCCAGCCCAGGACGAACATGGAGAAGTATAGCATGTTGAACCCGATGAACAGGAAGACGCAAGCCAGCTTTGCCAGGTGTTCCTCGTACATCTTTCCGAACATCTTGGGGAACCAGTAGTGGAGGCCGGCGAAGAACCCGAAGGCGGTCCCGCCGAACATCACGTAGTGGAAGTGCGCCACGATAAAGTACGTTCCGTGGACGTGCAGGTTCGTGGCAAGAGCGCCCTGCACGAGCCCCGTCAGCCCGCCTATGGAAAAGAGGAAGATGAAGCTGAGCGTGTAGAGGAGCGGAGCTCCCATGGTGATGGACCCCTTGTACAGGCTTGCGATCCAGTTGAAGACCTTGACGCCGCTCGGTACGGCGACGAGGAACGTGAGGAACGAGAAGATGATGCGCGCCGTATCGCTCATACCGCTCGTGAACATGTGGTGGCCCCAGACGAGGTAGCCCACGAAGGCGATGGTCAGGCTCGAGGCGGCGATAGCCGTATACCCGAAGATGTTTTTACGCGCAAACACGGGGATGATGTCCGTGACCACACCCATGGCCGGCAGGATCATGATATAGACCGCCGGGTGCGAGTAGATCCAGAACATGTGCTCGAAGAGGATCGGGTCCCCGCCTTTCGCGGGATCGAAGAACCCCACGCCGAAGAACCGCTCGACAATGATGAGTACAAGCGTAATTGCGATGACCGGAGTGGCCAAAAGCTGGACCCACGACGTGGCATAGATCGCCCACGTGAACAGGGACATGCGGTTCCACTTCATGCCCGGCGCGCGCAGGCGGTGGATCGTGGTGAGAAAGTTCATGCCCGTGAGCGTGGACGAGAGCCCGATCAGGAACACGCCGAAGACGGCAAGCGAAATGTTCGTTCCCGTGCGGATGCTGTAGGGCACATAGAAGGTCCATCCTGTATCCGGCGGGCCGCCGCCGGTAAACAGGGACGTGACGGCCAGTGCCCCGCCGATGATGAAGAGCCACCAGGAGAGGATGTTGATCTTCGGGAACGCCACATCGCGCGCGCCGATCTGGAGCGGCATGATGAAGTTTCCGAGCGACGAGGGGATGCCGGGAATGACGAAGAGGAAGATCATGATAACTCCATGGAGGGTGAAGATGGCGTTGTAGGTCTGTGCGCTGTAGAAGTGCATGCCGGAGCGGATGAGCTCGAGACGCATTGTGAGCCCAAGGCACACCCCGACAAAGAAGAAAGAGAGCGTAGAAATGAGGTAGAGGAGGCCGATCCGCTTGTGGTCGGTCGTGAACAGCCAACCGAAGATGCCGGGGTATTTAGTCTTTGCTTGATAAAAGCTTACTTCCATATATAGTGTTCTCCGCGTTGGACTCACTACACAGGTTTAGACCGATCCGCGCTTCTTTTTCGTCGAGATCATGAGATATGCGAAGAACGAACCGACGAACAGGACCATCACCGTCCCGGTCACCTTCAAGACATTGAATACGTAGGATTTCTTCAAGGGATCGTAGCTGAAACAATACATGAGTGCGCTGCGAGCCGGTGAGCCGACCCTGCCTTCGGCCGCTTCGGTCAAGGCCATGGTCACTTCGAAAGGCAGAAAGGTGAAGCCTTCGAGGTAGCGGACGATCTTTCCTCCGGGCGCGATGACGACGAGCGTGACCGGATGTGAAAAATCATGCTCGCTGTCACGTTGGAACTTGAAGCCGATCGAGTCCGTGAACTTTCGGATGTTCGTTTTGTCGCCGGTGAGGAATTTCCAGGCATCTTCAGGGAACGGTTTTCCCACTGCCTTTATGTAGTTGACCTTCTTGTCCCATGCGCTTGCCGGCGTATCGTTCTCGTCGAAACTGAGCGTGATGACCTGATAATCCTTGCCGGGTTTGGTCAGCTCGATCTTGCCGAGAACCTGGGCAAGGCCGCTCAGGAGCATGGGGCACTCGTGCGTACAGCCAAGGTAAACGGGCGCGATGAGCGTAGGTTTATCGATCAGGTTCCTGAGCATGACGCGTCTGCCGTTCTCATCGGAAAATGCCGCGTCTGTCGGCAGATACTGCCCGAGCTTTTCTTCGAGCGCGATGTCCGCTTTTACGGCCCCGGTCCCATGCCCGAAGGCGGTGTCTGCTGCCGGGAATGCGGCTAACATTAAGAAAACGAGGAACACCGGTCTCACGAATAGTTCTCCATGAATGATGACGTCCTTGGATAGAAGGAGATGGACAGGATATCGAGTCGGCAATATTACTGTTTAAGCATAGCGTAGAATCAAGAAAAAAGTCAAGCGGTTAAGACGATTTTATTTCAGGGAATGACCAAGTCATCTTCTTTATGCTATATTTAAAAACAGTATGAACAATGTCCTGTTTTCCTTGAGTACCTGTGGGAAAAAATCATGAATATCCTGATCATCAGCACGAACCGGGCCGTCTCCCCGATGCCCGTCATGCCGATCGGGGCGTGCGTAGTGGCGGAGGCCGCGGAACGAGCGGGGCATACCGTTGCGTTGCTGGACCTCATGTTCGCTGCTGACCCCCGGCGTGCGATCGAAGCGGCGCTCGGCCGGTCGACGTATGACCTCATCGGGCTCTCGGTGCGGAACATCGACAATAACGACATGCACGGGACCGTGTTCTACATCGATGGCCTTGCCCCTCTTATCGATGTTGTCCGGAGGTGTACGGACACGCCGATCGTGCTGGGCGGGGCGTCCCTCACGGTCATGCCCGAGGAGATCCTGCGCGCAGTCGGAGCGGACTGCGCCGTGATCGGCGACGGCGAGGCGACGTTCCCCCGGCTGCTCGAGAGAATGGCGCGTCATGAGCCCTGGGAAGACGTGCCGGGCATCGCCTTCCTGAAAGCCGGGACATTCAAAGCAAATCCGGCACCGACCGGCGTTACCACTGAGTGCGCTGCCCCAACGTATCGCCGGTGGGTGGACCTGAACGCATATCGCTCGCACCTCTCCACCGTCCCGGTCCAGACCAAGATCGGTTGCCGGTTCCAGTGCGTATACTGCACGTACCGCAAGATCGAAGGGAGCGCGTACCGGTTCTCGGACCCGGAGAGCGTAGCCAATGCGGTGGTGCGGCTTGCGGCCTCGGGGCACCGGGACATCGAATTCGTAGACAGCGTTTTCAACGACCCTCACGAGCATGCCGTTTCCGTTTGCGAGGAGCTCATACGGTCAGGAGTTCGCGCCCGTTTTCAGAGCCTTGAATTAAATCCTTCGCACTTTGACGACGAACTGCTCATGGTCATGGAACGGACGGGGTTCGTGGGAATAGGACTCACCGTGGAGAGCGCGTCCGATCCAGTTCTTCGCGGGCTTCGGAAAGGCTTTACCGCACGCGAGGTCCATGGGGCGGCCGAGACGGTCCGGCGCCACAAGCTGCCGTGCGTTTGGATCTTCATGCTCGGGGGACCGGGCGAAACGAGGGAAACCGTGAGGGAGACGCTCCGATTCGCTGAAAAAAATATCCATCCCCGGGACGCGGCCTTCTTCAATGTCGGGATCCGCGTCTATCCCGGTACGGAGCTCGAATCCATCGCACGACAACAGGGCGTGCTCACGGTCCCCCCGCACGACATGCTTGCCCCGGTATTTTACGTATCGCCCGACGTTGAGGCCGCATGGATCAAGGCGCAGGTAAAAAATTCGACGAACGGTCACATGAATTTCATGAGTGGGGACTCCTTCAGTTTTCCTTACCTCCCCCTGATCCATCGTATGGGATATCGGCTCGGCGTCAGGCCCCCCCTGTGGCCGTACACCCGGCACATCAGACGCGGGCTCAGGTTCGTCGGGATGGATGTGTAGGAGTGAGGAAAGCCGGGAGCCGGGAGTAAAGACCAAAGAACGAAATGCAGAGTGCTGAGTTCGGAGTTCGGAGTGCAAAAAGGATTCTATGCGCTCTGCTATGGCTCGCGCCTGTTGAAAGGAGTTTGCCATTATATGAATCCGGGAACCGCGCATATCGCCTCTGTTGCAGTCGCGACGCCGCCCTGTTCCCTTGACCAGGCTGAGCTAGAACGGCTCGCGCACAAGCATTATAAGGGGAGGTTGAGCCCGCGGAGCATGTCGCTCATCCACGCTCTCTTTTCTCATCCGAGCATCGAGCGGCGCAACTTCGCGATCGACAATGTCGAGGACCTCGTGGACGAAGACCTGGACGCGCGCGTGGCCCGGTTCACGCACTGGTCCGTGGAACTTTCCGCCCAGGCGATCAGGCAGGCGCTCGAACTGGCCGGTATCAGTACCGGAGACGTTGCCGGACTGGTCGTAAACACGTGCACCGGCTACATCTGCCCGGGGATATCCACGTACCTGATCGAGAAGCTGGGCCTCTCGCGCAGCGTGCACGTATACGATCTTGCCGGCAGCGGATGCGGGGGGGCCATCCCGAACCTCGAAATCGCCGAATCTCTGCTCAAGCGCAACGGGGGCGGGCCGGTCGTAAGCGCCGCCGTCGAGATCTGTACTGCCACCTTTCAGATGGAGAACGACCTCAGCCTGCTGCTGTCGAACACGCTCTTCGGCGACGGCGCAGCAGCCGCCGTGCTCTGGACAAGGCCCTCGGGTTATGAGCTCGTCGCCTCCGCGAGCCGGTACGTACCTGAGCAGCGCGATTCCATACGCTATGTGCACAAGAAAGGCCAGCTTCATAATCAGCTTTCGCTGAAACTGCCGGGTCTGGTCAGCAAGGCTGCGGCCCAGGTGGTGGCCGACGTGCTGGCGCCGAGATCATTGAAGCCCGGCGACATCAGGCACTGGGCGCTCCACAGCGGAGGAGAGAAGATCATCAATGCGGTCAGGGACGAGATCGGTTTGTCGGAAGAGCAGGCGGGTCCCACGCGCCGGGTACTGGCCCGGCACGGCAACATGTCGTCACCCACGGTCTGGTTCGTGCTGCGCGAGATCGAGAACGAGGGGATAGCGCCCGGTGAATGGTGCATCATGGTCGCCTTCGGCGCAGGACTTTCGGCCCATGCGTTCCTGTTAAGGAAAACGTGATGAGCTTACCGTGAACGGGTCCCGGTCGCCTGCTTCATGGCGGGAAAATCGCTATCTCTGGAGGAAACATTATGAAACGACTTCCTTTTAACGCCTGCGATTACCGGTGCGAACGATGCCTGGAAACAGCGGAATGCGCCGTGTTTCAGAAGCTGCAAGAGCGTTCATTGCAAAACTGGACCGGGAGCAGTGGCGGGAACGATTCTGCCGCCGTACTGAGCGATATCCGGGAATCATTCCGGGAAACGGAAGCACAGATCAAGCAGAAGGCGCGTGACTTCGGTATCGACCTCGACGGGATCGCCGGTATGCCTTCATCGGAAGAGGTCCAGGGACAATTGAGAGGCGCCGTGGAGGATCCGCTGTATAAACGCTCCTATGCTTTTACGATGCAGACGCACGAATTTCTCCGGGCCGCAGAGCGCCTGGTAGACGGAGAGGCAAAAGAATACTTCGACGATATCGCCTGGCATCATACGGTGGTCGTTGCCAAGGTCTACCGGACCGTGGTATGGAGAGCGCATGAGGAAGAGGCAATCGACGCAAAAAAATCGGCGGCAGTGGCCGTGAAATCATTGACCATCTGCATCATGGCTTTCGAATACCTGGCATCCCGGTTTCCCACTCTGACGCAGGAGTGCGGCAGGCTGTCAGCTGCTGCCAGGCAGATAAAAGAAGAGATCCGAGAGCGGATCAAACCGGCCCGCGCCGCCTGATGTTCCCCCCTGAGGAACGTTCGCATCCTCTACATTGTCACTCGGCGCGTTTTCCTTGAATCAAACTCGTCAACCGGTTATAATGAGCAGTATGACGAACCCTCACCATACCGAAAACTGCATGGTTTGCGGC
>Ga0326726_10002549_pt1 | contig 16721 bp, 13 predicted proteins | sample MHFenrmetagenome_2_FD_207603 | JGI IMG/M metagenome (GOLD analysis project Ga0326726, IMG submission 207603) | Lab enriched peat soil microbial communities from Michigan Hollow, Ithaca, NY, United States - MHF15MN | ecosystem: Environmental > Terrestrial > Soil > Wetlands > Peat | place: USA... | reverse complement strand
CGATGAAGTGTGGTTGTGGGGGAAGTCCTTGGTCGGCAAGCGCATCGCGAAAACCTTCGAGTCGTTCCGCGAGGCTCGGGTGGTCGATATCTCCGCCGACGAATGCGATCTTGCTGTGGCCCCTGGAGACAAGGTGGGTGACCGCGGCGTTCGCTCCGGAGCGGTTTTCAATGAGCACCGCGGGGTAGCGTTTTCGTTTCAGTTCGAAGTCGACGAGGACGATAGGGATGCCGAAGCGTGATGCTTTGGCTATGAACGGGAGTGAGACTTTTCCTGCGACGATAAGGCCGTCCACATTTCGTTCGAGGAGGAATCTGGGAAGGTCGTCCCGTTCACCGAACTTATGGCTGATGGTCGTCAGGAGGAGGTAGAAGCCCTCGCGGCTTGCAGCGAATTCAGCGCCGAGAAAGACGCGCGTATAGAACGGTTCGGCCTGGGAGAAATGGTCTTCGCGGAGGACGAAGCCGATGTTGCCGCTGGTCTTGGAGGCAAGTCCGCGGGCTGCGCGGGTGGCGTGGTAGCCGAGACTTCTGACAACCTTGAGAACGCGGTCGCGCGTCTCTTTCTTCGCGTATCCACGGTTGTTGACAACCAGCGATACGGTCGAAAGCGAGCAATGGGCTTCTCGAGCAACATCCTTTATCGTCGGGCGTCTCATCTTCCAGAGTGCCGATCGGATGGCGAAGCGTGGAGGGACAGCGATTTTGCTGAAGATATCGAAACGTTTCTATAAGATAAACCGATTTTTGAAAAAGTCAAGAGAAAAAACCTAATTATGAGAAAAATTCAGGCTCAATTGTTCGAAGCGATTTGAGAAGAAATCACCAGCGGGTTCGAAGCGATTTGAGGTAGGAGGGGCGGCCGGTGGGCGCGGTGACACAAGGGATGCAGATTCGGCGTAAGGCGGGATCGAATTATCCATGATCCATGAATAACGGATAATTCGGGCCGCTCTTGGCGGCCCGTTCCTGGTGCGCGCCGGTACGGCGGAGCGCATACGCGATAAAGGTCCCTTCGATACGCGCAATCGCCTCTTTCATCGACAGGTGCATCCCCTCGTCGATGCCAAGGCGGAGTTTCGCGACCCCAAAGAAGCAGGAGTCTGGTGGGGACCCCCTTCCGGTGAAAGGACGGATGCAAACGAGGTAGGCTTTCAGTTCACGCACGTTCCCGGGCCAGCTGTACGCTCGGAGGTTTTCTTCGAGTCCGGGGGTAAGGTCGGGCATCACGCGCAATGGCGCTGACATCGTCCGGTCGCTCACGAAGGGGAGGGATGCGGATAGTTCGGGCGGAGGAAGTGCCTCGTGCGCGGCCCATCGGCAAGTGCTTCCTGCAGCGCAAACGGAGCAGCGCTGATGTGCCGAATCAAGACTGGACCCGAATGCCCCAGGAGGCTTCTCCTTGTGGAGGTGAGCTTCTCAAAATCGGCCCCGCGCAGGGCGAGCCGTCCCTCGCGCTCTACAGGGCAGTCGCACAAGGCCGGACGGAGAACTAAGATAAGCATACTGATTTTTGTCGTTGCGGTGCTTGGCTCGCTCGTGTTGGACCGTCAGGAGCGGCGGCACAGGTTCGAGAAGCGGCAGGAATATGAGAGGCTGGCATGGGAAGTCCCGCTGGAGAAGCCGAAACTCTCGATGATTGAATCGTGGGCGAACGTGGTGCTTGGCATCATTCTCTTCGCGCTGGGAGCGTTCTTCCTGAAGATGATGCTCGGGATCCCCGCAGAGCTGATGACGAGCAGATGGGAGAATCTCGTGGCGCTGTTTCTTGCCTCCGGGTTCGCGCTCGTGTGGCTGGGCGTGAAAGCAATCAGGCAGAACATCCGCTACGCCAGGGGTATTAGCGGGTTACCGATCTCCGATAACCGTTGATTCTTCACCGTTAATCGATAGCGGTTAAGAGAATTCATATCTTCGTGCCAATCCGATGCCGGGCTACGAGGATCCCGATCCGGCTCCATGGTTCCCCGCAATTTGACATTCCTCGGTCGCCGCGCTAACTTACACCCATCACACATTCCGCTGTGGAGGGACTCCATGAGCCCACGCAACCGTTTCCTCGCCGTTCTGCTCCTGGCCGCCGGAACAACGGCCGGTTTCGCACAGACCACACCGTTCGACCTGGATGCATATAGGCAGTTTCTGAAGGCGAACGAGTCGCTCACCGCCGAGGGACTGCAGGCCATGCATCCCGCCGGGGAGTTCTCTGCGATGATTCCCCCAAACGGCGTCGTGCCGGCGTACCTCGACGCGATCTCTTCGCAGTACGCGCTCACCTCCTTCGAGCTTGCCCTGATCGCGAAGCACGGATTTGTCGTAACCTCTCGACTCGCGGAGCGGACGTTCGAGGGGGCGCTGCAGTCGATCTACCACAGCGATCTCCCGGTCTTCATCTCCACCGACGCCATACTTCAGACCATCCATCAGTCATACGACAACATTCTGAAAGAAGTTGAGCGCGGAACTCTCGAGCCGGATCTCCGCGCGCTCCTCACGGCGCTCAGAGGGCAGATCCCGGCACTCGAGGCAAAATACGGCCAGATTGCGGGGATGTCGGAAAAGCTCCGGGATGTCGACGTCTACTGCACAGTTCCTCTCATTCTCCTCGGTCAGTCTGTCACGCCCTATTTCAGTGATAACACGGGGATGGTGAATGACCTTCTCGGGATGATAGCGAACGTCCAGCCTTGCTCCATTCCTCTTTTCAGTTCCACTTCCCGCTATTATGATTTCAGTCAGTTCACCGTACGGGGGCACTACACAACCGACAGCGTGCTGGCCAAATACTTCCGGGCGATGATGTGGCTTGGCCGGACGGAGGTCTATCTCCTACCCCCCGTTGGAGCCTACCCCGCACCATCGTTCAGCGATGTTCAGCGCCAGCTGATCGACGCTGTCCTGATTACTGAGGCGGTTCGCGACGGAGGAGCGCAAACACGGCTCGAAGCCATGGACCGGATACTCAGATTCATGGTGGGGGAATCGGACAACGTCACACTCGACTCGCTCCAGGCACTTCTGAATGAGTCCGGGGTCACAGATGCTTCAGCGCTCCTCGACAGCATCCGTTGCAGGCAAGCACAGGATCTCCTCGCCGCCAAGCCCTACGCCGGCCAGCAAATCATTTCGCAGATCCTCATGACCGATCCCCTCGACCCAGCGAAATGCCAGCCGGCCTCGGCGTTTCTGTTGCTCGGACAGCGATTTGTGATCGATTCCTACATCACAGGCAACGTGGTATACGACAAGATCGTCTACCAGGGGGGGAACGTTTTTCGGATGCTTCCCTCGACGCTGGACGTTCTCTTTGCGCTGGGGAACGATGGAGCCGGGCGGCTGCTCGCCCCGGAGATGGAGACGTATCATTACGCGCCCAATGCGGCCGCGCTGCGCGCGCTGGTTGACGGGTATCCACCCGAGTTCTGGTCGTCCTCTCTATTCAATGCCTGGCTTGCGATCATCAGGACGTTGAACCCGCCCCCGACGCGGACATCACTTCCCCCTTTCATGCAGACCGCGGCCTGGTGGCAGGAGAAGATGAACACGCAGCTCGGTTCCTGGGCGCAACTCCGTCACGACAACCTCCTCTACGCGAAGCAATCGTATACTGGGGGTGTGATTTGTTCCTTCCCGCAAAGCTATGTTGAGCCGGTTCCGCTCTTCTTTGAGGCGGTGAAACGCTATGCCGGGCTGGGCGCTGAGCGTTTCGGCGAGATGGGCGATACGTGGGTCCAGAACTATTTCCTCCGCGTCGCCGGCGTGTGTGACACGCTCGGCGGCATCGCGGAGAAGGAACTGGCGGGGACTCCACTGGACGGAGCCGAAACCGGCTTCCTCCGCAGAATGCTCATCCTCTCCACGATGTGCGGCGAACCTCTCTCCGGATGGTACCCCCGACTTCACTACGGGCCGGATCCGGAGAACTATTGCGTCGTCGCGGACATCCACACAGCACCGACGGATGCCGCTGGGAATCCGGTGGGATGGGTAATGCATGTGGGGACAGGGCCAGCGGACATGGCGGTGGTCTGCGCGGAGCTGCCCGGCTTTGGGTACCATGCCTTCATCGGGCCTGTGATGAGCTACTACGAGCACCTGGCGACAAATTTCAAGCGCCTCACCGACGAGGAGTGGAAACTCATCTATGCCGTCGCGCCGACCCTCCGGCCTCCATTTGTGAATCTCTACCTGGCAAACGAGCAGGGAGCATCGCGGGGCGACGGTCCGACGCTGATCACCGCCGCGCCCGGCCCAGATGCCCCGACAATTCCGGTGTCGGCGGTCTTGCACCCGAACTATCCAAACCCGTTCAATCCGGCAACCGCCATACCGTTCAGCATCACGGGTGGAGGAGCAGAGCAGCTGGTAACGCTCGAGATCTTCAACATTCACGGTCAACTGGTATCGCATCTCTTCAACGGATGTCTGCCGCAGGGTAACTACACGATGGTGTGGAATGGTACCAATGCCGGCGGGGCCGCAGTCGCGAGCGGCACATACATCTGCAGGCTTAAGGTGGCAGGGTTGAACCAATCGAGGACGATGGTGCTGGTGAGGTAATTGCCCACGATTTCTAGATGATCACCAGCTCAAAACACCGGACCGCAAGGGTTCAAAGCGTCACAGGCCTTACGTTCTTGGACTCTTGGATCATCCTGAGATACAGCGCCAATTGCCCGCGATGATGCGCCTCATGATCCAGGTTGCCACGAACGATCACCCACCAGACGGTGACCTCCCCGAATCGATCATCAGACATCGGTGAATCAAGGAATGAATCAGTCAGGGTTGAAAGAAGCTTGGCGCGTTGTTCGCCAGACTGTCCCAACTTCGTTACAAGCTTTTGAAACTCCTCAGCTGTGACATGTTCTGCTTCTCCAGCCTTCCCGGCCATCTTTGACAGTGTTGGGTCTTCCAGTTTCTGAAAGAGCCACTGATCGGCCCCGCCAATATGATGAGCGATATCCGCGAAAGTCATAACCCCTGACAATGGACACCAGTTTTCATTGCCAAGCGGTACTTGACGGAGACGCTTCACGGTGGACTCCCGAACTGTACGGGAGAATTCGGACAATCGCTGACCTTCGCTTGGGTTCACGAGAATACTCCGTCAATCGTTTCCAGAAAGTGCAACGCAATGGCGTATAACGTTTCGCCCAACAACGCAACCTCGCGTGCCGCATACGAAAACGACAAATTTATCGAGCGCTGCGGCACGTGGGGTTGAGCGAACTCTTTTTGTACAGCCAAACCTCGATTTCATACAGTCTTACCAAATGATGTGAGCGGTGTTGTTGCGCGTGTTATGCGCAGCGTTCGCTTCAGTCTAATTTCTCTAATTCACATAGGTCGTAGAATGTCGTGCCCGACAATAGCTGGGAGATTCCGCCAGATATTGAAACGACAAGGCTATCACCCCCGGTTGTCGCAAGGGAATCGGTCATTGAGTAAGCTGTCCACACTGTGTCGGTGACCATGAGCGATTTGCGGAAAGCCCACGGTGAATTAGCTGGCTTCAGGTAGAACCTCAGTGAACCACCGATCCCAACTCTCTTTGCCCAGACAGAGACTCGGTAGTGATGAGTCCCCGGAAATGCAGAGACCATCGTGCTTATTCTACACGCGGGACCCCACCCTGCGGTAAATGCAATTGAGGAGGCTCCACCAGCCGGAGGTACATCGCTGGAGAAAAACAGTAGACTTGAATCACCAGAGACTATGGTCCACCCCTGCATTGAGGGAACTCCGTTGAGTTCGAAAGATGAGTTTGTGAGAAGGTTGCTGTCATCTGGTACACCTGTAGGACTGGACTTCGAGCACCCGTCCGCCAGAATAGCCAAGGGGAATAACAACAGAACGCAAATCAGTCTCGTATCCATATTCAGTTCCTCCGTTGCGCATAACGTTTCGCGCAACAACGCTGGCCCGGCGTGCCGCATCGTCAACGCTCCATAGCCCTGGCGGCACGACGGGCTGGAGTGAACTCCTTCGGCTTTTCTCCCCGACCTATTTACGCCACTTCAAATGATGTGAGCGTCGTTGTTGCGTGTGTTATGCGTTCGTGCCGCACGCGTTCTGGAATCTCGGATGTAGCCGTCCGCCACCCCGATGTCGGACCTGTTCAGGGGCGGAATCCCTTAGGACTTCGCTTTCTTCGAAGGTTTCGACTTGCCAGACCTGTTGAGGGCGACCGCCTGGCGAACGAGCGCCTTGAAGGCGGACTCGTCAACTTCTTCTCCTTCCTGAATGTCGATCGCGCGGCGTGCGTTTCCGTCGAGACTCGAGTTGAAGAGACGGGCCGGATCCTTCAGAGACGCGCCCTTGAAGAAGGTAAGCTTCACGACATTCTTGTAGGATTCGCCAGTGCATATGATCCCGTCGTGCGACCAAATCGGAGTGCCCATCCACTTCCACTCCTCGACGACGTCCGGGTCTGCTTTCTTGATGAGCTTGCGCATTCTGCTGAGGGTTTCCCCGCGCCAGTCCCCGAGTTCGGCGATTCTTTTCGAGATGAGCTCCGATGCAGACTGGCCTTGCCTCGCGCCCAACTTTTTCATGTTCTCATCCTGGAAGTTCCAGATATATTTCATTTGCACGACAGTCATCTCCGACAATACAACTATCGTACAACACAAAGAGAGGAGAAAGGAAGCATATCGGAAAGAGAGTTTCCCCGGCCCTGACATACCCCGCATTGTTAACAGTGTCAAATGTTGTGGGGCGGGTGGACCATGTCAGATGTACTCCCGCAGGAGGTGCACCAGAAAAAGCCAACTCACGTACGGGGTTCTATCATAGGATTGATCCTGGAGGGCAGGTCGAACCTGCAGTGCAAGGTTACAGCACCTCCTTTGGCGCGCGGAGAGTGGCAATTCAATTATCCAAGTGCAACGGTCCTTGCGACCGCGAGGAGTGTGTTAACAATCTTGTTAGCACACTTACAAGAGTGGATTCAAATGTGGCTTCCCAGAATCAGAAACGCCCATCCCTCAAGACGACCGCCGGCTTAGGAACACCCGGTCACCGAGAAAACCTGCGGAATCCGCACCAAATCGAGGGATTTTGGCGGCACTTTTGAGACCAGTGTTAGCACGGTGTTAGGAGCAAATGGATTGTGGGGCAATATAACATGGGGGAGATATGTTGTCAACCGTAGAGCCGATCGCCTGGACATCGCCTCACCGGCTTTGTGATGGACCGCTCCTTGTCGCTCCTATGACTGTGACAGGGGTTGTGACCGAGAGCGCTCTGTCTAAGACCTGCTTGACATTCCCTCCGTTCTAGCGGATATTCTCCTAAGCCGGTCCAAGGAGTCTTCGTTGGAACTAGAGCCCACAAGACTCGCATAAAGAATGCTCCTTCACGGACTTGACACTCTACAAAGCAAGCATTTCCCCCTGAGTCATCTCGTTCTCTGGCACTGATTGCCACGCGTCCCCCCTCTAAATTGTACAGTTAGGAGGTCCCATGAAACGGTCCGTTCTTATTCTTGCGGCCTGCGCTCTTGTTGCCTTGATTGCGCCCGCGCAGGTGCCGCGAACCCTGTCGTATCAGGGTGTCCTCACTGACTCCCTCGGCAATCCAAAGCCGGACGGGACATATAACTTCACGTTTCGCCTTTACGATGCAAGCACAGGAGGAACGCCCCTCTGGACTGACACGAAGGACCTCTATGTCAGCAAGGGACTCTTTGCCACGATGCTCGGCGACAAAACCCCCTTTGGGGCATCCGTCGCCTTCGACCGGAAATACTGGCTGGGCGTGACGCTCGAGCCTGGACCGGAGTTGTCACCCCGGATGGAGCTAGCGTCGGCTGCCTACAGCATCAGTGCCCAGCAGGCGGATAGTGCGAGGATCACGGGAACAGTGCCTGACGGAACCGTAACTAGCGCCAAGATCCCAACGGGACAGGTGGTCAAGAGCGTCAATTCAATTAAGGACAACGTGACCCTTGCGGCAGGGTCCAACGTCAGCATTGTGCGGTCTGGCGATACACTGAGGGTCTCGGCGACGCCGGGTGGGAGCGGTGACATCACGGGAGTGAGCGCAGGGAGGGGATTGACTGGCGGCGGATCGTCCGGCGACGTCTCGCTTGGGCTTGACACGACGCTTACGGATTCCCGCTACGTGAACGAGGGGCAGAGCAGTGCAGTAACAACGGGGATGATCGCCGCCTCGGCAGTGAACTCGACGAAGATCGCCAATGGGACGGTTGTACGGAGTTTGAACGGCAGGACCGATGCTCTCAATATCGTCGCCGGCGAAGGGATGACAGCGTCGAGCACAAGCAACACGATCACCCTCTCTGCTCCTCGCATCATTAAGCCGTTCCTGAATCCGAGTTCACTGTCTCTCCCTCTCGATGGGACCCGGACCTGGAAGATCCTCTGGCAGATCGCACCAACCCAGGATGGCTACGTCATGATCCTGATGGAGCTCGGGCTCAGTCTGTATGGCAGCGGCCCCGGAGGCGCGTGGACCGGGTTTTACATCACAACGAGCAGCGTTCCGCCAGACGCATCCACCGTTCCCATGAATCAACAGCACATCGAATCCACTGGCGGCGCGGGGACAACAACGTTCCGCATCTATGAGTTCACTGTTACTGCCGGAACAACATACTACGTCTGGTTCAGCGGGCAGTACAACTACAGAACCGCATCGGTGACATCTGCAACGCTTAACGGGATGAAATGGACACTGCTCCATTTCACCGGAACAGCTGGAATGTGACCGGAACTCCAGGAGGAACAACCGATGAGGAGAGAATTTCGTCTCTGGTTCATTTGGGGTCTGATCATGGGCCCGTCTCTGGCCCCGAGTCAGACACCCGGCATCCACTGGTGGTCGCTCGATGGCGGGTTCCAATATTCGCCTGGCTCCGGCGTCGCGGTCATCGCAACAGGCGGCCAGAATGCGGCTGGGGTGATGCAGGGAGATAACCTGAGATTGACCGCTGGCTTTCTTGCGCACCCTGGGACCGGCGCCGCCGTGCTGGGTATTCCCGCCGACCCGGGGTTGCCGGCAGAGTTCTCGCTAGCCCAGAATTTTCCGAACCCCTTTAATCCGACGACTCTCGTCAGGTATCAACTCCCTGTGGTCAGCGAGATCCGGCTGAGCATCTTCGACCTGCTCGGACGTGAGGTCGACGTGCCGGTCCATGGTGTACAACCCCCAGGGACCTACGAGGTGAGGTGGAACGCGGCGGGAATGGCAAGTGGTGTCTATTTCTACAGGTTGACCGCCGGCGATTTCGTGCAGACCCGGAAGATGGTCGTTGTGAAGTGATGTTTAGGAATCAGATTTCAAGGTCGATGAGGCGGGCATCTGAGCACTCGCGGGTGCCTGCCTTGCTTTTGCGCGAAGGATAAATCTTCTGAGTGCCCTCGGGCAGATTCCCCGCCACAAAACGGCGGGGTAAATCCCGTCCCGACCTGCGTTAGCGAGGCGAAGCCGATGCTGATGATGTTGTCGGCACGAGGATCCCGCCTCCAGCGGGGCTCCCTGCCGACCTGCGGTTCAGGAACTCCCGGTTAGCGGGAAAACCTGCGGAATCCGCACCAAATCGAGGGATTTTGGCGCCACTTTTGAGACCAGTGTTAGCATCGTGTTAGGAGTAGACGGATTGTGGATCACTGTAGTGTTCCATACATCAGATGTCAAGATCACGATTCCGCGATGGTCGAACAGAAGTAGCCCGTTTCCTCCCGCACAAAGGTTCTTCTTCCACGATACACCCCCACCCTCTTTTGACCTGTTGTTCTTCACCAGTCGTGCACCGAACCGTTTGATTCTGTGGCAAGCCCCCCCTATCTTACGATTCAGAGGAGTTCACCCGTGACACCAGCCATTGAAATACGCAACGACCGAATTGCTGAATTCTGCGCACGGTACAGGATACGCCGACTTGCGCTCTTTGGTTCGGTTTTGCGGCCGGACTTCAGACCCGAAAGCGATGTTGACGTGCTTGTGGAGTTCGAGCCAGGAGCTTCTATTGGCTACTTCGCACTCGCTCGAATTGAGCGTGAACTCTCTATACTGCTGGGAGGCAGAAAAGTCGATCTGCGGACACCTCAGGATCTCAGCAGGTACTTCCGAAGCTCGGTGATCGCCGGGGCGTATGTTATCCATGGACCAAGTTGACCTCATCCGTTTCCGGCACATGCGGGATGCTGCCGCCGAGGCTCTGCATTTCTCAGCAGGGAAGGACCGCGCGGACCTCGACCACGATCGCATGTTCGTCCTGGCAATCCTGAAGGATCTCGAAATCATTGGAGAAGCTGCCAGCCGCGTGAGTCTGGAGGCCAGACAGATTGCCCCGATGGTCCCATGGGACGACATCGTCGGGATGCGAAATCGACTCATTCATGGTTATTTCGACCTGAACTTGGACATCGTGTGGGAGACCGTGTCACACGACCTTCCCGGGCTCCTCGCCAACATCGACAAGATCCTGGGGCCGACAGAGCCACCGGGACAATAGATAGATGTAAGCAGCAAGAACCTCACGTCGCCCTGGCCTTTACCACTCGAGCTTCTTCGATTCCTGCCAAACCGATGGTGCGCTGTGTGTTTTTCTGTCTATCCTTGACTGCGGTTGTTTGGTAAAAGAGAGAAAGCCTCACCTTCGTGGTAGTGTAGGTATCCGTGCGTCTCGGATAACGGGTATTACATCTCACCGACGAAAAGAGGCAACTATGCTCGCCCAGGGGGTACCGCGAAGTTGCTTCACACAAGGGGGGTGAGAGCTGAGGGGTGTGAGGAATCCCCAGCTCCAGGCATTCGTAATCTGATTTCAGGAAGGTCGCAGGCCCTGGAGGATCGCACACACACGGTGAATCCGGCGTTCGGTCTCATTGTCACCGAACAGAAGGCTTATCCCCCTGTTGTAAAACGTGATTTCCGTCCGTCCCTTTGGGTGCTCGATGACAAGGTGGTCGTATTCAATCGGGTTTCCAGCCTCCCGATCTCCGTACTTCCCGCCGGCTACAAGGAGATGGTTCTCATCGATTGCGGTGATGACCTCGCGTGGAATGTCGTCCCTCACGAAGACCTGCTTCTTCAGACCATGAAGGCTGCTGAGGTTCTTTATCATCCCGTGTTGATAGACCACCCTGGAGATTCCCAATCCCAGCTCTTGCCTGAGCTTCGCGACGTCCACTCGCTGGGACTCGTCCTCCAACCGTGAATTCCGCGAGTCGAAATCCAGGAAGAGCGACTCGAGAAGCTCGCGCCCGATCGAATCCTTCGCCGCCTGGCGCGGCGTCTTTCCCCGCAGTGCGGGAAGCGGTACATCGGGCCATGACGCCCAGTGCCGGTCGTTAAGCTCCTTCAAGAAAGCCCTGGCTTCGGGGGACTCTCTCATGATCCGGTCGTGCTCGCTCTCTGTTCCGGGTTTCTCCTCCTCCGCCTTCGCTTCTGCCTGCTTCATCGCGGCCTCAAACGGCACGATCTCCGTCTTCATGAGAACGGCCTCCTCTCCAAGGCGCTTTGCGATCTCCCGTCGGATTCGCCCCGCACGCTTTGCAGAATTCACCTCCGCAATAAGCGTGGTCCCGGCAAGCCTCAGCGTTGCGACGGTCGTGGCGTCAGGCGACCCTTTCTTCGAGCTCTTCAGCCAGTGAATGGTCGCCCGTTCCCCCTCCTCGATCAGTTTCGCATCATCCCGCCCAGTTACATTCTGCTCGAGTCCTCTCAGAGCTTGAAAGGCAGCGGAAAACGACGAAACGGAATACGTCAGAGTATGGAATTCCAGCGGATCACCGTCGGTATTGCGCATGTCGGGCTTCCGCTTTTCGGCGCTGTCGGCAAGGGAGAAATACAGCTCTCGGAGTTTGTCCTCCCTTTCGAGGAGGTCCTCGTCCGGTCTGCGTCCGGCGGTGAGGAAGCCGGCCTTTTCCAGCGAACTACGCAGCCTGAGAAGAGTATCGAGGAAACTCGCCGGCATAACCACAGAGCCGGTCCCCATCAGGAAGGCAATTCCGTCGAGCTCTACCACCTGTGCGTAGAGGATATTCCCCCGCTGGACCATTCTCGACGCCGTACGCTCGGAGACCTGGAATTCGCGTTTGCGAAGGACATCCCGCAGCGTGATCGAAACGCCGGGCTCAACATCCTCGGTTTGAAAGAAGCTGTACGGACTCCGGATGGTGGCCTCGATCATGCGGCGAATCTCGCCTTCGACTTTGGGGCCACGTTCGGCCAGGAAGAGTTCCGGAAGTGTTTCCTCCCGCCCGGGTCTCCAGATGAACGTGAGCCATCGGGAGAAGAAGTCGCCTTTCTGGCCTTCCCTGTCGGGCGGTACCGTACCTGCGAACCTGAAACCCTGCCAGGCCTGCTCAATGCCCGTTTCCCCATACTTCTGACTGGCGAATTTCAGGAGCAGCGACGAGCACTCCCCTTCGAGCCGACGAATTCGGTCATAGGCATAATCAACGGGGAGGATCGTCGCGGCGCCGTGGCACTTCTTGTACTTCTTCCCGCTGCCGCAGGGGCAGGGGTCGTTTCTGCCGGGTGTGGTCATTGTGTGATAAATTTACCGAACGACCTTCTCTCTTACAACTCAACAAACGCCATTCGACGTTAATTCTCGCCGTCCTACCGTGCGAGGATCTTATGAAGGGCCCGGATGTCCAGATCCTCAGCCGAACGATGGTCAATTGTCCTGAATTCGAGTCCCGTTCACCCCGCGTCATGAGGAGAAGATCAATCCGGCTTGGCCAACAAGCGGGGAGGTACCGCTAAAACATGAGTGGAAGCGAAAAGCAGCGGTTTTCGTAACTGCAGACTACGTGAGTATGCCATCTTCTGGAGGGAAAGACATTTCTGCTGAGAGCTCTCGAGAGAATGCCCTGCCGAATATCGGCTGGATAAACTCCCCTCCGACCAACATGTTGTGTTGAATGTGCCCTCGGGCAGATTCCCCGCCACAAAACGGCGGGGTAAATCCCGTCCCGACCTGCGTTAGCGAGGCGAAGCCGATGCTAATGATGTTGTCGGCACGAGGATCCCGCCTCCAGCGGGGCTCCCTGCCGACCTGCGGTTTAGGAACTCGTAATCGGGCGCAAAATCAGCAAAATCGGAATCGCTTTGAGGGATTCTTCTGCCACTTGCGAGGCCTTCGTTAGCAAACTGTTAGCAGAGGAACTGTAAAAAGAATATGCTGCACGAAAACAGAGATGTCAAATTGACGACGACCTCACTCAACACAAGTTCACTCAACATGTCATGACGTGGACATGCCTCAAATACATGTTCAAGGAATCGAGAGACTTGGACACGTTCGATTAATCGTCGAGTCATTATCGCTTCAGGGGGAAGAGTTTGTCAAGTTTTGGAATCACGTATGAAAGCTCATCAAATCTGCGGACAATCAGCTCGCGGGACAGATCAGGATCTAGAACCGCTCGGTCCACGCTTGCTTTGGGCGCAAGGGGCTGCATGAGCACCCATTCCTTGCGGTACGAAACATCAACGCCCGAGATTGGAGTTATCTTGCCGGATGAGCCGAATCCAAGCCGCCTTGCCATATCCTGACGGCTGTGCTTTTCGTTAACGACACCTCCTACCCAAACACCAATGTAGGGTTGCGCTGATTTCCGATAGAGACTGGCCGGATCAAAAAGCTCAGTGCAAATCTGGACAGGATCTCGTGAATTGCTCCACTGCCATTTTTTGCTGTGCAGACCTAGACCCGTCGATTGTTGGACCCAAATCTCGAAATCCTCTCGACCTTGACACCACGTTTTCCCCTTCAGGTCCTCTATCGCTTCTTCAAGCCATTCCTCTGTCTTTCCCCACAGACGCTGCTCGACCTCTAAGTCGATTCTCCCTGATGAGGAGAGTCACCTGTGAGAGCGGCGACTATCCTTACTGATGCATCTACTCGATCCACTTCCCTATTCCACTGCCTAGGAACTGATCTAGCGCGATTCCTCCCGAACCGACGAGCAATACTCTCTTTGGTCTAAACTTCTTGGAGAACTCATCCAAACCTGACAAAAGACCTTCTTCAATTCCGCTCTTGACTTCGATTGCAGAGAGGGACCTCCCTCTCTTCACGACGTAGTCAACTTCTTTCTGTCCCTCTCGCCAATAGAAGATCCCTGCACTTTCAGAATGAGATTCATTTACCAAATGTGCACCCACGGCTGATTCCGCCAGTCTGCCCCAATAGGAGTGATCCTTCCTCGCCTGCTGAAAAGTGAGTTCGGACTGACATGTGACGAAAGCGTTATTTAAGGTCTGGAATTTGGGGCTTGAGCCACGCTGACGGACCTTTTGACCTGCATATTTGTGAAGACCCACCATTATTCCCGCCGCGCCAAGCAGCTCGAGGTAGTGAGCAAGGGTAGTTGTATTTCCCGCATCCTGAAGCTGCCCTACAATCTTCGTGTATGAAAGGATTTGGCCAGAATATGAACACCCGATATTGAAAAGTTGCCGAAGGAGTGCTGGCTTGTCGATTCGTTGAAGTTGAAGAATGTCCCGGGAGAGTGTCGTTTCGACCATTGAATCAAGAATGTATCTCTTCCAACGGTTTTCGTCGCTAATGAGACCTGCCGAGCCTGGGTACCCCCCGAAGTAGATATATTGATCCAAAGACCAACCAAATGCGTCTCTCATTTCGGCAAAGGACCAATGTGTGGATCGTACTATCTCGAATCGTCCCGCCAGACTTTCCGAGAGTCCCTGGTGGATGAGAAGCGGTGCCGAGCCGAGGATGAGCACCTTCAGTGGTACGTGAGAAGCAGAATCTTCATCCCAAAGCCTCTTGACTGTTTCCGACCATGCTGGCAGCTTTTGCACCTCATCGATGACGAGCACACTCCCCTGTTTACCCGCATCGCGAGCTTGCCCCCGACCAACCTCCCATTGCTGTTGGAGCCATGTGCGCCCATGGGCTTCCGGGTCATCTGCCGATATTACATGCACCGGAATCTCAGATGCGGCGGCGAATTGTTGTGCGAGCGTGGTCTTCCCAGACTGGCGGGGGCCAGCCAGAACCTGGATGAACCTTCTCTTTTCTTCCAGTCTCGAGGATAGTACGTCAAACTGCTTCCGTTTGTAAGGCATGGGTTTTCCGTTTACTCAATACGTTGAGTTAATTTACTCAACGTATTGAGTAAAGTCAAGGACATAATCTGCCCTGATATTGGAGCGAGAACTACTTCATAGAGCCCGCCCGCCAAGCCTGGTTCTCAAGGCGCAGGCGGGCCTCACACAACGACGAGCGACGTGGCCACGGGTGTCATGCGCAGCCCGCACACCAACGGCGATGCAACAAAGTGCAGGGTTATATGTTGAAGAACTCGTACGTGGCTATTACCATAAGCTGGCAGAGAGTGCTGACTGTGAGTATATAGCCGTTGGTCTTCGCCCCAATTCTCAGTTTGTAGCTACATCTGATGACTATTGACAGAAGTATCGCAAGCACAATGATTGCGGTCAGGTAAGTCCACGTGCCCATGAGAACGGAGATCTTCGCTTCATCCTGCTTTTCGAAGCCTCCAAACAGATCGGAGAAGAACCGACTAAACATTGGAAAGAAAGCAAAAGGATACGCATACCGTGTCTTGGCCTTCTCGATCACGATGAAAGCTATTGTCGCTTGAACTATGCTGAAGGCGGGGCCACCAATACTCGAATACAATTCGTGGCTTGCCTGGATGTAATGACCTTCTCTCGGCCACACAAAGTTAAGGCTGAAGACCATACGGTTTCCTAGAATCTCGCCAACGATCCAATGTCCGAACTCGTGAAACAGATACGAGAAATATGCAGCAGGAATGAAGAAGAGGAAGAATCTCACATCGATCGGCTTCTGGGAGTCTGCAAGCATCGATCACTCTGATTAATGGCTAGGTTTGCAATAGAACCGTACACCTCTTAGAGAGTTGTGAGCCGTTCTTTTCTGTGGTAGTTTCATGAGTTGCCACAGAAGACGAACCATTCAAGAGAAGGACGGCTCACCGGTGAAACAACAAGAAGCTGAACAGCTCTTTGCTGAAGTCCATCGGCTGCACAAACTGGGTCAGAACAACAGTCGGATCGCCGAAGGTCTGCACCTGCGCCGGGCCACGGTGATTGATTGGCTCGCACATGAAGCCTATCACGAGAATCGCGGATGGAAGCCAGGTCGAGCCCGTAAGAATACCGATCCCGCGATGGCCAAGCGGATCTGCCGGCTCAAGCTGCGACGCGTGCAAGAGAACTATCTGGTCGGCAGCGAGTACGTGCAGATGGACTACTGTAAGAGCTATCCGGACCAGGAAGTACCTTCAGTCTGGTTCATTGATAGTGTCGTACGGAAGGCCGGCCTTCAAACCAGGAAGCCGAAAGCGAAGCGACGGGGGGGCTCGGCCTATTTGCTCTACCCGGTAGTCTCGATGAACCGCCTAGGGTTGATCCAACAGTCAGCGGACTTCATCGGCAAGAAGTACTTGGACGGTTCTCCGCATCCCGTGACGATTTTCTCCAGTTGCTATTACAGGCCGTTCAAAATGTACCAGATTCAACGAACAGAGTCTGAAAAGGCCACTTTGGCCATCGAGATCCTCTGCCGCCAGTGGGCAGACTTTCCCGTCCCGCACGTTCTGCGCATGGATAACGCAGGACCGTTCCGGGGCACAGGCACTTCAGCCCGGCGTTTGGGAACCTTTGTCGTCTTCCTCCTGAACCTGGGTATTGTCCCCTTGTTCGGATCGCCTTCCCGGCCATGGA
>Ga0326726_10002548_pt1 | contig 16727 bp, 11 predicted proteins | sample MHFenrmetagenome_2_FD_207603 | JGI IMG/M metagenome (GOLD analysis project Ga0326726, IMG submission 207603) | Lab enriched peat soil microbial communities from Michigan Hollow, Ithaca, NY, United States - MHF15MN | ecosystem: Environmental > Terrestrial > Soil > Wetlands > Peat | place: USA... | reverse complement strand
GCAGGCGATGAAGAAGCTGCGCGGCCCGAAGGGCACCCCGGTCGACATCGCGCTCAAGCGCCGCGGCTACGACGAATTGATCCGTCTTTCGGTGGTTCGCGACGAAGTCACCATCCCGACCGTGCCAGCGTACTTCATGATCGACGCGACGACCGGCTACATCCGCATGCAGGACTTCGGCGAGAACACCGATCGCGACGTCAAGCACGCGCTGCACGACCTTGCCGCGAAGGGGATGCGCCGGCTGCTGTTCGACGTGCGCCGCAATCCGGGCGGTCCGCTCGATCAGGCCATCAGGGTCGCCAACGAGTTCCTGCCGCGCGGCAAGATGATCGTCTACACGCGCGGGCGGATTCCGAATTCGGATTCCGACTATCGCGCGACGGAAGAGAGCGAGTTCACGGAGATGCCGATCGTGCTGCTCGCCAACCGCGACAGCGCGAGCGCCGCCGAGATTGTGACGGGCGCGCTGCAGGATCACGACCGCGCGTATGTCGTCGGCGAAACGACGTTCGGGAAGGCGCTCGTCCAGTCCGTGTACAAGATCAGCGGCGCCGCCGGCCTCGCGCTGACGACGGCGCATTACTACACGCCGAGCGGGCGGCTGATTCAGCGTCCGTGGGACGCGACGTTCGACGAGTACCTCAGCTATTCGCTGAAGGACCAGAACGCCGAGCCGAAGCACAATCCGAGCGATCTGAAACACACCGACGCGGGGCGGCCCGTCTACAGCGGCGGCGGCGTCGAGCCCGACAAGCGCATCGCCGGGCCGATCGAAGGATTCGATCCGAGCCGCTTCGGCCGCATGCTCTACAACCGCCAGGAGTTCGAGAACTACGCGCAGAAGTACGCGGCGGACGGCGACACGCGCATCAACCAGAAGTCGTCCACGCGCAGGCTCGTCAAGCCCAACTTCGTCGTCGACGATGCGATGGTGGCGGATTTTCGCGAGCACCTGAAGACCAGCCGCGTGCGCCTGGACGAAGAGGGCTTCCAGAAGGACGCCGCGTTCATTCGCGCGATGATCCGCTTCCGGATCGATGAAGTGGTGTTCGGCATGGCCGACGCCCGCCGGCACATCATCGGCGTCGATCCGCAGGCGCAGGCGGCGCTCGGGCTGTTCGGCGAGGCGCAGAAGCTCACGGAGCTCAACAAAGGGACGAAGATCAAGGCCAACCACTGACACCACCACGCCTAGTGGCAGCAGTTTGCGCTTGCCGCTACCACTGGGCCTTGGTACACTGACGACCGTTTGCGGCCCCGGGGCCGTCCTTCGCGGTTGGAGGACGAAAAGGGCCGCCCTTCATCGGATCGAATTGTCAGGTCGTTTCCCAGCCTACCTCACGACATTGCGGAATTCGGATTGCGGAATGCGGATTGAGAAGAGTGGGCGAGCGCTGTACGCGTTAGCAGCACACTCCTCAATCCGCACTCCTCGATCCGCAATTTAGGGGCCCCCATGCGTCTCGAACGGATTGAGATCAACGGCTTCAAATCGTTTTCCGATCGGTCGGAGCTTGCCTTCGACAAGGGCGTGACGGCCATTGTCGGCCCGAACGGGTGCGGCAAGAGCAACGTCGCCGACGCGATCACGTGGGTGATGGGTGAGCAGAGCGCCAAGAGCCTGCGCGGCGAGCGGATGGAAGATGTCATCTTCAACGGCAGCGACGCGCGCAAGCCGACGGCCGCCGCTGAAGTCCGCCTCCGGTTCAGCGGCTTCCTCAAGACCGTCAGTGGTCCCGCGTTTCCGCTCGAGCCGGCCGCCGATCACGCGAAGGGCAACAGCCACGCCCACGGGAACGGTCATAACGGGAACGGCCATAACGGGAACGGCCACAACGGCAATGGTCATGGCAATGGCAACGGGAACGGGCACGGCAACGGCCATGGCGCGTTATTGGAAGTGGGGGCCGCCCCTCATGTTGGCCCGGATCCTCACGATCTAATCCCCGTCGTCTCCGGCCTGACGCGGGCCGAGGCGGAAGTCATCATCCAGTCGGTCGCGCGCGAAGTCGAAGTGACCCGCCGGCTGTATCGCTCCGGCGAGAGCGAGTACCTGATCGACGGCCAGACGTGCCGGCTCCGTGACGTCCACGACCTCTTGATGGACACCGGTCTCGGCGCGAAGGCGTACGCGATCATCGAGCAGGGCAAGATCGGCATGATCCTCAGCTCGCGCCCGACCGATCGGCGCCAGCTGATCGAAGAAGCGGCCGGCGTGACGAAGTACAAGGCCCGCCGCCGCGCCGCCGAGCTGAAGCTCGACGCCGCGCAGCAGAACCTGCTGCGCATCGACGACATCGTCTTCGAGGTGGAGAAGCAGCGCGGGACCCTCAAACGGCAGGCGTCGAAAGCCCGCCGGTACCAGAAGCTGCGCGACGAGCTGCACCGGTGGGAGAAGGTCCTTTTCGCCCGGAAGTACCGGCAGCTCGCCGAGACGATCGAGTCGGCGCGGGCGCGATTGAGCGGGGCGCGCGAGCGGGAATCCACGGCGGCCGCGCGAGTCGCTGAGGTCGAATCGGACTTTGGACGGCTGCGCATCGAGCTCGTGGAAGCCGAATCGCACGCGACGTCGACGCGAGAGGCCGCGCATGCGCTGGAGCTGGCCATCAACCGTCAGCAACAGCAGATGGCGTTCGACCGGGAGCAGATTCAGACCCTCGAGACCCGCACGACGACGGTCGCCGCCGAACTGGAGGCGCTGGAGTCGCGGCGCGAGCCCGCGCGCCTGGCCCTGGCTGCGAAGGAGCAGGCGGCGATCGCGGCCAATGACGAGCGCGACCGCGCCGCCGCGTCGCTCGCGTCCGAGTCCGAGGCGTACGAGACGGCGCACCGCGAGATTGAGGGGCTCGAAGCCGACGTCGAAGCGGCTCGCAGCGAAGTGTATTCCGCCATCAATTCGGCGACCGCGCTCAGTCACGCGCTGGAGCACGCGGCGACCGCGCGCGATCGCGTCGCCGAGACGCTCTCCAAGCTGGACGTCGAGGAAAATGACGCGAGAATCGAGTCCGAGCGCGCGGCGGCCGAACGCACGGCAGCCGCCGACGGCCTGCGCCGGACGCTGGACGCCGTCGAGGCGACGCGCATCGCGCGCGCGGCGCGCGACTCGGAACTGGCGAGCGCTCGCATCGAGCACGAGTGGCGCAGCCGAGCAGTGCGGGCGCGCGAGCAGGAGCTGGCCGGACTCGAGGCACGCCTCGCGTCATTCGAGGAACTGGACGCGGCGCGCGCGGGGTACGGCGACGCGGCTCGCGCCGTGCTGGTGCAGGCCAACGGCAAGGTCAACCAGCAGGGCGCGATTGCGGACTACCTCGAGGTTGAGACCGGTTACGAGCGCGCGGTCGAAGCCTGCCTCGGCGACCTGCTGCAGCACGTCGTCGTGGAGCGCCCGGAGCACGCGATGGCGGGATTCCAGCTCGTGCGCGAAGCGGGCGCCGGCCGCTGTGGGTTTTTGATCACCTCCGCCGTAGGGGCAGACCCAGGTGTCGGCCCAGCCGGATACGCGGGTCCGGCCCTACAGACCGTGGCCGACGGTCTCGTCGCGCTTTCGTCGGTCGTGCGCGTGAACGGTCCCTTTGCCGGCCCGATTCGACAGGTGCTGGGCGACGCGTGGATCGCGCGGTCGTACGAGGCGGCCGCCGCGGCCAGCGGCGAGACGCCCCTCGCCGTCGCCACCGTGGACGGCGACGTTTTCCGCGGACCGCAGCTCGTGTCCGGCGGCGGGCGCGCTGAGGCGCGCGGCATTCTCGAGACCAAGCGGGAGATCAAGGATCTGCGCGATCGCATCGCCGGGGAGCGCGAGACGCTGGCCCGCTTGACGCAGGAAACCGAGGCGCTCGACACCACAATCGCCCACGCCTCGAACGCCATCGGCGCGCTGAATGCGGAGCACCACCGGCTCGAAAAGGCGATCGTCGGCTTTGAAGCGCAAGTGCAGCACGCGACCGACGAATCGGGGCGGCTGTCCCAGAAGTCCGAGCAGCTCGCGCGCGAGCGGTATCAGGCCGAAGAGGAGCGTGACGCGCTCGATCGACGGCGGGAAGAGGCGCGCGCGTCCATCACGCGGCTCGAAGACGCGCAGCGGCTGGCGGACGAGCGCCTGACCGCCGCGCAGCGCCGCTTGTTCGAAGCCCGCGAAGGCGCGCAGGAGTTGAGCCGTCGCGCGGCGGATGCGGGCGCCGCCCACGCCGCGCTCGTCGAGCGAGCGAGCGCCCTCGCATCTGAAGTGCAGCGTCTGCAGGAAGCCGCGGCCGACATGGAGCAGCGGGCGGCGGCGCTGACGCGCGAGCTCGGCGAAGCCAGACGCCGCGTCGAGGAGCTCACAGCCGCCGTCGTGACCGGCCAGGCGCAGCTCGACACCGATGTGCTCCAACTCGACGGGCTTCGCAAGAGCGTGATGGCGGCCGACGAGGTCGTGTCCTCCCTCCGCGTCCGCACCGACGAGCTCGACGCCACCATCAAGGAGGCGCGGCAGGCGCTCGACGCGATCCGGACCGTCGTGTCGGAGCTCGATGTCGCGCGGGCCACGGCCGAAGCCGATCTGTCCCACCTCGCGTACACGTGCGAGGACGCCGTCCACGCGACGCTCGACGAGGTCGCCGTGGAAGTGGAGCAGCTGGAAAAAGACGGGCACGCGACGCCGGACGCGAGCGTGATCAACGCCGCGGACGAGGGCGACGAAGAAACCGAAGTCGGTAGTCAGCAGTCGGGAGTCGGGAGTCCCGAGTTGACTGCCGCCAGCCTGACTGACGACTTCCGACTCGCGACTGCCGACTCCGCGAAGCGGACCTTGAGCGCGGAAGAGGCCATCGCGGCGCTGCGCGCGAAGATCGACCGGCTCGGCCCCGTCAACATGATGGCGATCGAGCAGTTCGACGAGCTCGAAACGCGTCACGCGTTCCTGACGACGCAGCGCAAGGATCTGACGGAATCGATCGCGCAGACGACCGAGGCCATTAAGCGCATCGACGAGACGACGCGCCAGCGCTTCAGCGAGGCGTTCGCCGCCATCAATCGCAATTTCCAGGAAATCTTCAGCACCCTCTTCGGCGGCGGCCGGGCGGGCCTGACCCTGCTCGACGAGAACGATCCGCTCGAAAGCGGCATCGAGATCATCGCGCAGCCGCCGGGCAAGCGCCTGCAGAGCGTGCAGCTGCTCTCGGGCGGCGAGAAGGCGCTGACGGCGATTTCGCTGATGTTCGGGATGTTCAAGTTCAAGCCGAGCCCGTTCTGTCTGCTCGACGAGATCGACGCGCCGCTCGACGATGCCAACATCGGCCGGTTCGTCGAAATGCTGCGCGGCATGCAGCAGCACACGCAGTTCATCGTCATCACGCACAACCGGAAGACCATGGAGATCGCCGACCGGCTCTACGGGGTGACGATGGAGGAGCCGGGCGTCTCGAAATTGATCTCCGTCCAGTTGAACTGAGCCCTCAGGCTGGCCGTATGTATAGCCCAGGAGGACACGTGTCCATGACCTGGCACTCTCACCGTTCACGGATCTTCGGGGCCGTTCGCGCCGGAGTCATCGCGATCCCCCTCGCGTTCGCGCTGGCTGGCTGCGATATGTCGCTCGGCAACCTGAGCGAGCGCGCCACCGACGAATGGACCCATACGTATCCGCTTAAGGCGGGCGGTGAAGTCCACATCGCGAACACGAACGGGCGCGTGGACATCGAGGGCGTCGACGGCGCGACCGTCGAGGTCAGGGCGGAGCGGATCGCCAAGGGTTCGACCGAGGCGGCCGCGAAAGAGCTCCTGCCGCGGATCGTGATCAAAGAGGATGCGACGCCAGACCGCGTATCGGTCGAGACCGAGAAGCTGGGCGGCATCATGATCGGCGCGTCCACCGAGGTACGGTTTCACGTCAAGGCGCCCCGCAACGCCGTCTACACCATCACCAACACCAACGGGCTGATTTCACTGAAGGACATCACCGGCAAGGTCAGCGCGCATACGACCAACGGCGGCGTGCGCGGCACCGCGCTCGGCGGCGGCGTCGACGCCCGTACGACCAATGGCGGCGTGACCATCGATATGGCGTCGGTCGGCTCCGACAAAATCTACCTCAGCACCGTCAATGGCGGCGTGACGCTCGGCGTGCCGGAGACCGCGAAAGCCGACGTGCTCGCGACGTGCACCAACGGCGGCATCAACGTGTCGGGCCTGAAGATGGAAGTGAGCGAGCAGTCGCGCCGCAGGGTCGAAGGCAAGATGAACGGCGGTGGCACCTCGATCGAACTGTCGACCGTCAACGGCGGCGTCCGTCTGCGCCCGCGAAGCACCGCAACACCCAAGGACACGGATCACGAGCCCTGAACGAGGATAAGGCCACCCGCTATCACCGGCAGAAGCGGCAGGCGAGTGTCGGCTCGCTCGCATGGACCGTGCTGCTGCTCGGCGGCCTGCTGGCGACCGGGCTGAGCGCCACGCTGCGCACCGCCGCCGAGACGATCGCCGGTCGCGTCGTCTCTCCATTCTGGCTGCCTGGTGCCACGGTCGTCTGTTACGTCGTCCTCCTGACTCTGATCCACGAACTCGGCAGCCTGCCTCTCGGTTTCTACAGCGGGTTCTTTCTCGAGCGTCGCTATGCGCTGTCCACGCAGACGCTGGGGGCCTGGATTGGCGACCAGGCGAAGGCGCTGGCCATCGGGCTGATACTGGGCGGGGCCGGAATCGGCGCGGTCTACTGGCTGATTCGGGTATCGCCCGCGTGGTGGTGGCTCGAAGCCGGCATCCTGTTCGCGCTGGTCATCGTCGCGCTCACCAACCTCGCGCCGGTGGTTCTGCTGCCGCTCTTCTACGCAGTGAAGCCCCTTGAACGTGAGGCGCTCCGCAGCCGCCTGCTCGCGTTGGCGGACCGCGCAGGCGCGCGCGTGCTTGGCGCGTACGAGTGGGGCCTCGGCGGGAAAACGAAGAAAGCGAACGCGGCGCTCACGGGCCTCGGCGCGACGCGTCGGATCCTCGTGTCCGATACGATGCTGGCCGAGTACTCGGACGATGAGATCGAGGTCGTGCTCGCGCACGAGCTCGCGCATCACGTCCACGGCGACATCTGGAAGGGCATCGTCTTCGAGAGCGTGCTGCTGCTGGCGGGGTTCGATCTGGCGGCGCTCGTGCTGCGGACGCTGGCGGGGCCGATCGGCCTGCGCGGTATCGACGACGTGGCCGGCCTGCCGCTGCTGCTGCTGGCGGCAGGCGCCGTGTCGCTCGTGATGCTGCCGGTCGCGCACGCCATGTCGCGCGCGTTCGAGCGGAGCGCCGATCGCTTCGCCCTCGATCTCACGCGCAACCCGGCGGCGTTTATTTCCGCGATGCGCCGGCTCGGCGCGCAGAACCTCGCGGAGGATCATCCGTCCAGGATCGTGCAGTGGCTGTTCTACAGCCACCCGCCCGTCCGCGAGCGCATCGCCGCGGCGCAGACGTTCAGAGTCTGATCAGAGATCGTTGCGGTCGCTGGGACGCCGGATCTCGGCCCAGTGATGCACGACGTGCTGCTGCTCCCACGCGGTGAGCACGGCGTACAGCACCGTGTTCACGGCGAGATGGCGCTCGCGCCGCTTCAGGAACGCGGCCGCGTTGTACAGCCCCATCACGACCGCGAGCCCCAGCGCTGCGGCATGCACGCCCAGCTTGAGTTCCTCGCTCGTGCCCTTGTCGAGAATCTCGATGTCCATCGTCATGCCGGGTGCCAGTGCAACCACTGTTCCAGATCCGCGCGCGTGATTTGCTCGCGTTTTTGCGGGTTTCGCGCGAAACGCGTGCAGCGCGGGAAGGGCAGACCGATGTAAGTACGCCACGGCGTAGTGGCCGGGACGCGACTCAGAATCGTGATCGTGCGAAGGCCTGGATTAGCGCCGCGGCCGGACGACGAGCTCGCCGCGCATCTGGCGGCAGCCGTCTTCGATCTGGAGGTTGCAGTAGTAGGGGAACGTGCCCGGACGATCGGCGCGGAACTCGAACGTGACCGGCTGGCCCGGGCTCACACGCTTGGCGATCCGATAGGCGTCGATCGTCATGCTGTGCGCGATGTCAGCCGTGCTCAGCTCGATCTTGACGAGGTCGTCCTGCATCACTTCGATTCGGGGCGGATCGAAGGTGTAGCGCTTGGCCCTGACGGAGAAAGGCTTCGCGGCCGGCCCGGAGTCCTGCGCGGCCGCGACGGCCACCATCAGCGCGACGAAGAGCAGGGTGACCTGCCGCATGCGCTGATTGTACGACGGAATCGTCTCAGCGGCCGGCTTCCAGCCCTCAGCTCTTGGCGGCTTCGTCGGTCAGCAGCGCCTTTCGGCTGAGGCGGATCTTGCCGGTCGGATCGATGTTGATGACCTTGACCAGCAGCTGCTCGCCTTCCTTGAGCTCGTCGCGCACGTCCTTCACGCGATGGTTGGCGATTTCGGACACGTGCAGCAGGCCGTCGGTGCCGGGCATGATTTCGACGAACGCGCCGAAATCGGTGATGCGCTGGACCTTGCCCAGGTATGTCTTGTTGAGCTCCGGCGTGGCGGTCAGCTCCTGGATGATCGAGATCGCCTTCTGCGCCGAGTCGCCGTCAGCCGACGCCACGTTCACGCGGCCATCGTCTTCGACGTCGATCTTCACGCCGGTCCGCTCGATGATGCTGCGGATCATCTTGCCGCCCGGCCCGATGACGTCGCGGATCTTGTCGACTGGAATGCGGATCGTCACGATGCGCGGCGCGAACATCGAGATGCTCTCGCGCGACGCCGCCAGCGTTTCCGTCATCTTGCCGAGAATGTGCATCCGGCCGCGGCGCGCCTGATCGAGTGCCTTCGTCATCACCTCGGTCGTGATGCCGCCGACCTTGATGTCCATCTGCAGCGCGGTGATGCCGTCGGCCGTGCCCGCGACCTTGAAGTCCATGTCGCCGTAGTGATCCTCGGCGCCGGCGATGTCGGACAGCACGGCGTATTTGCCGGTCTTTTCGTCCATCACCAGGCCCATCGCGATGCCCGCGACGGCGGCTTTCAGCGGCACGCCCGCGTCCATCATCGCCAGCGATCCGCCGCAGACCGAGGCCATCGACGACGACCCGTTCGATTCGAGGATGTCCGACACGATGCGCACGGTGTAGGGGAACTGCTCTTCGGTCGGCATCATCGGCGTCAGCGAGCGTTCCGCGAGCGCGCCGTGACCCACTTCCCGGCGCCCCGGTCCGCGCATGAAGCCGACTTCGCCGACCGAGAACGGCGGGAAGTTGTAGTGGAGCATGAAGCTCTTCCACGTCTCGCCCTCGAAGCTCTCGATCTTCTGCGCATCATCGGCGGTGCCAAGCGTGCAGGTGACGAGCGCCTGCGTCTCGCCGCGCGTGAACACGGCCGATCCGTGGGTGCGGGGCAGCACGCCCGTTTCGATCCAGATCGGCCGCACTTCGTCGAACTTGCGGCCGTCCAGCCGGACGCCGTGCGTGAGCACTTCCTCGCGCAGGACTTTTTCCTTCAGCTCCTTGAAGATCGCTTTGGCTTCCAGCCGCCGCTCCACTTCTCCTTCGGGAATGGACGCGACCAGATCCTTCAGCGCCTGGTCCACGCGGTCGTAGTTCTCCAGCTTGCCGCGGAGGCGCATCGCTTCGGTCAGCGGGACGAATACTCGTTCCTCGACCTCGCGGTAGAACTCGTGCCCGATCTCCTTCTTCTGCACCGTCAGTTTCTTCTTGCCCGCTTCGCCCTGGAGCTCGTCGATCGCGGCGACGATTTGTCTGATCGCGGCGTGCGCCGTCTCGAGCGCCTGCACGACCTGCGCCTCGGTCACTTCCTTCGCGCCCGCCTCGACCATCACCAGGCCTTCCTTGCTGCCGGCGACGACGAGGTCCAGCTTGCTCTCCTTGCGCTCCTTGAACGTCGGGTTGACGATGTACCGGCCGTCGACGAGCCCGACGCGCACGCCCGCGATGGTGCGCTCGAACGGGATTTCCGACAGCGCGAGCGCCGCGGACGCGCCCGTGATGGCGAGCACGTCGGTGTCGTTTTCCTGATCCGCCGACAGCACCATCGCGATGACCTGCGTCTCGAAGCGCCAGCCGGACGGGAAGAGCGGCCGGATCGGACGGTCGATCACGCGGCTCGTCAGCACTTCTTTCTCGGACGGCTTGCCTTCGCGTTTGAAGAAGCCGCCCGGGATGCGGCCCGACGCGTAGGTGTACTCGCGGTAGTCGACCGTCAGCGGCAGGAAGTCGATGCCTTCGCGGGAGTTCGCGGCGCGGCACGCCGTCACGAGGACGACCGAATCGCCGGACCGCACGATGACCGAGCCGCCGGCCTGCTTGGCGAGCTTGCCGGTTTCGAAGCTGAGGGTCTTGCTGCCGAGAGTGACTTGACGAGTGCGAATGTTCATAAAGTTAGAAGTGAAAACGCAAAAGTTAAAAGGAAAGTTGAAAGTCGGACGGCCGAGGCACTTCTGCCTTCTGCCTTCTGCCTTTTAACTTCTACTTCCTGATGTTCAGGCGCTTGATGAGGTCCGCGTACCGCTGCGAATCCTTGGTCTTGAGGTAGTCGAGCAGCCGGCGGCGGCGGCCGACCAGCATCAGCAGGCCGCGTCGCGAGTGATGGTCCTTCGCGTGGGCTTTGAAGTGCTCGGTGAGGTAGTTGATGCGTTCGCTGAGAATCGCGACTTGTACTTCAGGGGATCCGGTGTCGCCGTCGTGGGTCTTGTAACTGCCAATCAGCTCGGTCTTGCGGTCTTTGCTCAGGGCCACCTGGTGTGTCCTCCACGAACGCCCCAGGACCTTGTGTGAGGGGCGAGGTTTGACTTCGCGCCTTACGCGGCTGTTGGCCGCTCAAGGACCGGATGCGCCGTATGCCGAAAACTTTGTTACTCGAACAAGATCAACATGTTACCCCAGAACAACGAGGGGATGCAAAAGCCCCGGGGCCGTCGCCGGCTCCCCGATGCCCACCAGATCCCCGGCGGAATCCAGCAGCCGAACGAACCTGGGGACGGGGATCTTTCCCGATTCTTCGACCTCGTCCCGGCCGAGATTGCGGCCGTTCCTGGCGCGGCGGACGCCTTGCTGAGTGAGCACGACGGCCGGCAAGCCGGGCAGCATCTGCGCCGGCGCGATGACATGACGCATTGCGCGCCAGGGATCGCGTTCGGCGTCGTCGAGGGCGATCGCGGCGTCGAGGCCGAAGTCGCCGCTGCGCGTGCGCCGCAGCGCCACCAGGTGCGCGCCGATGCCAAGCCGCGCGCCCAGGTCGTGGGCCAGGGACCGGACATAGAAGCCGGCGGAGCAGTCCAGGGTGAGCGTCACCACATCCGCCTCAACGCTCACAATTTCCAGTCGGCGGACCGTGACGCTGGTTGGAGCGGGTAGGGCAGGTGGGGCGAGTGGGGCAGGGGGGGCGGGTAGGGTCGACCGTGCGTCTGCGTGGCGCCGTGCCTGGCGTGCGAGCTTGTAGCTCCGCGTACCGTCGATGCGCTTGGCGGAGAACGCCGGCGGCTGCTGCTGGAACGTTCCCCGGAACGCGTCGAGCGCGGCGTCGATGGCCTCGCGCGTGGGCCAGGGCCCGGACGCCACGTGGCCGATCGAAGTACCCTGCGCATCGCCCGTATCGGTCGAGACGCCCAGCCGGACGACAGCGTCGTACGCCTTGTCGCTCGCGCTCATGAACTTCGCCAGCCGCGTGGCGTGGCCGAGGACGAGCGGCAGGACTCCCGTCGCCATCGGGTCGAGCGTGCCCGTATGGCCGACGCGCCGCTCGCGCAGCACACGCCGCATGCGCGCGACGACGTCGTGCGACGTCGGGCCTGCAGGTTTGTCGATGATGAGGAGACCGTTCACGGGAATTGCAGGATGGCAGAAGGGCAGGATGGCAGGAAGGGGGAATGCGTGCGCTTCAATTCTGCCATCCTGCCGTCCTGCCATCCTGCAATTCAATCGCGGCCGCGATCTTTGCCACGAGCTGGCCTCGGATCGTGTCCAGCGCACCCGTGACCGTGCAGCCCGCAGCGTTCTTGTGCCCGCCGCCGCCGTACTCCTTCGCGACTGCGCCGATGTCGACGCTGCCCTTCGACCGCATGCTGACGCGGTACTCATCGCCGTCCATCTTCTTGAAGAACGCGACGGCCTGGATCTCCTTCACGGTGAGCGGCTGATTGACCAATCCCTCGGTGTCGTCGTACGTGGCGCCGGCCGCCCGCGCGATCCCGGGATCGATCGCGAGCACCGCGACGCGTCCGCTCGGGTCGACCTGCATCGCCGCGAGGACCGCGCCGTGCAACCGCAGCCGCGCCGGCGTGCTGTCGTCGTACACTTGCCGCGCCATGCGCACAGGATCGACGCCCGCTTCGAGGAGCTGCCGGCAGATGTCGAACGTGCGTGGCGACAGGCTCGAGTAGTGAAACGAGCCGGTGTCGGTGAGGATCGCCAGGTACACGTGCGTGGCGATCTCACGCGAGAGCGGCACGCCGAGCGCGACGACGAGGCCGAAGACCATCTCGGCGCACGCGGCCGCGCGCGCGTCGAACCAGTTGATCCGGCCGTAGTTCGTGTTGCCGGGATGATGATCGATGTTGATCACGAATCCGGAATCGAGACCCGCGACGCCCGTGCGGGACAGATCACCGCACTCCATGATGATCGCGGCATCGAACGATTCATCGACGCGCGTCGCGATGCGGATGTCGGGCACGCCGGGAAAGGCCATCATCGTCGCCGGCGCCGCGTCAGCGTTGACGACGGTCACGTGCTTGCCGAGCGCGCGAAGCGCGTAGGCCATGGCGAGCTGCGATCCGATGGAATCGCCGTCCGGCCGCGCGTGCGACGACACCACGAACCGCTGCCACGCCCGGATCGCGTCCACAATCGACGCGATCTCAGGAGCCATCGTCCTCGGGTTTCGGTTCGGCGTGGATCTCGTGGAGCAGCTGTTCGATCCGGTCCTGCCCGGCGATCGACTCGTCGTACGTGAAGATGAGCTCGGGCACTCGCCTCAGGCGCAGGCGGGATCCGATCTGGCGGCGCAAGAACGACGCCGCGCGACCGAGCGCCTTGCCCGAATTCGCGCGTGCCTTGTCGTCGCCCAGCGTGGTGTAGAAGACGCGCGCCTGCTGGAGGTCCGGCGTGACCTGGACGCGCGTCAGCGTGACGAACCCGATCCCGGGGTCGTGCACTTCTCGCGTCAGCAGCGTCGCCAGTTCGGCGCGCAGCTGGTCGGCGACGCGATCGGGGCGGGAGCCTTGGGACATGAAAGAACTTGAACAGTGTGAAGTCTGAAGTGTGAAGTCTCAAGACGTCTTGAGACTTCAGCCTTCACACTTGAGACTTAAGCGATAATTGCGACTCTCTCCATCGCGAACACTTCGATGACGTCGCCGATCTTGATGTCGTTGTACTTGTCGAAGCCGATGCCGCACTCGAAGCCGGCCTTCACCTCGCTCGCATCGTCCTTGAAGCGGCGCAGCGATCCGATCTTGCCCTCGTAGACGACGACGTTGTCGCGGAGCAGACGCGCCTGCGTGTCGCCGGCGCGCGTGATGCGGCCCTCGGTGACCATGCAGCCGGCAATCGTGCCGTACTTCGGGACCTTGAACGTGTTGCGGACGGCGGCGACGCCGATGCGCACTTCCTTGAACGTGGGCTCGAGCAGGCCCGTCATCGCCTTCTTCATCTCGTCGGTCACGTTGTAGATGACCGAATGCTGGCGGATCTCGACGCGCTCGCGCGCCGCGATGTCCTCGGCGTTCCGGTCCGGCCGCACGTTGAACGCGATGATGATCGCGTTCGACGCCGACGCGAGCAGGACGTCCGACTCGTTCACGGCGCCGACGCCCGAGTGGATGATCCGGATCTTCACTTTCTCGTCGGTCAGCTTGGCGAGCGTGTCGGCGAGCACTTCGGCCGAGCCCTGCACGTCGGCCTTGATGATGATCGGCAGCTCTTTCATGCCGCCTTCGGCGATCTGCGCCTGCAACGACTCGAGCGTCAGCCGCGATCCCTTCGAGCCGAGCGAGCGGACCTTGGCCTGCTCCTCGCGGAACGTCGCGATGTGCCGCGCCTTGGCCGCGTCGGCCACCTGGAACACGTCGCCCGGCTGGGGCAGCCCGCCGAGACCCAGCACTTCGACGGGCGTGGACGGACCGGCCGACTTCACCGGCTTGCCGCGGTCGTCGATCAGGGCGCGCACGCGGCCGACGATCGGCCCGGCGATGAAGGTCTCGCCGACGTTGAGCGTGCCGTCCTGCACGAGCACGGTCGCCACCGGGCCGCGGCCCTTGTCGAGCTTCGATTCGAGCACGGTGCCAGACGCGCTGCGCTTGGGGTTGGCCTTCAGCTCGCCGATGTCGCTGACGAGCAGGATCATCTCGAGCAACGCCTCGATGTTCTGCTTCTTCTTCGCGGACACTTCGACCGTGACCGTCTGACCGCCCCATTCTTCCGGCATCAGGCCGAGATCGGTCAGCTCGCGCTTCACCTTCTCGGGGCTGGCGTTCGGCTTGTCGATCTTGTTGATCGCCACGATGATCGGTACGTTCGCCGCCCGGGCGTGATCGATCGCTTCCTTCGTCTGCGGCATGACCCCATCGTCGGCCGCGACGACCAGGACGACGATGTCGGTGACTTTCGCGCCGCGGGCGCGCATCAAGGTGAACGCTTCGTGGCCCGGCGTGTCGAGGAACACGATGTCGCGCTTGTTGATCGTGACGTGATACGCGCCGATGTGCTGCGTGATGCCGCCGGCTTCGCGCTCGGCGACGCGCGTCGTGCGGATCGCGTCGAGGAGGCTCGTCTTGCCGTGATCGACGTGCCCCATGACCGTGACGACCGGCGCGCGCGTGACGACGTCCTCTGCGCGCGACTCGCCCTCGTCGGCCTGCAGCAGCTCCTCTTCGAAGCTCTGCATCTGCACGTCCGCGCCGAACTCGCGCGCGATCATCGTCGCGGTTTCCGTGTCGAGCGCCGAGTTGATCGTCAGCATCAGCCGCTTCATCAGCAGCTTGGCCAGGACGTCTTTCACGCGGAGGTCGAGCTTGTCCGCGAGATCCTTCACCGTCATGCCTTCGGCGAGCGTGATGCTTCGCGTGACGGGCGGCGGCGCGGTCGGCATCGGTGGCGGCGCCGGCCGCGGATCCCGGCGCTGGCTGGCCGCGGGCCGGCCGGTACCGCCCGGCCGCTGCTGATACGAAGGCCGCGACGGCATGCCGGGCCGCTGTGGATACTGACCGGGCCGCGGCGGCAGACCCGGTGTCTGCGTGCGAATCGGCTGCGAGGGCAACGGCCGCGGTCCGCCCATGGGCGGCCGCGAGGACGGATACGACGGTCGCGGCGCGGCGGGTCCCGCCGGGCGCGGAGGCTGCGGCGTTGCGGGCCGTCCAGCCGCGCCACCTGGTGTGGCGGCTGCTGGCGGACGCGCGGCGGCCGGCGGAGCGGTCTTTGGCGCAGGCCGTGGCGCGACGCGTGGCGGCGCGCTCGTCGGCAGCGGCGGCGTGGGCGACGTTGGACGCTGCTCTTCGATGCGGAGTCGGAGTGTCGGCGGCACGACGCGGCCGGGCGCGACAGCTGGCTTCGCTGGCGGTTCCGCGGCCGGCGCCGCCGCAGGAGCCAGCGGCTGTTCCGGAGCGGGCGGCTCGACGACCGCTGGCTCTGCGGGCGCAGCGGCGCGAGCCGCCGCCGCGGGTTTCTCGACCGCGGGAGGGGGCTCCGGCGCGGGCGCCTCCGCCACGGGCGCGGCCCCGATCGGCTCTGGTTCGGCGGCCGGCTCGGGCTCGGCGACGGGCGCCGCGACGACCGGCTTGGCCGTCTTCACCAGGCGTGGCGGCGGCAATGCCGGCGCCGTTGGCTTCGGAGGCTCTGGCGCCTTCTTGGCCGTCGTGCCCTTCTTGCCCTTCGCGACGGGCGTCTCGGCGAACATGTCGCCGGACGGCAGCGCAACCTTCCTCAGTTTGGCCTGACGCTCGACGAATTGCCGGCCGACGACTTCCTCGATCGTGCTCGAGGCGCTCTTGACGTCGATACCGTGCTCCTTCTTGAGGAGCGCCGTGACGTCCTGGCTCGACATGCCGAGCAGTTCCGCGACCTTGTAAATCCGAACAGTGGCCAAGCTATGCCCTCAAAGAATCGAAAAACTACTCCGTCGTTGTCTCCCCGCGCGCCGCCGCCAGGATCTTCTCCGCGGTCTTGCCGCCGATGCCCGGGATCTCCGACAGCTGCTCGGGCGTTGCGGCCGCGAGCGCTTCAATCGTCGCGAACCCGCCGTCGACCAGCTTCCGAACCGTCTTGTCGCCGACTCCGGCGAGCGAGTAGGGAAGCGCGGCCTCTGGCGCAGCCTCGGTGCCGGCTTCCGCCTTCGGCGATTCCTCGTCCTCGTTCGCCGCCTCGCCGCCAGCGACGGCGGACGAGTCGGCGGGCGCGTCCGCGCCCGCCTCGGCGCCTTCAGCGGCCGGAACTTCGAGCTCGCCGAACTGCGCCTCGACCTCGCGGCGCTTTTCTTCCTCGCTCTTGATGTCGATCCGCCAGCCTGTCAGCTTCGCCGCCAGCCGTACGTTCTGGCCCTTCTTGCCGATGGCGAGCGACAGCTGCTTGTCTTCGACGATGACTTCCATCACACGCTCGCGGTCGTCGACGATCGAGACGCGCTGCACCTTCGCCGGACTCAGCGCGTTGGTGACGAACGCGATCGGATCCTCCGAGAACTCGACGATGTATATCTTCTCGCCGCGGAGCTCGCGGATGATCGACTGCACCCGGGTGCCCTTCATGCCGACGC
>Ga0326726_10002547_pt1 | contig 16734 bp, 14 predicted proteins | sample MHFenrmetagenome_2_FD_207603 | JGI IMG/M metagenome (GOLD analysis project Ga0326726, IMG submission 207603) | Lab enriched peat soil microbial communities from Michigan Hollow, Ithaca, NY, United States - MHF15MN | ecosystem: Environmental > Terrestrial > Soil > Wetlands > Peat | place: USA... | reverse complement strand
GGGCATGGGGCTCGGCCTGCCCTTTATCAAGCGGGTCATGGACACCTGCGGTGGCAAGATCGAGGTCCAGAGCCGCGCGGGCCGGGGGGCCCTGTTCAAGCTTATTTTTCTGTGCCGAGAAAGGGAGCTGACGTCATGAAAAAGAAGATCCTGGTCGTCGAGGACGAAAAAACCCTTTGCCTCCTCTACGAAGAAGAGCTGAGCCGGGAAGGATACGACATCACGGCGGTGACCGACGCCGAGGCCGCCCTGGCCAGGCTGGCCCAGGAGAGCTTCGACCTCATTGTCACCGACATCCGCATGCCGGGCAAGAACGGCATCGAGCTCATCACCCAGATCATGGGCCTGCGCAAGGACATTCCCATCATCATCAACTCCGCCTACCAGAGCTATAAGGAAGATTTCATGACCTGGGCGGCCGACGCCTACGTGGTCAAGTCCTCTTCGCTCGACGAGCTCAAGTCCAAGATCAAACAGCTGTTGGGGGACTGATGTCGGAACTCAGAAAAGACCTGATCAGCGGACGCTGGGTCATCATCGCCACGGAACGGAGCAAGCGGCCGGACGATTTCCGGCCTTCCGGCGCGACCAGCCCGGCGCCGGAAGCCCCGGGGTTCTGCCCCTTCTGCGAAGGCAGCGAGACCAAAACGCCGCCCGAGGTCTACGCCCTGCGGGCCCCGGGGACGCCGCCGGACTCGCCGGGCTGGACGGTCCGAGTCGTCCCGAACAAGTTCCCGGCCCTCACGCCCGGTCCGCCTCCTCCCCGGGCCTCCCGCGGCGTCTATCAATCGATGGAGGGACGGGGCGTCCATGAGGTCGTCATCGAGAATCCCGACCACGCCCTCGAGCTCGGCGACCTGCCGGCGGGCCACATCCGCGATGTGCTCCGGGTCTTCCAGCTCCGGATCAAGGCCATCGAGCGGGAGTTGCACTATCAGTACGTCCAGATCTTCAAGAACAAGGGCAAGGAGGCCGGCGCCTCGCTGAGCCACCCGCACTCCCAGATCGTCGCGACGCCGATCGTCCCCAAACGCGTCAAGGAGGAGATCTACGGCGCCGACCACCTCTACCGGACCTTCAAGGAATGCAGCTTCTGCCGGATCCTGCGCGAGGAGGAGGCCGCGGGCTCGCGGATCATCGCCAAGAACCCTGAATTCACGGCCTTCGCCCCCTACGCCTCCCGGTTCCCGTTCGAGATGACCGTCATGCCCAAGCGCCATTCGGCCTTCTTCACCGACGTCCGCGAGGACGAGCTGGGGCCGCTGGCCGAGATCCTCAAGGACGTCCTGACCCGGCTGAAGAAAACGGTCAACGACCCGCCTTTCAACATGGTCCTTCACCAGGCCCCGAACCCGTCGCTCTCGGCGAAGGACTGGCCGGAGCTGCACCTGAAATCGCACTGGCACTTCGAGATCATCCCCATCCTGACCAAGGTGGCCGGCTTCGAGTGGGGGACGGGGTTCTACATCAATCCGGTGCCGCCGGAGACGGGGGCGGAGTTCCTGCGCCAGTCCTAATTGGACCGGGCCAGCTTCTTGTACAGCTCGAGATAGGCGGCGGCCGACCGCGCCCAGGAGAAGTCCGCGGCCATGGCGCTCGCGACGAGCCGGCGCCACTCCGCGGGGCGCTTGAACATGGCCACGGCCCGGGCGGCGGCGTCGACGAGGGGGGCCGGCTCGGGGTCGACGAACTTGAACCCGTTCCCGGTCCCCGCCTTCGGGTCGAACTCCTCGACGCTGTCATCCAACCCGCCCGTGGCCCGAACGACCGGGACCGTGCCGTATTTCATGGCGTACATCTGGGTCAAGCCGCAGGGCTCGTAGCGCGAAGGGATGAGGAAGACGTCGCTTCCGGCGTAAATGGTGTGGGCGATCCGCTCGTCGAAGGCGATCTTGAGCCCGATCCGGTCCGGGCTCTTCTTCTGGGCCGCGATCAGGAAATCCTGGATCTTCTGATCACCGGTGCCGAGGATGACCAGTCTCAGGCCGAGACCGAGGAGGTCGGCCAAGGCGTCGCAGACGATGTCGAGGCCCTTCTGGCCGGCCAGGCGGGTGACCATGCCCGCGATCGGCAGGTCGGCCGGGGCCGCCAAGCCGAAGAGGGCCGTCAGTTGGCCGCGGCAGACGGTCTTGCCGGCCAGGTCGGCGGGCGTGTAATTGCACGGGATGAGCTTATCTGTGGCCGGGTCCCAATCCTTGTAGTCCACGCCGTTCAGGATGCCATGGAGCGCCGCAGAGCGGGAACGCAGCAGGCCGTCGAGGCCGCAGCCGAAGGCCGGGGTCTGGATCTCGCGGCTGTAGCTCGGGCTGACCGTCGTCACGGCCGTGGCATAGAGGATGCCGGCCTTGAGGGCATTGACCTGGCCGTAGAACTCGAGATCGTTCATATTGAAGAGCGTGCGGGGAAGACCGACCCGGTCCAGGACCTCCTCGTCGAACAGGCCCTGATAAGCCAGGTTGTGGATGGTAAACAGGGTCCGGGTCCGGGCCAAGAAAGCGTCTCCAGCATAGGTCGTTCGCAGATAGGCGAAGGCTAAAGCCGACTGCCAGTCGTGGCCGTGGATGATGTCGGGCGAGAAGCCCAGAGTGCGCATGGTCTCCAGGGCGGCCCGGGAGAAGAAGGCGAAGCGCTCGCCGTTGTCCGGGTAGTCTCCGGCCGCAGTGCCGTATAAGGCCTCGCGGTCGAAATAGTCCGGCCGGTCGATGAAATAGAACTTGACGCCGTCCGCGGCGAGCGTATAGACGCGGTAGGCCAGCGGCTTGCCGCCCATCTCGAGGCGGGCGAGCTCCACCGCGGGCTGGAGTGCCAGATTCTTTTTCTTCACTTCCCTGTAGAAGGGCATGAAGACCCGGACTTCCGCCCCGAGACCGGCCAGGAACTTGGGCAGGGCGCCGGCGACGTCGGCCAGGCCGCCCGTCTTGGCATAAGGGATCACTTCGGAGGCAAGGAACGCGACTTTCATGGTTCCGCCATTTTAGCATAAGTCCCAACATCGGTCATCTCATCGGCACGACGCCGCGTCTCACTCCCGATGAAGCCTAAATCACCGCTTTATGCTCATTCAGATGATACCCCTCAACCCCTTCTTCGGCGGCCTTGTCTGGCAGCCTCATTCAAATCTCCTCCTGCCCGAATTACAAGCTCGCGAGCGAATTCCATTCCTGCCCCCTGAGAGATGGGACCTCCTGTACACGGTTGCGGGACCTATCGTAGAATACGGGCGAAAGCCATGGCTGGAGCATGAAAACGACAGGGGAGAAGAAAGCGGTCCTCGTGACGGCGGCCGTCATTGAGAAGGACGGCCAGGTCCTCATCGCCCGGCGCAAAGAGGGTCTCATCGCCGCCGGGCTCTGGGAATTCCCCGGCGGAAAGCTCGAAGTAGGGGAGGAGCCGCGGCGAGGCCTGGAGCGGGAGCTCCGGGAAGAGCTGGGCGTCGAGGCCAAGGCCGGCGAGCTCCTCTGCTCGGTCCCTTTCGAGGGGACGCTCAAGAGCTTCGAGCTGGTCGTGTTCCGGACGGAGCTTCTCTCCTATGACTTCGCGCCGACCGACCACGACGAGATCCGCTGGATCGAGCCCCGGCTGATGGACGAGAGCGTCTTTTCGAAGCCGGACCGGCCCGTCGTCCGCCTGCTCGCCGGCCGCGAAGCCCGTCCCGCGGCCGGGTCCGGCAAGAGGGAGGCCGAATGAACGCCGTCGTGCTCAAGCCCGGACGCGAGAAGGCCGTCAAGAACCGCCATCACTGGATCTTCTCCGGAGCTATCCACCGTCTGCCGGAGTTCGAGGATGGAGCCATCCTGCCCGTTCAGAGCTCGGACGGCGCGCTCCTTGGCCACGCCTATTTCAACCGGAAGAGCTCGATCACCGGCCGGATGATCAGCTTCGGCGACGAGCCACCCGGCACGGCGGTTCGCGCCAGCTTCGAGCGGGCCCTGGCCCTGCGGGCCAAGTTCTTCGATCCGGCCGTCACCAACGCCATGCGGCTGGTCAACGCCGAGGGCGACAACCTGCCCGGCTTGGTCGTCGACCGCTACGACGACGTTCTGGTCGTCCAGGTCGCGACCCTCGGCATGGAGAGGCTCAAAACGCTCGTTATCGAGCTCTTGACGGAGGCCCTCCACCCGCGGGCCATCCTCGAAAGGTCGGACCTCCCGGCCCGCCACGACGAAGGCCTCGAGGATTACACCGGGGTCCTGTCCGGCGTCCCCGTCGAAAAGGTCCGCATCCTGGAGAACGGCGTTTCGTACGGGGTCGATCTGGTCCACGGCCAGAAGACCGGCTTCTTCCTCGACCAGCGCGAATCCCGCAAGCTCGTCCGCGACTGCGCCGCCGGCCGGCGCGTCCTCAACACCTTCGCCTATTCGGGCTCGTTCTCGGTCTGCGCCGTCCTCGGCGGGGCGGTCCGGGCCGACTCGGTCGACACGTCCGAGACGGCCATGGCCCTGGCCGAGGAGAACTTCGAGCTCAACGGCCTGCCGGCCGACTCCGGGTTCTTTTTCAAGGGGGACGTGTTCGAGTTCCTCCGGGAACCGGCTCTCGATCACGACTTCATCATTCTCGACCCGCCGGCTTTCGCCAAGAAGAAGACCGATGTCGTCGCCGCCTGCCGCGGTTACAAGGACATCAACCGGCTGGCGTTCCAGCGCGTCCGTACTCCCGGCCTGGTCCTGACGTTCTCCTGCTCCCACTTCGTCGAGGAGAGCCTCTTTCAGCAGGTCGTTTTCCAGGCCGCCCACGAGGCGGGCCGGAGGGTCCGCATCCTCCAGAAGCACCGCCAGGCCTTCGACCATCCCGTCAACATCTATCACCCCGAGACGATCTACCTGAAGGGCTTCCTGCTCTACGTCGATTAGGCCGCCAAGGACACCCGGGCCGGAAGGACGGGGACGCCCTCTTTTGTGCGGCCAAGGCCGTCAGTCTCCGTGGACCCGGATCCACTTGACGGCCTTGAACTCCTTGGCCTCGATGAACATGGTATCGACTCGAGGCGGTCCGACGGCCCTTGTCAGCTTCACCAACAGTTCTCGCGACCCCGCAGAGTTTCCTGTGTCAAGGATGAGGTCGATCAGGATCCGGACCGCGGCCCCGGCCGGGGCGTCGATGGCGAGTTCGGTCCAGAAGCTGCGATGGACGCTTGAGGAGGCTTGAGCCAAGGCGATCAATCCGCCGGCGGCCGCTCCCAGGAGCGCGTCGGCAACATAATCCGGCGCCGACGCGTCGCGGCCCACCAGGATCTCAAGCGGATCATAGCCCGGAGATTCGATCCGGACGATCTGACCCTTCTTCCGCCTGATCAGCCTGATCTCGATCGGCGTTTGGCCCCGCGGCTTGCGGTTGACGATGACCATGGAGGGACCCGGGGAGGAAGTCACGGGGATCGGCGGCGTCCTGGTCCTGAAAAGCGTCGCGCAGCCCGGAGAGGACAGGGCCGTCATGAGAGCCGGGAGGATAAGGACGAGATCGGCCCCCGGGCGTTTCATCGCGGATTCTCCTCCGGTGTCCGAGGGTCCATTCTGAGGCGAATGGACGACCGTGTCAACGGCGAATCTCCTTCGCTCCCTTCCCTACGCGACGATATTCTCATATAATTCCGGCACAGCCGAGGCACCGGCCTTTGGAACGAGGAGGTTGACATGGATCCTCAAGAAGAGATTCGGACCCACCTCAGGCCCGCGACGATGGTCGCGACGGCTATCATCATCAGCCTGGTCATCTACCTGGCGTTGGTGGAGATCCTGCGAAACGCCCTCAAGCCGTTCCGAGGTTTTGCCGCCGCCTCGGCCGGGGGCGGGGAGCAGGGCCTGCGCCTGGCCATGTTCGGCGTGGCCGCGGTCGTCGTCCTGTTGATCCTCGTCCTGCGGCACAGGCTTTTCCGCTCAGATCAGGGAAATGACGCGCCGACGGCGTTCCGCCGGCTCCAGCGGGCTGCGCTCGTGGTCCTCGTCCTGGGCGAGATCCCGGCCTGCCTGGGATTGGCGCTGTTCCTTATCGCCGGCGACAACGTCGATTTCTACGCCCTTCTGTTCGCCTCGCTCGTCCTGACATTTATCAATTTTCCCCGTCGGGCCGCGTGGGAGGACGTCCTGAAGGGATGTTCGATCTGTCAGGGAAGGGCCAAGTGACGGGCCGGACCCGCAGGCTCATTCTGGCGTTGGCCGCGGCCGCCGCAACGGTCCTGCCCCTGGCCGCGACCGCCGGCCAGACCGTCCCTCCGCCGGCGCCCGGGACGCCCGGCCTGAGCTACGAGATCTGGGTCGAGCTCGATGCCGCGGCCAAGATGCTCCTCGGCAAGGAGGAAATCGTCTGGACCAACCCGACCAAGGACACGGTCCCCGATATGCTCCTCCACCTCTACTGGAACGCGTTCAAGAACGTGAACAGCGTTTTTCTGCGGGAGGCTGAGGCCGAGAGCGAATCTCAAGGCCGGGCCGTTCCCGAGGACGGGGAGTGGGGCTGGATCGACGTCACGGACATCCGCCTGGCCGACGGCACGGACCTCAGGCCCACCTTCGAATATATCCTGCCCGACGGCCCCGAGACCGCCGGCGACCAGACGGTGGCCAGGGTCCGCCTGCCCGCGGCCGTCCGGCCGGGAGAGAGCGTCCATCTGCGGGTCGAGTTCCGCGGCAAGATCCCGCGGACCGTGGCCCGGGCCGGTTATTATCGGGACTCGTTCTTCATCGGCCAGTGGTACCCCAAGCCCGGCGTCTACGAGGAGGGCAAGGGTTGGAACTGCCACGCCTATCATCAGAACTCAGAGTTCTTCGCCGATTTCGCCGACTTCGCCGTCCACATCACGCGGCCCCGGCGCTTCGTGGTCGGGGCCACGGGCAAGCCGACCGACAGCCATGCCGACGAATCGGCCGGCACGACGACCACGACCTTCCGCCAACCGATGGTCCATGACTTCGCCTGGACGGCCGATCCCCGATACCTGAAGATCGAAAGGGACTTCGTGGCCTCGCGGGAGGTCACCCCCCGGGAATATGAAGAGACGGCCCAGCGGCTGAACCTGCCTCTCGAAGCGGTCCGGCTGCCCGACGTCAAGATGACACTGCTCATCGAGCCCGAGCACAAGGGCCAGATCGAACGGCATTTCAAGGCCCTCCGGGCGGCCATCAAGTACTACGGCCTCTGGTACGGGCCCTACCCTTACGAGACCGTGACGATGGTCGACCCGCCCTTCCGGACCGACAGCGGCGGCATGGAGTATCCCACGCTGTTCACCGCCGGGACGAGCGTCCTGACCAGCCGGAGCGAGCTTGACCCCGAGGGGGTCATCGTCCACGAGTTCGGCCATGGCTACTGGTACGGGCTCACGGCCAACAACGAGTTCGAGGCGGCCTGGCTCGACGAGGGCTTCAACACCTACTCGACGGGCCGCGTCCTGGCCCAGGCCTATGGGCCGGGCACGATCCCGTTTCGCTTCAAGGGCCTGCCGCTCGCCTGGTTCCTGAACGTTCCCATGGTGTTCGACTTCGAGACCAATCGGGTCTCGGCCATCCAGACCGTCCGGTTCGACCCGGTCACGTCCTGGTCCTGGAAGTTCTACAGCCGGGAGAGCTATGGCGCCAACGTCTACGCCCGCGCGGCGACGCTCCTGGGCACCCTCGAGGGCCTGCTGGGCGAGCCGACCTGGGACAGGATCATGCGCACCTATGCCATGCGCTTCCGCTTCCGCCACCCGACCGAAGCGGACTTCATCGGCGTCGTCGATGAGATCTCCGGCCGGGACATGACCTGGTTCTTCAACGAGCTCGTCGATGGGACCAAGCCATTCGATTACGGCGTCGCGGATCTCTCCTCGGTGGAGGTCCCGATCTGCGGCCGCGGCGTATTCGACTCCGAAGGCGGCCGCGTCGAGTGGACCTCTGAGAAGGTCCGGGAGGCCGAAACGGCCGCCCTCAAACCCAAGACCGCGGGCGGACCCCCGGCTCCGGCCCCCAACTACCGGACCACGTTCGTCCTCAGACGGTACGGGGACGCCAAGATCGGCGGAGACGCCCGGGTCCAAGCCGTCGTCCGGTTCGATGACGGTACGACCGAGACGCGGACCTGGGACGGGCAGGCCCGTTGGACTCGGGTCGAGATCGTCAAGCCCGTTCGGGCCTCGAGCGTCCAGATCGATCCCCAGGGGATCTGGCTCATCGACGAGAACATGGCCAACAACAGCCTGGGCACGGACGGCCTGCGTCGCAACGTCTCCAAACTGATGACCCAGCTCCTGTTCACGGTCCAGCTTGTCTTGCATTTCCTGGGATCGTGGAGCTGAGGAGGGACCCATGGGCGCCTTCAAAGCCATCGCTAACGGGACCGGGACGACCGTGCGCAAAGCCCGGGTCCTGGTCATTCTCTATATCGTCAACCTCGCTTTCGCCCTCGTCGTGGCCTTGCCGATCCTGGCCCTTGTTCAGAGGGAGCTCGGGCACTCACTCTTGGGGGTCAGCATCAGGCCCTTTGACTACCAGTGGATCGGGGAGGCCATGTTCAGGCACGGAGAGTCCCTGGCAGCGATCGAGGCCGGGATCCTCGGGGCCGGACTGGCCTATCTCATTCTCCAGGTCTTCCTCTACGGGGGCATCGTCGGCCGGATCCTGGACCGGGAAGGGACGGCGGGACTGGGCGCCTTCGCGGGCGACAGCGGGCGGTATTTCGGCCGGTTCGTCCGGATCTTCCTGATCTCCGTCGTTTTCGTGGTCCTGACCCTGGGCCTGGTCATGAAGCTCATGACGGCCGTGTTCGAGCCCCTCTCGAAGGCCGCGATCACGGAATGGGTGCCGCTCATCCTCTCGAACCTCCATTTCCTTATTGCCCTGTTGCTGCTCTCGATCGTCCACATGATCATCGACTACACCCGCATCGCGGTGGTCGCCGACCAGGAGCGCCGGGTCCTCAAGGCCCTGCGGCACGCCCTGACCTTCCTGAAGACCCGGTTCTTCCGGGCCTGGTCCATCTATCTGCTCATCGTCGCGGCCACCGTGGCCGGCAGCGTCGTGTTCTACGTCGTCCTCGGCCGCCTGTCCGCCCCGACCGTGGTCATGGTCGTCGCCGCCCTGATCTGGATGCAGGCCTATATCGTCTTCCGGATCTGGATCCGGACGCTCTTCGTCGCGGCCCAGGCCGAATATTATCGATCCCATCCGTACTGAAATGGGAGGCACCATGAAGCTCGCGTTCCTCGGGGCGGCCCGGCAGGTGACGGGCTCGTCCTATTATTTCGAGGTCGGCGGCCTGCGCGGCCTGGTCGACTGCGGCCTTTACCAGGAGCGACCGTTCCTGGCCCGGAATTGGGACCCCTTCCCGGTCCGGCCCGACGATCTCGACTTTCTCCTGCTCACCCACGCCCACCTGGACCACAGCGGCCTCATCCCGCGGCTCGTCCGCGACGGCTTTGGCGGGACGATCCTGACCACGTCCGCGACGGCGGACCTCATGGCCATCGCCCTGATGGATGCCGCCAACCTCCAGGAAGAGGACGCGGCCTTCAAGCTCAAGCGCCACCGGCGGGAGGGCCGGACGGTCGACCACCCGATCGTGCCGCTCTACACGACCGAGGACGTCCAAGCCGCCATGCCCCTGGTCGAAGACACCGCCTACGGCGAGCCGATTCGGCTCAACGATGCCGTCTCGGCCACGTTCCATGACGCCGGCCACATCCTCGGCTCGGCCATGATCGAGCTTTCGGTCAAGACCGGCGGCGGGGTCCGGACCTTGATCTTCTCGGGCGATATCGGCCAATGGGACATGCCCTTCGTCCGCGACCCGACGCTGTTCGACCGGGCCGACTACGTGGTCATGGAATCAACCTATGGCGACCGGGACCATGAGGATCCCGGCCGCATCGACGACCTCCTCGGCCAGATCATCCGCCAAACGGCCGCGGCCGGCGGGAACGTCGTCATTCCGACCTTCGCCATCGAGCGGGCCCAGGACCTGATGTTCCATCTCAGCCGCCTGGTCTACGACAAGGCCATCCCGCAGATCCCGGTCTATCTCGACAGCCCCATGGCCCGGGAGGTGACCCAGACCTTCGAGCGCCATGACGAGTTCCTCGATGAGGAGGCCAGGCGACTCTTCACTTCGGGCCGCGACCCCTTCCGCTTTCCGGGCCTGACCATCGTGCGGACGCCGGACGAATCCAAGGCCATCAATGCGGCCCGCGGCCCGGCCGTCATCATGGCCGGCTCGGGCATGATCACCGGCGGCCGCATCAAGCACCATGTCGCCCTGAACATCGGCCGGCCGGAATCGACGATCCTGTTCGTCGGCTACCAGGCCCGCGAAACCCTGGGCCGGCTGATCCTCGAAGGGGCCAAGGAGGTCCGTATCCTGGGCCAGACCTTCCCGGTCAGGGCCCGGGTGGCCAAGATCAACGGCTTCTCGGCCCATGCGGACCGCAAAGCGCTGGATCGCTGGCTCGACGGCTTCAAAACGCCGCCCCGGCGACTGTTCGTGACCCACGGCGACGCCGACGTGGCCGCAAAAACGGCCGAACGGGTCCGCCAACAAAGGCGCTGGACGGTGGAGCTGCCCGATTATCGAGAGGTCTGGGACCTCGACTAGGCCGGCCGCCCGGGAGGCCCTAGAATGCCGTGGAGGGCTTGATCTCGACCCCCGAGCCGCGGCCGTAGGCGGCCATGATGCCGTCGAGGTCCTTACGGATCCCCGAGGGCAGGGCCGGGGCCGCGTAGGCCTTCAGCCGTCTGGCGACGTCGGCATGGGCCTTGTCCACGATCGAGGTCCGGCCCGCCGCCACCCAGGCCTCATAGGGGTCCCGGTCGACCAGCCCCGCGGGGATGTGCTCGGTCCGGTACCAGCGCCGGGTATGCGGATGGGTCAGGAAGGACATCCCGGGGACGAAGCCCTCGAAGGCTCCCAGGGCTATGGGTTCGTCTCTCTGAGCGATGCCCTCGAGCAGTCGATAGGCCATGGCGCAGATGCCGTCGTCGATGACCAGCTTCTCCAGGCTCTGGGTGCTCTCGAAATCGAGCATGCCCGGTCCGGACACGACGTTGACGCCCGCCAAGGCCGCGATCACCGCGCCCAGGGCCGTCTCGAAGCCGGCCTGGGGGTCGTTGACCTTGGCGTCGCTCAGGGCCATGTAGGCATGGGTCGGCAGCTTCAGGTGCTTGCCGATCTGGGCGTAGGCGGCATCGATCATCATGGTCTCCATGGCGCCCATGGGGGTGGTGCCCTTCCGCATGTCGAAGCTCGAGGGCGACCCGCCAAAAATGACCGGGGCCCCGGGCGCGGCCAGCTGGCAGATGACCAGGCCGGACAGGTTCTCGGCCACGTGCTGGACCAGCGTCCCGGCGATCGTCGTCATCGAGGTCGCGCCGGTCATGCCCATGCCGATCAGCTCGGAGGGGAGGCCGGCCCGGGCCGCGTCGATCAGGCTCTGCGTCGTCAGGTTGCTCCACTTGAGGGGAGGGGAGGGGCAGGCGTCGAAGATGGCCAGGGGCTTGTCCCTCAGCCCGCGCTCGCCGCCCCGGACCGCGGCCAGCATGTCTTTCATGGGCCGGAAGCCTTCCACCCGGAACGTCCCGGTCACAAAGGGCTTTTCGGACAGGCAGAGCCCCGCATAGAGCCGGAACGCGTCGGCGACCGGCGAAGGGACGTCCGCGGCGATCAGGCCCGTGCTCTGGAAGTGGAGATGCTCGAGCGTCTCGACGAGCTTGGTGAACTCGACGAGATCGGCCGTCGTGGCCTTGCGCTCCGATTGCGTCTCGTGGTCGAGGAGGGCCACGGCCGCGGAGCCGGGGTCGAAATGGACCTCGTCGCCGCCCACGGCGAAGGCCCGGCCCCCGGACCGGTCGTAGAGAGTGATGACCGCTGGCGTCGTCGCGAGGGCGGCCTCGACGATCTTGCGGCCGATGCGGACCTGGCCGGTGGCGCGGTCGACCGCCGCTCCGGCGCCGTGGAGAAGGGCCAGAGCTTCCGAGTTCTCGACCGAGACGCCGTGGCGCTCGAGCAGGGTCAGTCCTTCGTCGACGATCCGCTCGACCAGCGCCTGGGCCAGAATCTCCAGCTTCGGCTTCCGTGTTTCGATCATTTGCGCACCCCTTAGCCTGATGGCTCAGGCCCGCCCGACCAGGGCCTTGGCCAGCTTGACGGCCGCCACGGCGTTCTCGGCGTAGCCGTCCGCGCCGATCTCCTCGGCCCACTTCCGGGTGGCCGGCGCGCCGCCGACCAGAACCTTGTACTTGTCCCGGAGGCCCTTGTCGCGGAGCAGTCCGATGAGGCGGCGCTGGTTCATCATCGTCGTCGTCAGCAGGGCCGAAAGGCAGATCAAGGCGGCCCCGACCTCCTCGGCCTTGTCGATGAAACGCTCCATCTTGACGTCCGCCCCGAGATCGAAGACCTCGAAGCCGCCGGCCTGAAGCATCGAGGCGACCAGGTTCTTGCCGATATCGTGGATATCGCCCTCGACCGTGCCGATGACGACCTTGCCGCCCATCACCGCGCCGGACCCCTGCCGGTTCAGGGCCGGCTCGAGGACGGCCATGGCCGCTTTCATGGCCTCGGCGCTGGAGATGAGCTCGGGCAGGAAATATTCCCCCTGCTCCCAGAGCTCGCCGACCTTCTGGATGCCGGGAAGATAGCCTTGCTCAACGACGTCGATGAGGTCGAATCCCGACCGCAGCGCATCTTCGGCCAGGCGCCGGGCCTCGTCCCGGTCGCCGGCAACGATGGCAGCGCTCATTCGGGCATAGATCTCGGTTTTGGTCATGCCTTCACCTCCTGCCGGATGGTCCGGGCCATGGCCCGGATATAGTCTGGCGTCGTGCCGCAGCAACCGCCGATGAACGCGGCCCCGGCCTGGACGATCTCGGGGACGGACCGGACATAGTCCTCGATCGACTGGGCATAGCGGAGCCCGCCTTCGGGGGTGACTTCCGGCTGGCCCGCGTTGGCTTGGGCGATGAGGGGCAGGGCCGTCGCCGGCCGCATGGCCCGGATGCAGCCCGCCATCTCGGCCGTCGTCAGAGTGCAGTTGGCCCCCACGGCGGCGGCCCCGGCCTTCTCGAGCTCGGCCACGGCCCGCGGCGCCGGGTTCCCCATGATCGTGAAGTAGCCGCGCGGGAAGGCGTTGAAGGTCATGGTCACGAAGACGGGCCGGTCCGAGGCGGCGCGCGCGCCGCGCACGGCGGCCAGGGCCTCGCGCAGGTCGTACTGGGTCTCGATGATAAAGACGTCCACGCCGCCCTCGGCCAGCCCGCGGGCCTGCTCGGCAAAGGAGGCGATGAGGTCCTCCTCGGTCGCCGGCCCCTGGGGCTTGAGGAATTTGCCCGTGGGGCCCATGCTGCCGGCCACGAAGCGCCCGGCGGGGGCGGCCTCCCGGGCCAGCCGGGCCGCGGCCCGGTTGAGCTCGAAGGCCCGGGCCGCCAGGCCGTGGGCGGCAAGCTTGATCGGCGTCGCTCCGAAGCTGTTGGTCGAGACGACGTCCGAGCCGGCCGCAAAATAGGCGGCGTGGACCTCGCGGACGGCCTCGGGCCGCTCGACGTTCCAGAGCTCGGGCGGCACCCCGAGACCGAGGCCCCGGGCCATGAGCTCGGTGCCCATCGCGCCGTCGAAAAGGACCGTCCGCGTCCGGGCCAGATCGAGAAGCGAAGCCCTCATACCGCCCCCTTGGGATAGCGCTCGAAGGCCAGGGCCCGAACGAACTCGTCCTGGAAGTCCGGGCGGGTGGCCAGCGATATGTGGGCGATCCTGGCGGCCAGGGTCTCGGCGGCCGCACGGGCCGGCCGGGAGATGAGGAGGAGCCGGGCCCCGGCGAGCGAGGCGTTGCCGACGAAGGCGGTCTTCCCGGCGGGGACGTCGGGCAGGAGGCCGAGGGCCACGGCATGGCCGATATCGAGGGAGCTGCCGAAGGCGCCGGCCACGAGGACCCGGTCGAGATCGGCGACCTCGATCCGGAACTCGCGGAGCATCAGCTGGATACCGCTCCGGACCGCGGCCACGGCCAACTGGATGTCGCGGACGTCCTGCTGCGTCAGAGCCAGCCGCTCAGTCAGCCGGAGGCGCTTTTCCAGCCCCGTGATCCGCCCGTCGGGGCCGAGGAGGCCGCGCTCCAGGGCCTCGGCCAGGATGTCGATGAGGCCGGAGCCGCAGACGCCCTGGGGCGGCAGGTCGTCGATCGTCCGGCACTTGAGGCCGGCGTCCCATTCGGCCCGATAGATGGCGCCTGGCAGGGCCAGCATGCCGCAGCTGATGTTCATGCCTTCAAAAGCCGGTCCGGCGGCTGTGGAGGTGGCCACAAACTCGTTGCCCTTCTTGAGGACGATCTCGCCGTTGGTGCCGAGATCGATGAACAGGCCCGTCCCTGGCTCGGATGCGAACTCGGAGGCCACCAGCCCGGCGGTGATGTCCCCGCCGACGAAGCTCTTGATGTTGGGCGAAATGTAGACCCGGGCCTGCGGATGGAGGGCCAGGCCGATCTCGGACGCGGCGAGCGGCGGCAGCGCGGAGAAGACCCCGTGGAAGGGCGCCAGGGCCAGCGAATCCACGGCCACGCCGAGGAAGATGTGGTTCATGGCCGCGTTGCCGGCCACGACGGCGTCATAGATGCGGTGACGGGGCGCGCCGCTGCGGCGGCACATGGTCCCGACCAGGTCGTTGACGAGCTGGACCGCGGCGGTCTTGAGCCGGCGGAGATTGTCCGGGTTCTCGAAAGCGAAGGTGATGCGGGAGACGACGTCGGCGCCGTACGAGCTTTGGGCGTTGACCGCCGCTTCGCGGCCGACGATGCGGCCGGTCCGCAGGTCGACGAGCTCGGTGACGACCGCGGTCGTTCCCAGATCGACGGCCAATCCGAAGATCTCGGGCCCGGCCCCCTCGAGCTCGATGTCCAGGACTTCGCGGTCGTCATAGAGGACGGCCGCGAGCGGACGAGAGGGACCGATCGCGGCCGCGCCCAGCTTGGACAGGGCGGGAAGCGTCAGGACCAGATCGGGCGACTTGAGATAGGCCCGGACGGAATCCGCGGCGGCGGTCGGCGAGAAGAGCGACGGCCGGGGCAGGATGAGCGAGAGTTTCTTCACGGCCGGGTCGACGAAGGCCGCCGAGGGGAGCCCGCCGGTCTCGAGGACGGGGATCTTCTCCAGGCGGGAGCCGGGCAGCGTCTCCACGGTCACGTCGCTGCGGACGGCATAGAGGCAGGCCAGCCGATGGTCCGGGCCCAAGCCCCGGCCTTCGAGCAGCGAGACCTCGAGCGCGGCCGGAAAGGGGAGGGGCCCGGAGAGGATACGGACGGCGCATTTGCCGCAGACGCCTCGCTGGTGGCAGTAGAGGCTCATCGGGATCCCGGCCCGGGTCAGGACGTCGGCCAGGACCTCCCCGGCCTTGGCCCGGACTTTGAGGCCGTCCGGCAGGATCTCGACGGTGAAGGTCGTCTCCGTCATCGGCGCGTCATGGACCTCCGCGGCCCCATCTTAAACGAAATCCGGCTCAGGGGAAATCCTTTTTTGTCGCCGGGTCCGCGATCCGGCCGGGACGGGACTTCCAGACCATATAGACCGGCACGCCGGCGGCCAAGAGGCCAAGACCGCCGAGCGATGTCCAGGGTTGCGCGGTGATAATGCTCGCAAAGACGGCCAGGGACATGCCGATGAAGACGACCGGCACCACGGGATAGCCCCAAGTCCTGTAAGGACGGGGGCGGTCAGGGGCCTTCCGTCGCAGGACGAACACGGCCAGGCCGGTCGCGGCGAAGAACAGCAACAGGGCGAAGACCATGCGTTCGTAGAGCCATTGGTAGGTCCCCGACAGGCAAAGGACGGCCGACCAGGCGGCCTGACCCCACAGCGCACCGACGGGCACATGGCTCTTCGGGCCGAGCCGGCCCATGAACCGGAAGAAGTGCCCGTCGCGAGCCATGGCGAAGAAGACCCGGGGTCCGAAGAGGAGATTGGCGTTGAGGCAGCCGAAGACCGAGATCATGACCAGCGCCGAAAAGAAGGCTGCCCAGCCGGGCCCGAAGAGGGCCGAGGCCGCGAGCTCGCCGACGCGCACGACGCCCTTGAGCCGCTCGAACGGCAGGGCCAGGAGATAGACCACGTTCACCAGCACATAGGAAGCCGTGACCGCCAACACGCCGAGGGTTAGCCCGCGCGGGATGGTTTTTTCCGGCTTCCGGATCTCTTCGGCCGTGCAGTTCACCGCATACCAGCCGTCATAGGTCCAAAAGACGGCCACTAGGGCCAATCCGAGGGGTTTGAGGAGCCCTAAGAACGAAGGGCCGGCGGGAAAGAGCGGATGGAAGTTGGCGGCCCCAGTTTTTGTCCCGAAGAGGACCCCGAGCGCGACAAGTGCGGCGACCATGCCCAGCCGGATGACGGTCAGGAGGTTCTGCATGAGAGCGCCCGAGCGGATGCCGAACGAATTCAGGCCCGTCAGGAAGATGATCGAGGCGGCGGCCACCAGCTGGCCGGCAGAGAGCGAATAGGAAAGCCCGAGAAGGTCGAGCCTCAAGATGACGTGGCCGGTCGAGAGGATCGGCACGAACGAGCCCAGGAACTCGGCGAAGGCGACGGCCAGGGCCGCCAAGCCGCCGCACATGATGAAGACGAAGAAAGCCCAGCCGAACAGGAACGCGGCCGCCGCGCCGTAAGCTTCCCGGAGATAAACGTATTGGCCGCCGGCCTGAGGGAACATCGCTCCGAGCTCGCCAAAGGAGAGCGCCCCGCATAGGGTGATCAACCCCCCGACCAGCCAGACCGCCAGAAGAAGCCCCGGAGA
>Ga0326726_10002546_pt1 | contig 16743 bp, 19 predicted proteins | sample MHFenrmetagenome_2_FD_207603 | JGI IMG/M metagenome (GOLD analysis project Ga0326726, IMG submission 207603) | Lab enriched peat soil microbial communities from Michigan Hollow, Ithaca, NY, United States - MHF15MN | ecosystem: Environmental > Terrestrial > Soil > Wetlands > Peat | place: USA... | reverse complement strand
AGGAGCAGACGATAGCTGATTTCCGCGAAGGGAAATTCGATGTTTTGGTCGCATCGAGCATCGGGGAGGAAGGGTTGGACATCCCTGCTGTGGATTCTGTGATCTTCTATGAACCTGTCCCGAGCGAGATCCGGAGCATCCAGAGGAGGGGAAGGGCGGCACGGCTCAAAGAAGGTGAGATAATCGTGCTCATGACCAAGGGCACGCGGGATGAATACTACTATTACGCTGCCAACAATCGTGAGAAGAAGATGAAGAGCATACTCAAGGGCATGAGCAGGAAAAAGACGTCAGAGGCACCACTGATTCCCAAAGAGCTCATCCCAGCAGCAGAGCAGAAGAAACCCCCAGGTCAGACGAAAATGACTGATTTTTGATTAAGAGCGTGGAAGAGAGGGGCGGACAGGCTAATTGTGTTAAAAGATATATATTTAAGTATATCCATACACAATATGCTTACCGATTACCGAGCGATTCCCATGGATGCTGAAGTGCTATCTAGAAGGAGTGATAAGCCTACGAAACTGGCAGCTTCCAGCAAGTTCAGGGGATTCGGGACCGAACCTTTGCACGAGGCCAGGAAACAGGAAGTGAAATCGAATCCGGTCGTCGATGAGATGAAGAAGGCATGGACCGAATGCGGGATTTTTAATTTTATTACAGGTTGGCAAAAGTGCTGCGGCAGGATATTCAAGAGATTAGAAGGGATTGATTGCTCTTCGAAAGACATCGAAGATTTTTGCGTCGTGCTCGCTCAATTCCAAGACGAAAAAGAGTTCTCGATAAAGGCCGGCCTGTTCCTGAGCGCATTGATCAAATACTCCAAAAATACCGAATTCGTCATCCATACGGCGCACCTCGTTGTACCGATAAACTACATCGGGTATCGCAACACGAAGGATATCGTCGTGGTGGGGAATGCTGGCAATACTGTCGGCGATGAGATGAGAAGCGGTACCATCACCGTGAAAGGGAATGTTCGCGATTATGCCGGGAATGAGATGAAAGGCGGATCGATATACGTGGAGGGGGATGTCGGCGAGCGTGTCGGTTGCCTGATGGATGGCGGCGAAATATACATCAGAGGCGCTTATGCGAGCATAGCCGTAACCATCGGTGATGGAAAGATCTTCCACGATGGAGAGCAGATATATCCTAAGTGATACCCATGGATGCTGCGCTGCGAGTTGTGAGGGAAAAACCTGCGATAATGGCAGCTTCCAGCAAGTTCAAGGGATTCGGGACCGAACCCCTTCACGAAATCAGGAAAATGATTGTGGGATCCAGCCCGATCCTTGAAAAGCTGCAAAAAGCATGGGAAGCATGCGACCTTATCTATGAGATACCGGAAAAAAGATTGAATATGAAAGAATACCACGAAGACATAGATTTCAATGCGACAGCGCACAGCAACCCGGTTTTCAGTCCTGAAAAGAGCTATGATGCCATATCCCAAAGGAAGGATTTGCGAGGCATTTCAGGAAAAGACATCCAGGCATTCTCCATCGCCCTGGAGCGGTTCCAAGGAGAGGAGAAGTTTTCTACCAAAGCCGGACTTTTCCTAAGCGCACTGATCAACAACTCCCGCGACGTAGATGTCGTCATCCATACCGCGCATCTCACTGAACAGATTGGATGGCTCGGATACCACAACACGAAGAACATCATCGTGGAGGGAGATATCGGAGATTCTTTGGGGAGCTCGATGGAATCCGGCTCGATAACCGTGGATGGAAGCGCCGGGGATTTCCTCGGCTCGTGGATGAAAGGCGGGTCCATCACCGTGAAAGGGGATGCTGGTGAGGAACCAGGCTTCCAGATGTTTGAGGGAAAAATCATCGTGGAGGGGAACTCCGGGAACTCGGTCGGCTCCTTCATGATAGGCGGCTCGATAAGCGTGGGCGGGAACGCTGGGGATCGTGTCGGCCAATCCATGACTGGGGGCAGTGTCATTGTCGAAGGGAGCGCCGGCGATAATCTGGGGAACAGCATGAAAGGCGGCGCCATCACTGTGAGAGGGGATGCAGACGATAGGACCGGGAATAGGATGGAAGGCGGCATTATCAGCGTGGGGAATGCCGAGCAGATCGGGATGGACATGTACGGCGGAGAGATCCACGTGCTCGGGGACAGGTTCAGTGCCTCTGAGTATGCGAAGCGGGGAAAGATATTCCACAAGGGGGAATTGGTATTTTCGAAGTGATGCTCATGGATGCTGCACTATTGGTACCTGGAAAAAAAGCTCCTGCCACGCTGGCAGCTTCCAGCAGGTTCAAAGGATACGGAAACGAACCTTTGCATGAGACCCGGATACTGAAGCCGGAATCTGGCCCGATGCTTGATGCGATGAAGAAGGCATGGGCTGAGTGCTATTTGGTCTTTGATTCGATAGGTGAGGAATTCATTGCTATTGACGGCTTGAGCCCCAGCCGTGAAAGAACGCTCAATCATCAAAAGACTTATGATTCGTTTTCCGAGAGCTTGAAGGGGCACGTATGTTCCGCGAAAGATATCGAAGCGTTCTCCATCTTCCTCGAACGGCTTCAGGGTGAAGAGATGTTCTCGACAAAGGCGGGGCTGTACCTGAGCGCATTGATCAATTACTCCGGAGACGCTGGATTCGTGATCCATACCAGCCATCTACCCGAACCGATCCATGGTTTAGGGTATCGCAACAAGAAAAACATCATCGTGGATGGGGACGCGGGCTATGCGCTGGGAGAGTCGATGGAAAGCGGTTCGATAATCGTGAAGGGGGATACCGGCAATCATGTTGGGAGCTCGATGAAAGGCGGTTCGATGACAGTGGAAGGGGATACCATGGGCTATTTGGGCAGTGGAATGGAGAATGGCATCATCAGCGTGGAAGGGAATGCCGGGGAAAAAGCCGGTAGTTGGATGAGGTGTGGATCGATATCAATCGGCGGGAACGCTGGCGATGATATCGGCATGTATATGACAGGCGGGAAGATGATCGTGCGGGGTGCTGCGGGTCATCAGGCCGGAAAAGGCATGAAAGGCGGTTCCATAATCGTTGAAGGGGATGTCGAAAAATCGGCTGGGAATGGGATGTCAGGCGGCACCTTGACCGTAGGAAACGCCGAGTTTGTAGGCAAAAATATGGACGGGGGGGAGATCCACGTGCTTGGTGATCTTTTCAGCCTTGGTGTCCTTATGAAGCGGGGAAAAATATTCCACAAGGACGAACTGGTTTTCGACAAGTAAGTGGTATTTTTATAAATAAAACGGTTCATTGTACTGCACATGAAACTCGAAAGAGAGATGTTCGAGAAGATTCTCGTGGTCCTTAAGCCTGCCAAAGGCGCTGTCCATGTCCGGGATGCGAAGCTGTTCGCAGGAAAGGATGGAACCGAGTTCCCGCCATTCGTGGAGGACATGCGGGACAAGGATGGAAAACCATATGGAAGCGCGTCATTCTTGATTTACGCTACTGTTGGTGGAAAGACACTGCCTGCTGAGACCGCCATCTTCCCATCATTGGCGGATTGGGGCGCCCATTCAAGATGCGAGCATTCCGCTTGCGTCACGGTCCATGCAGGACTGGATGCAGTCATCGACAAGCCGGTCGAAGTCCTTGCGGTTGAACTGGAAGGGAAGGACGGGATCCGCCCGAAATGGGAGATCTGGATGATCCGCGATGGGACGGATTTCGGATTCCTGCATGATTCTGTCGCGCGGGCGCTGAGCAGGCCACCCGATGCAGAGGCGCAGAGCGGTTAGATTCATTTCTTCTCTTTCGCCATCTTGGCCGCGCTCGTCTCGAGCACGAATGCCAACTCATCCTCGCTGAATCCGTAGAAGCCCATCAACTCGGCCCCGAAGAGACCGCCAGCGCCTTTGAGGATCGGAAGGTAGTCCAATGCGTCTTTGCGGTTCGTGTGCACTTTCGCCCCTATCTTCAGCCCGATTGATTTCAATATCGCCCTGCGCGCGACGGTCGCGGACATGCTCCGCAGGAATCCAGGGAATTGGTATTTCGTGAATTTCCTGTATGGTTTCTCTTTCGAGAGCGCGACACCTGCGGTCGCAAGGTCGATGGAATATTTCAGGAGCATCCATCTGCTCTGGTTTATCCTGCGGTCGAATATATCGGCTTTGGAGAGCGAATCGTACGCTGCTGAGACTTCCGTTTTCTGCTCGTATTCGTACGGTATGTTCTCGTCTATCCATAATTTGAGGAAATCGTAGTCAGAATCGAATCCCATGGCATCGCGCACTGCTCCATAGCTATCCGCCTTGAAAATCCCGCGCACGAGCTGGAATATGTCCTTCTCACGGGCGCGTACAGTCGGCATGAGGGCCTGGAGGTCATTGAGGGCTGCGCGAACATCCCCGTCAGCGCCTTCTGATATGGCTGCTATCTTCTCTGGCGGCAGTTCTACCTTCTCGGCCTTCGCGACATGGTCCACGATCTTCCGTATCGCGACCTTGCTGACACGCTTCAACTCGAGCGCTTCGCATTCTGCCCTGATGCCTGAGAGCTTCTTGTCCCAGATATCTGAAGCCGTCACGATGACCGGCACAGCGCTCTCGCGCAGGAATCCGGATATCGCCGACCCGCCGCCGAAATCCGCCTTTCCGGCCAGAACATCGGCATCGTCAATGAGTATTATTTTTCCGCGTCCGAAAAGGCTGCCTGCCAATGATGCGCCTCCGAGCACGCGCTCCACCCTTCCCTTGTTGCGCAATTCGCTGGCATTCATCTCGATCAGATCGAGGTCGTATTCCCTGCTGAGGGCATACGCCAAAGATGTCTTACCGACTCCAGGTGGGCCCCACACCAGCAGAGGTTTGCGCTTCTTGCCTGAGAGCCACTGGAGCATCCATTGCTTGACATATTCTATCTTGTCATCGTTTCCGGCAAGCTCCTCCAGCTTTTTCGGGGAGTATTTGACCGTGTATGTGAGATTCATCCGCCATCACTTTTCGTATCCCAGAATTCCGCGACAGCATCCTCGGGGTTTTCTGTAACAACTATCCGCTCCTCTTTATTTAAAATCCAGTTATATTTCCCCCATTTGAAGCGCTCGTCCATGAACACAACGGCCACGCGGTCGCTCTCTTTCCTCCTGGCCCGCCCTGCCGCCTGCAATGCCTTGATCGTGCCCGGGTAAAGATAGCCATAATCCCACCCGCGGCCGAATTTCCCATCATAATAATCTATCAGGGCATTGGTCTCAAGGCCGATCTCCTCCAGGGCGACCCCGACTATCACCACGGTCTTTATCTCGCCTTCGCAGTAGTCTACCCCCTCGGATAGGGACCCGCCCTGCACGCCGCAGAGCACCCCTCCGCCTTTGAAATCACGGAGCATCTTCCTGATCTCCTGCGGCTTCATGCCCGGATTCTGGATTATCAGGTCGCGCGATGCCATGAGCGGAAGGACCTTGCCCATCACCTCATAGGAAGCGAAGAAGACCGCAGTGCCGCCAGGCGTCTTGTTGATTATCGCATCCAGCTTTCCCGCGATCGCCGTGTAGTTCTCGAGATCGCGCTTCTGGTACCTCGTCGTGAGGTTCTCTGTGATTATGTTGATGCTCTTTTCCGCATCGAACGGTGAGGGATACGCTTTCATCATCGTCCGGCCAGGATCCAGGCCCAATACATCGCGATGCATCTCCATGGGAAGCATGGAGCCGCTCATGAGGATCGCGCTGTCGCACTGGTTCAGGATACTTGTCGCTGGCGACGGGTCGAGCAGGCGTTTGGATAGATAGAAAAAATCGCCCTTCCTTTTCAGGATGCGGACGCTGTGCGCGGTCGTATCGCACCAGTTCACGATGAACGATGATAGGCGCAGGCATGCGCTCCTTTTCCCTGTCTTGTCTATGAATTCCATGCCCGCATCCTCGAGCCGTTTCGCTGCCTCCTCTGGATCGAGCCCGAATTTCGAGAAGAACGAGCTGAAATCCTCCTGCGAGAGGGTGCGTTCGTCTTTGTCCGAATGATAGATGCCATTCCCTCCGGGGGATCTCGGAGGATTGATTCTCTTTTTATCTGCCATGATCCCTTGCGCCCATGAAGAGAATTCCTCGTCCATAGGCCCTTCGTTGAGGCCCAGGAAACGCATCTCCTTTATCATCCTGCGGAATGTCTGCGTGCCCACGCTGTACGAAAGGCTTCCGCGGACGCGGTTCGCGAGGTTGTGCGCCTCATCGATTATCACCACCGAATCCTCGACCCGCTTCTTCACCTTGGAGAGGAATATGTCCCGGATCTGCGGGATCATGAAATGGTAGTAATCCGCGATTATGACATTCGAGCACTCCCCCAGCTTCAGGAGCCATTCGTACGGGCATGCCCTCATCTCCATCGACAGCTTGATCAATTCATGGTGCGCCTTCCCTGTCCCGTAGGTCTCGAGCATCTTCCGGAAGCGTTCGTTGGCTTTCATCTCGCCCAGGCTGCCATATCCCCGGGCATTCACATAGAAAAGGCAATCCTTGTCCCTGCGTTTCCTTGCGCAGGAGCGCTGGAAACTGTCATTATCGAGGTCCTGGAGGCGTGAATCTATGCAGCAGTGCGCGCGGCCCACCATGTCGACCGCCCGGATATCCAGGGAATGCTTCTTCGCGATGCCGTTCACCACGTCCATCGCGATCTTGTGCTGGGAGATCTTCGGCGTGAGGAAAAAGACCGAGAGATCGTTCTCTAGGGCGTGCGCTATCGCAGGCGAGAGCGCGGCATCCGTCTTCCCGGAGCCGGTAGATGCATGCGCTATGAGGAGATTGCCATCGCTCATGGTGCGGCCTATATCTTCCATGAGGTTTCTCTGGGAAGGGCGCACGGAATCGTGGCGGAAATATTTCGTCATCGTATGTGATTACGCGCTAACCCATTATAACCGGTTTTCTGGGGGTCATTTCCGCGGCATGCGGCGTTTTCAATGAGCGACTGCCCCATCCGGCCGCCGTCATGCCATGATTAGTCACCATTATATAATTTGCAAGAGTCAAACGGATATGGCGGTTTCAAAAGTTCCATCCGGCAGCGGCAATAACCCCATCAAAAGGATCGAAAAGGCGGAACAATCGCAAGAGAGAAAACCCGACATCTTCGACCCGATCATCGATTCCTTCAGGCAGTGGCTGGATTATATCAGGCCCAACCTGGTCAGGTATTATACCGGGATACTGAAGATAAACCTCGCATCGCTTTTCGCGACCTGGGCTTTGCTGATAGCCATCATCGCTGTTGTGGTCGTAATCGCATTCGCACTCGGCATCTTGGTCATTGGAACCGGCGGTATAAGCGCTGGAAACAGCCCGGCGCTCCTATTGCCTATCCTTGTCATCGTCGCCATCATCATTATCATCCTCGCGATACTCGCGCTGCAACTCGTGCAGACAACGATCGAATCGACTTCGATAGTCTTCACTGATGCGGAATTCAATGATAAAGATTTCAGCATAATGGGGACATCCGGCAGGATAGCCGGGAGGATCCTCAGGTACATCCTTGTGAATGCGGCGATATGGATCGCGATCCTTATCCCGGTCATAATCCTCGCGATCGCCTTGGCAGCCTGGGGAGGGGGAATGATCAGCGCATCTTCGGCTGACGGCACAGGATTCCTTAGCGGATTGCTTGCCGTGATGGCGTTCGTCATGCTCGTCATCCTCTACTATTTCATCGCCGCTATGGTATATTATTTTCTCACCCAGTTCTGGATATTCGGTTTCCTGGTTGACGGTAAGGGAGTCATCGAATCCCTGAGAGCGAGCGTGTCGATCATAAGGAAAAGGCCTTTGGAGGTCATCGGATTCGATATCCTTTTTATCGTAGGGATGCTCGTGTTCTCTATCCCGCTCATCATATTCAACTTTATCGCATACATCCCTATGACACTGCTGGATACGGCGGCAAGGCTCAGCTACAACATCATCTTGTGGGGCATTTATCTTTCAGCGGTGATAGTCCAGAGCATCCTTATTGTTTTCTTCACGAGCTTTGTCCAGGTTTTCACGACGCCTGCGCACTATCTCTTCTGGAAGAGGATCAAGGAATGATGGGAGATGAGATTCCTCTACAACGCACCGGCGATTATGCACAAAGGCGCGCTCATAGTCGGAGACACGCATTTCGGCATGGAGAGCAAGCTCCGCAGGAAAGGGATATTCGATGAGCAGTTCAGCATGCGGCTCTTCGAGCGGCTGCGGGAGCTGATCATAGCGCACAAGGCGAAGAAGCTCATATTGCTCGGCGATGTGAAAGAGGACATCACCATGCTCGATGCTACGACAGAGCAGATACTCGCGAAGCTCGCGATGGTCTGCGAGGTCGTGATAGTGAAAGGGAACCACGACGGCGGGATCGAAAGGTGCGGGAACGCGTTGATCATCGGGGCCGAAGGTTTCGTGCATGAGGGTTTGGGGCTCATCCACGGACATGGCTGGCCTGCGCAAGAGTTGATGCGTTGCGAATACATCGTGAGCGGCCACCAGCATCCGATGGTGGAGCTGCGCGACGCGTTCGGGAAAAGGAGGCGCGAGGCGGCGTGGCTCGTCGCTCCGTGCGATAGGGAAGCGCTCCGAAAAAAGTATGGGGACGCGAACGATGATATAAAACTCATACTGATGCCCGCCTTCAATCCGATTGTCGGTTCTGCGATAAAATACGACGAAAAAGAGCGTTTGGGGCCGCTTCTTAACAATAAACTATTTAAACTCGACGACGCATTAGTATTCCGTTTAAGCGGCACTCGATTAGGAAAGCTCAAGGATTTATCTGAGGCGACCATATGAGCGGAAGACGTGGAAGAGATCGGCTTGAGACATGCGCGTCCTGCGGAAGGGCTGTGCCACGCACCAAAGCAGTGGAATACAGCACGAGGACCCATTTCACGACCGATTTGAAGGAAGACAATGTCACTTACACCGGTTTCAGCGACCAGTACTATTGCATCAGCTGCGCCAAGCACCGGAAGATCTTCGAAAAGAAGAAACAACAGGCGCAGCGCCTCCGTGAAAAGAAGGGATTATATGGATGAAGTATCCTTCGATGGCAAGAGATACATCGCATTGAAACAGGATATCGGAAACCTCCCACTTATCGTAGTAAAGGCCAAGAACGGATATGTCGCATGCAGCTATATAGACAAGGACACCGCTGAGAAAGTCGGCGACATCGCAGCGTTCGTATCCGGCATCAAATGCCTCGACGACCTCAAGAAGGCCAAGATCCGCCAGACCACCACATGGGCTGAGGATCTGGGGATCCGCGAGGGCATGAGCGTCAAGAAAGCCCTCGAAATCATGGACCTGGACAGCGAGTAGAGGTTTTTCCATTCTGGATTTTTCTTGTCCGTAATCATTCCCGCCCGCAGATTTTATCAAATATCCGCTCGGGCATTCCCATATCTATATGCCCCGAAGACGAGGAGAGGCAGTATGGACACCATCATGCATATGTTCGTGTTTTTCGGGTCGGTATAATAGTTCTGAGGAGCGAGCCTTGCCAGGTTTCCGGCCTCCTCCAGGCAGATATCCCTCGACACCGTCGCTCCGAAAAGGCCCGTATCGGATTCGATCTTGACTTCACCAGGCGTGCCGCCGATCTTAGCGCAGACCCCAGGATCGCGCGTGATCTTGGCGACCGCGAAGTAGCATTCATCCGACATCATGTACGCTTTAGTCGCGACATCGCTCTTCGAATTCCCGGTGGTCGACTGGGATGCCCCAATGAGGTAGCACAACGTCTTGGCCTTCTCCTTGCCTTCATCGTTCTGCGCATAAGCATAGGTTATGGCGGCCGCACGGTAGCAGGACATGAGCTGGGATGGACGTGTGATGGTCGGATCGCTATCGCACTGCTCCTGCGAGCGCAGGCCGAATGCGCTGGTCTGGGACTGGGCCCAGGCTGGAGCCATGAGAAGGATGATGAAGAGAGCGGATAGTAGGATCGCCCGCACGGCTATCCCTTGCTTTCCTCGGCATATGGGAGGAGGAGCTTCTTCGCCTTGGCGAGCACCACGCGGATCTCCTTCTCGTTCTTGGCGCCTGCGCAGATGACCTTGCCGTTCTTGAAAAGCAGCAACGACGCCTTGGGCTCCTTGAACTTGAGTATCGCGCCCGGGAACTGCTCTGGCTCGTATTCTATCTCGGGGATTTTGCTGGCCAGAGCGTAAAGATCGAGCTCTAGGCCCAAAGAAGCCGATGCTACCATGTTTGTTATCACGAAATCGGGTGGTCTTGACAATATATCACCTGAGGATCTCCGGAACCTGCGGTTTCGGATGATGCAAACCCCAAAGCGGTTTGCCCGTTGCCGGAAGCAACGCAACATTTATAAAGGAGGCAAGTCTTTTTAAAGACTTTCTCCCATCATCTCCATAGAACTAATTACTGTGATCCACATGGTCAAACGTTCAAAAGGCGCATTCAATGGCAGGACAAGGAAGCTCAAGGGCAAGAGCATAGTCACTGTCGCCCAGATTGTCCGGACTTTCAAGGTCGGCGACAAGGTCGTCGTGACCCCTAAGGCCAGATGGGACGGCATGCCGCATCTGCGGTACACCGGAAGGCAGGGCGTCATCCTGGAGAAACGCGGCAAAGCATACATGGTCGAAGTCAGAGACTACAAAGTCAGGAAAAACATCATCGTCGGGGCCGTCCATCTGACGATTGCATCTTGAGGTGCTTATATGGAGATAAAAGGTTCGAAGCCCGTCACTATTTCAGAGGCCAAGGACATCCTGGTCAAAAGGAAGGAAGAGCAGGCCGAGCTGGGCTACGAGCAGAACCAGGCCTTGGAGCATGCCGAGAGGTTCGCGAGATCCGATGCCGATAAATCCAGGAAACTGGTCGAGAAGATATCCAAGATAGGGAAGCTGACCGAGGATATCTCCGTGAAGCTGGTGGATGTCCACCCGACATCGGTGGCCAGCATTAAGGCCATCCTCTCGAAGGACAAGATAGAGGTCTCGCAGGAAGACGCTGAGAAGATCCTGAAAGAGCTTTCGTGAAGGGGGTGCGCGGATATGGAGGATTTAGCCTGGGTGATCGAATATCTGCCATCAGGTCATGCTTCGGCGCTCCGGAAAGAGCCGATCGTGCAGCTGATGGGGACCAGATTCTTCACTCTGCTTGAAGCCACCGTCCTTCCTAACGCCACCATAGTGGTGGGCCAGAAAGTCAATGTCGGGAAAGAGGGGAGGCAGGAGGTCTCCCACATCAAGGGAAGGATAAAATACGACGATCTGACGAACGGGGCGCGGGAATTCCTCCCCACGATGGTCAAGAAGGCCGTCGCGGAGAGGGAGCAGGATTTCATTGCGTTCATAAACAACGCCAAGCCTATCTCCATCCGGGTCCATACATTGGATCTCCTCCCGGGCATAGGCAAGAAGAATATGGAGGCTATACTCAAGGAGCGCGAGGCCAAGCCGTTCGAATCCTTCATCGATATGCACAAGCGCGTCCCCACATTGGCCGACCCTTCGATAGTCTTCGTGCACAGGATCCTGAGCGAGCTCCAGGGCGCCGAGAAGTACTATCTTTTCACCAAACCGCCTTTCATGCCGCACCCGTCCTATCCGCATATACCTCATAATCCACGCTGAGGCCAAAATGACCTCGGAGATAAGAATATGACGACGAGGCAGGCCTACTCATCATTTCCCAGGATCTGCGTGATCCTCATCATTCTGCTCGCTTCCCAAAGCATCATCCATGCCCAGGGTGCATCGCCCAGCCAGGACCCCAACACGCTCAACCTCGCGCTCAAGGTATATGCCCAGATAGAGGTGAACGCCACTTCGCAGGAGGAGGCCCAGAGATACATCCAGGAGCATTCCCTGCTCGTGATGGGGCAGGGAAGCGACCTTGCCGAGTCGATGCTCGCGGACAATATGCTGGCCAGCAATCCGATGCTGAAGTCCGCCAAGAAGGCCAATGACACCCCTGCCACGATGGCGGACGTCCAGGCAGGGAAGTATGTGCTCGTGGTCCTCATAGGAGGCCCTGAGCAGAATTCCATCTCACGCTATGTCAAGGGCAAAGGGTATCTGAACGATAGCCAGGACATCTATGGAGAGCTGACTGTGGAGAGCGGGAAGGGCAACGGCGTCGTGTATGTGGTGGTCTCGGACAGGAAAGGGTATGTGCCTACCCTCGAGAGGCAGAATGTGAGAAGCTCTCCGCTGAGCGGATTCGTCCCGCCGCAGTATGTGCCAGCAGCAGCCACCGGCATAACATTGCTCCTGCTCGCTCTTGTCAATGTATTGAGGACCGTGATGGAGTTCAAGGCCCTGGATATAGGCAGGAAGGGGAAGAAGATAGGGGAAGGCGCGGTGAAGGTCATGGGAGTCGATCTCGCCGAGATAGCCGCCATACTCGGGGCCTCGTTCGTGCTCGGGCTCTCCATCAGTTGGCAATACTTCGCGAACAACCAGGAATTCATCTACTGGCTCGCGGTGAACACGATCATCTGCCTAGTGGGAGGAGTGCTCCACGAGCTTGTCCACAGGATCTTCGCCCATTTCTTCAAGATAAAGATTGAATACAGGTTCTGGCCCGAAGGGTCCATCCTCACGCTGGTGAGCTCATATCTGGGGAACGCTTTCTCGGTGCAGGCATTCCTGCTCGAGGAGATACCCAAGGATGTGGAGAAATGGAAGGTGGGGCTGATGAAGCTCGCCGCCCCGCTTGCGAGCGCGGTCGTGATGGTCGTCTTCGCCCTCATGAACCGCTCCACGCCCTCACCCATATACCAGATAATCTCCTCGACAAGCGCGCTCTGGGCCATGGCGGAGATGCTGCCGTTCTCAGGCCTCGACGGGAAAGACATCAAGGAGTGGAGCCCGCTCATATGGACGATCTTCTTCGCATTGATCGGGATCGCCTACATAGTCGTGACATTCCTGCTCTGAGGATACGGACGGATAAGCGCCGTGCAATCCAATCTTTTATTATTCGTTTCCTGACATCGGGTATACGATGAGGCTCGTTCTCGCATACAATGATTATGATGGCATCAGCGGAGAGTCAGTGTTCTTCAGGAACATGATCGAGACGATGGGGAAACGGGGCATCGAGACCATCCCCCTTCCGGTCAGGCAGGCTGAACCAGGCACGTTCATGGGTTTGCCCAGCCATTATCTGAGATTCCCCCTATTGTCCGATACGAAGAAGGCTTTGAAGGGGATCGGCGCATGCGATATCATCCATTTCCTGAATTCGCCTCTCTGCCCTGCAGGCTCCGTGATAAAGGGGCCGAAAAAGATCGCGAGCGCGCATTTCTTCGTCGAATCCTACCTGTCATCCACCACCAGCGGAAACCCGGCCATGGGCTTGGCGGAAAAAGGATACGCGGCATACGCATCCATGCTGGACAGGAATGCATTCCGCTCCCTGGATCGCCTCGTGGCATGCAGCCCTCATCTGGCCGCCGTCATCAAGACCGCGTATGGGATCGGGAATGTCGATGTCATCTATCCGGGGATAGATACCGGGTATTTCAAGGACATCGGACGCATCGACCTCAAAACCAGGTTCGATTGCGATGAGGCGATCGTGTTCCTCGGCAGGCTCCATGAGCGCTCGAAGGGCGTGTCCGACCTGATCCGCGCGGTCAGGATCATGGACAGGAAAGGGGCGAAGCTCATCATCGTCGGGGACGGGCCGGACAGGAAGGGGTATGAAATGCTTGCGAGACGTATCGGGGTCCAGGACCGCGTGGTATTCACAGGCAACCTGGATTTCAAAGAGAAATCAGCGATACAGAAATCGGCTGATCTTGTGGCCATGCCTTCAAGGTATGAGGTGTACGGGACAGTGTTCGCTGAGAGCATGGCATGCGGCGTCCCTGTGGTCGCATATGACCTGCCGTTCTGGAAAGGCATGTATGACGGGGCCGGGCTGTTCGTCCCTCCTTCAGGGCCGCGGTCTCTCGCGGATGGGATGATGAGAGTGCTTGATGAGCCGAGACTGCGCAAAGACATTATCAGCAAGGGCGCGGAACTGACCCCTGAGCACAGTTTCGAAAAGACCGCTGATGCGTATTGCACTTTATACCGGAAGCTCGCCTCAAAAGGGGTGGACCGGGTTTGAACTTCGTCAAAGCAGCAATGCACATCGCGCAGATGAAGATCGAGCAGGGGTTCGACCAGGAGAGGCTCGATGAGCTCCAGGAGAAGCGCCTGAAAGCCCTGATATCGCATTGCGCTGCCAATGTGCCGAGGTATAAGGGATACCGCGGCATGGATGAACTGCGGTCTTTCCGGCCGATAACCAAGGAGGAGCTGCGGGACGCTCCGGGCTCTTTCATGGCAGATGGGATCAAAGAGCCGCTGATAGCGCATAGCAGCTCAGGTTCCACAGGGGTTCCGGTGACTGTCCACCATGCCTATGAGGAGGATACGTTCTGTTTCGCTTTGGAAGCGCATCAGCTCACTGAGGCTGGTCTTACACCATTCGATCTCCAGGCCAGGATCTGCGATTACAGGCTCGGATCAGGCATCATGCAGAAGGCCGGTATTTTCAGGCGCCATTACCTGTCCGTGCAGGATCGGATCGAAGAGTTATACGCACAGCTCCTAATCATCCGCGCTCACGCCCTCCATTGCTATCCTTCGATCATGGCGCCGCTGGCGCGCCATAATCTGACGACCGGAAGGAAGCTGAGGTTCCGCCTCGCTTTTTCGGCATCGGAGACCGTTTCGCCACAGGCCAGGCGGATCATAGCGGAATCTTTCGATTGCGACATGCGTGATTCTTATGGGAGCTGCGAAACGTCATGGGTGGCATGGGAATGCGAAAAAGGCGGCATGCATATCCATCCTTCCACGATAGTCGAGGTGGTCGACGGGCGTGGGAACCCGGTCGGGAAAGGCGTGGAAGGCATCATACTCGTCACTCCGCTCTGGAAACGGGCCATGCCGCTCATCCGCTATCGCATCGGGGATCATGGTTCTCTCGGAGGGAGATGCTCCTGCGGAAGAGGCACGAAGACCCTCGCGACCATCTCAGGAAGGGAGGATGATTTCATAACGCTGCAGAGCGGCTTGAAAGTCTCGGCTAGGGCGATCAATCTGATGGATGATGTGCCAGGGCTGAAGGAATACCAGATAGTGCAGGAGGAGACCGACCGCCTGGTCTTCAGATACTGCCCGTCATCAGGAACCCTCAGCGATGCATGGCGCAAAGAGATCGCATCGAGGATCATCATGGGCTGCCATGGAGAGGAGGTCAGGGTCGAATTCGAGGAGAGCAGCGGACTCGCCAGGGGGAGGAGCGGCAAGCTCAGGACAGTGGTATCGAAGGTCCGCGCCTGATTGTGAACATTTATTAATTGAAAAAACCATTCATCATACTGATGAAACTCAGGAAGATCCTGCTCACGAATTCCCACAGCCATAATTCCGGTGATGCGGCCATAGTGGTATCCATGATTTCGGACCTGCGCGACCTGCAGCCTGATGTCGGCATCACGATCCATTGCTCTGAGCCGGATTCGAGCGCGGGATTGATGGGCATAGAAGATATCCGCTACCATGATTATATGGTCCGGACCTTCAAGGGAGCACCGACCTTCACCGAAGCCTTCCTGATAGGGGCGAGACTGGCTGGGAACACCGTATCGGCTTTCATTTTCAGGATCAGCGGCTTGAGGGTGCTCAGGAATGATACCCTGGATGATTTCATCGACGCGGACCTGATCCTGTACGCAGGAGGAGGATACCTGCATCCGGATTACGGCTTCTTCAGGCCATGCTATGATTTCATGCTTGCGAAAATCCTTGGCAAGAAAGTCATGATGTACAGCCAATCCATGGGACCGTTCGATGGCGTCGTGAGAAAGACCTTGATGAAGGAGATTCTTGCTCGGATGGACCTCATATTGCTGCGGGAAGATGAATCCGCGCGCCATCTCGAGGATATCGGCGTCAAGGATTTCCATATCACCGCGGATTCGGCATTCTCGTTCCCGCACAAAAAATACGGGAATCCCAAAAAACCGGAACTTACCGTCATCATGTGCCCCGGAGGATGCCCTTATTCGAAACGCGATAGCTTGCCTGGATATAAGAGGTTCATCATCTCGCTTGCGAGACGCTTTTCTGAAACGGGCGCTAAAATCATCCTCATGCCCACTGCTACGAAGGATGCGGAATTCCACAAGCATCTCAAGACGTATATGCCCGAGGGAGTGGAATGCATCGACGATATCCTTCCGCCGGAAGAAGCGGCGAAGATTCTTTCCCGGGCCGATTTCCTCATCACTTCGCGTATGCACGCCATAATCCTGGGAAGCGCGAGCGCCACGCCGTTCTTCGCCATCGGCTGGGAATATAAGTTCGGATGCTTGGCTGAGGCCCTTTCCTGCCCTACGTGCTTCCTGGATGCATCCGAGGTCAAGAACGATGATGTGGATAAAGTGATGATGGAGTTCGATAGACGGAAAATATTGCGCGCCAGGGTAAAGAGAAACTTCATCAAGATGAAGAAGAAGGCGCTCATGAACAGGCAGATCCTAGGGAAGAAGCTGGCGGAATTGGGATTTGAGATCAGAAGATGAATCCAAGTTCACCGTGAGTAGTTAGGCAGGAAGGAGAGTGTATTTCCAAATTTTCCCGATGTCGCGAACGGCAATCCGTTCGCGAGCATGCCCGTGACCGGTGCGCCGGTCGCGGCAAGGGAAAATTTTAGGGAAACAAAAATGGGCCCGCGCGGGATCGAACCGCGAATCTCCACTGTGTGAGAGTGGCGTCTTAACCATTCGACT
>Ga0326726_10002545_pt1 | contig 16745 bp, 12 predicted proteins | sample MHFenrmetagenome_2_FD_207603 | JGI IMG/M metagenome (GOLD analysis project Ga0326726, IMG submission 207603) | Lab enriched peat soil microbial communities from Michigan Hollow, Ithaca, NY, United States - MHF15MN | ecosystem: Environmental > Terrestrial > Soil > Wetlands > Peat | place: USA... | reverse complement strand
GGTCGCGGTACCGACGTTGATCACCGCGGAGGTCTTGATGCCGGCAAGGATGGCCGGCAGGGCGAGCGGGATCTCGATGCACGACAGCCGGTCCCGCGTCGAAAGACCGAGGGCGAGCGCGGCCTGCTGCATGCCCTCGCCGACCGCCTCGAGACCGGCGTGCGTATTGCGCACGATGGGCAGCAGCGCATAGAGGAAGAGCGCGATCAGCGCGGGCACGACGCCGATCGCGCCCAGCAACGCGATCAGGAAGGCAAACAGCGCCAGCGACGGGATGGTCTGAATGACGCCGACCGCGCCGAGGATGAACTGCGCCGCGCGCGGCCACTTCGCCGCGGCGACGCCGAGCGGCATGCCGGCTGCAATGCTGCCGGCAAGTGAAACGAAGACCAGGATCAGGTGCTCCCGCGTGAGGCGCCAGAAATCCGGACCGAACAGCGCGCCGAGGAACGTCCTGCGGCCCGACGTCCCTGGGCTGGCACCGGCATCCAGCAGCGCGGCGGCGTCCGCGAAACTCCTGCCCTGCAGCTCAGCGGCGGCATTCAGGCGGATCATCGTGCGCTCGTCGATGCGTCCTTCCAGCTTCTGCAGTCGCGCCCAGGCCTGCGGCGCGCGCGCCGGCAGGTCCAGCCGGTAGCACAGCACCGCGTCGTAGCGCGGAAAATACCCGCGGTCGTCCTCGAGCGCACGCAGGCCATAGCGCTCGATCTTCGCGTCGGTGGTGTAGATGTCCACCACGTCTATGCGGCCGGCGGCGAGCGCCTCGTAAGCGAGGCCGTGGTCCAGGCCCGGGGGCGTGGCGAACGGCAGGCCGTAGCCGGCCTTCAGGCCCGGCCAGCCGTCCGCGCGGCCGATGAACTCCTGCGACAGGCCGAGCTTCAGCGCCGGGTGCTGCGCCAGGTCGCCGAGCGTCCGTATGCCGAGAGACTGCGCGCGCTGCGCGCGCATCGCCAGCGCATAGCTGTTGTTGAAGCCGAGGGGCACCGCCACACCCAGGCCCTGTGGCGCAAGCGCGCGATTGAGTTCGTCGAGCCCCGGATTGCCCTCCAACCCGAGGATCTCCCTGGCGAGGGTCCCGGTGTACTCCGGGTACAGGTCGATCGAGCCGGCCTTCAGCGCCGCGTACACGATGCCGGTATTGCCGAGGCCGGGCCGGTGCACCGCGTCGCCCGCCGCGCGCGCGATGACCTCGCCGAGGATGTAGGACTCCGTGAACCGCTTTGAGCCGACCTTCACGATGCCCGCCTGCGCGGGGAGAACGAACAGGAGGGGCAGGAGGACGAGCCACCTCATGCGGCGCGTTCGAGCTGCCTGCCCCCGGCATCGAGGAATTGCAGCCGCGCGAGACTCGCATACAACCCGCCTTGGCGCATCAGTTCCGCGTGCGTGCCCTGCGCGGCGACGGCGCCGCGCTCCAGCACCACGATGCGATCGGCGTGCTGCACCGTGGCGAGCCGGTGCGCGATCACCAGCGTGGTGCGGCCGCGCTCGAGCGCTTCGAGCGCCTGCTGCACCAGGCGCTCGCTTTCCGCATCGAGCGAGCTCGTCGCCTCGTCGAGCAGCAGCAACGGCCGGTCGGCGAGCAGCGCGCGCGCGATCGACAGACGCTGGCGCTGCCCGCCCGAGAGCGTCACGCCGCGCTCGCCGAGCGGGGTGTCCACGCCCTGCGGCAGCCGCGCGACGAACTCCATGGCGCAGGCCTGCTCGCAGGCGCGCTCGACCTCGGCGCGCGCGGCGTCCGGGCGGCCGTAGCGCACGTTGTCGTAGACGCTCGCCGCGAAGATCACCGGCTCCTGCGGCACGACCGCGGCGAGACGGCGCAGCGCGCGGGGGTCCATGGCGCGCAGCTCCACGCCGTCGATGCGGATCGCTCCCGCCTGCGGATCGTAGAAGCGCAGCAGCAGCGCGAGCACGGTGCTCTTGCCCGCGCCCGAGGGCCCGACCAGCGCGATGCGCTCGCCCGCGGCGATGCGCAGCGAGAAGCGCTCGAGCGCGTTCGCGCCGGGGCGCGCCGGGTAGGCGAAGCTGACGGCGTCGAATTCGATCGCGCGCGGCGCCGCGGGCGCGGGCGCGGGCCGGGCCGGCGCCACGATTTCTGGCTTCGCATCGAGCAGTTCAAACAGGCGCTCGGTCGCTCCGGCGGCGCGCTGGATCTCGCCCCAGACTTCCGACACGGTGCCCGCGCCGGTCGCCACCACGGCGGCGTAGAACACGAAGGCCGAGAGATCCCCCGCCGTCATGCGCCCCGCGAGCACGTCGTGCCCGCCCACCCACAGGATCAAGCCGACGGCGCAGAACGCGATCAGCATGACGGCGGCGACGAGGAACGCCTTCTGGCCGATGCGCGCCGCCGCGGCGGCGTAGGCAGCCTCCGCATGCCGCGCGAACGCGGCGCGGTCCAGGTCCTCGTGCGCGTAGGCCTGCACGGTGCGCACCTCGTGGATGGCTTCGTCGATGTGCGCCGCCACGTCGGCGACGCGATCCTGGCTCGCGCGCGACAGCCGCCGCACGCGGCGGCCGAGCAGCAGGATCGGCACCAGGGTCGCCGGCACGCCGAGCAGCACCAGCACCGCAAGCTTCCAGCTGGTGACGAACAGCATCGCCGCCGCGCCGATCATCATCAGGAGGTTGCGCACGAACATCGACAGGCCGTAGCCGATCACCTGCTGCAGCACGGTGGCGTCGCCGGCGAGGCGCGAAATCACCTCGCCGGTGCGCGTGGACTCGAAGAAGGATGGCGCCAGGCCCAGCAGGTGGTCGAACACCGCGCGGCGCAGGTCGGTGACCACGCGCTCGCCGGTGCTCAACATCAGCCGGAAGCGGAAGTAGGTGGCCACCGCGAGCACGGCGGCGAGCGCCACGACTGCGGCAAGCGCCTGGTCGAGCAGCTGCGGCTCGCCGCTGCCGAAACCCTTGTCCACCACCAGCTTGAGCCCCTGCCCGAGCGCCAGCACGCAGACCGCCGCCACCACCAGCGCGGCGAGCGCCGCGGCGATGCGCCCGCGGTAGGGCGCGAGGAATCGCGCCATGCGCAGCATCCCGTGCATGCGGGCACTTTACCGCATGCACGCGCAGCCGCGGTCAGCTAGCGGGCGTAGTAGCGAACGTGGTTGCGGCCCTGCTGCTTGGCGCGATACATGGCCGCGTCCGCGTTGCGCAGCAGCGCATCGCCGTCGCCCGCGTCCTCCGGGTAGATGGAAATGCCGATGCTCGCGCCGATCGAGAATTCGTGCCCGTCGGCATGGAACGGCGCCTCGAGCGCGCGCAGGATCTTCTCCGCCACCACGCCGCCATCGGCCTGCTGCGGCAGGTCGGGGATCACGATGACGAACTCGTCGCCGCCCTGGCGCGCCAGCGTGTCGGCCTTGCGCACGCAGCCGGCGAGGCGCTGCGCCACTTCGCGCAGCACCGAGTCGCCGGCACGATGGCCGAGCTGGTCGTTGACGCGCTTGAAGTCGTCGAGGTCCACGACCATCGCCGCCACGCGGCTGTCGCGCCGCTGCGCGAGGTGCAGCGCCTGGCGCAGCCGGTCATCGAGCAGCCGCCGGTTGGGCAGGCCCGTGAGCGTGTCGTGATAGGCGAGGAAGCGCTCCTCCTCCTCGCGGCGCTTGCGCTCGGTGACGTCCTGCGACACGCCGATCATGCGCCGCGGCCGGCCCGAGGCGTCGGGCAGCGTCTTCGCGTGCGTGGACAGCCACACCACGCGGCCGTCGCGGGTCACCACGCGGTACTCGTTGGTGCAGGGCTCCGCCTGCTCCCAGGCCGCCGTCACCGCCGCGTGGTAACGCTCGCGGTCCTCGGGGTGCACCATCTCGCGGTACTCGCTCCAGCGCGTTGCCTGGACGCCGTCGGCCTGGCTCAGGCGCGCGGGATTGCGGCCCCAGTACAGGCGGTCGGCGTCGCGATCCCATTCCCAGTACACCAGTTCCGCGGCGTCGACCGCGAGGCGCAGCTTTTCCACGCTCTCGTGCAGCGCGAGGGCGGCGGCGCGCTCCTCGGAGATGTCGCGCGCGGTGCCGGTGGCGCCGACGATCTCGCCGCGCGCATCGCGCAGCGGCACGGCGTTGAACGACAGGTCGACCACCGAGCCGTCGCTCCGCTGGTGGCGCGTTTCGTGCCGGAACACCGTCTCGCCGGCAAGCACGCGCGCGAACACCGCCGCATCCCGCTCGCGCAATTCCGGCGCGGCCAGATCGAGGAGCGCCGAGCCCTGCAGATCCACGGCGTTGCATTCGTAGATGCGGCGCACAGCCGCCTGGTTCAGGAAGGTCCAGCGCGCGTCGAGGTCGATCGACCAGACCAGGTCGTTCGAGGTCTCGACCAGGCTCCGGTACAGCGCCTCGCTGCGGCGCAGCGCCTTCTCCGCGGCATGGCGCTCCGTGATGTCGGAGAACACGACGATCGCGGACTCCTGCGGCGCCTCCGGATTCACCGCGCGCGCAAGCGCCCGGCACCACAGCCGCGCACCGTCCTTGCGCACGAGCGGGCCGTCGCCCTGATAGATGCCGCCGGCGCGCAGCTCCTCGTACATGCGGCCCGCGCTGCGCCACGCCTCCTCGGTCGGAAAGAGCACGCGCGCCGAGCGCCCCTCGAGCTCGCCCGGCGCGTAGCCGAGCATGCGCTCCAGCCGCGCGTTGCAGCGCGCGATCACCCGGTTTTCGAGGAACGCCACGCCGGCCGGCAGCACTTCCAGCACCATATGCTCCTCGTCCAGCACCGCCTGGTAGGCCGCCTGCGCCTGCCGCGTGCCGGTGATGTCGATGAATACGCTCACCGAGCCGCCGCGCCGCGTGCTGACGAAATGTCCCTGCTTCCAGCGCCCGTCGCGCGTCTGGTACTGGCGCACGCTCGCGCCGCGCTTGCGGCGCTCGAGACGCTCGGCGATCCAGGCCGCGCGGCCGCCGGCGCCCGCGCCGGCGACGATTTCCTCCTCGTAGGCGGCCTCCGCGATCGCGAGGTAGGGCGCGCCCACCAGCTCCTCGGCGCTCGCGCCGGCGCCGTAGACGCGCGCGTATTCCTCGTTGCACACCATCAAGCGGTCGCGCTCGTCGAACACCGCTATGCCCTCGGGGAACCCTTCGATCGCGTCGCGCAGCCGCTCCTCGCTCTGCGCCACGCGCTCGAGCAGCGACTCCTTGTCGATGCGCGCGCGCAAGGCGCCGACGATGTTGCGCTGGATGTCGCCGAAGACGCGCACCATCACCGCGACGAACACCAGCACCACGCCGCCCATCAGCTGGTAGGTGCGGTCGGCCTGCGCCAGCAGCTGCGCGGCCATGGCCGCGAGCGGCAGCGAGCAGAACGCGTAGAAGGTGAGCGCGCTCGAGGCGTACACGCCGCCGGCGCCCACCAGGCTGCCGGTGGCGACGAACAGCAACGCGAACTGCCGCGGCGGGTCGCTCTCGGGAAACAGCACCACCAGCGGGAAGCTCCAGGCGGCGCCGGCGGCGAGCGCACCCAGCGCGAAACGCCGCTCCCACGCGAGCGCTTGCCCCTCGCGCGCGCCGCCACGCTGGTAGGCACGGTGCAGCGCGACGCGCAGCACGGTGATGGCCACCACCGCCGCGAACCACGACAGCAGCACGTTGCGCCCCGGCAGGTCCCACAGCAGCACGAGCGTGAAGGCGGCGACCAGCGGCGAGGACAGGTACACCGAGCGCCCGACGCCGTACAGCGCGGCGACACGCGCGGCCTGCAGGCGGTCGTCGCCCGCCGCCGCTTTAGGTAGCTGGAAGCTCGGCGCGTTCAACTTGCACCAGGCAGTCGTAGAAAGTCGCGCCGCCCCCGAGGTCGGCAATGCGCTGCGCGGTGAGGTTGTTCGCGTTTCCCCCGTCGGGGGAGTACTTCTTCCACCACACCGAGGGCGCGACCACCACGCCGCGGCGCGGCTTGCCGTTGACGCGCGCGCGCAACAGAAGACTGCCGCGCGCGTTGAACACGCGCACGCGCTCGCCGTCGCGGATGCCACGCGCGGCCGCGTCCTCGGCATGCATTTCCAGGCGCGGCTCGCCTTCCAGGTCGCGGAAGCGCTTCAGGTGCGCGAAGCTCGAGTTTAGGAAGTTGCGCGCCGGCGGCGACAGGAACGCGAGCGGGTAGTCGCGCGCGAGCGCCGGGTTGCTCGCCACCGACTCGGCGGGGGGATTGAAGAACGGCAGCGGGTCGATGCCCTGCTTCTCCAGCGCCGCGCTGTAGAACTCGCACTTGCCCGAGGGCGTGGGAAAACCGCCCTCGGCGAACGGCGCGAAGCGCTCGGCCACGTGCAGGCGCTGCCAGCCGGACTGCTTCACGGCTTCCCAGCCGATGCCCTGCATGCGCGGGCTCGCCGAGCGCAGCGCCGTGCGGCACAGGTCCTCGTCGCTGTCGCGGAAGCACGCCTCCGTGAAGCCCATGCGCGCGGCGAGGCGCCGGAACACCTCGGAATTGGGCAGCGACTCGCCCACTGGCGCGATCGCCGGGTTGTTGGCGAGCACATACAGGTGGCCGTAGGACTTGTGCACGTCCGCATGCTCGAGCTGCGTGGTCGCGGGCAGCACGTAATCGGCATAGTCCGCGGTGTCGGTGAGGAACGAATCCATCACCACGCAGAACAGGTCCTCGCGCCGGAAGCCCGCCAGCACTTTTTCCGAATCCGGGCACACGGCGACGGGGTTGTTGTTGTAGACGATCACCGCCTTCACCGGCGGCTGCGCGGCGGTCAACGCCTCGCCGACGGCGGCGTGATTGACGACGCGCGGCTTTCTGTCGCCGAGCAGGTCCGGGCGCTCCAGTGCGGCGTGGTCGAAGCCGTAGAAATCGGCGGTGGTCAGCACCAGCCCGCCCGCCGCGTCGCGCCAGGCGCCGGTGAGCGCCGGCAGGCAGGCGATGGTGCGCGCGGCGATGCCGCCGCCGGCGTGGCGCTGCATGCCGTAATTGAGCCGGATCGCGGTCGGCTTGATCGAGCCGTAGTCGCGCGCGAGCTGCACCACTTCCGGCACCTCGAGGCCGCAGGTACGCGCCGCCCATTCCGGGGTGTACTGCCGCACGCGCTCGGCGAGCTGCTCGAAGCCGAGCGTATGGCGCGAGATGTAGTCCCGGTCGATCAGGCCCTCGGCGATCAGCACGTGCATCATGCCGAGCGCGAGCGCGCCGTCGGTGCCAGGCAGCAGCGCCACGTGCTGCGTGCACTTTTCCGCCGAGAGGCTCTTGTAGGGATCGATGGCGATCACCTTGGCGCCGCGGCGCTTCGCCTCCTGCGCGCGCGACCAGAGGTGCAGGTTCGACACCACCGGATTCGCGCCCCACAGCAGGATCAGCTTGGACTCGTCGAAGCGCTCCGGGTCCATGCCCACCGAGCCGCCCAGCGTCGCCTTGAGGCCGAACTTGCCGGCCGACGAGCACAGGGTGCGGTCCAGTCGCGAGGAACCCAGCTTGTGAAAGAAGCGCCGGTCCATGGAGCTGTACTGCACCATGCCCATGGTGCCCGCGTAGCTGAGCGGCAGGATGCTCTGCGGTTCCTCCGCGGCGAGGGCCTTCAGGCGCGCGGCGATCTCGTCGAGCGCCTCGTCCCAGGACACGCGCGCGAACTGCCCGGCACCCTTCGGGCCGACGCGCTTGAGCGGATGCAGCACGCGGTCCGGCGCATAGGTGCGCTCCAGGTAGTGCGCCACCTTCGTGCACAGCGTGCCGTCGGTGAAGGGCATCGTCGGGTCGCCCTGGATCGACACCGCCCTGCCGTCCTTCACGCCGACCAGCATGCCGCAGGTGTCGGGGCAGTCGTGCGGGCAGGCCGCGCGCACCAGCTTCACCGCGGGGTCGGCCTTCAGCGCTTCTCTGGTCGGGGCGTTCATTTTGGCAATGCTAATCCTTGTCCAGCAACTCGATCCAGTGGCGCACGGGCACGCGCGCCTGCCCTTGCAGGTGCGTCAGGCAGCCGATGTTGGCGGTGGCAATTGCCGCGGGCGCGCCGTCCTCGAGCGCCGCGAGCTTGCGCGTGCGCAGCTGCGCGGAGAGCTCGGGTTGCAGGATCGAGTACGTGCCCGCTGAGCCGCAGCACAAGTGCGCATCCGCGACCGGGACGAGCTCGTAGCCGGCCCGCGCGAGCAGCGCCTCCACCGTGCCGCGAATCTGCTGCCCGTGCTGCAGCGAGCAAGGCGACTGGAATGCGATCCGGCCGCTCGCCGCCCCGGCCGCCGGCGGCACGACTTCGCTCAAATCCTTCGCCATGGCAGCGATGCGCGCTGCTTTCTCGCGATAGGCGGGATCGTTCGCGAGCAGGTGGCCGTACTCCTTCACCGTGGACCCGCAGCCGCTCGCCGTGACGACGATCGCCTCCACCTCCCCGCGCTCGACGTATGGCCACCAGGCGTCGATCAGCGCGCGCATGTCGTCGCGTCCCGCGTCCTGGTCGTTGAGGTGGAAGCGCACCGCGCCGCAGCAGCCTGCGCCCGGGGCTTCAATGAGCGAGATGCCGGCGCGGTCGAGCACGCGCGCGGCGGCGGCGTTGATGCGCGGAGCAAGTGCCGGCTGCACGCAGCCGGCGAGTACCAGCATGCGACGCGCGTGGCGCGCGCCGGGCCAAGTCCCCGCTGGCGCCGCCGGCGCGGGAATCAGGCGCGGCGCCAGGAACCGGAACCGCTGGCCCAGCCACAGCAGCGCCGCGAACAGCGCTGTACGCGGCAGCGCGAACGCGAGGGCGGCGCGCCGCATCCGCTCCCAGGCGCCGCGCGGCACGCGCTCCTCCACCACGGCGCGCCCGATGTCGGCGAGCCGAGCGTACTGAACCCCCGAGGGGCAGGTGCTTTCGCAGGCGCGGCAGGTCAGGCAGCGATCGAGGTGCAGGCGCGTCCTCGCGGTGACCGGCGCGCCTTCCAGCGCCTGCTTGATGAGATAAATTCGGCCGCGCGGGCTGTCGAGCTCGTCGCCCAGCAGCTGGTAGGTCGGGCAAGTCGCCGTGCAGAACCCGCAGTGCACGCACTTGCGCAGGATGGCGTCGGCCTCGCGTCCCTGCGGCGTATCGCGGATGAAATCGGCCAGATCGGTCTGCACGGGAGGGCCGCTATACTCGTTGCATGAAGATCGTGATGGCCCTGGTCGTAGTGGCCGTCTTCGCCGGCGGCGTCGCCTGGATCGTCATCGCCCTGCGCAAGTTCAAGGAGCGCAAGGCGTTCGAGCGCGAGCGGGAGGCGAACTTCGTCGCGCAGATCCTCAAGGCCAAGGCGGCGCCCGCCGCTGTCGGGGCGCCTGCCGCCCCTGCAGGGTCCGCGCCTGCTGCCACGCCGGCGCCTGCCGCCGCCGTGCGGCCCGCGCCCATTGCCGCGTCACGACCTGCCGCGCCTGCCGATCCGGCGACTGGCACACCGGCCTCTGCCGCGCCGGCATCTGCCGCTTCGACAAAGCCTGCCCCAGCCGAACCTCTCGCCGCCGCCGCAGAGTCGATCAGGGTGTCGCTCACCGCGGGTCGCGGCGCGGACGCAGCAAAAGCGTTCCTCGCCGTCGTTGCCCAGCGCACACAGCTCACCCTCGAGCCCCCAGTATGGGAAGGGCTTGGCCGCGCGCTCCTCGCGCAGGGCGCGTACCTGGAAGCGGCCTGGGCACTGCATGCGGGCGCGCTGCTCGCCAATGACCTGATCGGTGCACAGAAGCGCCTCGTGGAAGTGGCCGCTCGCGCCGGCGACGCGGGCCAGCCGCAAAACGCGCTCAAGCTGTACACGACGCTGCTCGCCAAGTACCCGCAGTCGCAGTACGCCGATTTCGTGCGCGCCAACATGAAGCAGGAAGAAAGGAAGCTGCCCAAGGGCTAGAACTCCGGGTGCAGGCGCCCGGGGTTGAAGATGCCGGCCGGGTCGAAGGCCGCCTTGAGGCTGCGGTGCAGCCGCAGCAGCGCCGGCGCGAGCGGTGCAAAGACGCCTGCGCCGCGCTCGCCGCCGCGGAACAGCGTCGCGTGGCCGCCCGCCTGCGCGGCTGCAGAGCGCACGATCGCCGCGTCGGCCGCCGTGCGCAACCAGCGCAGCGCTCCGCCCCACTCGATCAGCTGCTCGCCCGGAAGCTCGATGCGCGGTGCATGCGAGGGCACCGAGAGGCGCCAGAGCGGCGCCGCAGCCGCGAAGAACGGATCCGCATGCTCGCGCACGCCCGTCCAGAAACGCTCTGCCTGCGGCGCCTCGAGCGGCTCGCCGCCGATGCGCCGCGCAGCCGCCAGCAGCGCGCTCGGCGCTCCCGAGAGGCGCACGGCGAGCGTGCCGCCCTGCCAGGCGCTCGCCGAGATCGGCAGCGGCTCGCCGCCCCAGCGGTTGAGCGCGTCGAGCGCCGTGTCTTCGGACAGCTCGAGGCGCAGCGTGCGCTCTGCAGCGGGGCACGGCAGGACCTTGAGCGACACTTCCAGGATCACGCCGAGGACGCCGAGCGAGCCGGCGAGCAGGCGCGAGACGTCGTAGCCGGCGACGTTTTTCATTACCTGCCCGCCGAAAGCGAGCTCGCGCGCGCCGGCGTCGAGGAGCCGCGCGCCCAGTACAAAGTCCCGCACTGCACCGGCCGCCGCGCGGCGCGGCCCCGATAGGCCCGCCGCCACGCAGCCGCCGAGCGTCGCGCCGGCGCCGAAGTGCGGCGGCTCGAAGGCGAGCATCTGGCCGCGCTCGGCGAGCGCCGCCTCGAGCTGCGCGAGCGGCGTGCCGCAGCGCGCCGTGACCACCAGCTCGGTCGGCTCGTAGCTGACGATGCCGGCATGGCTGCGCGTATCGAGGATCTCGCCCGCCAGCGCGCCGCCGTAGAAATCCTTGCTGCCGCCGCCGCGCAGCCGCAGGGGGACTTTCCGCGCGGCCGCGTCGCGGATGCGCTCGCGGAATTCGGTGAGCATCAGAAGCGCGGCAGGCCGGCGTGCGCCGCAGCGCCGGCGCGCACGTGACGCCGGCCGAATTCCGTGCAGCGCGCGAGCGTGGGCACCGCCTTGCCAGGGTTGAGCAGCCCGCGCGGATCGAAGGCGTGCTTTACCGCGTGGAACGCCGCCAGCTCGTCGTCGCTGAACTGCGCGCACATCTGGTTGATCTTCTCGACGCCCACGCCGTGCTCGCCGGTGATGGTGCCGCCGACCTCCACGCACTTCTCCAGCACCTCGGCGGCGAATTCCTCGGTGCGGCGCAGCTGGTCGGCGTCGTTCGCGTCGAAGAGGATCAGCGGGTGCAGGTTGCCGTCGCCCGCATGGAACACGTTCGGGCAGCGCAGTGCGTACTTCTTTTCCATCGCGCCGATGAAATTCAGCACTTCGCCCAGGCGCTTCCTGGGGATGGTGCCGTCCATGCAGTAGTAGTCGGGCGAGATGCGGCCCACCGCGGGGAACGCCGCCTTGCGGCCGGACCAGAACTTGAGCCGCTCGCTCTCGTCGCGCGACACGGTGAGGCGCGTTGCGCCCGCGCGTTCGAGCACGGCCTTCACGCGCGCGATCTCCTCCTCGACCTCTTCGGGGATGCCGTCCGACTCGCACAGCAGGATCGCGGCGGCCTCCAGGTCGTAGCCCGCCCCCACGAACTCCTCGACCGCACGCGTGGCCGGCTTGTCCATCATCTCCAGGCCCGCGGGAATGATGCCCGCGCCGATGACCGCGGCGACGGCGTTGCCCGCCTTTTCGACGTCGTCGAAGGACGCCATCACCACGCGCGCGGCAAGAGGCTTGGGCAGCAGCTTCACCGTGATCTCGGTGGCGACGGCGAGCATGCCCTCGGAGCCGACCATCAGCGCGAGCAGATCGAGGCCGGGCGCATCGAGCGCCTCGCTGCCGAGGTCGAGCTCCTCGCCGTCCATGGCGTAGCCGCGCACGCGCAGCACGTTGTGCACGGTGAGTCCGTACTTGAGGCAGTGCACCCCGCCGGAATTCTCCGCGACGTTGCCGCCGATGGTGCAGGCGATCTGGCTGGAGGGATCGGGCGCGTAATAGAGGCCGAAGGGCGCCACCACGTCCGAGATGGCCGCGTTCCGCACGCCCGGCTGTACCACCGCGAGGCGCGCCCGCGGATCGACGCGCAGCACGCGCATGAATTTCGCCATCGACAGCAGCACGCCGTTGCCCGGCGGCAGCGCGCCGCCCGAGAGGCCGGTGCCGGCGCCGCGCGGCACCACGGGCGCGCCGAGCGTGTGGCAGGTGCGCAGGATGCGCTGCACCTGCTCGCCGGTCTCCGGCAGCGCCACCACCATGGGCAGGTTGCGGTAGGCCGTGAGCCCGTCGCATTCGTAGGGGCGCGTGTCCTCCTCCTGCCAGAGCACGGACCGGGCCGGCAGGAACGCGCGCAGCGCGCGCGCCACCTCGGCCTGCCGCGCCGCGTCCGCCCTTACCGGAGGTAGCGCTTCGCCCACGCCAGGCCCTGAAGTGTGTTGCCGCTCGGCTGGTATTCGCAGCCGATCCAGCCCTGGTAGCCGAGCCGGTCGATGTGCCCGAGCAGGAACTCGAAATTGATCTCGCCGCTGCCCGGCTCGTGCCGGTCCGGCACGTCGGCGAGCTGCATGTGGCCGATGCGCGGCAGCAGCCGCTCGATGCTGCGCGCCAGGTCGCCCTCGACGATCTGCATGTGGAAGATGTCGTATTGCAGCTTGAGGTTGTCGGCGCCCGCGGCATCGATCGCCTCGATGCCTTGGCGCGACGTGTTGAGGAAGAAGCCCGGGACGGTGCGCGGATTCACCGGCTCGGTGAGCAGGGTCAGCCCCGCAGCCTTCAGCTTCGCCGCCGCGAAGCGCAGGTTTTCCACCAGCATCTCGAAGAGCCGCTCGCGCGCCACGCCCTCGGGCGCGATGCCCGCGAGCGCGTTCACGCGCGGGCAGCCGGCGGCGGCGGCATACTCGATCGCGCGCTCGACGCCCTCGCGGAATTCACTCACGCGCGCCGGCTGGCAGGCGATGCCGCGATCGCCCTTGGCCGGGTCTCCGGCCGGCAGGTTATGCAATACAACCTCGACCCGCGCGGCGCGCGCGCGTTCCGCGACCTGCGCCGCGCTGCCGAACAGGTATGGAAACTGGTATTCGACGTAGCGAAATCCCGCCTGCGCCGCCGCGGCGAAGCGGTCCAGAAACGGCAGCTCCGTGAACAGCAGCGAGAGATTGGCGGCGAGATGCGGCATGTGCGGCTATGTTAGCTAAGATTGCGGTCGCACGAGCATCTTGAGCCGACCTTGCCATCCCTTGCCGCACTGAAGCGCTTGCTGCCGTTCATGGCGTGGCTGCCCAACGTCAACCGGCACACGCTGCGGCTCGACGTGCCTGCCGGGATCACGGTCGCGCTGGTGGCAATCCCGCAGTCGCTCGCCTACGCCCAGCTCGCCGGGCTTCCCCCTTACTATGGCCTGTACGCGGCGCTGATCCCCACCGTGGTCGGCGCGTTGTTCGGCTCTTCCGCGCAGCTTTCCACCGGGCCGGTGGCGCTCACTTCGCTGCTCACGGCGGCGAGCATCGCGCCGCTCGCTGCCTCCGGCGGCGAGCAGTACGTGCAGTACGCGGTGGCAGTCGCGCTGCTCTCGGGCTTGTTCCAGGTTGCCTTCGGCGTGCTGCGCCTGGGGGTGCTGATGAACCTCCTTTCACACCCGGTGCTGATGGGGTTCGTCAACGCCGCCGCGATCCTGATCGGCTTGTCGCAGCTGGCGTCGCTGCTCGGGCTGCCCGCGCCCGCGACCGGCCACGTGCTCACCGACGCCTGGCAGACGCTTACCTCCATGGATGGCTCGCACGTGCCGAGCCTCGCCTTCAGCGCGTCCGCCATCGGCATCCTGCTCGCTTTCCGCCGATTCGCCCCGCGCTGGCCCGGGGTGCTGGTCACGGTCGCCATCCTCACCGCGGCCAGTTATCTGCTCGACTACGCCGGCAGGGGCGGCCGCATCGTCGGTGACATTCCCCACGGCCTGCCGGGCTTCGGTTTGCCGAGCACGCCGTGGGACACCTGGATCGAGCTGCTGCCGGCCGCGTTCGCCATCGCCGTGATCAGCTTCATGGAGGCGATGTCCAGCGCGAAGATCGCGGCGGTGAAGACCGCCAGCCGATGGAACGAGAACCAGGAACTGATCGGCCAGGGACTTGCCAAGATCGCGGCGGCCTTCAGCCAGACCATGCCGGTGAGCGGCTCGTTCTCGCGCTCGGCCCTCAATTTGGCGTCCAACGCGGCCACCGCCATGTCGTCGCTGATCAGCGCACTGTGCGTTCTGCTCGCTCTGCTGTTCCTCACGCCAATGCTCAGACACCTGCCGGTGCCGGTGCTGGCCGCCATCATCGTCATGGCGCTATGGAGCCTGATCAACCTGCGCGCACTGCGCAACGCCTGGCGCGCGAGCCTCGACGACGCCCTCGCGGCGGCGCTCACGTTCGGCGCCACCATTACTTTCGCGCCGCAGATCCAGAACGGCATCTTCACCGGCATCCTGGCCTCGCTGGCGCTGTTCGTCTACCGGCGCATGTGGCCGCGCTTGACCGTCGTCGAGCCCGATTCTGCCGAGCTGGCTCGCGAGCTGCCGCAGTGGGCGCCGCAGCGGCTGCAGAGCATCGTCGGCCTCGTGCGCTTCGACGCCTCCCTGGTATTTGTCAACGTGTCCTACTTCGAGGACGCGGTGCTCGGCCTGGAGCAGCGCTACCCTCGGCTGCGCTACGTGATCGTCTCGGCGCAGGCCATCAACAGCCTGGATGCCTCGGGGGTCGAGACGCTCTCGACTTTGACCGACGGGCTCGGCAAGCGCGGCATTACCCTGATCGTCAGCGGGGTCAAACCCCAGGTGCAGGCGGTGCTGGAGCGCACCGGCCTGCTGGAGCGCATCGGCGAAAGCAACCTGTTCGCGAGCGACGATGCGGCTTACGCCGCCCTCGGCGAACGGCTGGCGGCGGGCCTGTGCTAGACTTTTTTCGCCCTTCATCACAAGCATTGAAAGGAGACATCCGTGGGCGCCATATTCCAGTCTCTCGGCCGCACCGTCGTCGCCGGCATCGTCGTGCTGGTGGTCATCCTGCTGATCGTCGGGCAGGCGACCGGCGCGTGGGTCGCGGTATCCACGCACGCCTGGTGGGCGTTCTTTTTCCGCTGGCTGCACGTGCTCTCGGGCGTGATGTGGATCGGCCTGCTCTGGTATTTCAATTTCGTGCAGATCCCCTCCATGCCCAAGATCCCGGACGAGCAGAAGCCCGCGATCGGCAAGGTGATCGCGCCAACGGCGCTGTTCTGGTTCCGCTGGGCGGCGCTCTCCACGGTGGTGACCGGTCTGCTCCTCGGCGGGATGAATCAGTACCTGGTGCAGGCGCTGTCGCTGCAGCGTCCGTTCACCGCCATCGGCATCGGCATGTGGCTCGGCCTGGTGATGGCGTTCAACGTCTGGTTCATCATCTGGCCGAACCAGAAGAAGGCGCTCGGCATTGTGACCGTGGCTGCCGAGGAAAAGGCGGCCGCGGCGCGCATCGGGATGCTCACCTCGCGCCTGAACACCATGCTGTCGATCCCCATGCTGTACTGCATGGTGGCGCAGCAGAACGGCGGACTGTAGATCGAAAAAGGGGAACCCAGGTTCCCCCGTTGCCCCCTCCTCTTTAGCGGGGCGGCGGAAGCTTCTCGAGGCCGCGCAGGCGGGTGCCGGCGTGCATGCCGCGCTGGGCGAACCAGCCCTGCGTCATCTCTAGCGCATAGCGCGACGGGCGCGCGGCGCAGTGCGATTGCTCACTGTGCGGCTGCATGTCCGCGATGTTGATGATCGCGCCGCTGGCGTCAAGAAACGCCACCGACAGCGGGATCAGGGTGTTCTTCATCCACATGCAGGGCGTGGCTTCTTCGTCGAATACGAACAGCATGCCGCCGTTCGGCGGCAGTGACGTTCGGTGCATCAGCCCCTGCATGCGCGTGGCGAAGCTGTCGGCCACCTCGGCGTGGATGAGATACATGCCCGCGCCGAGCTCGATGGTGCGGGCCGCCGGCGCCTGCGCGACGGCGGATGCGGCCGCGGCGGCGAGCGACAGCGCTACCAGTAGGCGGCGCACAAATGAAAAAGGCAGGGCATGAGCCCTGCCTTCGTAGGCAAGCAGCACCTTACTTCTTCATTTCCTCTTTCTTCGGCGCGGCCTTCGACTCTTTCTTCGGCGCGGCAGCCTTCTTCTCCTTCTTCGGGGCGGCCTTCTTCTCCGCCTTCGGGGCGGCCTTGGTCGCCTCGGCCTTCTTCTCCTGCGCCACGGCGCTCGTCGCGACGAAAGCGGAGGCGCTCACCGCCGCAAACACCGCGGCGAACATCACGGACAGCAGCTTCTTCATCTGGATCTCCTGGTTGGTATGGTCTAAAACGGGTCGGCGCCGATGATTGGCCGGGTCGCCCCCGTTCCGCATTAACGCGGCAAACCGGGGGTGGTTGACTCACGGCGCCGAGCCGCCTTTCTCCCTGTGGGGGTACGACCCACCGCGGCGATTGTAGTGGAGTTTCGCATCCCACCTCGGGAGTGCACCGTATCTTATTGAATATTATACGTTTAGGCGCACACCAGAAGGCTGTGAACTAGCCAGCCAGCAGCTTCGCTGCGGTGCGGCGGCACCCCTGCCAACGCCTATAATCCGCGCTTCCCCACGATTGCGCAGGAGCGAGTGTTCATGGCGTACAAGCACATCAAGGTCCCCGCCAGCGGCGAGAAGATCAAGGTCAACAAGGACTTCTCCCTCGCGGTGCCGGACAACCCGATCATTCCCTATATCGTCGGGGACGGCACCGGCATCGACATCACGCCGGTGATGATCAAGGTGGTGGACGCAGCCGTGAAGAAAGCCTACGGGGGCAAGA
>Ga0326726_10002544_pt1 | contig 16746 bp, 16 predicted proteins | sample MHFenrmetagenome_2_FD_207603 | JGI IMG/M metagenome (GOLD analysis project Ga0326726, IMG submission 207603) | Lab enriched peat soil microbial communities from Michigan Hollow, Ithaca, NY, United States - MHF15MN | ecosystem: Environmental > Terrestrial > Soil > Wetlands > Peat | place: USA... | reverse complement strand
GGGTGCGAAGGGCTGATCGGAGCGGGGTCCATCGAGAAGGGGGGCTGGGTAAATCGCCTTGACTGGCTTGGAGGGCAATCGTTTGTTTTGGCGGGCCTTCCGAAGCGGCTAGAGCCACCACGGAATCGTCCGCTTAGGATTGTGGCAGGGGCGCCTTTGAGGTTTGCCCTGTCGGGGCCAATCAACAGAGAGCCAGGGGCTTTGGCAACGTTGAAGACTGAAAATACCGTCGCCTCATCTGACTTGTTCGACAAGTGCCGTCAGTTCACCGCGGCGCGCGAGGTCATGGCGATGGGGATTTACCCGTACTTCCGGGTGATTTCCTCGGCGCCGGACACTGTCGTCACGGTGGAGGGCAAAAAGCAGCTCATGATCGGTTCGAACAACTACTTGGGGTTGACCAATCACCCTAAGGTTGTCGAGGCGGCCATGAACGCCACCCGCAAGTTCGGATCGGGCTGCACCGGCTCACGATTCTTGAATGGGACCCTGGATTTGCACGTCGAACTTGAGCGACGCCTCGCGTCGTTCATGAAGAGGCCGGCGGCGCTGGTCTTTTCGACCGGGTTCCAGACCAACCTGGGCACGATTTCCTGCCTCGTCGGTCGGAGCGACACGATCTTCGCGGACCGGGCCGATCACGCCTCGATCGTTGACGGTTGCCGGCTGTCGTTTGGCCGCGCCATCAAGTTCGCGCACAACGACATGGAGGACCTGGAGCGCCTACTGTCCAACACCGTCAATGGCGGCGGACGACTGGTCGTGGTCGACGGGGTCTTCTCGATGGAAGGCGACATCGCCAAACTCCCCGACATTGTCCGTTTGGCCCATGCGCACGGTGCGCGGGTGATGGTTGATGATGCGCATTCGATCGGAGTCTTGGGTGAGGGCGGCCGTGGCACCGCCGAGCATTTTGGACTGATTGACCAGACCGACCTGGTGATGGGGACATTTTCTAAATCGTTCGCGTCGCTGGGCGGATTCATTTGCGGTGAGGCTGACGTCATCCACTACATCCAGCATTTCTCGCGTGAGCTGATCTTTTCGGCATCGATGCCGCCGGCGTCGGTGGCGGCATGCATCGCCGCCCTCGACATCATCGAGACCGAACCGGAACGTCGCCGCCGGCTTTGGGATATCACGCACCGGATGCATCGCGGCTTCAAGAGCCTTGGCTTCGACATCGGTGTGACCGAGACACCGATCATCCCGATTTACATCGGCGAGGACATCCTCACCTTCCAGTTCTGGCGGGAATTGACCGACGCGGGCATCTTCGCCAATCCGATCGTCTCCCCCGCCGTTCCCCCCGGGCGGTCGCTGATTCGCACATCGTACACGGCCACGCATACGGATGAGCAACTTGACTTCGTTCTCGACACGTTTGCCAAAGTCGGGAAGAAGCTTGGCGTCATCACCTAACCCTCACGGGGAGTTCAGTGAAATCGAACACAGTGCGGGTGGTCCTCTTCGCGACCGCGGTTTCGTTGCTTGCTCTGCAAGCTGACCGGGCACGAGCGCAGGGAGAGTTCCTCAATCGCGGTGAATCGGGTGTCGGGCTGGAAGTGTCGGGCCAGTTCTCCCTGGACCCAGGCTATTACACGCCCGACGGAGTCCTGGCGGGTGCGCTGGGTTACTCTTTTTGGGGTTGCGTCGATCCCGGCGTGGAGGTTCAGAATGCCGTCGGGAAATATGCCAACAATCAGACGGTATTTGCCTATGGAGTGACTGTTCATCCCTTGAAGTTCGTCCTGCAATTGCCCGTTCAGCCGTTCGCCAGCTTTGCTCACTTCTCCTCCTCCGGCGTGGGGGGCACCAGTGAGGGTTTGGGGGTTTATGGCCGGATCCCGGCCGCCAAGAATGTGTTCATCGTTCCTCGAGCTTCGGTGGCCTGGTCGGATCTGTCCAACTCGGAGGCGGTCTACGCGGCAGATATCACGAGCGCTGTCCGACTGGCGACCAGAACGCTTCTGACAGTGGGCATGGGGTACGAACGCACCGATTTTGGCGACGGATTTATCTCATTCGGAATCGGATTGGTGGAACTCGAACCTCCGCACAAGCGCCATCGGTGACGGCGACTGGCGCCGCGCTTTTGGTGTCGCGCCATGACAATTGCCGACGTACCTTCCCGCACCGTGAGCGACCTCGTTATCACAACTGTGGAGACTCCGAAGGATCGGCAGGCCTTTCTGCGATTCCCGGAAACGCTGTATGCGGGCGATCCGAATTTCGTCTGCCCCCTACGGATCGAGCGGCGCGACTTCTTTGATCCAAAGAAGAATCCGTTCTTCGACAACTCAGAGGTGCGGCTCTTCCTGGCCAGGAAGAACGGCCGCGTGGTTGGGCGGGTGACGGCGCACGTCTACTTCTCCCACAATCGCGTGCACAACGAGAAGACGGGTTTCTTTGGATTCTTCGATTGCGAGAACGATTACGCGGTAGCAAAGGCATTGTGGGACGCGGCGGGCGCGTGGCTCAAGGAGCGCGGGATGGAGCGGATGCGCGGGCCCGCGAATTTCACGACCAATCACGAGATTGGGTTCGTGATCGATGAGTTTGCGGCCCCGCCGGTGGTCATGATGACCTACAATCCGCCTTACTACCTCGCCTTCGCCGAGAAATACGGCATGGCCAAAGCGATGAACTTCTTCGCTTATCTCATCACTGACGAGATCCCCTTTGACCCACGCTCGGCCCGCCTGATTGAGCGCATTCGCCGGCGCTCGCACGCCACGATACGCGCCTTGGACATGTCGCGTTTTGACGAGGAAGTGGAAAACGTGAAGCGGGTTTACAACTCGGCTTGGCTGCCGAATTGGGGATTCGTGCCAATGAACGATGCGGAATTCCGGCACATGGCCAAGGAACTGAAGCAGATTGTCGATCCGCGCATCGTTCTATTCGCCGAGGTGGACGGAAAGGCGGTCGGTTTCTCGCTGTCCTTGCCGGATATCAATCAGGCCCTGGTCCACCTGCATGGCCGGCTGTTCCCCTTTGGACTTGTCAAGCTGCTCTGGCTTTTGAAGGTAAAGAAGGTCTGTACACGGGCCCGGGTGATGGTCATGGGCATTCTGCCCGAGTACCAGAAGCGCGGGATCGACACGCTGCTCCATCACGAGACTTACATGCGGGGGACCGCCGCCGGATACCATGAAGGCGAAATGTCCTGGATTCTGGAATCGAACACGCAGATGAACGCGGTGGCCCACAATCTCGGAGCCCGGCTTTACCGCACGTATCGAATGTACGAGATCGCGGTATAGGACCCATCCGGCGATCCGTCGCCGGCTCGGCAACCCCCTTCACTCTGCGACAGGCATCGCAATTTGGCAATGCGCACGATCAATCTCGCCCGCGCCTATCTTCTAACCGTTCTGGTTTCTCTTCCGCTCTTCGGTTGCGGCGGTCCGAGTGGGTCGTCCCGGTTCGTGTTCATCCCTTCGCCTGCTGATTCGACTGTGTCGGTGCGGATTTGCCTACTCTCCGGGCTCAATGAGAATCCGCCGGCGTTACCGAGCCTGGCGTGGTCAAGCGCGTGGGCGCTACTGGGACCATCCTCGGAGACGCGGGAGCAGACGATCAATCAACTCACCTCGATCGGCGCCAATGTGAGTTTTGCGGTCGGGTTTGACGTGACCGTGATCGAGGCGCGCTGTCCGGCGTCGAAGTGGGAGCGATGCACCCAAGCGGTTTGCGATCTGATCTGTTCAGATCCGTCCGTCGGACTGAAGAAGGACCGGCTCCTGGCGGCGCGCCGTGACTGGATGGCCCATTTTCGACAAGATGCCAGTGCACTCGCCGCGGCGGCGTTTTGCGGGTATCCGATCCAGGACAGCACGGACGCACAGAACGAAGAAGTTTCGAGCATGCTTCAGTCGTTCTGGCGCACGAACTACACCCGAGACAACTACGTCGCGGGAGTCACGGGCCCCGTCACCGAGGCGGCGGCACGTGCGCTTGACGAGCAACTGCAAAAGCGATTGCCGTCGGGCCGACCCCAACGCATCTCGCCAGTCTCGGCGCCATTTGACGGCTTAAACGTCCGGGTCATCGGCCAAGTCGGCGCCACGTCGGTCACGTTCTGCCTCGGGCGTCCGGCGGATGCGGCGCCGTCGGACACGCTGACAGCAGTCCTCGCCCTCGTGACTCAGCAGCTTTCGGACCCCAAGCAGGGACGACTGAACCAAGTTCTACGCGATGATCGTGGCCTGATTGCGGGCGTTGACGCGGGGATGCGGCGGGCGCTCCCGCGCGTCAGTGGCGAACCCGAGTACGAGGACTTTTCCCCTGATAACCTCATCTCCATCTCGACCGAAGTGGCGCCGGTCAACGCTCTGCACACTCTTCGCATTATCCTGAAGGAACTCACTGACCTGCTGGACGCGGGACTGAGTCCCGAGCAATTGAAGGGTCTGCGGCAGGCGATTCGTGCCAACTTCGGCAACGCGAGCAATCCCCAAGAGCGTCTCAGTCGCCGATTGTGGGAGAATGGGCGCCGTGTGCTGGAACGGCCGTCAGGCGAGTCCGTGATCGATGCGCTAACACCGATTCAAATTCGCCAGTATCTCCGCCGCGTTCTCGACCCGCAGAGCTTACAGATTGTGGCGATATGCCCCGACGCGAGCGCGCTGGCTTCGCAGATTCTGAATGGCCCGGTCAGCTATCAATACTCGGCGGAAATTGACCAAGTGGCGATGCACCGCGATGATCAGCAGTATCTCTCCTTCCGGCCCTTCTGGCAAATCTCGAAGGTGCATATCGAGCCGGGGGTTATTCCTCCTGCAGACTCGAAATGATCCGCTGATTGGCGGCGGGAAACGCCAGGCGTCCCAACTCCGCGGGCCGGGCCCAGCGGAATTTCTGGCAGCCAATGGTGCGGGGGCGCCCCGACAAGTACGTGCAGTCGAACACATGCAAGCGCACGTTGTAGTGTGAGTAGCCGTGGCGGATGACCATTCTGCGCTTCCCTACGTCTACGTCGACGTCTAATTCTTCCTGTATTTCACGGCGGCAGGTGTTGGCGAGGGTCTCACGGCCGTCGCGCTTGCCGCCCGGAAATTCCCAGAGATTGGGCAGCAACCCGGTCGCCAATCGTTGAGCGATGAGAACGCGCCCGTCCCTTCGGCGAATTATGCCGCAGGCGACGTTGACTTCGCGACGTGACGGGCGCGCCGTCGGCAGTCCGATCCGCGTTTGAACCCCGTTGCGGAAAGCGAGGCAGTGGCCCGCCAGTGGACAGGATTCACAATGCGGATTGCGAGGCGCGCATATGGTGGCGCCCAAATCCATCAGTGACTCGGTCCACACGCGCCCCTGGCCGGTGCGCATGAGTGCGGCGAGTGCCGATTGGACGCGTCGGCGAGTAGCAGCGGATCGAACATCCCCTTCAATGGCGAACAGGCGAGCGCCAATGCGGGCGATATTGGCGTCGATGGCGGGTCGGCGGCCACCAAAGCAGAGGTTTTCAATCGCCGCGGCCACATAGTCACCGACGCCGGGCAAGGCGCGAAGGGACTTGTAGTCACTAGGAAGCTGGCCGCCATGATCGCGGAGGATGATCTGGGCGGCACGGTGGAGGTTACGGGCGCGGTGGTAGTACCCCAGACCCTCCCACTCCTTCATCACAGCATCGGTCGAGGCACGTGCCAGCGATCGCAACGTGGGAAATCGCTTGAGGAATCGCGGGTACCGTTTCATGCCGACTGCGGCGGTCGTCTGGACGAGCATGATCTCGGAAATCCAGACCCGGTAGGGATCGGTTTCACCGCGCCAGGGAAACTCACGCCCGACCCTCTGCAGCCAGCGTGCCAGCTTGCGATAGATGACAGTGGCATCGTCGGAGGTCGATTTCCTGCGGGAGAATTTGGCCGGCATGGTTGACAACGATAGACGCGAATCCGCTGGCCCAACAAGTGATTTTGGGGTATGATCCGCGGGACAAAGGAACAAACGCGATGGAGACGGAACATACTGCAGAGCTGTTGGCGCAGACCAACGAGCGCCGCATTGTCTTTTTGATCATGGACGGGCTGGGCGATTTGCCCTTTGGCAATCGGCCGGACACGCCTCTGGAGGCAGCGCGCAAGCCGAACATCGACGCGCTGCTCCCCCAATCCTGCCTTGGCCTGTTCGATCCCGTCGAGCCGGGGATTACTCCCGGCTCCGGACCCGGGCACTTAGGGCTATTCGGGTACGATCCGCGCCATCATCTCATCGGACGCGGCGTGCTCGAAGCGTTGGGAATCGACTTCCCGCTAGGCCCTGAGGACGTGGCGGCGCGATTCAACTTCTGCACATTGGACGCTCAGCGGCGCATTATCGATCGACGCGCGGGGCGAATCAGCGATGACGAGAATCGGCGCGTCGTAGCGAAGCTGAACGCCGGGCTGAAGATCACCGGGCCGGTCGAGGTCATCGTCCGCAGCGTCTCGGAGCACCGCGGCTTGGTCGTCTTGCGCGGCCCAGAACTCGGTGGGGACGTGACCGACACCGATCCCCAGAAGGAAGGTGTCGTCCCCCTGCCAGCCAAAGCGCTGGATGCGGATTCGCGGGAATCGGCGATGCTGCTGGAGAAGTTTGTGGGCGAGGCGGAGCGACTCCTCCAGGACGAGCCCAAGGTCAACGGCGTGCTGTTGCGCGGGATCGACAAAAAGCCGCCAATCCGCTCGATGAAGGACCGGTTCAAGCTTAACCCCGTCGCGATTGCAACTTACCCGATGTACCGCGGACTCGCCCGTTTGGTGGGGATGACGGTTCTCGACCCGCCGAGGGATTTGGCAGCCACGATGTCGGTGCCGGCAACGATCGGAACGGAGTACGATTTCCTGTTCGTCCATGTGAAATACACTGACAAGGCCGGTGAGGACGGTGACTACGATCGCAAAGTCGCGGTGATCGAGGAGGTCGATCGGCGACTGCCCGACCTGATGAAGGCCAAGCCCGACGTCTTGGTGATCACGGGCGATCACTCGACCCCGGCCGCGCTCAAGGAGCACTCGTGGCACCCGGTGCCGGCGTTGCTCTATGCGCCGCGAACGGTGCGTCCGGACAGATCCAGGAGTTTCGGCGAGAGCGCCTGCATCCAGGGTGGTCTGGGTCGCCATGCCATGCGTCATCTTCTGCCGTTGGCGATGGCGCATGCGTCGAAATTGGCGAAGTTTGGGGCGTAGCGCGCCCCCTTGACTCAATCAGGAAGGCCATTATGATGAGCTTCATCCGGCGATCAGTGGCGGTCGCCGCCGCGCTCATGCTTGCCTCATCCGTGCGTGGGGCGACTCACAAGATCAGTTCCGATCTGTAGGGGCAGTCAGCGGTGCCGCTTCGGGAGACACTCTCGTCTTGGCGCCGGGCAACTACGAGGCCACGCCGACAGAATTTGTCGACACGCTTTGCGGCAACTGCCAAGAACATAAGACCCGGCATCGCGCATCCTATGGTTTCCACGTCACGAAGTCCCTGTGGATCGTCGGCGCGGGCGATTCCACTGTGCTGGTCACCAAGGCGGGATACGGCGTCTTCTTCGACGGTTGTCGCGAGGGTGGTATTCGTGGCGTCGCCATCACCGGCGGCATTCGGGACACGTCGGGGCTGGCGACCGACGCGGCGATCGTGGTGCGCAGCGGGCGCGTCACGGTGCGGGACTGTTTCATCCACGACAACACGAAGTACCCCGACTCGATCATCGTCGGCCTGGGCGGGATCATGGGACGTGAGGGCGCCGACCTGATCGTGACCGGCAATCGCATCATCAACAACACCTGGGATGGGATCGCGCTTTACCGCGGCGCGCAGGCCTATATCGCCGACAACATCATTCACAAGGGACGCGGCGCCGGGGTGGGGATCACGTGGGACGCGACGGCAACGGTGATCCGCAATCAGATCTCGAACTACTGGAAGGGGATCGGTTCCTTCGGAGCAACACGTGTTCTCTGTTACAACAACATCGTTTACAATCTCGTGGGCTGGGGGATCATCGCCACGGGGACATCCTACATGGATTGCGCCAACAACCTGATTTATCAGAACGGGAATTGCGGCTTTGGCCTTTGGGGGCCAGAGGTGCACGGGCGGTTCACCAACAACGTAATTGTCAAGAACGGCTGGCGCGAACAATGGGTATGCCCGCGCGTCGGGGTCTGGAATTACGGCAACCCGGATCAATTCCCGATGTCGTACAATATCCTCTGGGACAATGTCGAGGGGGATTGGCGCGACATGCCGGATTTCACCGACGAGTACAACAATCACCATGTCGATCCCTTGTGGGACACGTTGAGCTTCGTGCCGTCGGCGGGTTCGCCCTTGATCAATAACGGCAACCCGGAAGTGTCGGATCCGGACGGGACAGCCTGCGACATCGGCATCTATGGCGGGCCGCATGCGTTTCTGTCGGCTATCGAATTGCGCCGGGATCCGCCACTGGACACACGGGAGAAGAAGAAGAAGAAGAAGACGCTCGAGCCCGCAAAGAAGTAGCGGCACGGCCTGCCGTGCCAATCGACCCTCCCTGCCCCAGCCCCTGGCAAGGGACGGTGGGGCATCCTCTGCCTGAAAGGGAGAGGAAGCGTAGCATGATACCAGAGCCTGAACAGACCGAGCCGACGGAGCCCGTGTTCTACTGTGACATCTGCGGCATGGTGATGATCAACTGGAATTGCGAGTTGATCTGCCCAAATTGCGGGTACCGGCGCGACTGCTCGGACCCGTAAGAACCGCGCGATTTCTCTCCCGGAATTGTTTATCATCGCCCCTTCCCGTACCAGCGGGATCGATCGGAAATTCGCGGCTTGTCAATCAAAGGAGCGGTCGGAATGGCCATTAAGAAGGTTGGAATCATTGGATGCGGTTTGATGGGGTCGGGGATCGCGCAGGTGGCGTCGCAAACTGGCTATGACGTGATGGTGCGTGAGGTCACGATGGATCTCTACGAGCGCGGACGCAAGCGCATCGAGGGGTCGTTGGCGAAGTTCGTCGAGAAAGGCAAGATGACGGCGCCGGATCGCGATGCGGCCTTGGGACGACTGAAGGGCACGACCAGCCTGGCGGAATTGAAAGACTGCGACATCATCGTCGAGGCAATCATCGAGAACATGGATGAGAAGACAAAGATCTATCGCGAACTCGACGCGCTCTGCCCGCCCAAGACGATCTTCGCATCAAACACCTCCTCCCTGCCGATCGGCGACATGTCGGCAGTGACCAAGCGTCGCGACCGTTTCTGCGGCCTGCACTTCTTCAATCCCGTCCCGATCATGAAGCTCGTCGAGGTGGTGCGGTCCATTGACACATCCGAGGAGACCTACCAGGCCGCGAAGTCGTTTGCCGAATCGTTGGGAAAGACGGTGGTCACAGCCAAGGACACGCCCGGGTTCGTGGTGAATGTGCTGTTGGTGCCCTATTTGCTCGATGCGGTGCGCCTCTTGGAGCGCGGCGTCGCGAGCAAGGAAGACATCGATCAGGGGATGGTCCTCGGCTGCGGTCATCCGATGGGGCCGTTGACGCTTCTGGACTATGTCGGCCTTGACACCACCTACTACATCGCCGAGATCATGTTCCGCGAGTTCAAGGATCATCACTACGCCGCCCCGCCGTTGCTCCGGAGAATGGTCGAGGCCGGATATCATGGCCGCAAGAGTGGACGCGGGTTCTATGTGTACGAGGCGAAGGCGTAGGTTGGCCTGCTTGATTGAGGACAAGGGGCTTTCAGCCCCTTGATGCCGACGACAGGCGGCATGTGATGAACGCAAGGGGTTGAAAACCCCTTGTCCGCAACACAAGGAGAGAACAATGGCGGCATATCAGAACATCCTCGTTGAAGCGATCGCGCCCGTGGCAACGGTGACGGTTAACCGTCCGGCAGTACTGAATGCGCTGAACGACCAGACCATCGCCGAGTTGGATGCGGCGCTGACGGAGTTGGAGAGTAACCCGGCGATTCGCGTTGTTATTCTCACCGGGGCGGGCGAGAAGGCCTTCGTCGCTGGTGCGGACATCGGCGAACTGAAAGTCTGCGACGTGCCCGGTGGCATCGCCAAGTGCCATCGGGGACAGGGGCTGCTGGCACGATTCGAGGCTTCGCGTCTCGTCGTGATCGCGGCGATCAATGGATTTGCCCTGGGCGGCGGGTGTGAGATGGCCTGCGCCTGCGATATTCGTCTGGCGGCCGAGACCGCTCGCATGGGGCAGCCCGAAGTCAATCTCGGCATCATCCCTGGATATGGCGGCACGCAGCGCTTCACGCGCCTGGTCGGCAAAGGCAAGGCGAAGCAACTGGTCATGACCGGCGACATGATCAACGCGACCGAGGCGCATCGCATTGGCTTGGTCGACGAGGTCTACCCGGCGGCCGAGTTGATGACGAAGGCGCGAGAGATGGCTGCCAAGATCGCGGCCAAGGGGCCGGTGGCAATCGCGACCGCGAAACGCTGCATCAACTTCGGGCTTGAGGTTGACTTAGCGAGCGGGCTGGAGTACGAGGCCACGCAATTTGGCGTGATCTGTGCCACGGACGACAAGACCGAGGGGTGCGCCGCGTTCCTCGAGAAACGGCCGGCGCAGTTCAAGGGGAAGTAGCCAATGGACTTTTCACTTTCCGAGACACACGAAGCGATCCGCCAGGTCGCTCGCGAGTTCGCACAGAAGAAGATGATCCCGCGGGCGGCGGAGTTCGACCAGACCGGGAAGCTCGACTTCGCCCTGGTGCGCGAGATGGCCGAGACCGGCTTTCTCGGCGTGGTGGTTCCGGAGGAGTATGGCGGCGCGGGGCTTGATTCCCTGGCCTACGCCATCGTCCTCGAGGAATTGGGCCACGGCTGCGCTTCGCATTGCACGATCGTCGGCGCACACAATTCCCTCTTCGCGCACCCCTTGCTCTCCTTCGGGACCGACGAGCAGAAGGAGTTCTACCTCCCGCAGATCTGCTCAGGCGGGAAGTTTGCTTCATTCTCGCTGTCTGAGCCGAACGCCGGCTCCGATGCGGCCGCCATCGAAGCGATGGCCCTGGTCGATGGCGACGATTATGTCCTAAACGGCAACAAGATCTTCGTCACCAATGGCGCCTTCGCCGACTTCATCATCGTCATGGCCAAAACCGACAAATCCGTCGGCTGGCGCGGCATCACCGCGTTCATCGTGCACAAGGACATGCCGGGATTCTCCGTCGGGCACATCGAAGAGAAGATGGGACTGCATGCGTCACCGACGACCGAATTGGTCCTTCAGGATGTGCGGGTGCCGAAGAAGAACCTTCTCGGGCACATCGGCGAGGGGTTCAAGGTGGCGATGGAGTCGCTGAATTCGGGACGCATCTCGGTCGGCGCCCACGCGCTCGGGATCGCCGGGCGGGCACTCGACGTCGCGCTTAAGTACTCGCGCGAACGCAAGCAGTTTGGTCAGCCGATTTCCTCGTTCCAGATGATCCAGTCCCACCTCGCGGACATGTCCTGCCGGATCGAACAGGCACGCTGGATGGTGTACAACGCTGCCTGGCGCAAGGACCAGGGCCTTGAGTTCGCAACCGAAGCGGCCATGGCCAAACTGATCGCGTCGGAGACGGCCACGTTCGTCACCCACAAGGCAATCCAGGTCCTCGGCGGCTATGGGTATCTGCGCGAGTACGAGGTCGAGCGCCTCTACCGCGAGGCGCGAGTGACCGAACTGTACGAGGGGACCTCAGAAATCCAGCGCTTGGTCATCGCCCGCTCGCTCATCAAGGGGCATTGATCGAAACGGCCTGTAGGGGTGCGATTCATCGCACCCGCGGGCGCCATGAATGGCGCCCCTACAACCGCCCCGGGTGGACCCAAGCCATTGACCCCAGAGTGAATCCGAGAATATATTCCTCCCGTATAAACGACCGGGAGGCCGCATGCCTGTCCCCACAGAACAAGAACTGATCTACGACTGGAACACCCACCTCGGGGAGATCGCTCAGCCCGGGCGCATGATCGAACTCGATGACGAGACTCTGCGCGACGGGTTGCAGAATCCGTCGGTGACCGATCCGCCGGTCGAACGGAAGCTCGAGTTGTTGCGGCTGATGCACAAACTCGGCATCGATTCGGTGAACCTGGGGTTGCCGGGAGCGGGCCCGCGGGCGCGCGGCGATATCACGCGCATGGCCGAGTTCATCCGTGACGAGAAGCTCAAGTTGTTTCCAAACGCCGCTTGCCGGACGGTGATCGCCGATATCACGCCTCTGATTGAAATCGTGCAGAAGACCGGTGTGCCAATTGAAGCGGCTTGCTTCATCGGCTCGTCCCCCATTCGCCAGTACGCGGAAGAATGGACGATCGCGCACATTCGCAAGCTGTCCGTCGATGCGATCGAGTACGCCGCAAAGAACGGCCTGCCGGTTATGTATGTGACCGAAGACACGACCCGATCCCGCCCCGAGGACATCCGTACCCTCTACATGGCCGCGATCGAAGCGGGGGCGCGGCGCCTTTGCATCGCCGACACCACTGGTCATGCCATGCCTTACGGTGTGCGCAATGTGGTCAATTTTGTGAAGCAGATCGTCGCGGATTCGGGTGTGGACGTGAAGATCGACTGGCATGGGCATTCGGACCGTGGGTTGTCGGTGATCAACGCGCTGGCGGCGATTAAGGCAGGAGTGGATCGAGTGCACGCCACCGGCCTGGGAATTGGCGAGCGCGTGGGCAATACGCCCATGGACATTCTCCTGGTCAATTTGCAAATCGATGGGTTCATCGAACGCGACCTGGCGCCGCTCTCCGATTATACGAAGATGGTCTCGGACATCTGCGAGGTGCCTCTCCCCCACAATTATCCCATCTTCGGCGCCGACGCGTTTCGGACCGCGACTGGGGTGCACGCCGCCGCGATCATCAAGGCGAAGAACAAGGGCGACGATTGGCTGGCCGACCGCGTCTATTCGGGTGTGCCCGCGGGGATGGTGGGTCTGCGGCAGAAGATCGAGGTCGGGTTCATGTCCGGTGTGTCGAACATCGTGTTTTGGCTACGGGAGCATCGCATCGAGCCGGAGAAGAAGTTGGTGGACGAGATCTTCACCGCCGCCAAGCAGCAATCGCGCATTCTGACCGACGAGGACATTTGGAACATCGTGCGCTACCACCGCTTCGAGAACGGGACGTTGCCAACAGACACGCTCGAAGAGTGGAAGAAACAGATGACACGAAAGCCGTAGCGGCCCAGCCGGCGGTGCCCACGTAATTTCGTAGTGGCGGCTCTTGAGCCGCAGAAATGAGACGGTGGGCTAAGCCCACCCTACCCGATGGCAGATGGCGAAATCAAAATGGGACGCGTTGTTTGGACCGATCTCACGGTCGCGGACGCGGACACAGAGAAGATTCGCGACTTCTACGCGGCGGTTGCCGGATGGATATATGAGCCGGTCAGCATGGGCGAATACTCCGACTACAGCATGCTGCCGCGTGGTGGGGGCGATCCGGTGGCGGGTGTCTGCCATGCTCGCGGTGTGAATGCGAATATCCCACCGCAGTGGCTCATCTACGTGCAAGTGAACGACCTCGACGTCTCCGTACGCCGTTGTCTCGAACGCGGCGGCAAACTCATCGACGGCCCGCGCCCGATGGGCGAGACGCGTTTCTGCGTCATCCAGGACCCCGCCGGGGCGTATGTCGGGCTGGTTGGGAAGTAAGTCCTCTCCTCGAAAACCACAAACTACCTCTCCCTTTGAGGGAGAGGTCGAATCGGACCCAAAGAGACGATCCGGGTGAGGGTGAAGTCACGACCCTCACCTGTCCCATCCGCCGCAAGCGGCGGTGGGGCATCCTCTCCCTAAGAGGGAGAGGAACCAGTTGTGTATCCACCGCTTACAAATTGACAAATCCCCCCTTGTTTTGACCCCTTGGAGTTGACTCATCGCGTAGATTCGGTAGCGCTGTACGCAGGCCACAGGCAGTCGAACCACCAACTCGAAGGGGTTGAACTCATGTCTGACAAGAAGGCGGATCTGGCAGGACCGGGAATCGGCAACTACGACGAACTTGTGCATGTGCTTCCCAAGGGTTACGAATCGCTGTTATCACCGCGTGAAACGATGCAGGCACTGTATGCACTCAAGCGCTACATCGAGGACAACCTCTGCAAAGAGCTGGGGCTGATGCTGGTGCAGGTGCCGTTGATCGTTGACCGCGAAAGCGGCGTCAACGATTACCTCGATCGCGACGGCTCGCGGACCCCGATCGAATTTCACATCTCGAACGATTACAACAAGAACCCGATCGACGCGCAGGTGGTGCAGGCGGCGACCAAGTGGAAACGGGTTGCCCTCAAGCAGTTCAACTGCAAGGTGGGCGAGGGGATCCTCACCGACATGCGTGCCGTGCGCAAAGACTACTTCCTCGATCACGACCACTCGGCGTATGTGGACCAGTGGGATTGGGAACGGGTCATGACCGCCGATCAACGCAATCTTGCGTTCCTCAAAGAGGTCGTGCGCAAGATTTGGAAGGTCCTCGTTGGTTCCGAAGCGTACGTCCAAGACCTCTTCCCCAAACTGAAAAATCCGAAGATTCCGTCGATGCCGCACGAACTGGAGTTCTTCCACGCCGAAGAAATCCTTGAGATGTTCCCCGATCTGCCGCGCAAGCAGCGCGAGACCGAGCTTCTCAAGAAGCACCCGGCGGTCTTCATCATCGGAATCGGCTGGGTTCTCAAGGACGGATACCCGCATGAGATGCGTGCGGCGGATTACGACGATTGGGTCACGGAGACCAAGTCGGATAAAGGTAATCCGATGCACGGGCTCAATGGCGACATCCTGGTGTGGAACCATGTCACCGGGCGCCGCCACGAGTTGACTTCGATGGGCATCCGGGTCACCAAAGAAACGCTGGTCAAGCAACTTGAGATCACCAAGCAGATGGATTTCCTCAAACTGCCTTATCACAAGGCGATTATGAACGATGAGATTCCCTTGTCGGTTGGGGGCGGGATCGGGCAATCGCGCACCTTCATGTACATCTTGAAGAAAGCGCATCTGGGCGAGGTGAGCGTGACGGTCTGGCCGAAGATCCTCAAGGACATTTGCCGCCAGAAGAACATCCACGTGCTAGAATAGCGGCACGTCAATCGGCTGCACCTATGGTTGGGGCGGGGAATCATCCCCGCCCCAAAGTTTTTTGGGGGAGCCCCTCGCGGGTGGCACGGGTCTTTAGACCCGTGAAGCGAGGGCTGGCGATTAGGCCAGCGTGCATATGATCGACGCTTCTTTGTGTCGCCCCTACGGGGCTCACCGCTTGCCTCTCTCCTAGTCCCCGGGCTTGCGCCCGGGGCTACGATCTTTCGCCGCTACGCGGCTAGCCATGCCTGTCAAGCTCGCAGTTCTGCGTTCGCAGATCGTGCCCGCAGCGCCGTAGGCGCGGCACAACCTAGCCCCGGGCGTGAGCCCGGGGATTCGAAGACCCCCTGGGTCCAAGCCCCGTAGGGGCGACACACAGATCGAACCGATCCAGACAGATTGATGATTGTTTCCGCTCTGTATTGGGATGTATCCTTTGAACTCTTGGCGCGATTGCGAGGACGAGGAGGCCGAAGATGGCAGTCAGTTACAAACCGGCAGGGTATCACACGGTCACACCGTACATCGTTGTGAGCGATGCCCTCACGCTGATCGAATTCATGAAGAAGGCCTTCGACGCCATGGAGATCGAGCGCACCATGCGCCCCGACGGCACGATTGGGCATGTGGAGATGCGCATCGGCGATTCGATGCTCATGCTGGGACAGTCAGCCGGCGAATGGAAGCCGATGCCGATCGGATTGTACCTGTATGTTCCCGACACCGACGTGGTGTATAAGGCGGCGTTGGCGGCGGGCGGCACATCGTTGATGGAGCCGGCTGATCAGTTCTACGGTGACCGCAACGCCGGGGTCAAAGACATGTTCGGCAACCTGTGGTGGATGGCCACGCACATCGAGGATGTCCCGCCGGAGGAGATGCAAAGGCGCGCGAAAGAGAATATCAAGTAGCCGGTGCCGATTAGTACATGATGGGAAACACGCGCCGAGACGATCAGGCGGCAGACGATGAGGTACACGCGAGAACAAGAGGAACGCGGGCGAAGGATCATTCTTGCCATCATAATTCTGCAAGGACTTTCCTTGGCCGTGAAGTTGGCATTCCAGATTGCGGCGAAGGGAATCCTCGTAGTTCCTCCCCTTCTCGTCCTGATCGGCGTTGGCTCGTACGTCTACTTTGCACTCTACGATAGAAGGATATGGGCCAGGTGGTTCCTCGTGATTACCGGAATCGCATGGCCGGCGCTGGGGTACTTTGCAGGCAGGAGAATGACCTTCTCTGGACTAATAGGTGACCTGATAACATTATCGGTGGTCGGCGCTCTCATTTTTCCGAGCTCGGTAAAGGCCTTCTTCAGTAAAGAGGCCTATGCGGAGTCAACTCCGGACGATCAAAGTCCTACACCAAGTTGAGAAATTGTGACTATTAGAAAGGCTCCTGAGGCTGCATCCAATGCCCTACCACATCGCCACCATCGGAGGAGACGGGATCGGACCGGAGGTGACCGCCGAAGCGGTCAAGGTCCTGAAGACCGTTTGCGACCGAGAGCACATCCAAATCGATTTCACCGATTACCCGTACGGGACCGACCATTACCTCGCCACGGGTGAGTTGTTTCCCGATGACGTGCGTGAACAAATCCGCACCACCAAGAGTGCCGTCCTGCTGGGCGCGATCGGCGACCCGCGGGTCGAACCGGGGCTGGTCGAACG
>Ga0326726_10002543_pt1 | contig 16748 bp, 12 predicted proteins | sample MHFenrmetagenome_2_FD_207603 | JGI IMG/M metagenome (GOLD analysis project Ga0326726, IMG submission 207603) | Lab enriched peat soil microbial communities from Michigan Hollow, Ithaca, NY, United States - MHF15MN | ecosystem: Environmental > Terrestrial > Soil > Wetlands > Peat | place: USA... | reverse complement strand
TGCATAGATGTTTTTTCTGCCCTGAGCCCAGGATGCAGGCATATCAAGATACGCTTCGATCTCGTTTGAGGCCGGATCGGGTATTCCGGCAGGTACGGCGGAACTGTAAAGGGGTATTTTTGCAAGATCATTACCTTTCTGCTCCTTGTCTATTCGTAAAAAGTGCTGCATCTGCTCTTCAAGTGTATTGATGCGGGCGCTGATATCGCGTTTCGGCACTTCACGTATTTCCTGGCTTTTCAGCATCTCTCCACGGCCTGAAAGCAGCCATTCCGGATTGAGAGGGAACTCTCTGCATATTGCAGTGAGCACAGAAGCACTTGTTCCTCCTTTGTCATTTTCGATTTCAGAGACCCTGTTGGCGGAGAGGCCGATTCTTGTTCCGAACTCATCCTGACGAAGCTCGTAATGATTACGCAGAGACCTGATTTGTCTGCCGAGAGAGTATGCTGGTGCCATAATGTTGCGAATTTGCTGGTTTATCGTGGCTGTTATCGGAATATCGGTAAAAATTAGAAATAATTCACTATTTATCGATTATTTTGATGCGGCAATGATCGATCCTGACCGGCCGGTTAAACGCATGGCAGGATCACACTGCGCAATGCGGGTTTTTCCTTTTCTCGCTATATTTGTACCTTGCAGTGGTATCCGCTGCACAAAGAAATTGAGTAGGTTACGGGCTCTCCGTATTATCAAGCGACACCTGCACAGCATAGCCTGCATGACAGAGCTGACTATAGAGAATGCTTGTTTGAGCAGCGCGTCGTACTGAAAGGTATGAGCCTCAATGTTTTGTATCGTAACAGTATAGACGAGACATCGTGATTTGCGTCGTACCGTTGCTGTTAACTGATAATTATTATTTATGAAAAAAGATCTCTCAACCGCAACCGGACTTTCCGACCATATCAGGAAACGAGCAGAAGAGATTTTTCCCGATGTGGTTGCACTGCGCAGGGAGATCCATCGGCATCCGGAGCTCTCCTATGAAGAAGTCAAGACAACGGCATTGATTACGGAGACTCTGCTTGGTCTTGGAATTACGCCTGAACCTTCTCTGCTTGAAACCGGAGTGGTAGCCGTGATTCGGGGAGGAGGCAAGTCATCAAAAGGTACTCTTGTTGCCTTGCGGGCCGATATCGATGCTTTGCCGCTTTCGGAATCCAATCAGCATGGATTCTGCTCCATGGAGCCCGGAAAAATGCATGCCTGTGGTCATGATATGCATACAGCCATGCTGCTTGGTGCTGCAAGGATTCTTGTGGAAATGAAGGATTCACTTGAGGGTGATGTGCTGCTGATTTTTCAGCCGGCCGAGGAAAAAGCGCCCGGTGGCGCAAAACCACTGCTTGACGCCGGACTTTTCGAACGCTTCAAACCTGCGGCGGTTTTTGGACAACACTGTTTTCCGAATGTTGAAACCGGCAAAGTAGCCATCTGCAAGGGGAGCTTTATGGCGGCTGCCGATGAGCTGTACTTTACGGTGACCGGGCAGGGAGGTCATGCATCCGCACCGCATAAAGCAGCTGATCCGGTTCTTGCCGCCGCTCACATCATCAGTGCTGTACAGCAACTTGTCAGCCGGGTAGCGCCTCCGCATGAACCGACAGTTGTCTCCATCTGCTCAATTCATGGCGGCAATGCCACAAATGTCATTCCCAGTCAGGTGACCATGTCCGGTACGATGAGAACCATGAACGAAGAGGTGCGATCTCTCTTGCAGGAGAGGCTGCGGCGAACAGTCGGGCATACTGCCGAGGCTTTTGGCGTCACGGCTGAACTTGAAATCCGCAATGGATATCCGGTGCTTTTCAACGATCCGGAAGTTACAGGAGTGGCAATGACTCTCTCGGCAGAGTATCTCGGCAGCCGCAACGTCATAGAGTGCGAGCCGCTTATGACTGCGGAGGATTTTGCTTACTACCTTCAGGTCTGTCCCGGTACATTCTGGCAGATCGGAACCGGAACTCCGGAGCACGAAAAAGGCAATACCCTTCACTCTCCGACCTTCGACCCTGAAGAGTCGGCCCTGAAAACCGGTTCCGGACTGCTCGCCTATACTGCCGCAAGGTTTCTTGGACAGTCATAGACTGACATAACAGGGGATTCATACACAAATGCTCCCGGAACGCAAAAAGGGCAGCCTGTGCAGGCCGCCCTTTTTGCGTTAATGCTTTGAATGTTGTCAGTTCAGGCTTTGTCGTTTGAACCAAGAACGTTGATGATCTTGTGGATATAGAGTTTCTTGAGAGAGTCTCTGGCTGGGCCGAGATACTTTCTTGGATCAAACTCTTCGGGTTTTTCGTCAAGTACTTTGCGGATGGCGGCTGTCATGGCAAGGCGTCCATCGGAATCGATATTGATTTTGCAGACTGCTGATTTTGCGGCAAGGCGAAGCTGATCTTCACTGATGCCGATTGCATCTTTCAGTTTTCCGCCGTGCTCATTGATGGTCTTTACCAGATCCTGCGGAACGGAGGAAGATCCGTGCAGTACAATCGGGAATCCAGGAATACGCTTTTCAATCTCGGTCAGGATATCAAGGCGGATTTTAGGATCTTCACCCGGTTTGAACTTGAAAGCTCCGTGTGACGTGCCGATGGAAATGGCCAGACTGTCAACGCCGGTTTTTGCTACGAAATCCTCAACCTCTTCAGGCTGTGTGTAGGTGTGATGTGCAGCTGAAACCTCGTCTTCAATACCTGCAAGTACGCCGAGCTCTCCTTCTACGGTGACATCAAATTGATGAGCATATTCGACAACTTTTTTGGTCAGTTCGATGTTCTCTTCATATGGCAGATGTGAACCATCAATCATGACGGAGGAGAATCCTGACTCGATACAATCTTTACAGAGTTCGAAACTGTCACCATGATCGAGGTGAAGCACGATGGGCACAGGGTTGCCAAGTTCAGCGGCATAGGCTACAGCACCCTGGGCGAGATAACGGAGCAGTGTTTCGTTGGCATAACTTCTGGCGCCTTTCGAAACCTGAAGAATAACGGGAGAGCTGGTCTCAACACATGCCATGACGATGGCCTGCATCTGTTCCAGATTATTGAAGTTATAGGCAGGAACAGCATAACCTCCGGTTACCGCTTTCTGAAAGAGTTCCCTGCTGTTTACCAGACCGAGTTCTTTATAACTGATTTTTTTCTTTTGCATTGAAACATCTCCCTTTATTAGTATTTTATGACGGATTTTTTTCCATCCTGAACAAAACGGCAACAGGATTTCGCCGATGTTTCTCAATATAATATTTTTGTCTTTCCTTTCATAGAACCACAAAGGATCTCAAGTCCTAACCTTATATCATCAAACCAAAAAATGTTTAGAAAGAGTCTGCTCGTCATTGTGGTTACATTAGGAAATTCTACTGCGTTACTAGCGGGAACTGCTGAAGCAGCAGTCACTGTTCCTGCCGTCATTACCCTCAAGCCGACACAGGCTCAAGAGGATGCAGGCAAATATATCGGTCAATATCTTCTTCAGAACCATTACCGGAAGGTTGCGGTCAATGATTCACTCTCACTTCAGATTTTCAAGCGTTATATCGACAATCTGGACGGCAGCAAAAGCTATTTTGTGGCAAGTGAAGTCGAGAGCCTCAGGAAGATTTACGGGAACCGGCTTGATGACGAGTTTCTTGCGGGTAAATCAAGTGCAGGTTTCGGGATTTATAACTTTTTTCTGAAACGGGCGAAAGAGAAAATGCGGTTTATGAAAGCCGCCTCCGACACCATACATTTCAACTTCACAACACCGGAAACCCTTGACCTTGATCGCAAGGCGGATCTCTGGCCCGCTGACAGGCGCCAGCTCACGGAGCTGTGGAAAAAAGAGCTGAAATATCAGTGGCTTAATCAGAAATATTCCGGTCAGAGCAATACGACCATTCGGTCGGCTCTTGCAAAAAGCTTCACCAGCCGCCTGAACCTGCTTAACCGTCAGAAGCCGGAAGATGCCTTTCAGGCTTACACCTATGCAGTTACAACCTCTTTTGATCCGCATACGAGCTATTTCTCGCCGGATGAGTTCGTCAACTTCCAGATTGACATGAGCCGTTCACTTGAGGGAATCGGCGCCAAACTTCAGACCGAAAGCGAGTATACGCTTATTAATGAGGTTATTCCCGGGGGTCCGGCTTTCAAGAGCAACAAACTGAAAAAAGGAGATAAGATCATTGGTGTCGGTCAGGGAAGAACGGCCGAAATCGTTGATGTTACTGCCTGGAGAATCAATGATGTGGTTAAGTTGATTCGCGGCAGAAAAGGCACAATTGTTCGTCTTAAAATCCTTCCCGTAAGTCAGAGCGGCAGAGGACCTGCAAAAATAGTCCAGCTTGTCCGGGATAAGGTCGATCTGGAAGAACAGGCAGCCAAGAAGCGTATTATCCAGCAGAACGGACAGAAAATCGGTGTTATTACCATACCCTCATTTTACCTTGACTTTGAGGGTCAGCAGCAGAATACGGGAAATTATAACAGCACAAGCAGGGATGTCTCACGTATTCTCACTGAACTGCATGCTGAGCATGTCAATGGTATAGTCATTGATTTGCGCGATGACGGCGGCGGATCGCTCGAAGAGGCCGTGAATGTTACCGGACTGTTTATTCCATCCGGTCCGGTCGTGCAGATCAGCAACTCTACAGGTGGTAAAATGGTTCTCAGAGACGAAGATCGCCGTGTGTTGTACAGCGGCCCGCTTGCCGTGCTTGTCAACCGTTACAGCGCATCGGCTTCCGAGATTTTTGCTGCAGCGATTCAGGATTACGGTCGCGGCGTGGTTATTGGAGAGCGGACGTTTGGAAAGGGGACCGTTCAAAGCATCATCAAACTGACAAGACCGTTCTCTTTTTTTGGAAAGAAGCCTGAACTCGGGCAGATAAAACTCACCATCGCGAAGTTTTACCGGATTTCAGGAGGCAGCACGCAGCATAAAGGGGTTTTGCCGGATATTATCATGCCCTCCATGATCGACACATCAACAATCGGCGAGGATACCTATACCAGCAGTCTGCCCTGGAGCACGATCTCCCGGGCTTTTTACCGTCCCACAGCTGATGTCACTGCGGAAGAGATTGCTGTACTGCGTCAAAAGGAGCTGGAGCGATCAAGTAAAAACCGTTTGTATCAGTCTTATCTTCAAGATTTGAAAACCCTTAACTTTATCCGTAAAAAGAAAGCCGTATCGCTTCAGGATTCGGCTTTCAAGTCGGAAATAGAAACGATCAAACAGATCGAAAAGCAGTGGGTTCAGGATCCGGATTCTACCAAAGGGCTGTACAAGGATGTGTTGCTCAATGAGTCAGCAGGAGTTGTTGCTGATCTGGCTGAACTCAAGATAAAACAGAAGCAGACGGTTATCAGAACGCTGCCGTCCCTGAATTAAGAGGGTTTTTACATAGTGTGCACGTCGGGTTGCATAAGGATGGAGAAGAGCCACTTTTCCATCCTTATGCAACCCGAACTGTTTTTGAGTGATTTTAGCGCGGCCAAATCCGGAAAAGAAGAGATAAAGAGTCCTAAAGCTTTTTTCTGGCTTCCCTGATCTGCTCGGCAACCGAGTCGAAGGAACAGCTTCCGTGTGATTTTTTCGAATTCACACTCGCATCGGCTTTGAGCGCATCATAAATATCAGCATCAATGGCATCCGAGAACTCCCTGAATTTTACGACCGGGATCATCGGCAGGGTGACACCAGAGGCAATGCTCCAGGTAACGATTTTTCCTGTGATGCGGTGAGCATCGCGAAAGGGAACCTGTTTGCGTACAAGGTATTCGGCTATTTCAGTAGCAAGGCTGAGATCTTCAGCGGTCAGTTTCGCCAGCCGCTCCTCCTTGAGTTTGGTATGTTCCAGCAGTCGGGCGAAAATTTCGACGCTGCCGATTGTTGTTTCGGCACTGTCGAAAAGAGGCTGTTTGTCTTCCTGCATATCGCGGTTGTAGGAGAGCGGAAGACCTTTCATGATGGTAAGCATCGCCATGAGATTACCGTATACTCTGCCGGTTTTGCCTCGAACCAGCTCGGCGATATCGGCATTTTTCTTCTGCGGCATGATTGACGAGCCGGTTGCGAAAGCATCGCTGATCTCAAGATAGCCGAACTCATAAGAGCTCCAGAGAATCAGATCTTCGGCAAATCGCGACAGGTGCATCATGATCACCGAGCAGGCTGATATGAATTCAATGACGGTGTCACGATCGCTGACGGCATCGATGCTGTTTGAAAAAAGATCGTCAAAACCAAGCAGAGCGGCTGTGCGTTGTACATTGAGCGGCAGGGTGCTCCCTGCGAATGCCGCTGCGCCGAGCGGTGAGATATTCACCCGTTTCATGAGGTCCCGGAGGCGATCACGGTCGCGGCTGAACATATTGAAATATGCCAGGTAGTAGTGACCTGCCGATATTGGCTGGGCACGCTGCAGGTGAGTATAGCCGAATATGATTGTGTCACGGTGAGTTTCCGCTTTTTCTACGAGAACGTTGAGCAGCTGTCCAAGGGCTGCTTGAAGTTCCTCAATCTGCCGGCGCATGTAGAGTCGGGTATCTGTTGCAACCTGATCGTTCCGACTCCTTCCGGAATGAAGTTTTCCGGCCACACTTCCTATTTTTTCCTTGAGTCTGTTCTCGATAACCGTATGGATATCTTCATCTTCCCATTCAGGCACAAGCTGACCGCTTCTCAGCTCCTCTTCAATCTCGCCGAGCCCTGCAATGATTTGGGCTGCATCAGCATCACTGACGATACCCTCTTCAGACAGCATGGTAACATGGGCGATTGAACCCCTGATATCCTCCCGATAGAGCTTTTTATCGACATGTACCGAGGAAGAAAAGAAGAGTGCACCACGGTCAAAGGGTTCTGAAAATCGGCTCTGCCAGAGTAGTTCTTTTTTCTTGCTCATAAGGGTATCCGGTTGAAGTGGGAATGAAACTGCCTGAAAATAATAAAAACAAGGGAAAAAGAATCCCGTTGTTGCAAACCGGTAGAAATGAGAGATAAAAGGGGTTCGCTCAATCGGCGCAGTCGCTGTGTGTGCGCCTGCCGATTTCTATTGTCGGAATGGTATTGAGCATCGGCAGGATGCGAAATGGCTATTGTTTCCGGTTGCATGTTTTGAACCATGCGTTGAAACTGCCATTCAGGAGCGGCTTGTCCGGCTGCTCATCTTTACGGTCGCAATAGCGCAGCTTTTTTACGCATTGGTGTCGATAGAGCGCTGAAGTTTTTATTAGCCGATCTCTTTCAGGCGATTAATGCGTTACCCGGCGGAAAAAATCCGGGAAGTAATGAAGAACAGGCGCACCCAACGACACTTTTCTTCAAACTCCCGGATTATAGGGATTTGCAGTTCATCAAATCTCAGTAACCTGGATTCGAGGTAATCTTAAATAGAACATTTCTGTTACATCCGGAGATTCAATGCGAGGGGAAAATATAGCAACATTTTGAAAGCCTGCAATAAAACATGATAAAATACCAGCTAAACGGTATGCCGGAAGCTCATCTTTTCACTCTTCGGTATAATTGCACGTAAAGCTAACTCATAGAGGGTATGTAATATGCCGTTTAATCGGGATTTACTGTTTCTGCTTTATTCGTCATCTTGCAATTGCATAGTAATCAGGTATTACCATGTCGTTTCAGACCATCGATAATAGATATCAGGGATTATGTATTTAAGAATATTTCATTGCATGATCGCCTTAAGATTGTCTGTCCCTAGTAAATATATCAACTATCTTTTCACGTAACCAATTGATTAAATAATAAAATATGGCGATTGCAGAAGAAGATATAAAAACAGAAAAGCTTTTCGATACGCTCGAACAGGAAAATGTAAAAAAGCTTCTGCTTGATGAAGCAAAGTTGAGTTTGAAGATTGTGGAAAAGGGGCTTTCGTTCGATGCAGAAAAGATAAAGAAGTTTCTGGATCCAATAGAACTGAAATCGGGATTCAATCGCGGAGGAGGTTTAACCGGGTTCTCATTACCACACGGTTACAGCGCGAGGGGGCATTATAGCCGTTGGACTCCTTACTCATTAGTCATTGAGGATGAAAAGCCGCTCTTGTACGATGATGGGGTGCTGGTTGGAGAGATCACTTTTAACAAGGGTAATCCTGTTTCAGAGCAATTGCTCAGCACCGGGGAGAAAGTTCGCGATATCACCAACATAAGCGCTCAGGGCGGGCTTCATGTTATGTACAGTAACGAGTGCTCATTGAAGGATTTAGGTGAAGACTGCCTGTTCTGCGCGTTTAACGAACGAGCCAAAGACGGAACAAGAAACAAGGTACTGTTGAAGTCGCCCAGGCAGGTTGCCGAGGCCTATGACATCGCGCGGCAAGCGGGAGTGGCAAACCATTTTCGCATTACCGGCGGCTTTGTTCCGGAGCGCAGGGAGCTTGAATACTATCTCGATGTGGCTGATGCCATCAAAGAGAAGTACAGCTCTTTTTATGGATGTGCGGTTGTCGGTGCGCCGGCGGATCTTACTGTACTCTCTAAATATAAGGAGGCGGGCTTTGCTAATGTCTCTACCAATATTGAAGTCTGGGACAGGAATATATTTGCTGCAATGTGCCCCGGCAAGGAAAAGCGTAACGGAGGCTGGCAGCATTGGATTGACGCACTTGAATACTCCGTGGACATTTTTGGAAAGGGGAATGTTCATTCTGCAATAGTCAGCGGTCTCGAACCGATAGAATCAACCTTGGAAGGAATCGAGTATCTCGCATCAAAAGGGGTTGTTTGTCACTTCAGTGCGTTCCGGCCGGAAAAGGGTACCCCTTTGGAAGGATATCGCAGTCCGGACGCTGACTGGCATTGGGAGCTTTTGGATAAAGCGACCGATATTTTCCGGCGTCACGGGTTTACAACACTGCAAATGTATAGCGGAAACGCTTCAGGTCCGCATAGCGCTCAGGTGTTCCAGATTAAAGCCGGAGAGTTTGAAGGCGATCAACTTACATCATGGAAATTTCCGTCACTGGACTAAACGTATTTCAATACACTACAAGGAGATAATGATTTATGGCTATTGCTGAACTTGAACAAACCAAAAGTGTGCATGTCGTGGAATATGACAAGGAAGCGGCAAAGCAGGTGCTTATCAATGAAGCGAAACTGGGATTGCTGCTTGCCGAACGAGGCATCAATTATAACCCGGATGAAATCCGGCCGTTTCAGGATCAGTATGAACAGTCCTCGGCCTTTAACCGCCAGAGAGGTTTGACTGGAATTTCGCTGCCGCATGGCGTTACTGCGCGTGGTGGTTATAACCGTTTTACTCCATATTCGCTGGTGGTTGAAGATGGCAGCCCGGTGTTATATGATGAAGAGGTCCGCATAGGAGATGTCTCTTTTCACAAGGCTCATCCGGTCACAAGAGAGCTGCTCAGTGATGGTGAAAAATTCCGCCATGTTGCCAATGTCAGTCAGGAGGGTGGTATCAGTGTGGCATACAGCAACGAATGCTCACTGAAAGATAAAGGTGAAGACTGCCTTTTCTGCTCAATCAATGAGCGTGCAAAAGACGGAGCGCTGAACAAGGTGCTCATCAAATCACCCAAACAGGTTGCCGAAGCATATCATCTGGCCCGTCAGGCCGGAGTGGGAAACCATTTTCGTATTACCGGCGGTTTTGTGCCGGAACGCCGCGAGCAGGAGTATTACCTTGACGTTGCCGATGCAATTCGGGAACGTTACAGCTCTTTTTATGGAGTCGGTATTATCGGCGCTCCTTCGGATTTTTCGGTACTTCATAAATATAAAGAGGCCGGATTCAGCAATATCTCTCATAACCTTGAGGTATGGGATCGGAATCTTTTCGCAGCTATCTGCCCTGGTAAAGAAAAACGCAACGGCGGCTGGCAGCATTGGGTTGATTCTCTTGAATATGCTGTGGATATTTTTGGTAAAGGCAATGTTCATACCAATGTCGTAGGCGGCCTTGCACCTTTGGAATCTACTCTGGAAGGTATTGAATACCTGGCTTCTAAAGGAATTATCTGCCATTTCAGTGCATTCCGTCCTGAAAAAGGCACTCCTCTTGTGGGCTATCGCAGCCCTGAAGCATCATGGCATTGGGAGTTACTGGATAAAGGCACTGAAATTTTCCGCCGTTACGGATTCACTACTCTTCAACTCTACAGCGGCCCGGCTTCTGCCCCTCACCATGCTCAGGTCTTTCAGATAAAATACGGCGAATTTGAAGGGCATAGACTTGCTCAGTGGAAATTCCCGTCGCTGGACTGATTCACATTAACCATTTCATAAGGAGAGAACACGTTATGGCTGTCGCCGAACAGGAAATATCAAGAGTAAAGAATATTGCAACTCATTACAACGACAGGGAGGCAGCAAAAGAGAACCTCCTCAATGAGGCGAAGCTTGGACTGCTTCTCACGGAAAAAGGGATCAATTACAACATTGAAGAGATCAGGAGGTTTCAGGACAAGTTTGAACAGAGTTCCAGCTATCATCGACTCAAGGGGGTAACAAATTTAACCCTGCCGAATGGCTTTACTGCTAGATATTTAAGCGGTTACAGCCGATATACTCCCTATTCGCTTGTTGTTGAAGATGACGGAGTGGTGTTATATGATGACGGGGAACGTCTTGGTGTTGTCACGTTTCCCTCGACTCATCCAGTAACAGAGCAGAGGCTCAGTAACGGGGAGAGGTTCCGTCATATCGCAAATGTGAGTGAGGAAGGCGGAATCAGTGTGGCTTACAGCTCGGAATGTTCCTTGAAAGACAGAGGTGAAGACTGCCTTTTCTGCTCAATCAATGAACGGGCAAAAGACGGTGTATTGAATAAAGTGCTCATCAAATCACCCAAACAGGTTGCTGAAGCGTATCATCTGGCCCGTCAGGCCGGTGTCGGGAATTTCTTTCGACTGACCGGCGGGTTTGTGCCGGAAAGAAGGGAACTTGAATACTATCTGGATGTTGCAGATGCCATCCGGGAGTATTACAGTTCTTTTTATGGTGTCGGTATTATCGGAGCACCTTCAGATTTTTCAGTGCTTCATAAGTACAAAGAGGCTGGATTCACCAATATCTCTCACAATATGGAGGTATGGGATAAAAATATTTTTGCTGCAATCTGCCCCGGCAAAGAGAAACGCAATTCAGGATGGCAGCACTGGGTTGATTCGCTTGAGTATGCTGTTGATATTTTCGGCAAGGGAAATGTACACTCAAATATTGTCGGTGGTCTGGCTCCGCTGGAGTCAACACTGGAGGGTATTGAGTATCTGGCATCCAAAGGTATAGTCTGCCATTTCAGCGTCTTTCATCCGGAAAAAGGCACCCCGCTGGAGGGGTACCGGAGTCCTGAAGCATCCTGGCATTGGGAGCTGCTCGACAAGGCAACCGACATTTTTATCCGTCATGGCTTTACGACGCTCCAGATGTATAGCGGTCCCGCGTCCGGCCCGCATAGCGGTCAGGTTTTCCAGATAAAAAAAGGTGAATTTGAAGGAAGCAGACTTGCGCAGTACAAATATCCCTCTCTTGATTAACTGATCATTGCCTGTACGGTAGCTTGGATAACGTAAACATGTTATTCAAGATGCCGCATGGAGGGTATTGGGAAGGCAATTATTATTGCTGATCTTATATCCAACAAGCAGGTGTCAAGAATTCTCTTTCGTCTATATGTTTATTGCTGACTTTTGTCACCGGTTTTATTGAACGTCTATAAAATACAATGGTTATGAAGTTTAAGTCTGTTTATAGTATTCCTTGTCGACCTCTTGTCGCTGCACTTTAGATAACAAGATATCCGCCCTTAAGAAAAGTAATTGATCGTATCAATAAGTTTATAAGGAAGTCGATTCTTGCTATACGGGGATCGACTTTTTCTATTTCAGATAGTACGTATTACATCATTCCATCAACAGTAGAAGGATATGCCGTATGGCTCATAAAGAACACAATAGAGTATTGAAAGACTCTCTTTATAAAGAATTGGAGCTTCAACTTGATCTTGCGATACAGGGGATCAGCGTTGATGATGATGAAATAAAAAAACTTGACGGTTCTCATGCAAATGAATTGGTGAATGCTACTGCGGCATCACCGTTGGCATATAATTTTGTTGACGGGAAGATAAAAGGTCCGGGTTTTGATACAGGTTTTCGTCGGCAAAATAACTCGATCTATGGACTTGAAGCCGAAGATGGCCGGCCGGTTATTTATAAGTATGGAAAGAATAAATCAAGGATTGGAGAGATCGAATTTCGCAACAAAACCCGCCACCCGTTACTTGATCTGACAACCAGAGATGGCGTACCGTTCCATACCATTGCCAGTTTGCGCGAGGATGGTCAGGTGCATGTCAATTACAGTCAGGAGTGCGTATTGAAGGAGAAAGGCGAAGATTGTTTTTTTTGCAATTACAGTGTCAGAAATGCGACTCTGAAAACGCCTCAGCAGGTAGGTGAAGTTTTTTCAAGGCTTTATGAAGCCGGTGTCGGCAAGCATCTCAATTTGACCAGCGGCTTTTTGTTTGAACGCAAAGAGCTTGATTATTACCTGGATGTTGCTGATGAAATTCAGAACCGTACCGGTCTCAAAGAGTTCAGGGCCACTGCGGTCGTGGGTGCTCCTCTTGACTTCAGTGTTATCGATAAATACAAAGAGGCGGGCTATTTCAGTATCCGATTGAATATCGAGATCTGGGACAAAAATATCTGGAATGCCATCTGCCCCGGCAAACGAAATCACTGCGGAGGCTGGGATAACTGGGTAAAGGCTTTGGAGTATGCTGCAGATGTATTTGGAAAAGGTCGGGTAGCATCGAACATCGTTGGCGGCATTGAACCGAAAAACTCGATTCTGGAGGGAATCGAGTACAAGGCGTCAAAAGGAATTATCGGCTCTGCATCAACATGGAGAGCGGTCGCCGGATCGGTACTTGAAGGGCATCGTTCTCCGGAAACAGCGTGGCATTTTGACTTGCAGCAGAAGATAGCGGGAATTTACAAACGGTATGGATTTTCTTTTTCAGACCTGCATAATGTCAGCCCGTCGGCTGGTCTTGCCGCTACGATCTACCAGATAGAGCAAGAAGATTTTGATGATAACGGAATACTGACGCCATGGCAATACCCGGAATCACGGAAGGCAGAGGCGGCTGTGAGTATCTGAGATGAAAACCGGTTGATCAAGAAATATCTGAAAATTTAACGTAAACAAAGGAAAATATAATGAGTCAAGCAGCAGTAAGAACGGAAATCCAGAGCTATATCGTGGATTCACGATATGCACTGCTCACCTACGTGCGAAGCGATTTTAGTCCTATATCGCGAACTATAGGCAGTTTCGCACCGGATGGAGAGAATCTCTTTTTTTCCACGGGAAAAGAGAGTGCCAAGGTGCGTGAGATAGAGAAAAACAAGCGGGTGTCGTTTTACTTTGAGCATGACAACCAGGTTCCGGAAAACTGGAAGAGTCTTCTTTTGATTGGCGATGCAGAGCCGCTCACTGCCGGGTCGACAGACTATGAGAAGGCCATAGCGCGCCTCGGAGCCAAAAGTCCCCGATTCAGAGAACGCATAGCCAAAGGGGATCTGGATAGTGCAGTCATCTACAAGGTCAAGACAAGCGAACTCGAATATCTTGATCGCAGCAAAGGGAGAGTTCCTGCCCAGAAAATCGCAGCAGGAAATAAATAATGGAGAGTGTGAATGTGACGGAGGCAACTCTTGATCGTCCGGTAAAGCTTTCGATCAAGGATCTGGTAGTCGGATACCTTGACAAGCAGAGCGGCCATACCATGGTGGCGGTTGACAAGGTTACGCTTGATATTCGTGAAGGGGAGTTTGTGACCATCGTAGGTTTGTCCGGTTGCGGTAAATCGACCTTTCTCAATGCTATTGCCGGTTTGGTTAAACACCAGCATGGTGAAATCAGAGTCAATGATCGAATTGTCAATGGGCCCGGAATGGACAGGGCAGTAGTGTTTCAAAAAGCATCACTGCTGCCCTGGCGGAAGGTTGGACGCAATATCACCTATGGACTCGAATTGAGCGGAATGAAACAGGCCGCTGCCAGAGAAAAAGCAAGTTACTATGTAAATCTGATACGTCTTAACGGCTTTGAGGATCATTATCCGCATCAGTTGTCGGGAGGAATGCAGCAGCGTGTAAATCTGGCGCGTGCTTTGGCCTGTGATCCCGAGGTGCTGCTGCTTGATGAGCCGTTCGCTGCACTGGACGCCATTACTCGTGAACTTATGCAGAACGAGCTGCTTGAGTTGTGCGAAAAAGTCGGCAAGACTGTTCTGATGGTTACGCATCAGATTGATGAAGCCGTGCTTCTGTCCGACCGTGTAATCATTTTCTCATCGCGTCCGGCTTATGTGCTTGCGGATATTCGTATTCCTATCGAGCGACCACGAAAAAGCCTCATCAAAGATTCTGAAGAGTTCAGGCAGCTGATGAATGAAATCTGGAGAGTTATCGAAGGTAATGCAAATATTGGGGGAGGTATATGAGAAAAGTTACGGTATTTCCAAAATCGAATGCAGTAAAAAAAGAGAAAATTCTTAACGTTCTGCTGGGTTCAAGCGTTATTCTGCTGTTTTTGATCAGTTGGGAGCTTCTGTTTCAATTCAGGCTTGTCAATCCGCTCTTTATCAGCTCTCCATCCCGGGTGGTGCTTGCTCTGATTACGATCATCAAGGACGGCTCGTTACAACAAAATCTGACCATAAGCGCCAAAGAGTTTCTGTTTGGATATGGAGTGGCTATTCTCATCGGTTTTCCGGCAGGCATTATGCTGGGGTGGTTCAAGCTGATCAGGGCAGCTTTTGGTCCGTTTATTGCCGCAATGCAGGCAACGCCACGTATCGCGCTGATGCCGCTGTTCATTATCTGGTTTGGACTGGGCATCACCTCCAAAATTGTGATTGTGCTTCTGAGCGCCATTTTTCCTCTGATCGTGAATCTTCAGGTAGCCATGAGCACGATTGACAATGATTTGATTCATGTTGCCCGGGCCTACGGAGCCTCACGCTGGCAGGTATTCCGCAGTATAGCTCTGCCAACCTCCCTTCCGTTTCTGATAACCGGATTGCGATTGGCTGCCGGACGTGGACTGCTCGGCGTTATTGTGGCTGAAGTTTTCGGTGGAGCAGCCGGAATCGGCTACATGATTCAGTATGCAGGCTCTACGTTTCAGACCGACAAGGTTTTCGCCGGCGTTCTGGTTGTTGCATTCACCGGCATAACGCTTGACTTTACGCTTGACCGGCTTGGGCGTTATTTCGACAGGTGGCGTGGTGAGGTAGCCGTGCATTGACATTTAACACTATAAATAAGGACGATGATTGCCATGCAGAGAAACAATTTCATGAAATTTATGGCGCTGTTGCTGTTTGCCGCTTTTGCGACAGGCTGCGCCAGCAAAAATGAACAATCCCCGCAGACGGGTGCCGCGCAAAAAACCTTGATCAGGTATGCCACCAGTGCAGGAAATCTTCCGATATCCTTTGGTATTAAAAAGGGTTATTTCGCAGAACAGGGACTTGACGTGAAAATTGTTACCATTTCCGGCGGCGTTGAGGCTGTAACCGCAGCAGCTGCCGGAGAAGCGGATCTTGGCGGCATGGGCTCTCCAGTGCTTGTAGGTGCTATTGCCGGAGTGCCTATTACCGTAATCGGATCACCACCGGCGAATGGTCAGCATTTTATACTTGTATCCAAACCCCAATACAAAAGTTTTGCAGAGTTGAAGGGTAAAGCGGTCAGCCCAGGCGCTCCGGGCCAGGGTACGATCCAGGCATTTAATGTCATTGCAAAAGCAAAAGGATTCAAACCTTCAGATTTTCAGTATGTGAATGCCGGCAGCAGTGCAAATGCTCTTGCTGCATTACAGGCTGGTAAGGTTGAGGCAGTTATTACTTCCGAAATCGTAGGGGTGAAGGCCGAGCAGGAAGGATTTGGCAGGATTCTGGAGCGTGCCGTCGATTATTTCGGCCATTATCAGCACTCTTTCATCTTTGCAACAAACAGCTTCATCAAGGAAAAGCCTGATGCTGTAAGAGGATTTCTTGCAGCATATCGCAAGACGGTCGAGTATATCAAAGCTCATCCCGACGAAGCGATTCAGTTCGCGGTAACAGAGTTGCAGCAGGATGAAGTCACCTATAAAAAAGTCAACGCAAAAGAGATCCCGACCTGGGATACCAGCGGCAGAATCGACTTTGCGGGTACCGAACATGCAATTGAAATCCTGAAAGATCTGGGAGATATTGACCCTAACTCCAGGGTTACAGCCCAACAGATAGTTGATGAGCAGTTTCTTACAAAGTAAGCCGGTAAAGCAAACATTATGAGAGGATTGCGGATTGTTGGCTTACATATCGGAAGACACTGGTTTATCTATTTCGCGGGTATCGGTATGGTTGCTGCTGCCAGTATTTTAGCGGCACAGATTCCTCGTTTGCTGGGTATTGTCACAGACAGCCTGCGCGCGGGAACGCTTGACGCCGAAAAAATAGCATGGTATGTCGGCTTGATTATTTTGATCGGCTTTGTGCGCGTTGCCACAGGATGGGGAGGGCGGGTTCTTGTTCATCACAAGGGTCGCGAGCTGACTTATAATTTACGTAAACAGCTATTTGAAAAATGGGGCACGCTCTCACCATCCTACTATCATCGCCATAGTGTCGGTGATATGATTTCGCATGCATTAAGCGATGTTGAGGTGGTTAGGGAACTGGTG
>Ga0326726_10002542_pt1 | contig 16749 bp, 12 predicted proteins | sample MHFenrmetagenome_2_FD_207603 | JGI IMG/M metagenome (GOLD analysis project Ga0326726, IMG submission 207603) | Lab enriched peat soil microbial communities from Michigan Hollow, Ithaca, NY, United States - MHF15MN | ecosystem: Environmental > Terrestrial > Soil > Wetlands > Peat | place: USA... | reverse complement strand
TCCAACCGTCAATGGGGAACCCTGCTGATATACCTGGACGAACGTCACGACTTGAGCCAGGTCAAGCTGTCCCTGGCTGTAACCGGCCAATTCCCGCGCCAGGGCAAAAATTCGCGGGTACCCTCTTAATGTCGTCCCATCCAGGTTGGGCAACTGGTCGAAAAAGTTCTTGGGGAGATCTTCCTCTATCTGGTGGAAAGTCTGTTCAATAATATAAAAGTTGTCCAGCATCCATTCGCTAGCCCGGGAAATAACCGGGTCCTTCAAAGACAAAACCCTGAAATGCTGATAAGCAACCTGTAAAGTCTGTTTCCAACTAGGCAGATGCTTTTTTAATAGGGTTCTCTGTGGACGACTTTTCGCTGCAATTATGTGATTTTCAGCCAGGTGGCGCGCAAGTTGTTCCAGTTGCACTCCTGGATCCGGGGTAACCTGGTTGGCAGTTTGGACGGTGCTCACCTGCATGGGTTAAAGTTTCGAGTGTTCCCGCGGGGTCATCTCGACCGCAGCCGGCTCTTCTTTTGCAGGCAGGTCCTGCACGATCAACAGCGGCACCTTACTGTACAGGACGAAATTGTTGACCATGCTTCCATAAGGCCATTGGTTATACCCCGAATAGCCGTGCGCGCTGAGCACAACCAAATCAATGCCTTCTTTATCCGCCAGTTCATGCAAGGCAGCAGCTGCGTTATCGCTGGTCAACAGGTGCGTTTGTATATCGATGCCAGCCAGTGGTGAGTGCAGGCGCACCTGATCAAGATAGCGGATTGCTTCCTCCCGATTGCGAGACACTATTCGTTCGGACAATTCCACATCTTCATGCGCCAGGGGCATTTGACGGGCCATTTCCGGCGTTTTCACGACATGTACAATGTGAATCCGGGATTGGTAAGAACGTGCCAGAAGCGTGACCATGGGGAGAACATTTTCCGCTCGTTTGGACCCATCCAACGGTACCATAATTCGTTTGTACTGTTGTTCGATCAACTCGCTGGACACCGGTTGATATGCACGGATGATGAGTACTGAGGTCGGCGCACTAAAAATGATTTTTTGGGTGACGCTGCTAATTCCCCACTGACTCAACCCGCTGCGTCCATGACTGCTCAGGATAATCAGTTTAACTCCCTGGCTTTGCGCAAATTCAGTGATCGATTCCGCCACCAGCCCTTCCAAAACGGTGGTCTGGATCCGCAAACCGGATCCTATAAAGCGGGCGCCTGTCTTTTCTAGATACTGCTTTGCCCCGGCTTTATTGATCTGCCAGTTAACCAGGTCAAATAATTGTGCCTTTTCACCCGCCTGGTTCTTGTCCAGCAATCTCAGCAGGATTGCTTTGGCATCGAAAGCGCGGGCGATTGCGATTGCGTGAGGCAGGGCACATTCGGCGAGCAGAGAACCATCTAATGGGACGAGAATCGGATCGAACATGGTCGCTCCCTTTGATAACTTTCACACTGCCAAATTACATTTATTGAGAATTTCAATTCTCAATAAACTTAGCTTTGTTCAGTATTGACAATTTGAGTGGGTATGGGAGACATCGCGCGTATGCAAGTGGAATTATGAAGCGTTTTGGTTTGCTACGATACAGGGGCCTTGTACTGCACCTGGCAAAAATCAGTCTTCCAACCGTAAACAGTTCAGTCTTCTAATATCAGTATACTCCACTTTTTTTTTAATTTAAGAATTGAGCTCTATGGACCTAATAATCGAATTTACGGCTCTGAAAACATCTCGTTACATATTACACAATTGATGAATTTCCCTTGCCCGCAGGTTGGACTGCGCACATAGTCGATTCTATAATTCATCAAAAAAAAGCCGCCTGTATGAGCGGCTCCCTTAAGGTTATCTGAACATCCACACAATTTCCATCTTCGCGTCCGGTCCCTGACGCGTGTGCCAGATCTCGCGCGGTGGACCTGATTTCTGGTGGCCATTTTTTTGAATCCAGGCCGCTGCGGCGTCATATCCTGCCAGAATGGCGGGGAACATGCACTTATCACCAAGCATGGTAACGCAGGCTGCACTGCCTCCAAAAAGCTGCTTCAACATGACCTTATCATTCCCTGTGACAGTCCCTCTCACCGGCAGGCAGATCTCGATGGGACCGTCCTCTTTTTCGTTGATCATTCCGTGATAGATCCCAAAAGGCGGTCCTGCGGATTCGGCATGTTGTATTCTGACCATTTCATTCATAATATTCAGGGATTCCTCTATCTTCTGACTCAACCCACCCACTTTAACATGGCACGTGATGCTGAGCACCTGCTTCGGAGAAATCGTTTTTACTTTTACTTCTAAACTCATAGGTCAGTCCTCCCAAGAAATATTTAGGTCTCCTGAATTGAGTAGTTGTCACGTTTGAGGAGCGGGCTGGGGGGTGCTTCCTGATTCTGCTATAACCGATTCCCTCCCTGGCAGTGAGCCAACGTACCAAAGCGCCAGAAGGGAGAATAACGCTATCGCCGCAAATGCTGTTTTGAGCGCCATGATCTGAGCGTCGGCATACTGTTGGGTAATGGCAGCCACCTGGTCCGGGCTGAGGCCTGCCTGTTCGGCAGCCGCAGTAACCTGGTCTACGGTGACGAAATTCGCGCTTACTTCAGCCTGGGCAGACAGCTCCTGGGAAATATCAGCCAGAGCCGGATCAGAAAGGACATTGGTCTGGAAATTGGACACCAGCGATGCGATCAGGATCGAGCCAACGAGAGCCACGCCAAGCGAAGCGCCGAGGTTCATCGCTGTGCCCTGAAGCCCGCCGGCCTCACTGCCCCGCTTTGCTGGAACGGACGACATAATGACGTTACCCAATTGCGAAACCAGAAGTCCATTGCCAGCGCCGACCAATGCCAGAGCGATGGCAAAGCCAGTCGAACGCAGGTCAGTGTCAGTGAACGCAATGAGCAGGATCAGGCCGCTGAGCATCAACAACAAGCCGAGATAAGCAATACGCTTGGGTGAATAGCGTCCAGCCATTCTCGCGCCGGCGAGGGCGAACACCAACAACGATAGCGATAAGGGCAACAGGATGATACCCGTCTCCAACGCATCGTAGCCGAGGACTGTTTGCAGAAAGAGCGGCAGCACAAAAAAAGTACCCATGATGATGAACTGTTGGGATAGATAGGTGATCAAACCAGCCCGCATCGGCGGGATTTTCAAGAGTCGTATATCGAGCAGCGGTTCCTTACCGGCGTCGATAAAAGCCTGCTCGTGACGCGCAAAGACCCCCAATAAGACAAGACCTCCTATGATCAGCCAGAACACGGGTGATAACCCCAGCGGCGTCAGCGGCACGCCGTTGACCGTCGGCACCGACGCGCTGGGTGCAATCCAGCCCCATTGGCTGGAACTGAGAATTCCCAGGACGATCATGCCAAGGCTGAGCGCAGACAGGAAAGCGCCGGTGACATCCAATTTGCTCTTGTGTCCGGTTGTTGCGGGGATTAACCGCAGGAACAACATGACTCCCAGCACAACGACGGTCTCTGCCGCAAAGACAAGACGCCAGGTGTAGTAGGTGGTCACATAGCCCCCGATCAGCGGACCGAGCGCAGCCGAGGCGCCGCTGACGCCGCCCAGGATACCGTACGCCAGAGCACGTTGCTTTCCGGAATAGGTGGCGGCAGTAAGGGCGGCGATGGCCGGTATGACGAGAATTGCACCAAACCCTTCGATGAACGACCACCCAACGAGCAGCACGCCGAGGGTAGGCGACAGCGCAGTGGTCAGGGAGCCAAGACCATAGACGAGCAAGCCGATCCAGAAAGCGCGCTTGGCGCCCCACCGGTCGCCGAGCTTGCCGCCAAGCAGCATGAATGCCGCCATGACCAGCGTGTACATGGTGATGGCCGTCTGCAAGCCGATAATGGTCGTGTTCAGGTCTGCCGCGACTTGCGTGATCGACACGTTCATGACGGTCGTGTCGAGGACCATGATGAACTGCGCCGCCGCCAGCATGGTGATGACGCTCCAACTCGCGTTCTTGGCTTCCGATGTGGTGGTCATAGGGTGAGGAACTCCTGAAGAGAATTATTGTTTTTAGTATTTTAATTCTACTATATAAAGTTCTTCCCTCACTGCATCAGGGTGCGGTGCAATAAGGGAAGAGTTTCTTTCAGGTTCCAATATCTGCCGGTAGAACAATACGGTTATAAGTTTCAAGCCTTCTTGCGCCTGCGCATGAAGTATTTTACTATTTCACTGACCAACACCAGCGCGAAGGCCAGACTGATACCCAACAACCATTGGTTTATAATTAAAGAGGTTAATTTAAAAATATTATTCAGGAAGTCCAGTTCGGTCGCCAAAAAAGTCAACAACAGCGATATGCCGAGCAACTGCAACTGGCGCCGGTCCGAGATATCATCGCGCCATGATAAATACCGAAGGGTGGACCTGTAACTTCAGCATTGCACTCAATGGCGACTTCCTGCAATTTTCCCAAAGATTCCTCGATGGTGTGACCTAACCCGCCCACTCTGACATGACGGGTCACACTAATTACCTGCTATGGCGAAATTGTCTTCATCTTTACTTCCAAGCTCATCTGGTAACTTCTTGATTTTCAATTATGTGTTGAGTAAAAGGATATTTAATATAATCATCAATGTTGAAATTAGTATAGTGAGCTCCAATACTGGAGTCAAGTTTCATTCCAAACAATGTTTTTACAAGTGGCAAAATCCATCATCAATTTCATACCTCAATCCCCTTAGGGATAAACCAAATGTTATGATTGTAGCAAATAAATCTATTTTTACAATGATAACTGGACAGACAAGAAAGTATTTCCAAAATGAAAACAAGCTGGAAGAAAATGATCTTGATAACACTGGCCTCATTTTTTATTTTAATCGCAATGGCGTTTCTGGTTTGGAGAAAACACATCATCAACTATACCGATCCTAAAGGGCTTTTAGTTCAAGGCAGTTATGCCAATCCTGAAAGGCAGTTCGAAGGAAAATTACGCACAGTAACCTGGAATCTGCATTACGGCGAAAATCTGGACGAGGTGATCACAACGCTCGAGAAGACTGATGAACTCGAGAATGCCGATCTGTTGCTGCTTCAGGAGATCGATGCAGCAGGAGTCGAGAACATTGCCAGGAGTCTGCGATACAACTTTATCTATTTCCCATCAGTTTTCTCCCGCCAACGACAAAAGGAGTACGGCAATGCCATCCTCGCAAAGTGGCCGCTCTACAACGCGGAAAATATCAAGTTGCCCAATAGGTTCCCCGGTTGGTTGGAAAACCGCTACGCGGCAAAAGCTGTCATCAATATGGAAGGCAACGACATCATAGTCTTCAGTGTTCACCTGGACGTCGTGTGGATGAAGCCCCAGGGATTTTTTCTTACTGAGGAGATTGAAAAACAGAATGATCCTGTCATCCTGGGCGGGGATTTCAATACCTGGCAGCCTTCGAGCATAAAGACTCTAGAAGACGGGCTATCGTCCATCGGCCTTGAGAGGTTAACCCGAGGAACAGGATACACTTTCGAGGCTTATGGGGCGATGTTCATATTGGATCATATATTTGCCACTGAAAGTCTCAATCACACTGCTGGTGTTTTTGATCAAACCAAAGCCAGTGACCACTATCCAATTTGGGCGGAGATCGTGATCGAATCGGAATAGTAAAATATCTTTTGGATAATCTTTGGGGTGAGTATTCAAGGTAATAAGAAATATTGGCAAGGAGACAAGAAAATGTCCAAGTTAATGCCTGATTTACGCAATTTCCTGAGAGGGGCGTTAGGATATCTGGCTGGGGCACTTGCAGGCTCCCTGTTTATTTTCATCACGGCCCGGTTAGGATTGGTAAGCTGGTTGTTTGGCCTTATTGATGAAAACCAGGTTTTGGTGAAAGTCCTAAGCATACCCGTGTTTGCAGGATTGATGCTCGCGCTGGGAGGTGCAGTATTGGGTGGGGTGGGCGGCTGGACGCTGGCATTCATCCTGGGTGTCCCGCGTAAACGCCATCAAGTGATCAGCAGCGCTGTCGCCTTCGCCATCACCGTCAGTGTGTTAACGATCATATATCTGCTTCTTCTCGGTTTTATAGGCATCTACAACAATTTCACGGCCAATCTTATCGAGAACTATTTGCTGGTTTTCGGGTTATTTGGGCTGATCTTCGGCCTGCTGACCGGAATCATCCAGTCGCTCCTAAGCTTGCGATTGAGGGACACCTGGCGATTGATTTTGGCATCGGCTATCGGGTTCATGCTGGGTGGCATGGTGATGGGCATCCTGGTGCGCCTGGTTAATCCAACCTCAGGATATCAAACCTTCCCCATCCTGACTTGGATCGTATTGCTGCTGGCTTTGGTTTTCCCATTTGCACTTGGCGGCGGTGCAATGGGTTACACCTATGGGAAACTTGCCAACCGGGTCGTCGGAAAAGGGGAGGCTGTCGAAACGCTCCAACCTTCCGGCTGGCAAACAGGAATTATGGCGGTCATTGGCCTCCTCGTGGCTTTCTGGTTCTTTGGCGTAGTGGACCACATCACGGAATTCCTAACCATTTATGAGGGAAACACCAACACTCAGATTACTTCAGAAACGGTCGGAGTCCGGTGGACTGAGCCCGAGGCATACACGGGCGATGACAACGTTTTTCAACCGACCTCAAATCCGCAAGCGCCTGTTAGTGTTACAGGACCAGATCAGGTCATATACACTGCCTGGTGCAGCCCGGAGGGAACGATTCAATACCAACACGGAGAAGTATCCACGGAGAAAATTGACTTTCCCCATTGTATCGGGGCACCGACCATTGCTCTGGGTGCCGACGGCCTGCCACACCTGGTCTGGTATGCCAACGAGATACGCGATACTACCGGTCTGACCCGTGCTGACAGTCTATTGGTGGAAAGCATTCGTTTGCCATCCGGTTGGAGCGAACCTGCCATTATTTCCCGTACCGCGTCTCAAGCAATCCCATCCATGATGGCTGACGCGGCGGGGAATCTCACGCTTGTCTGGCAGGAAGCTGACCAAAGCATGTATTCCGCTGTCCAGGAGGTCTACACTTGCGATGAACAGCAGCTTTCAGACCTGGAAAAACTTGGTCTGAATTCCATCCTCAACGGTGGTACCCGGCCTGCAGGCACAGAGGTTCCCTATTGCCGAAATAAATTCAATCGCATTCTCTACACTCCCAATCCGGAACCGCAATACAGCGATGAGGCCCCAACACCAAACAGTGCGTTCGATAAAGTATCCATGGATATCGTAACATTGGCTCAATACGAGGTGCTTTTTTCCACCATGCAATACGAGCCCAGCACCTCCCCGCCCAGCCCGGGCAACGTGCTGGCTGAAGGAGTAGCTGCGCTATACAATGAGGTGAAGGCTCACCCGGAAAATTATCCCAAGGGTATGACGGTGCGCATTTTGCTGGGAAACTACCCGGTCATGGCCAATCTGGAATATGGGTCTCAAATCAAAGATGCGATTTCCGATTTCCGGGCTGCCGGTGTCGAGCAAATGGTCGATCCAGAGATCGGTTGGCGGCTGGAGTTTGCGAATTTTCCCGGAGCCTACCCCCATAGTCACACCAAGTTTGTGGTGATCGACGGCGATCAGGTCACCAGTGCAGGCTTCAATTACGGATACCTGCACTTTCCGAAGAGTCATCCATCCGGCAAAGGATATGATCTATTGGACTTGGCGTTGTCCATTATCGGACCGGTAGCTCAGGAGGGAATCAGTGTTTACGACGATATGTGGGCAGGAGCGGACCAGGTTTATTGTGAGGATTTCCACCCGGAAGATGGTTCGGATTGGCAGGATACTTGCGTGGAGAAAAAAGCCGTAGCGGACCATGTGCCGGAGGTCCTGCGCTATTATCTTCCTCCGAATGGTAACGATAACGCCTTTTCACTTTACCGCAACATCATTTTCAAGGAAGCGGATAATTTCATCGCCACCGATCTGGCCTCTTCCACCGATACGATCGACATGATGGAAACCAACTTTTCCCTGGAGATAGTCTGCATGCTCAATATCATCTTCCCGGATTTTTGCACGATTGATGACGCACTCCCCTGGATGAATGCCATGCTGGAAAGCGTCAGGAATAACCATACCCATGTACGCGCGATCATGGAAAACACCAACAGCAATGGCCTGGAAAATCGCGTCGCCGGGCAGGTGTTGATGGATGAGCTGACACGCCTCGGCCTGGATGATCAGGTCGAACTGCGCTTTTACAGTGGCAAGATTCATACCAAGTCCATTCTGATGGACAGCAAACTTCTGATCATCGGCAGCCAGAACACACATTACAGCGCCTGGGGTGAGAGGGGCCTGAACGAATACAACCTCGCAACCGATGATCCGGATGCCATCGCCGAATACAAAGCCTTCTTTGAAACCAAGTGGCAGCAGTCCATTCCCTTCGAAGAAGCCGAATATGGCACTTCGCCATGAAAGATGGGGAGACTTTTCGGTTTCCTGGCTCATCGTGGAACGCCTGCATTGTTTTGGAGATATTGATTCCTCCCCAATCCAAAGTATAATTTTGCAGGCAAAGTTACAGCTTGTATATCAAGCCAAATCAAGCCATCCGTTATTGAAGCAGGTGTGACAAGTCCAATAGTCGGTAGAGTTGAGCAACCAGCTCTGGACAACTAAAAAAAAAAGAAAAGGAGAATCCATCATGAACGATACAAAACAACAGACCCCGGCAGTGGGCTTCCTGATCATGGCTTTTAACGATGAGAAAGCAGGCGACGAAGCCTTGAAGGCTATGAAGGATGCCAAGAAGGAGAAGAAGTTTTACTTTGAAAATGCAGCTGTGATCCGCCAGGACGCCTCCGGCAAGGTGCATTATTCCGAGACCGGCGACATGAAGACCGGAATGGGTGCCGGCGTAGGGGCGTTGGTGGGAGGAATTGTCGGCATCCTCGGGGGACCGGCCGGCGTAGCCTTTGGAGCGGGAGCAGGTGCGGCGATCGGCGGTGCTGCTGCCGGTCTCACAGACTCAGGATTCCGCGATGAGAGTTTGAAGACAGTCGGCAAGGCCATGAAACCCGGTACCTCTGCAGTAGCAGCGATTACGAGCGATGCCTTCTTGAAGGAGTTCCAAAAGCAGGTCAAGGAGGAAAATATCAATCCGTTCGTTGACAAGGTAGCCGCCAAGATCTCCGAGAGACTCAACGAAGGCAAGAATGTCGCCCTGGGAATCCTGCTGACTGAGGACGGACTCGTGTACAAGGAAGTGGCCGCGGACGAGAAATCAGCCGAGGTGATCGGCATGGCTATTACTGACGAAGCCGTAGTCGCTGCCGTCACCACTGTGACCGAAGGTAAAGTAGAGTATGGCGTGGTAGCTGTCACACCGGACATGGTGGCTTCAGAAACCGGAGTGGTCACCAAGGAAGGCGCCGTAGTCGTGAACGACGTAATCACACGCGAAGGTGAAGTAGTGGTGGCAACAGCGGTAGTGCCCGAGGCAGCAGTCCAGAAAGCCATCGAAGAACCGAAACCTGTCGAGCCGGCTCCCAAACCGGTTGAGGCGAAGGCAGCCCCCGCCAAGCCGGCACCAAAGCCAGCCGCGAAGAAGAAGACCGCTCCCAAGAAGACAACCAACAAGAAGCCTGTCAAGCCGGCACCCAAAAAGACCTCGAAAAAGACAAAGCCCGCCAAGAAAACAACTAGCAAGGGTAAACCTGCCAAATCTGCGTCCAAAAAGAGTGCAAAAAAGAAAAGCAAATAAAAGTTAACACCCAAAACATCAATCGAAATAAAAAAGGAAAACACAGGAGTGCTCAAGTGGCTGTCCTGTGTTTTTTTATTGCATAAAAGACAACCGGATAGAAAATGGTCGCTTCTTCCTGAAGCGACCATTTTCTATCGCACCCAAATGTGTGACGGTGTTACTTACGTCCCTATTTCCGTCTGCGCATGAAGTATTTCACTATTTCACTGACCAACACCAGCGCGAAGGCCAGGCCGATACCCAACAGCCACTCGTTTATCGTCAAGGAAGTCAATTTGAAAATATTCATCAGGAAGTCCAGTTCGGTCGCCAGGAAAGTCAGCAAAAGTGACAGGCCAAGCAGTTGCAGCTGGCGCCGGTCCGAGAAATTATCGCGGCTGAACACAGTTTCCGTCTCACTGCGGGAGATCAATGCAATGACCACGTTGAACAGCGAGAAGATGGCAAACCCCATGGTTTTAGCCAGAGTCATATCGGTTTTTTGAGAAGAGGCTTCCACGACGAGTGTGACTATTGCAACCAATAAGCCGATGAAGATGATGCGAACCCATTGCGCGCGGCTGAGTACGGGCTGGGACAAAGGCCGGGGTTTACGATCCATCAAACCGGGAGAGGCTTTGTCAAAGCCCAGGGCAATGGCCAACGGGACCTGGATCAGGAAGTTGATGTATAGGACGACCAGAGCGTCGAATGGAACACCGCCGGCAATCGAGAAAATGGCAGCACCCAGATAGCTTACAATGAATGCCACCAAGGCTGTCATCTGGAAACGGATATATTTCGACAGGTTGTCATAGATCGACCGCCCGTATTCGACCGCCTTGACGATGGTCGCAAAGTTGTCGTCGGTCAGGATCATGACGGCAGCACCCTTCGAGACCTCGGTGCCGGTGATACCCATGGCTACACCGATGTCGGCTTTCTTTAGAGCAGGTGCGTCGTTGACACCGTCGCCGGTCATTGCCACAATGTTCCCTTTCTTCTGCAGCATATCGACCAGTCGAATCTTATCTTCGGGTGCGACGCGAGCCACCACCCCTATTTCGTCAAGCTGATTGGTCAGCTGTTCATCGCTCAAAGCCGCAAACTGTGCGCCAGTCAAAGCCGTGCCTTCAATACCCAATTCGTGACCGATGGCAGCGGCAGTGACCGCGTGGTCGCCGGTGATCATACGTACCTGGATACCTGCGCTGTGACATTTGGCAATGGCATCCCTGGCTTCCGTACGCGGAGGATCGACAATGCCGACCATAGTTAGAAGCGTCAGATCCTTTACCAGGTCGATCAACTTGCCCTTAGGATCGAAGGAACCAGGATCAAAGTCACGGCGAGCCACCACCATGACACGTTCACCCGCCTGAGCCATGCGGTCGTTTTCCTTAATTGCCAGCGGGCGGTTTTCATCAGTAACGGGTGCTTTCTCGCCGCCCGGCAGCCAGAAATATCCACCGCGAGCGACTAGTACGTCCGGCGCGCCCTTGACGAAGCAGCGAATAACTTCCTTACCCTTCTCGTCCTTCATTTTATGGAAGGTAGCCATGAATTTGTAATCCGAATCGAATGGCACTTCGGCTACGCGCGGGTATTGTTTTTTCGCACCTTCCAGATCAATGCCGCCCTTGGCTGCCAGCACGATCAATGCGCCTTCGGTTGGGTCTCCAATAAGAGCCTCACCATCCAGGCGGGCATCAGCGCACAGTGCCATTGGAAGCATGATGGCGTCGAGGTCGATTTTCGATCCACCATCGTGCAGCAGCTCACCTTTTGTGCTGTATCCTTCACCGGTGACCTTATAATGATTCTGGCCTGGGATAGTGAACTCGCGGGCTGTCATCTTGTTCAGGGTCAGCGTGCCGGTCTTATCCGAGCAGATGGCTGAAACCGATCCCAGCGTCTCGACCGAGGGCAGCCGTTTGACGATGGCATTCTGGCCGGCGAGCACACGCGTCCCCATCGAATACAGGGTGGTGACGACAGCCGGCATGCCGGTCGGGATGGCAGCGATCGCCAGGGCGATACCCGAAAGGAATATCATATCAAAGGGTTGAGGTGGAGTTTGATTCAAACCGATGTAAATCATAATGAGGAAAGTCACGCCTGCCAGGCTGGCGATCAAGATGGTAAGGCGGTCCAACTGCTTCTGCAGGGGGGTCTTGTCTGACTCGGTTTTATTGAGCAGATCGGCAATTTTACCCATCTCAGTACCCATGCCGGTGGTGGTGACGATCATCTCCGCGCGGCCACGGGTGACGGATGTGTTCATGAAAGCCATGCAATGCCGGTCACCCAGAGGGACATCCGGCTTGTCGATGGTCGCCGTGTCCTTGGACGAGGCCACGCTTTCGCCGGTCAGGGCTGCTTCTTCAATCTCCACGTTCGCAGCCACGAACAAGCGCCCATCCGCTGGGACGCGGTTGCCGGCTTCCATTAAAACGATATCGCCCGGAACCAGTTCCCCGGCATCCACTTCAACCGCCTGGCCGTCACGGCGGACACGGGCGATGCTCTTGAGCATTTTCTCAAGCGCCGCGAGACTGGCTTCCGCCTTGGACTCCTGATTCATGCCAAGGACGGCATTAAAGATAGTCAGGCCGACCAGGACCACGGTGGTGGAGGTTTCATGGACGACAAGCTGGTTAACGACCGCAGCGCCCAACAGCAGGATCTGCATAAAATCCTTGTATTGACGCAGGAATGCCTGCCAGCCCGGTTCCTTCTTCTTGCCGGCGAGCTGGTTTGGACCATACTTTTCCTGCCGCTGCTTTACCTCGGCAGCGCTCAAACCCTTTGCCATGTCGACTTGAAGCTGCTTGGCGGTTTCCTCCGGCGAAAGGGCGTACCATTTGGGTTGACTTTCAGTAGTTTCTGCCATGATCATGCTCCTTTACTAAAACTTCTCGGGGACAAAGTGATACGGGTATTTAGGCTCCACGTATTTGCCCTTTGACTGGGGTTTGGGAAGCTTCACTTTCTCGTGCGGCACCTCTTCGTAGGGGATCAGGCTCAACAGGTGAGAGATACAGTTCAGGCGAGCCCGGCGCTGGTCGTTGGAATCCACCACGTACCAGGGGCACTCCGGTGTGTCCGTCGCTTCGAACATGGCATCGCGCGCCCGGGAGTAATCATACCAGCGCGCCTGTGCCACCACGTCCATCGGGCTGAGCTTCCAGATCTTGCGATAATCGTCAATGCGTTCCCTGAACCGCTCGGCCTGGTTCTCCTTGCTCACTTCCAGCCAGTATTTGACCAGGATGATTCCCGAATCAATAATGGACCGCTCAACGAAGGGGGCATTTTTCAGGAAGTTGGCTACCTGTTCCTTCGTGGCAAATCCCATCACGCGCTCGACTCCCGCCCGGTTGTACCAGCTGCGGTCGAACAACACCATCTCACCCGCGGCCGGCAGATGCGGCATATAGCGTTGGAAATACATTTGGGACTTTTCGCGTTCCGTCGGCGCGGAGAGGGCCACGGTCTTGAAGACGCGCGGGCTGGTGCGCTCAGTAATACATTTGATGACGCCTCCCTTGCCGGCGGTATCCCGTCCTTCAAAGATCACAACAATCTTGGCGCCTGTGTATTTCACCCATTCCTGGAGCTTGACCAGTTCCACCTGCAGAGGTTCCAGAGCCTCTTCAAATTCTTTCCGCTTCATCTTTGGACGAGGTCCAATATTGACATCGCCTTCTTTTTGGTCAGAGGAATGTTTTTGTTTTCCTTCCAGATCCTTCTTCCCTTTTTTCTTCTTATCCTTGTTCTTTCCCATGGTTGCTCTCCTTACAATCTAATTTAGCTAATCTTGGTTGCTTGAAATCCCGGTAACTCAGGACAACGAATATTCCAGTACAACAGCGGGCAATGCGTTATTGGATGACTGACAACGCAGCCGACACCAGGAAACCCAATACTGTAAATAAGCCCACAGTTATCCCGCCATGCTCGAAGGCCTCGGGCATCATTGCATCAGCTAGCATGGTGAGCATGGCACCGGCAGCAAACGCCTGGGCGATGTGACCATCTGCTGTAGGTATTGTCTGAATGACCCAGAAGCCCAACCCTGCACAAGCAGCTGAGATGCCTACCAGCGCCGTCCACATCCAGAAGACCTTTTTCCGTGAAAAGCCGGAATTCTCCAGGTTGACTGTACCAGCTACACCCTCGGGCAAATTGGAAATGAACACTGCTGCCAGAAAGGCAACATTAATCGCGCCGCCGATCGCCAGTGTCATGCCAAGGATGATCGATTCAGGCACATTATCCAGCAGTGTGCCGATGAAGATGGCTGCGCCTGAACCGCCAGGTTGATTTCCGGCGATATTTTTGCGTTCCGCGCCGCCTTTGTGATCTATGTACCAATCACCCACGAAAAAGGTGAGTGCGCCCAGCCCGAAAGCCAGGGCCATGCCCTGGCCTCCCAATGCAGTCTCAGGAATCAATTCATAGGCGATGGCGCTGATAAGCGCCCCGGCGCCAATCCCCATGACGATTCCTATGGTGCGGTTCGAAAGGCCGCGATTGGCTAAAAAAAACCCAATCAAAAGTGAGCATGCCGCCAAACCGCCCCATAAGAAGGCTGAGATCATATCCTTATTTCCCTGCTAAATGCCGTCGCGCTGAATCGGGCAGGTCATGCAGTGACCGCCGCCGCGTCCCTTGCCGAGCTCAAAGCCGGCGATGGCAACCACTTCCACACCCGCTTCACGCATCTTGTTAATGGTGAATGTATTGCGTTCATACGAAACCACCACACCCGGCTCGAGGGCGACGGTATTATTCGCATCGTCCCACTGTTCGCGCTGCGCCTGGTACTCATCGCCGCCGGTTTCGACGACGGTAAGCTTGGCAACTTTGAGGGCATCGGCGACCGCGGAGAGGAAACTCTTCTCCTCGGTGACGTGGAAATCACCGGCTTTCACGCCCGGGTGCAGGCTGACGGCACGGATGTTGTTGACCACCTTCGGGAAGGCTGTTGCCTTGTCGCGGTCAAGCAAGGTGAAGACCGTGTCAAGGTGCATGTGGGCGCGGTCCTTGGTCATGACTGCGACGATGACCCGTTCTGCAGCACCCTTCTCAAAGAGCTTTTTGGCGACCATTTCGATCATTCGTCCAGAGGAACGCTCGCTCATGCCAATGGCAACCGTCCCGTTGCCGATCGGCTGAACATCGCCGCCTTCCAGGGAAGCACGGCCGAAGTCCAGGATGTTGAAGCCGCCCTCTGTGGTTTGCTCCGGATACCAAAACTCAAATCCACCATCCTTGAACATGGGATGATAGCGGTAGATGGTCAGCATGTTCAATGCTTCGCGCCGGCGGGCTGGCCAGTACATCGGGTTGACCGTCACACCGTTGTAGATCCAGCAGGAGGGATCACGCTGGAAAAGGGTGTTTGGTACCGGCGGCAGGATAAAATAGCCCAAGTCATCCTGCACAGCCGCTGCGCCCAGTGAAATCTCCTTGAACTTCGCCAAGTCGAAGCCGCCTTCAACCATTTCACCGACGGTCAGCCCGCCCACCAGATGTCTTGCCAGGATTTCCGGCTGCAACTTGAGCAGGAATTCGCGGACTTCATCCATCAGCGACCAACCTACGGTGTACTCCGAAGCCACGAGATTAATGACGTTTTTCCTGGCTGTTTCGGACGCAGCCAGCGCCTCTCCCAGCAGATCGAGATGATAAAACACCTCGACACCGCGGTCGCGCATGGCTTTAACGAACTGGTCATGTTCCCACTGGGCACGCTCCACCCATAAAACGTCGTCAAACAGCAGTTCGTCGTGATTGGTGGGGGTCAACCGTTTCATGCTGAGATCCGGCCGGTGGACGATCACCTTGTGCAGTTTACCGACCTCTGAATTTACTCCAAAATTAGCCATGTTATTTCATCCTTTCTTCTTGGTTGGTTTAGTTTTCTTTAACGGTTTACTTGTCTTCTTTACAGGCTTACTTATTTTCTTTACAGGTTTATCGGGCATCACATTGGTGCCGGCTTCGCCCGCGACTATCTTTTCTATATCTTCCAATGAACCGATTGCTGCACGCTTGCCGGTCCTTTCCACAAACTGGACGGCAGCGGCCACCTTCGGGCCCATGGAGCCGGCCGGGAAGGGATTTTCCTTCAGCTCGCCGGGAGTGATTTTGGTCAGCATGCGCTGTTCAGGTTTGCCCCAATCCAGGAAAACGCCTTTCACATCTGTGGCAATGACGAACAAATCCGCCTCGACTTCTTCCGCCAACAGCTCGCTGGCCAGATCCTTATCGATCACCGCTTCGATACCGGTCAGCCAGCGTTTTTTCGAGGGGTCATACATGGTCGGGATTCCACCGCCGCCGGCACAGATCACGATCGTTCCTTTATCCAACAGCCACTTTATCGGCCTGATCTCGAAAATGCGTTTGGGAAGCGGCGAGGGCACCACCCGGCGCCATTTATCCCCATCCAGCTTGAATACCCAGCCTTTCTCCTGCTTCAGTTTGTTCGCTTCAGCCTCGTCGTAAACCGGACCGACAAACTTGGTTGGATTCGAAAAAGCTGGATCTGCCGGGTCGACCTCCACCATGGTCAGGAGGGTGGCAAACGGAACCTTGAAAGGCAGCAGGTTGCCCATTTCCTGTTCGATCATGTAACCGATCATGCCTTCGGTTTGCGCCCCGAGGACATCCAGCGGATAGGCCTCCACATCCTTGTAGGCGGAAGCCTGGAGCGCCAGCAAGCCCACCTGAGGACCATTGCCATGCGCCATCACCAACTGGTGCTTTCCTGCCACCGGGGCCAGGGCACGAGCCGCAACCTGGATATTGGCGCGCTGGGCATCATGCGTCATCGGTTCGCCCCGCTTGAGCAGGGCATTTCCACCTAAAGCAACTACAATCCTCATTATTTTTCTCCTTTCAACTAAACTGACATTTCCCGCGTACCCCAGACTTGCATCAGCTGGGCGTAAAATTTGACCATCTTCCCCTGGGCCTCCACCGGAATGCGCTCATCGATGCCGTGTTCAAGACCGCGGAAGCT
>Ga0326726_10002541_pt1 | contig 16751 bp, 18 predicted proteins | sample MHFenrmetagenome_2_FD_207603 | JGI IMG/M metagenome (GOLD analysis project Ga0326726, IMG submission 207603) | Lab enriched peat soil microbial communities from Michigan Hollow, Ithaca, NY, United States - MHF15MN | ecosystem: Environmental > Terrestrial > Soil > Wetlands > Peat | place: USA... | reverse complement strand
CGGCGCCCGCCGCGTTCGTCGCGAGCTTCTGCCAGATCGAGCTCGACGTCGAAACCGGCAAGTTCGACATCGTCGACTACCTCGCCGTCGCCGATTGCGGCACCGTGATTCATCCGATGGGTCTTTCAACGCAGATCAAAGGCGGCGCGACGATGGGCTTCGGTCTCGCGACGTTCGAGCACCATATCTACGACCCGCAGAACGGCTTGCCCGGGACCGTGTCGCTCTATCAGGCGAAGCCCGCGACCTATCTCGACGTCGCGCAGAACTTCCACACGGACGCGGTCGACAAGCCCGATCCGCAGAGCCCGCTCGGCACCAAGGGCATCGGCGAGCCCGTGATGGGCGCCGGCGCGTCGGCATTGCTCTGCGCGATCTCCGACGCGCTCGGCGGTCACTACTTCAATCGAGCGCCCGTGACGCGCGATCAGATCATCAACGCGCTCAGCGGTAGGCCGCAGTCGCACAAGCCGCTGCAGGTCAACACGGCCTAAGCTTCGCGAGCGGAGCCTGAGAGCCGCGGCCCGCGCTAGCTTAAGCGCGCGCCGCGGCATCCTGCCGCGCGACCGATGACGATCAAAGTCAGCATCCTCTATCCGAACCGTCCCGGCGGCCGGTTCGATTTCGCCTACTACGTCGACAAGCACATGCCACGCTCGATCGAGCTGCTGAGCGCGCATCCGGGGTTCGAGGGCGTCTCAGTCGAGCGCGGCGCGGGCGGCGCCGAGCCGGGCGCGGAGGCGACTTACGTCGCGATGTGCCACTTCTCGTTCCACTCGGCCGAGGACTTTCTCGCGGCGTTCATGCCGCACGCCGCCGAGCTCCAGGGCGACATGCGGAACTACACCGATATCGCGCCGGTCATTCAGTTCAACGAAGTCCTGATCGCGAAGTAGACCCGATCGCGAAGTAGACTATAGGCAGCCCAACGGAAGACAGGAGAACAAGCATGAGCGCCGTTCCGCAAACCAAACCCGCGTTTCCCATCAAGAACCCAAACGCCTTCTTCATCGGCGGCAAGTGGGAGAAGCCCAGCGGCACGAGCAAGCTCAGCGTGATCTCGCCCGTGACGGAGGAAGTCGTCGCGACGTTCCCCGAGGCGCAGCCGCGCGACGTCGACCGCGCGGTGGCCGCCGCGCGCGAGGCGTTCGACAAGGGACCCTGGCCGCGGATGTCGGCGCAAGAGCGCGGCGCCGCGCTGCTCAAGGTTGCGGAGCAGTTGAAGGCGCGCCTGCCCGAGCTCGCGACGACGTGGACCACAGAGGTCGGCGCGCCGATCAGCCTCACGCGTTATCTCTCGGGCCAGCCGCCCGAGCTCTTCGAGTACTACGGCAAGCTGATCCAGAGCTACCCGCTCGTCGACGAGCGCAAGGGCGGGCACGGCGAGCGCGTGCGCGTCGTGAAGGAGCCGGTCGGAGTCGTCGCGGCGATCACGCCGTGGAACGCGCCGCTCGTGCTGCTCTGCTACAAGGTCGCGGCGGGACTCGCGGCGGGTTGTACGATCGTCGCGAAGCCCGCGCCCGAGACGCCGGCCGACGCTTACATCCTCGCCGAGTGCATCGAAGCGGCGGGCTTGCCGCCCGGTGTGTTCAATTTGGTCCCGGCGGGCCGCGAGACGGGCGACTACCTGATCCGCCATCCCGGCATCGACAAGATCAGCTTCACGGGCAGCACCGCGGCCGGCAAGCACATCGCGGCCGTCGCGGCCGAGCGGCTCGCGCGCACGAGCTTCGAGCTCGGCGGCAAGTCCGCCGCGATCGTGCTCGACGACGCGAACATCGGCCACGTGCTCAAGAGCCTCGTGCCGTTCTCGATGCCGATCACGGGCCAGGTCTGCTTCTCGCTCACGCGCGTGCTGGTGCCCGAGTCGCGCAAGAAAGAGGTGCTCGACGCATACGTCAGCGCCGTGAGCGGCGTGAAGGTCGGCGACCCGATGGACGCCGCGACGCAGATGGGCCCGCTCGCGATGCAGCGCCAGCTCACGCGCGTGCAGGGCTACATCCAGAAGGGCAAGGACGAGGGCGCGAAGCTCGTGCTCGGCGGCGGCCGGCCGAAGGGCTTCGACCGCGGCTGGTTCGTCGAGCCGACGGTGTTCAACGACGTGCAGACGAACATGACGATCGCGAAGGAGGAGATCTTCGGGCCGGTCGTCTCGTTCATCACGTACAAGAACGTCGACGACGCGATCGAGAAGGCGAACAGCACCATCTACGGTCTGCATGGCGCGGTCTACACCGAGAACGCCGAGCGCGGCTACGAGGTCGCGCGGCGTGTGCGCTCGGGCAGCGTCACGGTGAACGGCTTGATCGTCGACCCGACGATGCCGTTCGGCGGCTTCAAGCAGTCCGGCACCGGGCGCGAGGGCGGGATCGAGGGGCTCGATCCGTACTTCGAGCTCAAAACGGTTTACTTCGCCTGAGCGCGCTACGCCAAGGCTCGGTCCTTAACCGCCGAACGCTGCTCGCCGCGGCGCTCGGTGCGGCTGCAGCGGCCGCTGCGGCCCCGCGCGCGATCGCGCAGGCGCCCGCGCCGAACGTGTCGCCCGACGCGACGCCGCGCGACTGGTCGGGCCGCGAGCCGGTCCGTTATCCCGATCCCGACGTCGTCGCGCTCGATCCGCGGTTCCAGAAGTACGTCGTGTTCAACACGGCGATCGTGCGCCTTTATACCGGCACGCTCTGGTCCGAGGGCCCGGCCTGGAACGCCGTTGGGCGATACGTCGTCTGGAGCGACATTCCGAACAACCGGCAGCTGCGTTTCATCGAGGACGACGCGCGCGTCACGACGTTTCGCCAGCCGTCCGGCAACTCGAACGGCAATACGTTCGACTTCGAGGGGCGGCAGCTCTCGTGCGAGCATGGCGGGCGGCGCGTCGCGCGCTACGAGCACGATGGCCGCGTCACGGCGCTCGCCGAGCGCTACAACGGCAAGCGCCTGAACTCGCCGAACGACATCGCGGCGCACCCCGACGGCAGCGTCTGGTTCACGGATCCGACCTACGGCATCCGCGGCGACTACGAAGGCGAGCGCGCGGAGCCCGAGCTCAAGCCGGCCGTCTATCGCGTCGATCCGTCGGGGCGGGTCGCGCTCGTCACCGACGAGGTCGATCAGCCGAACGGGATTTGCTTCTCGCCCGACTACAAGAAGCTCTACGTCGCGGACACGGGTGCGCCGCAAGAGACTAAGGTCTGGGACGTGAGCGGTGCGCAGATCAAGGGCGGCAAGCGGTTCACGCAGCTCGACATCCCGGGCACCGGTCAGCGATCGGCCGCCGACGGCATCCGCTGCGACGTAGACGGCAATCTATGGTGCGGCGCGCGGCCCGGCGTGCAGATCGTCGCGCCGAGCGGCGAGCGCATCGGCATGATTCGGTTGCCCGAAGTGTGCGCGAACATTTGCTTTGGCGGCGCGCATCGCAACCGGCTGTTCATGGCCGCGAGCCAGTCGTTGTACGCCGTGTACGTCGGCGTGCGCGGCGCCGGCGTCGCGTGACGGACTTCGAGCGTCGCCGCGCGCGCAGGCGAGGTCAGTATTGAGCCGCAGACGCCGCTTCCGCAGAGCTTCTTTGCTCGCCGTCGCGGTGCTCACGCCGCTTATCGTGAGTGCAGCGCCCCGTCTCTCGCCGCTTGCTGCCGGCGATCTCGACGAGGCGCAGCGCGCTCTCACGACTCGGTTCGCCGCGCTCGGCATGCGCAACGCGGTCGCGACCTACGCTCGCTATCCCGCGCTCGGCATGGCGATGCTGCCGTATACGGAGTTCCTGCTCACGAAGTCGACGCTGCCGCCGCGGCACCGCGAGCTGCTGTGGTTGCGTACGGCGTGGCTCGCTCGCTCCGACTACCTATGGGCGCAGCGTGCGCCCGCCGCTCGGCGCGCGGGCGTGACCGACGTCGAGCTCGCGCGGATTGCGCTCGGGCCCGACGCGCCCGGCTGGGAGCCGTTCGAGGCCGCGCTCTTGCGCGCGGCCGACGAGCTGCACGTCGACGCGTTCGTGAGCGACTCGACCTGGGCCGCGCTCGCCGCGCGCTACGACGCGAATCAGCTTACGGACCTCGTCTACGGCGTCGGCGAGATCGCGATGCACGCTGGGTTTGCGGGCACGCTTAAGGTGGAGATCGAGCCGGAGCTCGAGGACCGATTGCCGTCCGGCATTGCCTACGCGCCCGCGGCGCGCCAGACGAACGCGCGCTTGGTCGGCAAAGCGGCGCGCATCGAGCCGCTGCCGCCGGCCTCGGGCGCTCCGAGCGCGAACGTGTTCCGCACATTCGCACGCAATCCGACGGCCGACGAGCTGCGCAACTTAGTCGGTCGCCACATCCGCGACGAGACTTCGCTGCTGCCGCGTAATCGCCAACAGCTCATCATGCGGGTCGGCGTGCTGTGCCGCTCGGAGTACGAGTGGGCAGCGCACTCGCGCATCGGCCGCCAGGTCGGCTTGGACGACGCCGCCGTCGCGCGCGTCGTCGCGGGTCCGTCCGCGCCGGGCGGCAGCGCGCTCGAGACCGCGCTGCTGCGCGCCGCCGACGAGCTCTATCGCGATGACGTCGTCGGTGATGCGACCTGGGATGCGCTCGCGAAAGAGCTATCGGAGAAGCAGTTGCTCGATGTTTTGCTCACGGTGGGCGGCTACCGCAGCGCGACGTACGCGATCAACAGCGCGGGCGTGCAGCTCGACGCGAACATGAGCGAGTTCCGTTTCCCGTCGTCGCTGCGCTGACGATCGACGTTATCGGATTGCGGCGGTCAGGTCGGCGTCGGCGCTTCGCCGATCACGATTCGCGTCGGGCCCGCGAAACGATGCGGCGGCACCTGAAGGTTGCGAGGTGCGGGCCCGCGCACGACGCGGCCCGCGTAGTCGTAGCCGGATTGATGGCACGGGCAGATGAATCCGCCCGGCCACCAGGCGCCGACCGTCTGCTTGCCGTCCGCTCCGCGGAGCACCGGCACGCAGCCTAAGTGCGTGCAGACGCCGCGCACGACGAGGAACTCGGGATTGATCGCGCGGTTCTCGCGATCGACGTATTCGGGGTCCGAGTAATCGGGGTCGGGCGTCTTGTCGAGCACGAGCGCGTCGGTTGCCGCGAGCGTCGCGAGCATCTCTTTCGTGCGGCGCAGCACGAGCATCGTCTCGCCGCGATAGAGATGCGCCTGGACCGCGCCGGGCTCGATATTGCTCAGATCGACCTCGATCGGGTTGCCGAGCGCTTTGGCCTTCGCGCTCGGCAAGAAGCTTTTCACGAACGGGATCGACCCGAAGAACGCCGCGACGGCGCCGAGGCCGGTGAGTGAGACACGAAGGAAGTCCCTGCGCTCCATGCAATGGCTCCGGAATCGCGGCGAAGCGGCCGCCGTGGCTGCATAGCATAGTCGAGCGCGTGGCGCTTTACTCCCCCGAGGCGAAGCGATGCACGGCGTGGTCCGTGACGATCAGGCTCATCGGTATGTCGTGCGGTTGAGGATGGATCGTCGCGAGCGCCGCGTCTGCAAAGCCGACGCCGATGCGCAGCGGCAAAGCCTTGAGCTCGGCGAGCGTGCGGTCGTAGTAGCCGCCACCGTAGCCGAGCCGAAAGCACGCCGCGTCGAAGCCGACGAGCGGAATGATCAGCGCGTCCGGCCGCACAGGCTCTCCCGACGCCGGAACGGGGATGTTCCAGAACCCGCGGCGCATGCTCGTCCCGGGCGTCCACGGCCAGAACTCGACCGGCGCATTTTTGCGCGTGATGACGGGCAGCGCAGCGATGCCGCCGGCTTCGATGTGCCGGATCGCGATGTCGCGCGCATCGATCTCTGCGCGGATCGGCCAGTAGAAGCCGAGCACGCGATGCGGCGCGAGATCGACCTCGGCGAGCAACCGCTGTTTCGCGCTTTCACCGCGCCGTTGGCGCTCGCGCAGCGGGACCGCGGCGCGGCGCGAGAGCAGCACGGCGCGCGTCTGCGCGCGCCATGCCTTGACCGCGGGCCAGCTCGGCTCGCCGCCGTCTGCGCTCGCGAGCACCGGCAGCGCATCGGCCGGCTCGGCCGCGTTCGCGGTGCCAGCCCCGTCGGGTTTCGCGGGCACGAGCTCGTCCGCGAACTCGTGCATCGAGCACGCGGGCGAGCTGAACGTCTCGCGATCTTCGCCCTCTTCCCTCGGCATCTCGAGTCTCTTTCTCGATGTTATCGCGACGTCGTTCGGCAGATTCGGGTGCGTGCCTGAGGCGAATCCGGCGCTTCCGCGGAAGCGCGGGGCGCACTCTTTCGGTGCGAAATCCCTCCGCGGAGGGATTTCGAGCCCGCGCTGACCAAAGGCTCGATCATGTCAGAGCCCGATCGACACGATCTTGAGCTCCGTGTAGGCCTCGACGCCGTCGCGGCCGCCCTCGCGGCCTAGACCTGACTGTTTGAAGCCGCCGAGCGGCATCGATTGCTCGTGCGCGCCGCCGTTCACCGTGATGTTGCCGGCTTGAATCCGGCGCGCGAGACCCATCGCGTTGCCGATGTCGCGCGTCCAGATGTTCGCCGCGCCCAGCACGTCGAACGATTCGTCCGACTGCGCGGCGGCCCACCGGCCGTCGACGAACAGCTTGTGATCGCGCGCGAGAAAGCCCGTGCGCAGCGCTTCGAGGCGCGGATTCAAGGCAGACACGGCGCTCATGCGGAACCTCTTGGTCTGGAGCCGGCGTCCTGCGGGTGCACCGATCGCAGGAACTCGGCGTTCGGCGCGAGGTCATCCAATATGGTCGTTTTACAACACGCACTGGGATCGGGGCCAGCGGCCGGCGATAATGGCCGCTATATCCGACCGTATAAATCGGAGGCTGAATGACCGAGTCACGGCGGCGATTCCTCCAAGCCGGTGGAGCGGCTGCGGCGCTAGCCGCGCTCGGCGTCTACACGATACGTGCGCGGCAAACGCATGCGGTCGTGGCCGAAGCGTTCGAGGTCACGCACACCGACGAGGAGTGGCAGAAGATCCTCACACCGAATCAGTTCAAGGTGCTGCGCGAAGCCGCGACCGAGAGGCCGTTCTCTAGCCCGCTGAACGACGAGCACCGGCACGGCATCTTCAGCTGCGCCGGTTGCGACCTCGACCTCTACTCGTCGGTGACAAAGTTCGACAGCGGCACCGGCTGGCCGAGCTTCTACCAGCCGCTCGACAACGCGATCGGCACGACGCGCGATGCGACCTTCGCCATGGTCCGCACGGCGGTGCACTGCCGGCGTTGCGGCGGGCACCTCGGCCACGTGTTCGACGACGGCCCGAAGCCGACGGGCTTGCGCTACTGCATGAACGGGCTCGCGATGAAGTTCAGAGCCACGTAGAGCCCGCCGCACGGTGCGATAGAGAAAGCCATGCTGCTGTTCGTCCTCGCGTTCCTCGGCGGTGTGCTCACGATCCTGAGCCCGTGCATCCTGCCCGTGCTGCCGTTCGTGTTCACACGTGCGGACCAGCCGTTCCGGCGCAGCGGTTTGCCGCTCCTCGTCGGCATGGCGCTCACGTTCGCCCTCGTCGCGACGCTCGCGGCCGTCGGCGGCGGCTGGGTCGTTAGCGCGAACCAATGGGGACGCTGGATCGCGCTCGCGCTCGTGTTCTTTTTCGGCCTTGCGCTGCTCTGGCCGGGGCTCGCGGATCGCCTGAGCCGCCCGTTCGTCGCGCTCGGCAATCGGCTCACGACGACCGCGGGCGCCGACGGCAGCCCGAAATCTTCGTTCCTGCTCGGCATCGCGACGGGGCTTCTCTGGGCGCCGTGCGCAGGCCCGATCTTGGGCTTGATCCTCACGGGCGCCGCGTTGCGCGGCGCGAACGTCGAGACCTCGCTGCTGCTGCTCGCGTACGCGGCGGGCAGCGCGGTGTCGCTCGCCGCGGCGCTGCTGCTCGGCGGCCGCGTGTTCGGGGCCCTGAAGCGCTCGCTCGGCGCCGAGGAGTGGATTAGGCGCGCGCTCGGCGGCGCGGTGGTCGTCGGCGCGCTCGCGATCGCGTCCGGGCTCGACACGGGTTTCCTCTCGCGCGTCTCGACGCCGGGCACGACGCGGGTCGAGCAGGCGCTATTCGGCAAGCTGATGCCCGACCGCAAGGCGCCGTCGTCCGACGAGAACGACGTGCTGCTGCCGGGGCCCGCGATGTCGGGCAACGGCGCGGTGATGTCCGGCAACGATGCGATGAAAGGCGGCGGCGCGATGCGCGCGCCGAACGGCGCGATGAGCGGTGGCGCGATGATGTCGGCGCGCGGCGCCGGGGCGAGCGCGCTCCCCGTGATCGGCAAGCTGCCGCCGCTCGACGGCGCGACCGAGTGGCTGAACTCGCCGCCGCTCACGGCGGACGGCCTGCGCGGCCACGTCGTCGTGTTCGACTTCTGGACATACTCGTGCATCAACTGCCTTCGCGCGCTGCCGTATGTGAAGGCGTGGTACGAGAAGTATCGCGATAAGGGACTCGTCGTGATCGGCATTCACGCGCCCGAATTCGCGTTCGAGAAGGACCTGAGCAACGTGCGCCGCGAGGTCAAGGCGCTCGGCGTCACGTATCCGGTCGCGGTCGACAACGGCTACAAGCTCTGGCGCGCGTTCGGCAACGAGTACTGGCCCGCGCACTATTTCGTCGACGCGAGCGGCAACATTCGTCACACGCACTTCGGCGAGGGCGAGTACGACGCGTCGGAGCGTGTGATCCAGCAGCTGCTCGCGGAAGCCGGCGGCGGCAACATGCCGACCGATCTCGTCTCGGCGACGGGCAGCGGCGCGGCGCTCGCGTCCGACGAGGCGCACGTGCTGAGTCCCGAGACCTATATCGGCCATTCGCGCGCCGACAACTTCGCGTCGCCGGGCGGCCAGGTGCCGGCCGTCGCGCACGACTACACGGTGCCTGCGAAACTCTCGTTGAACGCGTGGGCGCTCGGCGGCAATTGGACGGTGAGCGAGGAGAGCGCGGCCGCGAACGCCGCCCAGACGCACATTGCGTTCCACTTTCAGGCCCGCGATCTGCACCTCGTGCTCGGGCCGGGGCCGGACGGCAAGCCCGTCCGCTTCCGCGTGCGGCTCGACGGCCGGCCCCCGGGGGACGATCATGGCACCGACGTCGACGCGGACGGCAACGGCACGGTGACCGAGGAGCGGCTTTACCAATTGATCCGCCAGTCCGGCGAGATCCGCGACCACACGTTCGAGATCGAGTTCTTGGATCCCGGCGTCGTCGGCTACGCTTTCACCTTCGGCTGAGGACGCCTGGAACCACCAAAGGAGACGCCATGACCTTTCGAGTTTCGATCCGGGGGCGCGCTTTCGCCGCGCTATTGCTCGCGACGCTGGTCGGCTGCGCGCAAGCCGAAGAGAAGGCGGTCGTGATCCCGCCGCCCGCGTTCGACGAGATGCCCTCGGGCGCCGCGACGGCGACCGCCACGTTCGCGGGTGGATGCTTCTGGGGCGTGCAGGGCGTGTTCCAGCGCGTGCAGGGCGTGCTCAAAGCGGTGTCGGGCTATGCGGGCGGCAAGCAGGAAGCCGCGCACTACGAGCTCGTCGGCAGCGGCACGACGGGCCACGCGGAGACGGTGCAGATCACCTACGATCCATCGAAGATCACCTACGGCAAGCTGCTGCAGATCTATTTCTCCGTCGCGCATGACCCGACTCAACTGAATCGCCAAGGTCCCGATTACGGGCCGCAGTATCGCTCGACGATCTTTCCCGCGGACGCGAAGCAGCGCGAGATCGCGCAGATGTACATCGCGCAGCTCGATGCGGCGCACGTGTTCCCGGCGAAGATCGTAACCACGCTCGAGGACGGCAAGGCGTTCTACCCGGCCGAGGGGTATCACCAGGACTTCCTCGTCCGCAACCCGAGCTACCCGTACATCGTGATCAACGACATCCCGAAGGTGCGGAACCTTGCGTTGACCTTTCCGGACATCTATCGCACGGAGCCCGTGCTCGTGACGCCGCGCTCCGCCGCGCGGCCGGCCGGCTGACGCCTCGACTCCGGAGCGCGCGAGCGTGCCTACAGCAGGCCCATCTGCTCCGGCGGAGAGGCCGGCGGATATGCCGGCGGATATGTGATCGTGGTGCCCTCGACGCGCGCGAACGGCGTGAGCTTGTGCATGCGCGCGCTGCTCTCGGACAGGATCTCGACTGCCCGAATGCCCCGCACCTCGAGCGCGTCGGCCACGAGCGAACGGTGACACCGCCACGGCACGGCTTCCGCGCACATGATCGCGGTGCGTTGATCGCGGCTCATGCGGATCAACGTGTCGAGGCCCTCCTCGAACGCGCGCGTCTGCATGTAGTCCGCGTAGCCGCGAAAGCTTTCGTTGCGCCAACCGGTGTTCGGCGAATCCTTGCGCGCGTGGCGCAAGCCGCCGAGTGACGGCAGCGGAACGTACTCGATGCTCTCCGCTCGCAACGCGTTCGCGAGCGCATCGGCGTTGAACTGCGGATTGCGACGCGAGCGCGGCACCGTGCGAACGTCCGCGAGGCGGCGGATGTCGTAAGCATGCAGCAGCGCGATGAACTGTTCGATCGGCAGCGTGGAATGGCCGACGGTGAACACGGCGTCGTCCGGCCAGTGCGCGTCCGGCGAGGCAGAGGGCTCCGCTTCCACATCGCGCGGCTTCATGGCGCGAGTATATGATGGGTATCGACAGCGGCCAGATCGAGTTCCACATCGCGATGCTCAGCCGTCGGACTCTGCCGATCGTTCTTTTCGCGCTGATCGTGGCCGCGGGCCTCGACGCGCAGCCGCGCTCGCAAGCCGCGCGCTCCGAGCCCGAGGAGCCGCGGCCGATCGCGCCGCGCGGACCGCTCGCGCCCGACGAGCAGCAAACGATCGGCATCTTCCAGCGCGCGAGCCCGTCGGTGGTGTACATCACGACGGTCCAGCACGTGCGCGACTTCTTCAGCCGCAACGTGATGCGCGTGCCGCAGGGCACGGGCTCCGGGTTCATCTGGGACGAGCACGGCCATATCGTGACCAACTTCCACGTGATCCAAGGCGCGCAGGAAGCGCTCGTGACCCTCGCCGATCAGCGCAGCTTCCAAGCCTCGCTCGTCGGCGCGAGCCCGGATCACGACCTCGCGGTGTTGCAGATCGACATGCCGGCCGATGGGCCGCGGCCGCTGCCGATCGGCACGAGCTCCGATCTCCAAGTCGGGCAGAACGTCTACGCGATCGGCAACCCGTTCGGCCTCGACCATACGCTCACGACCGGCGTGATCTCGGCGCTGAACCGCTCGATCGACGACGAGAACGGCGGCACGGTCGAGAACGTGATCCAGACCGATGCGGCGATCAACCCAGGCAACTCGGGCGGGCCGCTGATCGACAGCTCGGGACGACTGATCGGCATCAACGCGATGATCTACAGCCCGTCGGGCGCCTACGCGGGTGTGGGCTTCGCCGTGCCGGTCGACACCGTCAATCGCATCGTGCCGAAGCTCATCGCCCACGGCGGCTACGTGCGCCCGACGATCGGAGTCAACGCCCTCGACGACCTCAGCCGCCGGCTGCTCTCGAACGCGAACTACACCGGCATCGTCGTGCTGCAGGTGGTGCCCGGATCTCCGGCCGACCGCGCGGGCATCAAGCCCGTGCAGTCGAGCGGGGGACGCCGCGTGACGCTCGGCGACGTGATCGTCGCGATCGACGGCAAGCCCGTGAAGACTTTCAACGAGCTCGTCTCCGTGCTCGACAAGCACGAGTCCGGCGACAAGGTGACGCTCACCGTGCGCCGCGGCCAAGAGAGCCGCGACGTCACGCTCACATTGAGCGGGGACGCGCGCGGCGAGCTGTGAAGATCACTTGCTCGCGCGCACGTAGTACTGCGCGCCGAGCGGCAGCCAGGTGAGGCTCGGCTCGAGCCCACGCAGCCCGCGCAACGCGTGCGGGAAGAAGATCCGGTAGTTGATCCGCGCGTCGGCGAACGCCGCGTCGAGCACGCGCCGGCGCATCTTCGGCGCGCGAATCAGCACGGCGTTCTCGTCGAACGGGCAGGTGTCGACCGCGTGGCGCGTGAGCGGGTTCAGCGGGTTGTGCTCGAACACGAACAAGAGCCCGCGCGGCTTGAGCACACGGCGGATCTCGGCGAGCAGTGCGACGTGCTCGGCCGCGGGGATATGGTGGAACACGCACGACGCGAGCGCGACGTCGAACGTCGCGTCGGCGTATGGGATGCGCGCGCCGTCGAAGTGCGTGAACTCGGCGCGTGCGCCGTGCTGCGTCTCGCCGACCTCGAGGCTCTTCTGCGAGACGTCGAGACAGGTGACTCGCGCGGCCGGCAGGTGGCGCGCGAAGAACGGCACCGAGTAGCCGACGCCCGCGCCGAAGTCGAGCACGCGCGGCTCCGCGGACAGTGCGCCGAGTGCCGCACTGTCGCGAACGAGGTCGACGATCTTGTATTCGGCGAAGTACTCGGGGCTCTCGCCGGACGCCTTGATGTTCGCCGCGTGCATCGCGCGGTACTCGGTCGCGAACTTGTCGAACTCGGCCTCGTCCATCGTGCTCTCCGCTAGACGTCACGATAGCCGATCAGCCGCACGTCGTGCGCGCGGATCAGCTCGCGGATCCGCGGGCTCATGAGCGCCGCGGTCTCCGCAGCCCACGCGTAGTGCCAGTGGGCATAGGGGCTCGCCGGGTCCTCGAGCCCCGGGTGGCACATGAGCTCGACGGTTTTCCTCACGGGTAGCCGCTCGATCACGGTGCGGAGGTTTTGCTCGTTCAAGCGGCCGCCGAAGTAGAAGCCGACGAAACGATCGACGCGGCGCAGGTGCTTGAGCGGCGACAGGGCGCCGAACATGCCGAGCGCGATCTGCTCGGCGAGGCGCTTCAGGCCGCCGAGATCCTTGAGCATGTAGCCGCGCGGCCGCTCCATGGGCACGCGCACCGCGCGGATGCCGTGCTCGCGCGCTAGCTCCGCGACGACGCGTGCGATTCCGGGCAGCACGTGCACGTGCTGGTGACCGTCGAGGTGGGTCGGTTCCACGCCGTGCGCGCGGACGCGCCGGATCTGCGCGTCGAGCTCCGTGCGAACGTCGGCGAGCACGATCGCGCCGCGCAACCAGCGCTTGGCGAAATCGGTCGCGTGCGGCGCGAACTGGCCGTCGGCGCCGACGAGGCTCGGCACCGATTGGGCGACGGGCCGTTGCTCCGTAAGCGTGAGATGCACGCCGACGTCTAGCGTCGGACAGCGAGCCGCGAGCGCCGCCGCGTGCTCGAACGCTGCGCCGCCGGCCATGATCGACGTCGAGGTCACGATGCCGTTCTCGTGCGCTTCGATCACGGCACGATTCACGGCCTCGGACAGGCCAAAGTCGTCCGCGTTCACGATGAGCCGGATGCCGCCGGCCGCGCGCGTCATCTCGCCTCGGTGCCGACGGCGCGCGGCGCGAACGCCCAGTGCTTGCAGCCGAGGTAGTTGACGACGACGACTACGGCCGTGAGCGGAATCCACACCGCGAGCGATGGCAGGCCGAGCACGTCGACGAGCGCGAATGTGACGAGCGTGCTCATCGTGAGGCTGAACAGGCTAACCACGGCGAATCGCAGCGCCTGCGGCAGTGCGTTGCCCGTCGTCGCGCGGAACGTCCACGAGCGGTTCAGCAGGAAGCTATTCACCATGCCCGCGAGATAGGCGATCACGTTTGCCACGGCGGCCTGCGGGGGGTGCGAAGACGCGCCGTCGACGCCGACGATAGCCGCGAGCGCGGTAACCGCCCCAGTCGACAAGTAATTGAACGACAAGAAGAACGCGGTGAAGCTCACGACGAAGTTCGTGCAGCCGACGAGGGCGAAGCGAGCGACCGAGTCCTCGGGGATCGAGCGGACCATGCCTTGAGCGGCCTCAGTCGAGGCGAGTGTCCGAGCTCGCGCGGCGCGGCTCCGCGGCCGCGCGCACGGCGCGCGTCGTCTCCCGGACGAGGAAGCGCGGCCGGCCGCGGACCTCGACGACGATCCGGCCGACGTATTCTGCGAGCACGGCGAGGAACACGAACAGCACGCCGAACAGGAAGGAGACGATCGCGACGGTCGACGCCCAGCCCGGGATCGCCTCCTTGTCGAGCCACTTGCCGAGTATCGCGTAGAGCACGCCAAGGAGCGCGACCATCGACGACAGGAGCCCGATGCCCATCGCGATACGCAACGGCACGAGCGAGAACGAGCTCACGCCGTGCCACGCGAGCGAGAGCATCTTGCGCAGGTTATAGCCGCTCTTGCCGGCGTGGCGCTTCGAGCAATCGAACATCACGCTCGTGGTCGCGTAGCCGACCCAGTGCACGATGCCGCGCAGGAACATGCCTTCTTCCTTGAACTGCAAGATCTCGTCGAGCACCTGGCGATCGATGAGCCTGAAATCGGCCGCGCCGGGCTGGATCTCGACGCCGCTCAGGTACGAGAACAAGCGGTAGTAGAGCTTCGACGTCAGGCGCTTGAAGAACGGAACGCTCGGCGGATCCCGGCGCAGCGCGTGCACGATCTGGTAGCCGTCTTGCCAGCGTTCCACGAGCTGTGGCACGACCTCGGGCGGATGCTGTAGGTCGGCATCCATCGAGATCACGGCTTTGCCGCGCGCCGCCGCGAGGCCCGCGAGCAGCGCGTTCTGGTGGCCGAAGTTGCGCGACAGGCGCACGCCGCGGACGCGCGAATCGCGCTCGCTCAAGCGCATGATCGTGTTCCACGTGCCATCCGGGCTGCCGTCGTCCACGATCACGAGCTCCCAGTGAAGGCGGAGCTTGTCGAGCTGGCCGAGCAGGCGCGCGTAGAGAACGTCGAGATTGCGTTCCTCGTTGTACGCTGGTACGACGATAGAAATCATGGCGCGCCCCTGGAGCTCGACGGACTTGGACCACATTCCGCGGGAGGCGTTCGCAGCAGGCCGCGTCGCTAGCTCGCAGCCGCACCGGATCGCGCCCCAACGCCTATTATAGTTAAGAGACGGCCCGGTTTGGCGCACTCAAGTCTCAAAGTATTCGCGGACTTACCGCTCAAGGAGCGGCTGTTCGTGCGCGGCCGGCTCGCGACCGCGCCGCTCGAGGCCCTTGCGGCGCGGGCCGAAGGCTTGCGCCTGCTCGACGTCGGCTGCGGTCATGGGGCGCTCGTCGCGCTGCTCGCCGTGGGCTCGCCGGAGCGGCACGTGGTCGGAATCGACCCGGACGAGCGCAAGATCGACTGGGCGCGCGCGTCGGTCGGGCGGCTGCCGAACGTCGAGCTCCGCGCCTGCACCATCGAGGCGCTCGCGGCCGAGCGGGCCGGCGGATTCGACACGGTGCTCGTCGCCGACGTGCTCTACCTGCTCACGGCTGCGGCGTGGCGGCCGTTCCTGTCGGCCGCACACGCACTGCTCCGCCCCGGCGGAGCGCTCGTGCTCAAGGAGGCCGAGGACGACGGCTCGTGGCGCGTCAAGAAAGCGCTGTTCCAGGAGCAGCTCATGGTCCGGCTGCTACGCCGCACGCACTCGAGCGGCGCAGTCGGTTTCGCGCCGCGCGCGGTGCTCGAGGCGGCCGTGACCGAGGCGGGTTTTGCGCTCGAGGAAGTCGTGCCGCTCGCGCGCGGCTACTCGACGCCGCATCTCTTGATCGTCGCGCGTCGCTAGACTTACCGTTTCGTCCTCCGAACATCAGGAGCTCACACCATGAAGCGGATCGCATGTGTCGTCATTGCGTTGGCGTGCTCGGTGGCATTCGCTGGTGCGGCGCTCGCGCAGATTCCCGATTACGTCGCCAAGGCCGTGGCGGACCCGGGACGGGCTCAAGACGCGAAGGACGACGAGCGGCGCAAGGCCGCGGAGATCGTTGCATTCTCCGCCGCGAAGCCCGGTGACAAGGTGCTCGAGCTGATTCCCGGCGGCGGCTACTTCACGCGCGTGTTCAGCAAGGTAGTCGGGCCGCAGGGACGCGTCTATGCCGTGTGGCCGACGGAGTACGACGAGAAACCCGAGAAGGTCAAGGCGATTGCGAGCGACTACGGCAACGTCGAAGTGCTGATGCAACCGGCCGCCAAGCTGACCGCGCCGCAGCCGGTGGACGTCGTGTTCACGTCGCAGAACTATCACGACTATCCGGACAAGTTCATGGGGCCGACCGATCTAAAGCTCCTGAACGCGGCCGTCTTCACGGTGCTCAAGCCGGGCGGCGTCTACATCATCGTCGACCACTCGGGGGAACCGGGATCCGGCCTGCGCGACACCGACACGTTGCACCGCATCGACGAGGCGACCGTCAAGCAGCAGGTGCTCGCGGCCGGGTTCGAATACGTCGGCGAGAGCGACGTGCTGCGAAATCGAGCGGACGATCGTAAGACCAACGTGTTCAATCCGGCGATTCGGGGGCGCACGGATCAGTTCGTGTTCAAATTCCGCAAGCCGCCGGGGAGGGGACAACCATGATCAAGCTTGCGGCACTGCTGGCGCTCGGAGTTCTCATCGCGTCGCCGGCTTACGCGCAGAAGCCGCAGATTCAGTGGGACAAAGACTACGACTTTTCCAAGGTGAAGACGTTCATGTGGCAGCAGCCGTCCGCGCCATCGCTAGCCGACGAGAATCCTTTCATGCACAAGTTCATCGTGTCTGCGCTCGAGACCGAGCTCCAGAACGCCGGGCTCACGGAGACGACGGGTGATCCCGACGTCTACGTGACTTACCACGGGTCGGTCGACACCGAGGTCGAGCTCCGTTCGAGCTCGTTCGGCTTCAGCGTTGGCAGCTATGGTATGGGCCCTTGGGGGGGAATGTCGGGCGTTGCGGCCGGCCCGACGCACACGACGACGCGCGAAGTCCAGACGAAGAAGGGCA
>Ga0326726_10002540_pt1 | contig 16757 bp, 14 predicted proteins | sample MHFenrmetagenome_2_FD_207603 | JGI IMG/M metagenome (GOLD analysis project Ga0326726, IMG submission 207603) | Lab enriched peat soil microbial communities from Michigan Hollow, Ithaca, NY, United States - MHF15MN | ecosystem: Environmental > Terrestrial > Soil > Wetlands > Peat | place: USA... | reverse complement strand
GCGCTGCTCGAGGCCGAGATCACCCGTGGGGGCGCGAGCCTGCTACGCACACTGGCGCTCAACGAAGCGGTGGTAGGCAGGGGCTCACAGGGGCGGCTCATCGAAGTCGAAGTGCGCATCAACGGCGAGTACGTCTACGCGCTGCGCGCCGACGGGCTGATCGTCGCCACGCCCACAGGTTCCACGGCCTACGCGCTCTCGGCGCAGGGCCCCATCCTGCAACCCGGCGTGGATGCGCTGGCGCTCGTGCCGCTCAACCCGCACGTGCTCTCGGCGCGCCCGGTGAGCGTGAGCGACCGCAGCGTGATCGAGATCGCGCTGCTGCGCGCCGTGGACGCGCGCGCGCACTTCGACGGCTTCGCGCTCGCCGACATGGCGCAGGGCGACCGGCTGGTGCTCAAGCGCTCGCCGGACTCGATCCGCTTCGTGCACCCGCCTGGCTACAGCTACTTCGCCATGCTGCGCCAGAAGCTCAACTGGAGCGAATCGGCGGCGAAGGGCTCGGATCAGGATTGAGTGCGATGCTGCGGGTGCTCTCGGTCAGCGACTTCGTCATCGCCGAGCGCGTGGAACTCGAGCTGGGCGCCGGCTTTACCGTACTGACCGGCGAAACGGGCGCCGGCAAGTCGATCCTGGTGGACGCGCTCGAGCTGTTGGTCGGTGCGCGCGCCGAGGCGAGCCTGGTGCGCGAAGGCGCCGAGCGCGCGGAGCTCTCCGCCGAATTCGAGATCGAGGCGCACTCGCCGCTCGCCGACTGGCTCGCAGAGCGCGAACTCGAGGGCGATGCGGGCAGCCTGATCCTGCGCCGCACGCTGGATCGCGCGGGGCGCTCGCGCTGCTTCATCAACGGCCATGCGGCGACGCTGGCGCAGCTGCGCGAGGCGGGGGAGTTCCTCGTGGACATCCACGGCCAGCACGAGCACCAGTCGCTGCTGCGGCCCACCGCGCAGCGCGAGCTGCTGGATGCCCACGGCGGCGCGCAGGCGCTCGCGCGCGAGTGCGCCGCGACGTTTCGCGAGTGGAGGCGCCTGCAGGCGCTTGCCGCGGAGGCCCAGCAGCAGTTCGCGCAGCGCGAGGCCGAGCGCGCGGAGCTCGCCGACCGGGTGGCCTTCCTCGACAAGCTCGCGCCGCGCGCCGGTGAGTGGCAGCGCCTCGCCGCGGATCACGGGCGCCTGGCGCATGCCTCGAGCCTGCTCGCCGGTGCGCAGTCCTCGCTCGAGGCACTGCAGGAGGGCGAGGGCGCGAGCCTGCCGCAGCTGGCGGCCGTGGCGTCGCGCCTTAGGTCGCTCGCGGCGCACGACGCGCAACTGGCGCCGATCGTCGAGCTGCTCGAATCCGCCGAGGCGCAGGCGGGCGAGGCGCTGCGCGAGCTGCGGCACTACGCCTCGCGCGTCGAGCTCGATCCCGAAGCGCTGCGCGAGACGGAGGCGCGCATCGAGGCGCTGCATGCCGCGGGCCGGCGCTTTCGCGTGCGCCCGGAGGAGCTCGAGGCCTATGCCGGGGAGCAGCGCACGCGGCTCAAGGACCTGCAGCTCGCCATCGATCCGGAAGCGCTACAGCGCGAAGTGTCGGCCGCGGCCGAGCGCTACGCTGCCGTGGCGACAAAGCTCTCTGCGAAGCGCAAGAGCGCGGCGCAGGCGTTCTCCAAGTCAGTGAGCGAGGGCATGCAGCGCTTGGCGATGGGTGGCGGCCGCTTCTCGGTCGCCCTGCATGCGCTCGAAGCGCCCACCGCCTCAGGCATGGAGGAGGTCGAGTTCGAGGTTTCCTCGCACCCCAGCCTGCCGCTGCGGCCTCTCGCCAAGGTAGCCTCCGGCGGCGAGCTCTCGCGCGTGAGCCTCGCCATCCAGCTGGTGGCGAGCAAGGAATCCCCGGTCGCGACCCTGGTATTCGACGAGGTGGACGCGGGTATCGGCGGCGCGGTCGCCGAGACCGTGGGCCGCTCGCTGCGGCAGCTCGGCAAGAACCGGCAGGTGCTCTGCGTGACGCATCTGCCGCAGGTGGCGGCGCAGGGCGACGATCAGTGGACGGTGAGCCGTTCCGGTGCGCGCGGCCGGGTCGCCTGCAACGTCGCGCGGTTGGACCGCGGCGCGCGCATCGAGGAGCTGGCACGCATGCTCGGCGGCACGGAAATCACCGCCACCACGCGCAAGCACGCTGCGGAGATGCTGGGCGGAGCCTAGCCCGGGACGATTTTGCGGCCGGGGCAGTCGGCCTTGGTGCACTCGGCGTACAAGGCGAGCGAGTGCCCCTTCAGCTCGAAGCCGCGCTTGCGCGCCACCTCGGCCTGGCGCTGCTCGATTTCCGCGTCGTAGAACTCCTCGACCCGCCCGCACTGCAGGCACACCAGGTGATCGTGGTGCCCGCCCTGGTTGAGCTCGAACACCGCCTTGCCGGTCTCGAAATGCTGGCGTGACAGCAGCCCGGCCTGCTCGAACTGCGTGAGCACGCGGTAGACCGTCGCCAGGCCGATGTCGATCCCCTCGGCCATCAGGCTCTTGTAGACGTCTTCGGCGGAGAGGTGGCGCACCTTGCTGTGCTCGAAGAGCTCCAGCACCTTGCGCCGAGGCAGGGTGGCCTTGAGGCCGATTTCCTTCAGGCTCTGCGCCGAATTCATCGCTTATCATTATATGCCTATGCCTCGCGCGCTTCCGCTCGCGGCGCTGCTGCTGCTCGGTGCGTGCTCGCTGCTGCCCGACTTCATGCAGCCCTACCGCATCGACATCCAGCAGGGCAACTTCGTGTCGCAGGAAGCGGTGTCGCAGTTGAAGCCCGGCATGACCAAGGACCAGGTGCGCGCCGCCCTCGGCACGCCGCTGCTGGTCGACATCTTCCACGCCGACCGCTGGGATTACGTCTACATGCTGGACAGGCGCGGCCAGCCGCGCCAGCAGCGGCATCTCTCGGTGTTCTTCGAGGACGGGCGACTGGCGCGGCTGGGCGGCGATGTCATCGCCGCGGACTCGGACAACAAGGAGGCGCAATGAAGGTGGCGATCGCGGGGGCGGGCGGCCGCATGGGGCGCACGCTGATCGAGGGCGTGCTGGCCGACCGCGAGCTCGCGCTCGCGGCGGCGCTCGACGCGCCGGGCGCCGCGGCCATCGGCCAGGCCGCCGGGACGCTGCGCATCACCGACGACCTCGGCGCGCTCGCCGCAGCCGACGTGCTGATCGACTTTACGCGGCCGGAGGGCACGCTCGCACATCTGCAGGCGTGCCTCGCGCGCGACAAGCGCATGGTGATCGGCACCACCGGTTTCAGCGAGGCGCAGGCGGCAGGCATCACGCAGGCCGCGCGGCGCATCCCCATCGTGCTCTCGCCCAACTTTGCGATCGGCGTGAACGTCGTGTTCCGCCTGGCGCAGACGGCGGCCAGGGCACTCGGCGACGCCTACGACGTGGAGATCGTCGAAGCGCACCACCGCCACAAGGTGGATGCCCCCTCGGGCACGGCCCTCAAGCTCGGCGAGCTCGTCGCGCAGGCGCTCGGGCGCGACCTCGGGCAGGTGGCGACCCACGGCCGGCACGGCGACACCGGCGAGCGGCCGGCGAAAGCGATCGGTTTTCACGCCATTCGCGGCGGCGATATCGTCGGCGAGCACACGGTGATCTTCGCCGGCATGGGCGAACGGGTGGAGGTTGCGGTGCGCTCACAGAGCCGCTCGACCTATGCCGCTGGGGCGTTGCGCGCGGCGAAGTGGCTCGCCGGCCGCGGGCCGGGCCTGTACGACATGTTCGATGTGCTTGGCCTGAAGTAGCCGGCGCGGTATAATTCGTCGCTCAAACGAGCGGGAGGGGCGCAAGCCTCTTCCGCTTTTTCACATCTAAACCGGGAGTTTGACGTTGCCAGCGCTCGAATCCGCCGTACTCGTCCTCGCTGACGGGTCGGTGTTTCGGGGCCGCAGCGTGGGCGCCCCGGGCATCTCGGCCGGCGAGGTGGTGTTCAACACCGCCATCACCGGCTACCAGGAGATCCTCACCGACCCGTCCTACTGCGGGCAGATCGTCACGCTGACGTATCCGCACATCGGCAACACCGGGGTCAACGCAGAGGACGAGGAATCCGGCCGGGTGTATGCCGCCGGACTGGTAGTGCGCGACGTCCCGGCGCAGGTCTCCAGCTGGCGCGCGCAGCAGAGCCTGCCGCAATACCTGCTGGAGAAAAACGTGGTGGCGATCGCGGACATCGACACCCGCAAGCTCACGCGCCTGCTGCGGGAGAAGGGCGCCCAGAATGGCTGCCTGATGGCGGGCAGCGTGGACCTCGACAAGGCGCTTGCCGCGGCGCGCGCCTTCCCTGGGCTCGCCGGCATGGACCTCGCCAAGGTGGTGACCACATCCAAGCCCTACGAGTGGCGCGATGGCAAGTGGGAGCTTGGCAAGGGCTACCGGCACATCGGCGACGCGCCCTTTCACGTCGTCGCCTACGACTATGGCATCAAGCGGAACATTCTGCGGCTGCTCGCCGAGCGCGGCGCGCGCGTCACGGTGGTGCCCGCGCAGACTCCCGCGCGCGAGGTGCTGCGCATGCAGCCCGACGGCGTGTTCCTGTCCAACGGGCCCGGCGATCCCGAGCCCTGCGACTACGCCATAGAGTCGATCGGCGAGATCCTCGACACCACGCGCGTGCCGGTGTTCGGCATCTGCCTCGGCCACCAACTGATGGGGCTCGCCTCGGGCGCGAAGACCGTCAAGATGAAGTTCGGCCACCATGGGGCCAACCACCCGGTCAAGGATCTAGACACCGGGCAGGTGGTGATCACCAGCCAGAATCACGGCTTCGCGGTGGACGCCAGGACGCTGCCCGCCACCCTCAAGCCCACGCACGTGTCGCTGTTCGACGGCTCGCTGCAGGGCCTGGCGCGCACCGACCGGCCAGCGTTCTGCTTCCAGGGCCACCCCGAAGCGAGCCCGGGGCCGCACGACATCGGCTACCTCTTCGACCGCTTCGCCAAGATGATGATCGAGGCGCGCAGGTAGCGACGCCCATGCCCAGACGCACCGACCTGCATTCGATCCTCATCATCGGCGCTGGCCCGATTGTCATCGGCCAGGCCTGCGAGTTCGACTACTCCGGCGCGCAGGCCTGCAAGGCGCTGCGCGACGAGGGCTATCGCGTCGTGCTGGTGAACTCCAACCCTGCAACCATCATGACCGACCCGGAGATGGCGGACGCGACTTACATCGAGCCGATCACCTGGCAGACCGTGGCGCGCATTATCGAGAAGGAGCGCCCAGACGCGCTGCTGCCCACCATGGGCGGGCAGACCGCGCTCAACTGCGCGCTCGACCTGGCGCGCGAAGGCGTGCTGGAGAAGTTCGGCGTGGAGATGATCGGCGCCTCGCGCGACGCGATCGACAAGGCGGAAGACCGCGAGAAGTTCAAGAAAGCGATGACGCGCATCGGCCTCGCCTCGGCGCGCTCGTCGCTCGCGCACTCGATGGAAGAAGCCCTGCAGGTCCAGGCGAGCCTCGGCTTCCCGGTGGTGATCCGGCCCTCGTTTACGCTCGGCGGCACGGGCGGCGGCATCGCCTACAACCGCGAGGAGTTCGTCGCCATCTGCGAGCGCGGGCTGGAGGCCTCGCCCACCAACGAGCTGCTGATCGAGGAGTCGGTGATCGGCTGGAAAGAGTTCGAGATGGAGGTGGTGCGCGACCGGAAGGACAACTGCATCATCATCTGCTCGATCGAGAACGTCGACGCGATGGGCGTGCATACCGGCGACTCGATCACGGTGGCGCCGGCGCAGACGCTCACCGACAAGGAGTACCAGATCATGCGCAACGCCTCGATCGCGGTGCTGCGCGAGATCGGGGTGGACACCGGCGGCTCGAACGTGCAGTTCGCGATCAACCCGAAGGACGGGCGCATGCTGGTGATCGAGATGAACCCGCGCGTCTCGCGTTCTTCGGCACTGGCGTCCAAGGCCACCGGCTTTCCCATCGCCAAGGTGGCGGCGAAGCTCGCCGTAGGCTACACGCTGGACGAGCTGAAGAACGAAATTACCGGCGGCGCGACCCCGGCCTCTTTCGAGCCGAGCATCGACTACGTGGTCACCAAGGTGCCGCGCTTCGCCTTCGAGAAGTTCCCGCAGGCGAACGACCGCCTGACGACCCAGATGAAATCGGTGGGCGAGGTGATGGCCATCGGCCGCACGTTCCAGGAATCTTTCCAGAAGGCGCTGCGCGGGCTCGAAGTGGGGGTGGACGGCCTCAACCAGCGCACCACCGACCGGGAGACGATCGAAAGGGAGCTCGGCGAGCCGGGGCCCGAGCGCATCTGGTACGTGGGCGACGCCTTCGAGAACGGCTTCTCGCTGGAGGAGGTTTACCGCCTCACGCACATCGATCCCTGGTTCCTCGCGCAAATCAAGGAGATCGTCGACCTGGAGATGAAGCTCGACGACCAGAAGCTCGCCGACATCGACGGCGACACCCTGCGCCTGCTCAAGCGCAAGGGCTTCTCCGACCGGCGCCTCGCGTATCTCTTCAACACGGGTGAAATGGCGGTGCGTGAGAAGCGCCACAAGCTCGGCATCCGTCCGGTATTCAAGCGTGTGGACACCTGCGCCGCCGAATTCGCGACGAAGACCGCCTACATGTACTCCACCTACGAGGAAGAGTGCGAGGCCGAGCCGAGCGCGCGGCGCAAGATCATGGTGCTCGGCGGCGGGCCGAACCGCATCGGCCAAGGCATCGAGTTCGACTACTGCTGTGTGCACGCGGCGCTTGCACTGCGCGCGGCCGGCTTCGAGACCATCATGGTCAACTGCAACCCGGAGACTGTCTCCACCGACTACGACACCTCGGACCGCCTGTACTTCGAGCCGCTGACGCTGGAGGACGTGCTCGAGATCGTGGACAAGGAGAAGCCCTGGGGCGTGATCGTGCAGTACGGCGGGCAAACGCCGCTCAAGCTGGCACGCGACCTTGCCGCCGCGGGCGTGCCGATCATCGGCACCAGCGCCGACTCGATCGACGTCGCCGAGGACCGCGAGCGCTTCCAGAAGCTGCTCGAGAAGCTCAAGCTGCGCCAGCCGCCCAATCGCACCGCACGCTCGGCTGCAGAGGCCGTCAAGCAGGCCGAGCAGATCGGCTACCCGGTGGTGGTGCGGCCCAGCTACGTCCTGGGCGGGCGCGCGATGGAGATCGTGCACCAGCAGGCCGATCTCGAGCGCTACATGAAAAACGCAGTGAAGGTGTCCAACGACGCCCCGGTGCTGCTCGATCGCTACCTCTCGGATGCCATCGAGGTGGACGTGGACTGCATCGCGGACGGCCAGGAAGTGCTGATCGGCGGCGTCATGGAGCACGTGGAGCAGGCGGGCGTGCACTCGGGCGATTCCGCCTGCTGCCTGCCACCGCACTCGCTGCCGCCCGATCTGGTGCAGGAGTTGCGGCGACAGACGGAGATGATGGCGCGCGCGCTGCAGGTTAGCGGGCTGATGAACGTGCAGTTCGCCATCCAGAGAAACGAGCACGGCCCCGTGGTCTACGTGCTGGAAGTGAACCCGCGCGCCTCGCGCACCGTGCCTTTCGTTTCCAAGGCCACCGGCCGGCCCCTCGCCAAGATCGCGGCGCTGTGCATGGCCGGGACGTCGCTCGCCGCGCAGAAGGTGCACGGCGATATCACGCCGCCGTATTTCTCGGTGAAGGAGGCGGTGTTCCCCTTCGCCAAATTCCCCGGGGTGGACACCATCCTTGGGCCGGAGATGAAGTCCACCGGCGAGGTGATGGGGGTGGGCGAGTCCTTCGGCGAGGCTTTCGTCAAGTCGCAGCTCGCCGCGGGCGTCAGGCTGCCCAAGGGCGGACGCGCCTTCGTCAGCGTGCGCGACAGCGACAAGCGCGCGGCCGTGGAGGTCGCGCGCGACCTCGCCGGCCTGGGCTTCACGGTACTCGCGACGCGCGGCACGGCGGCGGTCCTCGAGCAGCACGGCGTCGTGGTCACCCCGGTGAACAAAGTCACAGAGGGGCGGCCGCATATCGTGGACATGATCAAGAACGGCGAAGTGAGCTTCATCGCCAACACCGTGGAGGACACGCGCACCGCGATTTCCGACTCGCGCGCCATCCGCGTGACGGCGCTCGCCGCCCGTGTCACTTACTACACGACGATCGCCGGCGCCAAGGCGGCCTGCGCCGGCATGCGGCACATGGCGCAGCTCGAGCCGTACCGGCTGCAGGACTTGCATGCGAAACTCGGCATCACCCCATCCAATCGCGCGATAGGCTCGTCCTAATGGCCAAGACCCCGATGACCTTGCGCGGCGCGGAGCTGCTGCGCGCCGAACTGCACCGGCTGAAGGCCGTAGAGCGGCCGGCGAACTCCCAGGCGATCGCCGAGGCGCGCGCGCACGGCGACCTGTCGGAGAACGCCGAGTACGACGCCGCGCGCGAGCGTCAGGGCTTCATCGAAGGCCGCATCTCGGAGATCGAGGCGAAGCTGGGCAACGCCCAGGTCATCGACCCGAAGCTCCTGGATGCGGACGGCCGTTGCGTCTTCGGGGCGACGGTGGACCTGGAGGAGAAGGGCGGCAAGCCCATCACCTACCAGATCGTCGGCGAGGACGAAGCCGACATCAAGGCCGGGAGGATTTCGATTTCTTCGCCGATCGCCAGGGCGCTGATCGGGAAGGAGGCCGGCGACGAGGTGGACGTGCAGACGCCGGGCGGGGTGAAGAAGTACGAGATCCTGGACGTGAGGTACGAGTAGGCGTCGCTGCAGGCGGCGGCTCCTGCCGCGGCTTTTCCCGGTAGATCACCAGCATCTTGCCGATGTGCTGGATCGCGTGCGCGCCGGTGCGCTCGCAGATGCTGGCGAGCGCTACCTCGCGCTCGTCGCGATTGAGCGGGGCCGCGCGCACCTTGATCAGCTCGTGGTGCGCGAGGGCGCGGTCGATCTCGGCGACCACGGCGTCGGTGAGGCCCTTCTCGCCCAGCTGCAGGATGGGATGTAGGGCATGAGCGCGCGCCTTGAGCGCCTTGCGCAGCGCGGGCGCCAGTCCGAGGTGGTCGCCCACGGCTAGCGGCTGCGCCACTCGACGACCTTGCGCGGGTCGCCGGCGAAATCGACCCAGCCTTTCTGCGCGCCTTTCTCCCAGTGCCAGCGGCTGGCCTGCGGCTGCCGCTCGATGCGATCGGGCGCGCCCGGTAGTTCAGTGACCTGGGCTTCGCCCAAGCCTACGGCCATCTTCGCCCAGCCGGATCGCTTCGGCGCCTTGACCGCCGGTGCTTGGCCCACTGCCGGAGGTTTCTCGGTGATCCGTGGATTCATGCGTTGCCGCAGCATGTCGATGTCGCGCGCGGTATCGACAGGCTGTGAAGGCGCGGCGCCGGAAATCAGCACTTTGACGACGACGAGACAGGGTTGCAGCCTGGAGCGTGGCATTGATTCTCGAGTGCCCCGCGCGCCGCGCGAAGCGATGAAAAAGCTCGCCCGCATTTTATCGTGACGTCCGCAAGCCGCGCGCGCCGGACTGCGGGCATAACAACTGGCGGCAAGATATCTTCATCGTGCAAAAGAGTTAGCGCGTGTTTCCAGACACGCGGCCAAGCGTCCACTCCTATCCGGCAGTCCAAGTGTCGCCGCAGGGCGTCAATTCGTGATCTTCTTTGCAAGCGTCGTCGCGCCATTGTGCAGTACTTCCTCCTGAGTTTCCGTTCGTTCCAGCGATTCGACCTTCCGTCGAAAGTGTTCGCCCGTGCAAATTCTTTGAAGGAAGGTGATAACCATGAAATTGCGTCAGCACGGATTCACACTTATTGAGCTTGTCGTCGTGATGGTGATCGTCGCCATACTCACGGCGATAGCCTTCCCGGCCTACCAGAGCCAGCAGCGCAAGGGCAGCCGCGTGGCGGCGCAGGCGCTGCTCGTCAACATCGCGAACCGCCAGGCGCAATACCTCCTCGATGCGCGCAATTATGCCGTCGGCCCTGGCGCGCTGGGTGCGCTCAGTGTTTCGCTGCCGGGCGAAGTCGCCCCGTTCTACACCGTTGCCGTCGAGAACGCCGCAGGCGGCACGGTGCCCTCGACGCCGCCCAGCTTCCTGATCATAGCCACGCCGATCGCCGGCACGCGGCAGGAAGCAGATGGCGAGCTCAGGCTCGGGCACGACGGCACCAAGTCACGCGGCGGCAATCCCGGATGGTAGCCATGCGCACAACGCTCTCCAGCGCACCCATGCGCCGCCCGCGGCGCGCCTCTGGCGGCTTTACGCTCGTCGAGCTGCTGGTCGTACTTTTCGTTTTCGGCACGCTCGTGGCCGTGGGCCTGCCGCAGTTCGCCGATTTCATCCGCAACCAGCGCATTAAGACCGCGAGCTTCGACCTGTTCTCGACCTTGATGCTCGCGCGCAGCGAGGCGATCACGCGGAATACGCGGGTCACCGTGGCGCCCACCGGCGGCTCCTGGGCCAACGGCTGGACCGTCACGGAGCCGAGCGGCACGGTGATCCGGCGGCAGGAGGCCGTGCAGCGCATCTCGATCAGCGGGCCGGACGCCGTGATTTACGTGGAAAGCGGCAGGCTCAACGCGGCTGCCCGGCCGGAATTCGCGTTCACTGCGGACGGCAGCAGCATCGTCAACCGTTGCATCCGCATCGACCTGAGCGGGCGCCCCGTGTCGCAGGCGACCGCATGCTGATCGCCGCCATGCCGCGCGTCGCCCCTTATCGGTTGAGCCGCGGCGTCAGCATGCTCGAGGTGCTGATCGCGATCGGGCTGCTGACGGTGGGCCTGCTCGGCGTGGCGCAGCTGCAGATCCAGATGCAGACCGCCGAGCTTGAGGCCTACCAGCGCACGCAAGCGATCGTGCTCCTGCAGGACATGGTCGATCGCATCAATGCCAATCGCAAGCATGCCGCCGAGTACGCGACCGTCGCGCCGCTGGGCACGGCGAGCACGATCGATTGCACGGCGCCGGCCACCCTGGCGCAGCGCGACCAGTGCGATTGGCAGGCGGCGCTGCTCGGGGCGAACGAGACGCGCGGCGGCGCGCAGCTGGGCGCGATGACCGAGGCGCGCGGCTGCGTCAGCAATCCTGTTACCACCATGCCGCGCCAGGTGATCGTCTCGGTCGCTTGGCAGGGCGTGTCGCCGACCGTGGCGCCGGGTGCGACGGCGTGCGGGCAGGGCGCCTACGGCACCGACGACCGGTTCCGCCGCGCGATGGTGGCGAGCGTCACCATCGGCTGCCTGGAGAACGACCCCTCGACCGGGGCGTGCGTGACGCCGTGAGGGTGCACCCCGTATCCGCCCCAAGCCGGCTGCGCCGCGCGCAGGCGGGCCTGTCGCTCATCGAGCTGATGGTGTCGATCACCCTGGGCCTGATGATCCTCACGGGCGTGCTGACGGTGTTCTTCAACACCAGCGCGGCGCGCAATGAAGTCGAGCGCACAAATCGCCAGATCGAGAATGGGCGCTACGCAGTGGAGCTGATCGCCACGGATCTGCGCCTGGCCGGTTTCTACGGCGAGTTCGACGCGGCCTCGGCGCCGGCGCCGGCCGCCCTGCCTGCCGACTCCTGCTCGCTTGCCGCTGCGGACTGGGACACCTGGCTGCCGCTGCACGTCCTTGGTTACGACGGCTCGGGCTTCGTCTCGGCCAACTGCACGCTCGACAATCTCAAGCCCAATACGGACGTAGTGGTGATCCGGCGCGCGCGCACCTGTGCGGCCGGCGTCGCCGGCTGCGACGCCGCCGTCGCCGGCCAGCCGTACATCCAGGCTTCGCTGTGCGCCAGCGAGAACACGTCGCACAAGCTCGGGCTCGAGGGCGCCACCACGTTCGACCTGACGAAGAAGGACTGCACCACCGCGGCGGACAAGCGCCAGTACTTCACGCGCATTTACTTCATCAGCACCGACAACGGCGCCGGTGCGAGCGTGCCCACGCTCATGCGGCTCGAGCTGAGCGGCGCCGGCTGGGCCGCCACGCCGCTCGTCGAGGGCATTGAGGAGTTCAACGTCGAGTACGGGCTGGACAGCGACGGCGACGGCGCGCCGGACGCGTACGTCGCCAATCCCAGCGACTATCCGAAGGGCGCATGCTCCGGCGCCTGCCCGGTCAACAACTGGATGAACGTCGTCACCGCGCGCTTTCACGTGCTGGCGCGCAATCTCGACGCTTCGCCCGGCTTTGCCGACGCCAAGACCTACGAGCTCGGCAAGGACGAAAACGGCAATCCCGTCACCGTGACACCCGGCGGACCGTACCACCGCCACGTTTACAGCAGCCTGGTGCGCATCGCGAACGCCGCTGGCCGGAGGGACAAGCCATGAGCAACCCCGCACGCAAGCAACATGGCACGACGCTGGTCATCGCGCTGATCATGCTGGTGCTGCTCACGCTGTTCGCGTTGAGCTCGATGAATACGGCGAACAGCAGCCTGAAGGTCACCGGCAACATGCAGGCGAAGAGCGAGGCGCTGAATGCCGCGCAGGAGACGATCGAGACGGTGATCAGCACGCCGCAGTTCATCGCCGACCCGGCGAACGCGGTGGTCAATCCCTGCGCCGGCTCGAACACGCGATGCGCCGACGTCACCGGCGACGGCACGCCGGAGTACACGACGACCCTGGTGCCGCAGCCTGCCTGCGTGAGCGCGAAGCCGATCAAGAACGAGACGCTCAATCTGGCCAGCGCCGAGGACCTCGGCTGCTCGTCTGGCCAGCAGCAGCAGTTCGGCGTGGCCGGCGCGGTCACGGGCAACTCGCTGTGCGCGAACTCCGTCTGGGAGATCTCGGCGCAGACACGCGGCATCGCATCCAGTGCCGTGGTCACCGTCCGGCAGGGCGTCGGCGTGCGCATCAGCACCGACGACGCCGGCAGCTCCTGCTAGGCGGGCGGAGCGACCCATGAAATACGCCGGCCTAATCTGCAACGTGGCATGCACGGCGGCAGTGTGCCTCGCGGCACCGCAGCGTGCTGCGGCCGAAGACATCGACCTGTTCATGGGCGCGGGGGCGAACGCGCAGAACCCGAACGTCCTGGTGATCATCGACAACAGCGCCAATTGGAACGCCGCGAGCCAGCACTGGGTCGGCGCCGGCGGCGAGAGTCCCTTCAAGCAGGGCCAGTCGGAGCTGCGCGCGCTGCGCACCGTAGCCGGCGAGCTCACCGACAAGCTCAATCTCGGCCTGATGCTGTTCACGCCGGGCCAGGGCAGCAACGCCGATGGCGGCTACGTACGCTTCCACGTGCGCCAGATGACGACCACCAACAAGACCGGCCTGCAGGACTTGATCGGCACCACCACCTGCATCGACGGCCCGAACAGCCTGAACGGCACGCCGAACTGCATCTTCAAGAACTTCAGCGGCGCCGAGCAGGCGGCAACCGCGGACACGGACTACAGCGCCTCGCTGTTCGAGGCATTCAAGTACTTCGGCGGATACACGAGCCCAGCGCATGCGCAGGACGACGTGGCCGGCACGCCGATCGATACCGTGGCGGGACCCTCGGCCACGCACTTCGGGCCGGTGCGCTTTGGGGGCAATCCTGATATCAAGACCGACAGGTACGCTTTCACCAGTCCCTTCACGACCTACGCCCCGCCCCTCAGCGGGGTCAACAGCTGCGCCAAGAATTACATCATTTTCATCGGCAACGGCTTTCCCAACCAGGACCTCCCCGCGAGCGTATTGGGCAACGTCGGCGGCGGCACCTCGCAACTCGCCATGCCCCTAATGTCCACCAGCAGCCAGACGCGCACCAGCGTCATTGGCGCGTCGTGCGGCATTGGCGGCAGCAGCAACCAGCGCGTAAGCAATTGCACCGCCAGCATTCCGCAGAGCCTCAAGGACACTTTTCCGGCCGATAGCTACTCTTGCGTGCAGGCCTCGGAATCCGTGGACGCGACGGCGTGCCCGGGGTCGAACAACCGCAAGTTCGACGTGCAGGCGAGCAAGCTGCTGATTACCGTCACCCCGACCGGGCAGACGGCGTTGCCAGCGACCAACGACGCGCGCATGGCCGACGAGTGGGCGAAGTTCCTCTACACCACCGACGTCAATCCGGCGCTGGGGCAGCAGAACGTGAGGACGTACACGATCGACGTGTTCAAGGACGCCCAGGACGCGCGCCAGACCGCGCTGCTGTTCAACATGGCGCGCGTGGGCGGGGGGCGGTACTTCCAGGCGACCAGCGAAGAGTCGATCGTCAACGCGCTGCGCCAGATCCTGATCGAGATCCAGTCGGTGAACAGCGTGTTCGCCTCCGCCAGCCTGCCGATCAACGCCACCAACCGCTCGCAGAACGAGAACCAGGTGTTCATCGGCATGTTCCGCCCCGACGCCGACGCTAATCCGCGCTGGTACGGCAACCTCAAGCGCTACCAGATCGGCCTGTTCGGTGCGGAAGCCAAGCTCGCGGACAAGGACGGCAACGAGGCGGTGTCGAACGAAACCGGCTTCATCCAGCCCTGCGCCAGCAGCTTCTGGACGAGCGACAGCGGCAACTACTGGAGCTTCTCGCAGGACAGCGCCGGGCAGTGCACGCTCGCCACCACCGGCGTGTTCTCCGATGCCCCGGACGGCGCCAACGTGGAGAAGGGCGCGACCGCGGAAGTGGTGAGGAAGGGCAACAATCCGCCCACCACCGACGCGACGCCGACCAATGTGGTGGCGCGTACGCTGTTTACCTGCTCCAGCCCGACCACCTGCAAGTTCGGCCAGCCGCTGGACCCGTTCGATACCAGCGTCGTGACGCAGGCGGCGCTCGGCGCGGTAGATGCGGCCGAGCAGCAGAAGCTGGTCGATTTTCTGCGCGGCGTGGACGTGAACGACGACAACTTGAACAACTCCTACGCCGATGTGCGCCCCTCGATCCACGGCGACGTGGCGCACTCGCGCCCGCTGCCCGTCAACTATGGCGGCAGCGCCGGCGTGGTCGTCTATTACGGCGCGAATGACGGCGCGCTGCGCGCAGTGCGCGGCGACGACGGCAAGGAGCTGTGGGCCTTTTTCGCCCCCGAGCACCACGCCAAGCTCAGGCGGCTGTATGACCAGAGTCCGCTGGTCATGTATCCGACCATGGCCGCGCCGTTCCCTGTCCCGACGCCGACGCGCAAGGACTACTTCTTCGACGGCTCCGCCGGCCTGTTCCAGAACGCCGACAACAGCAAGATCTGGATCTTCCCGTCGATGCGCCGCGGCGGCCGCATGATCTACGGCTTCGACGTGACGAATCCCGCGCAGCCGCAGATGAAGTGGCGCGCAGGTTGCCCGAACCTGACCAACGACACGGACTGCACGTCGGGATTCGGCAACATCGGCCAGACCTGGTCGACGCCGTCGGTGGCGCTGGTGCGCGGCTTTGACGCGGACAATCCGGTGATCATCGTTGGCGGCGGCTACGACTCCTGCGACGACGCGGACAGCTCGACGCCCGCCTGCAGCAGCCCGAAGGGCAGCAACGTCTACGTGATCAACGCCGATACCGGCGTGCGCATCAAGACTTTTGGCACGGGCGGTACGGGCGCGATCGGCCGCAGCGTCGCGGGCGACATCACGCTCGTGGACCGCAATTTCGACGGCTACGTCGATCACGGCTACTTCGCGGACACTGGCGGCAGCCTGTACCGCATCGATTTCTCGGATCCGGCCACCATGGCGCAAAGGGCGCCCGCCGACTGGACGCTCACCAAGCTGGCGCAGACCAGCGGGGCGGGCAGGAAGTTCCTGTTCGCACCGGCCGCCCTCGCATCCGCGGGCCGGGTATTTCTCACCGTCGGCTCCGGCGACCGGGAGCGCCCGCTCATCGGGAACTACCCCTTTGTAGAGCAGGTGCAGAACCGAGCCTATATGTTCATCGACACGTTCGCCACGACGGGGCTGCCCGTCAACCTGGACGATCCCTCGAAGATGGACGACCTGACGGCGAACACCTCCTGCGGTCAGGCGACGAGCCCCGGCGCGAACGGCTGGTTCTTCGACCTCAACGCCGGTCGCGGCGAGCAGACCGTGACCGCGTCGACCATCTTCGGCGGGATCGTGTTTTTCAGCACCAACCGGCCGGTGCCCGCAAGCGCGAATGCCTGCACCACCAACCTCGGCGAAGCGCGCGGTTACGCGGTGAACGTTCTGAATGCCTCCGGAGCCGCGGACACGCTCTCGCTATGTGGGGGCATCCGCTCCGCCGTCTTCGCTGGCGGCGGATTGCCGCCCTCGCCGGTAACGGGGACGGTGCCCGTCGGCCCCAATGGCACGCCGGTGACCATATTGATCGGCGGCGTCAACCGCGGTGGTGGCGTGAGCACCCCGATCGGCGCGCAGCGGGTGCGGCCGGCAATCACGCAGAAGCGATCGCGCGTCTACTGGTACCTCGATACCGACAAGTAGCGGCGCGCCGGCTCGCGTAACATGCAGCCGTGTCCAGCAAGGCCTGGCTTCGCCGCCACGTCACCGACGCCTACGTCCGCCAGGCAAAGCAGGCCGGCTTCCGGTCGCGCGCCGCGTTCAAGCTCCTGGAGATCGACAGAAGGGACCACCTGCTCAAGGCCGGCATGAAGGTGCTGGACCTGGGGGCTGCGCCGGGAGGCTGGTCGCAGGTGGCTGCGGAAAAGGTGCGACCCGGCGGCAAGGTGGTCGCGGTTGACCTGCTGGAGACGAAGCCCATCCCGGGGGTCACGATCCTCAAGGGCGATTTCCGCACAGTGGACATTGAGGGCGCGCTCAGCGGCAAGGCCGACTTGGTGCTTTCGGACATGATGCCCAACGTCACCGGCGTACCGCTGGTGGACCAAGCGCGCGCAGCAGAGCTGAC
>Ga0326726_10002539_pt1 | contig 16760 bp, 10 predicted proteins | sample MHFenrmetagenome_2_FD_207603 | JGI IMG/M metagenome (GOLD analysis project Ga0326726, IMG submission 207603) | Lab enriched peat soil microbial communities from Michigan Hollow, Ithaca, NY, United States - MHF15MN | ecosystem: Environmental > Terrestrial > Soil > Wetlands > Peat | place: USA... | reverse complement strand
ACACCAATTCTAATATGCGGGTGCAGTGCCAGGTCGGCTTTCAAAGAAGCGAATAATTTTTTGAGTCAGGGCAACTATAAGGCCTCCCTGAGCAAATATGAGCTGATTATTGCACAATACCCCACGGTGGGCGATAGGGTCCTTTTCGAGATGGGTTTAATTTATGCGTTTCCCAGGAATCAGCAAAAAGATTATCAGAAATCTCTGGAATGCTTCCAGAAACTCATAAAGGATTACCCCGGGAGCGAGTACAGACAGGACAGTGAAGTGATGGTATCTCTTATCAATGATGTCACTAGCAAGGATAAGAGGATTATTACGCAGCAAGACCAGATTGACACGCTCGAACAGGAGGTTATAAGTAAAGGTAAGGGGATTATTACAAAGCAAGATCAGATTAAGACGCTCGAACAAGAGGTAATAAGCAAAGGTGAGAGGACTATTGCAGAGCAAAAAAAAGAGATTGAGACGCTCGACCAGGAGATTATAAGAAAGGGTGATAGGATCTATACACAGCAAAAGCAGATTGAGACGTTCGAACAGCAGATTAGAAGTAAGGGTGATAAGATTATTGCACAGCAAAAACAGATTGAGACGCTCGAACAGCAGGTGAAGGATCTCGAAAAGAAAGTAGAACAACTGAAAGAAGTCGATATGAATATAAAAGAAAAGAAAAAATTATTTCCTTAGCAGTAATGAGGTCAGTGATGGGAAAGCTTTTAATTGTCGATGATGATTTGAGTATTTTAAGGGTGCTCAAGATGAGATTAGAATCCGAGGGCTACCAGGTTGAAGTCGCTTCGGAAATTGAAGCGGCAAAGTATCTGGCCGCCATAAATGAGTATGAACTTGCTATTCTTGATCTGAAGCTTCCCGATGGAAACGGTATAGATTTGATGAAGAGTATCCATGAAGTGGATCCCGGTCTTCCGGTTATTATCTTGACGGCATACGGGACCATTGAAAGTGCAGTCGAAGCAATGAAAGCGGGCGCTTATATATATTTGAAGAAGCCCTTTGATTATCGTGAACTTCTTTTTCAGGTAAAGAATGGCATTGAGAAGGCAAACCTTAGATGGCCGTCAAGAAACTAAGGAGTATTGTAGAGTAAAATATTAATACTCAGGATATCATTGGCCGGTGAATAAAAGCTGATTACACTCTGCTTCGTAGGTTACACGCCAAGCCGTATCTCTTTCTATCTAATCCTCAATTCTGACAACTGCCCACCACTGAATAGTTGTAGGTGTAGTGTGTTACTGGGTTCATGACAGATTGAAGACTTATACTGCCTGTTGGCCCAACAGTGCATGTCGAAGCCCCAATGAGCACTGCTTCTGCCTAGCCTGTGCGAGAATGGTAGATCCTGGATCAAGTCCGGGATGACAGAGGGGGGCTGGATTTCGGATCAGGCAGGGCATGGCAAAAGGTGGAGTATCATCCGGTCTTCAGGGCTATCGGATACTACTTGACTTTCGTGATTTAAAGCGGAAAGAACTAAAGATAGGCGCTTTCCGGGGAAGAGATCTCGATCTATTCCCGAGACATGAAGCAGGTTGTGTTACTGGTGAGACAGCGTGAGCCAGTTGTACCAGGGTCTGTTCCGGGGTCTTCGTGGGATGCTGCTGCCTCCCAGGCTTTCGCGGGCGTTCGGATCTGCCATTTTCTGCGTGAGCGGTCTCAGTGTAATCGAATTCCCCTAGCGTACGTCTTTCTATCTTTTCACCTAATACTTTCTCTATGTCCCACACAAAAGCCCTGTCTTTACTTGTTACAAAAGTAAACGCATCTCCGGTCTTCAGGGCGCGGCCTGTGCGACCGATGCGGTGGGTGTAGGCGTCAACGGTGTCGGGCATATCATAATTGATTACATGCGATATGCTGGAAACATCAATGCCGCGGGCCGCGATGTCGGTGGCCACCAGAATCTGGTACGTGCCGTCGCGGAATCCGTTAAGTGCCGCCTGTCTCTTGTTCTGTGGCAGGTCCCCCTGCAGAGATGCTGCAACAAACCCGGCTTTTTTCATCTGCCTCGCGAGGCGCGTCGCACGGTCCTTGGTGCGAGTGAAGACAAGCACCGACTCTGTGTCCGTATGCTCCAGAATTTTCATTAAAAGGCCCGCTTTGTGTTGCGGCTCGACGAGATAGAGGGCATGAGAAACCGAGGATACAGGGACTGTGTCGCCGACCTTGACGGTGACGGGATTACGCAGGGCATCCTGTGCCAGTTTCCGGATGTCGTCGGGCATGGTGGCGGAAAACAACAATGTTTGACGTTGAGACGGTAGGCGCTTCAGGATCGTCCTGATATCCGGTAAAAACCCCATGTCGAACATTCGGTCCGCCTCGTCCAGGACGAGCACTTCTATGCGGGATAAATCAATCACTCCCTGGTCCATAAGATCTATCAGGCGTCCCGGGCAAGCCACAACGATTTCTGCTCCTTCACGAAGCTTCCTGATCTGGGGGCCTTTTTCCACGCCTCCATAAATTGTGATGCTCTTCAATTTCGTCTGACGGCCAAGTTGACACACGTGATCGTGTATCTGCTCAGCCAGCTCCCGCGTAGGGGCGATGATGAGCGCACGGACGCGCTTCCGCGGACCATCCATCAGACGTTGCAGAATGGGAAGAACGAATGCGGCGGTTTTTCCCGTACCTGTCTGGGCCTGTCCCATAACATCCAGCCTTTTAAGAACGGATGGGATGCATTGAATTTGAATCGGTGTAGGCGAAGTGTAGCCGATGGCCTCAATACCGGATTCGATGTACGGGTGTAGATTAAACGATTTAAAACTCATTAAAACTCCTTTATTTTGTGTATTGGCCGGGAATGACCCTGGCCCATCCGCCACTGGGGCGGTCAATTTATTCTTTATGTTCAGGGACTGTCGGGGCTGATCCGACGTCCGGGGAATGTTGGACTCCGTCTTATCACTATTTTTCTGTTGCCTCTTTATAAACTTGATTTGACTTTGTCGTGCCATAATCTATCTGCCTTTGTTCGCGTTGAACAATGTATGTTTTGGGAATATATTTTTTCAGAATCCCAAAAAAAACCCCAGCGGCCTTTAACAGGCTCTGGGGACATATGAACCAAAACCAACTTCAAAAGTGAGTATAATATAAGGTACTCAAGCAATTATGTCAAGAGATTAATTATGGATTAATTATATGACATAAATGCAAACATGGCATTGCATCATCCTGGCATCATTCTCCCAGGAACGTATGCAGCCACTGGAGCTGGAAACGGAGGTCAGAGACCTTAGACCGCCGGATGGCTCCACAGTGCATCCCGCAGCCCTGATGACCGCTGGATTCTGCGCTCTATCGCCTTTAAGAAAATATCTTCTTTTCCCCAGATTTGGATGCTCCCTTTTGTCCTTGTAATGGCCGTGTAGATCAGTTCCCTGGTGAGAACCCGTGTGTCTCTGTCGGGCATTACCAGGAGGACTTCGTCAAACTCCGAACCCTGGCTCTTGTGCACGGTCATGGCGTACACAGTCTCATGTTCCGGCAAACGGAGTGGCGAAAAGCTTCTTACCGATCCATCAAGACCTGTGAAAAAGACACTTGGTTCACCGCCTTTCTTGTGATCCGTCATGGTGATACCGATATCGCCGTTGTAAAGTCGCAGGTTGTAATCATTCTTGGTGATCATGATGGGGCGCCCGAAATACCATCTTCCGCTCCGGTTGATAAGCCCTTTTTTCTGCAGGATGTGCTCAATCGCAACGTTCAGGTTGTGGATGCCATAAGGCCCCTCACGGAGGGCACAGAGAATCCGCGAGTAGTTGAATAGGTCAAAAGCCTCCAAGGGATCGGAAGTCTTCAGGTATGCGGTATATCTTTCTGTGATCCAGTCTCCAAGATGGCGCGGCAGTCTGTTCGGCAGTGGAAGTCTCTTCCAGTGGATGTCGTCGAAACTTTTGTTCCGGATGAGGTCGATTGCCTGCGAGCCATTGCCGTCATTAACTGCCTGACTAACGGCACGGATACCGCTCGTCTTGCTGAAGCGGTAGCTCTTGTGCAATTGGATGATGCAATCATTCATGCCCGCCTCAGACGAGTTGGATACGTCATCACCAATCTCTTCACCCGTTGCTCGGCGGCATTCTTCGATAAACGAAGGCGAGAAGCGATGAATATCGCCCGTATCGCAGATATCTCCGAGAACCGATCCTGCCTCGACTGAAGCCAGTTGATCCTTGTCACCTAATAAGATAAGGCGGGATTGAGTCCTGATGGCCTGCGCCAGTCTGGAAAAAAGGGCGAGGTCAACCATGGATGCCTCATCGATGATGACGACATCAGAGGGCAGGGGGTTCTCGGCATTGAAGCGGAAGGATGGTGAATTCGGAATGCTGCCGAGGAGTCTATGGATGGTTGATGCCTGATCAGGAATGGCTTCCTTAACGGATTCACCGCAGTTTAATCCCGCTTTTGCTTTTTTTATAGCTTCCTGGAGCCGGGTTGCAGCCTTCCCCGTAGGCGCGGTCAGGGCGATATTCAGTTGTCGGTCACGGTTTTGCTCAATAAGAAGGGCGAGAATCCGGGCTACGGCGAAGGTCTTGCCCGTTCCCGGTCCTCCGGAAATGACGCATAGTCCGCTCCGGAAAGAGGCAAAGGCGGCGATTTTACGCCAGTCGATATCTGTTTCCCCATCATTTTCACCGCGCAGGAAGATTCTATTGAAGCTGTCCTTCAGGTGAAATTCGTCAAATGTTCCAAATGTAATGCCTGCGAGGTTTTTCAATGCGTCAGCGAGTCTTTTTTCATAATCCCAGTAACGGTAAAGATAGAGGCGGGTACCGTCCAAGATGAGAGGCTGGTAATCACCGGGCCTTCCCACCACGGGGCTTGCATAGAGGACATTCAGCCAGGCTTCCAGGGGAGGGCAGACCAGGGGTTCCGATCCTTGAAGCTCAAGGATGTTTCCTGCGAACTCCGAAAGATCAATACAGATATGACCATCGCCTCGGTAACGGCTGACCAGGGAGGCGGCCAAGAGGAGTTTAGGGTCGTTCCTTTCATCGAGTCTGCCAATGAAGTGACTGAACCGGTAATCCAGTTCCGAAAGGAATTGATGTTCGTACAGGTTGTCGATGTTTGCTTCTTGTAATGACATAAGCTATCTTAAGTTGCGATCAGGTCTTGACATAGGGATTCGATCACGTTTTTTGCCGGCCTGTCCCGGTAAATTCCCGTTTGAAAACCGGATTCCGAATGCACGCCCCGTAGGAAGATATAAAACACGCCTCCGAAATGTGTTTCATAGTCATAACCGGATAAGCGTGTCTTCAGGTACTGGTGAAGGGCAGTGACATAGAGGTGGTACTGGAGGAAATAAAAGTCATCCTGTATGACTTCCGCAAGCGCCTCCGTCCCGTAGTCTTCGACTGACGCGCCCAGGAAGTTTGATTTCCAGTCCACAAGGAAGAAGCGCCCATCATACCTGAAAACAAGGTCCATGAACCCCTTCATGAACCCTCTTACCGGCTGGAAATGGAGCCTTCCTATTCTTTCAGGAAATGCTGAAGGGGACGGCATGCCGCTTTCCGCGAAGATATTCCGCAGTGTGTCCGGAGTCAGTCTGTTCAGAGGGAAGTAGAACTCAAGCTCGCTGAGGCGGTCCTCTTTACTGACTGTGGATAGTTTAAGCCCGTTTATGGCGGGATGGAGGGGCATGTCGACAATATCGCCGATCATCCGGCAGACAGCCTCCTGCCATTTCAGATCAAACCCGTTCTCTCTCAATTTCATGGCGATGAGCATTTCCGTTTCCCGGCTGTCCGGCGCGGTAAAATCAACTTGCTCCAGGATGTCGTGCAGACAATTGCCGGCTTTAGCGCCCCTGGGAAAGGCGAACATACCGGCGGGTTCCATTTGATACAGCATTTCCGCGAACACAATTCCGCCGTCACGGTCCGGGAGATCAGCTATGACGTCGGGAGGCATCACCGGCATCGCCATGCGTTCCGAAAGAAGATATGAAAAACTGGCGATGCGCCTGTCACGCTCGGCGATTCCGGGAAATGTCCGGCAGGTGAGGGTGTCCGGTTCTTCAGCAGGGGGCATCCAGGTTGTTTCAGACGGCTCGGGAATATCGTACAGGCTGATGGCGCCATCTGACTTAGTTACAATTCTTGCTAGGTCACCCCGCATATCTTCATCCGATAGCTTTGAAAAATTTTCTTCCGCCGCATCTACGATACGCGATGAATTGTCATCAGGTGCATGGATGATATAAGCAAGGGAGGAGGTGCCGGCATCTTTGAACGGTCCCCACACCAGGTAGCAGCGATTCTTCGCACGGGTGAGGGCAACGTAGAGGAGCCGGATGTTTTCCGCGAGAGTTTCCTTTTCCGCAAGCGTTTTACCGGAAGCGGCCTCCGGATCAAGGACAAGGTTGAGCCGCCAGTCATCCTCAGGGTCGTGATAGGTGAATTCCTTCTTTCCGGTTTTTGAACCTCCCCAATTGAAGGGGCAGAAAACGATGGGATATTCCAGACCTTTACTTTTGTGGATAGTGACGATTCTGACGGCGCGGTCGTCGCTCTCGAGACGGAGCTCGTGCTCTTCCGACCGCAGCGCATACGGATCGCGCTGGCAGGAAAGCCATTTAATCGTGCCGGAGACTCCCATCTTTCTTTCGATGGATTCCGTATGAAGAACCTCTGTAAGGTGCAGTATGTTCGTCAGTCGGCGCTCACCGTCGGGAAACGAGAGAAGACATTCACGGACCTTCTCATTCGCAAGGAAATAACGGAACATCCCAATAAAGCCGTGCCGTTCCCAGAGGGAGTTATATTCCTGAAACCGCGTTAACCATTTCTCCCATTCGGTATCGTTCCCGGTAAGCGATTCCAGTGTTTCCCCGTTCAACCCCAGTATGTCTGTCGTGAGCGCAATCCTGATAAGAGCCTCGGAATGGGGCTCCGCGATACCGGTTAGAACACGTTCCATCTCCAGTGCTTCATGGGTATCAAAAAGATTACCTGTACTGTGAAGAACGCTATGGATACTTAAGTCACGGAGGGCAGCCTGAATGAGACGGGCCTCACGATTTTCCCTGACCAGGACGGCGATGTGGCCCTCAGCGAGCGGCTCGGTACCGATCTTTGCCTTTTCTTCCCTGCCCAGATGAATAAGACTGGCGATCTCGGAGGCGACAGCGCTCACAATGATATCGGCAGTCATAATCTGGTTGGTTTTTGCCCCTGCTGCCTCCAGTCTGGCACCGCTAAGGAGCCAGATGCGAAAAGGCTGTTCGCGTCGGCCGCAAACAGTGAGAAGGTCACGTTCTTTTACTTCCCCTGCCGCGGCTTTTTCAAAAGGGATCTCTTCGTAAAGGAAAGCATCCTTCTTCGGATTCGAGAAGATGGTGTTCACGGCGCGGACGAGGTCCGGTTCGGATCGCCAGTTGTTTGTGAGCGTATAGCGAAAATCGACATGCCGGGAAGCCCGCATGTACGCGAAAAGATCGGCCCCGCGGAAGCTGTATATTGATTGTTTGGGATCACCGATGAAAAAGAGAGGAGACTGGCCGCCTCCAAAAATATTTTGAAATATTGCGTACTGAATCGGGTCTGTGTCCTGGAACTCATCTATGAGGGCAGCGCGGTAGCGTCCCCTGATATTGTTGATGAGATGATTACCGGCCGGTCTCTCCAAGGCCTTCCTGAGGTTGGTGAGGAGATCGTCAAAGGACTGGATATTTCTCTTTTGTTTTCTTTTCCGAAGTTCCTCTCGCAGATAGCTGAAAACATCGGCTTTGAGGAAAAGGAGTTGTTCGTCGATTTCAATCTGAAGCTCACGGGCACTCACCATGAGTTTTTCACAGTAATCAAAGAATGGGTGTTCGGGGGGTGATTTTCCTTTATTAGTTCCTGCTTTCAAGCCGTAGGATGTGAATTTGTAAAATTCTTTAAAGAGCGGTAAAGAGGCTTCTGAATCAGTATAGCCGTCCATTGCGGCGGCAAGAACTTCAGGATTTTTGTATTTGGATTTATTCAAGCCTGGGTTTTTAAGTAATGCGAGAACGTCTTCCCGGGCACTCCTCCATGCCACGCGTACCGCATCACGCGCCTGTCTGAATGCAGGCAGGGCATCAAGGGAAACAGGTGATGCTTGAGGAGTGATCTTAATTTCGGGATTAGTCAATCTGCCTTTGGTCAACGCAAGAAAGAATTGAGGCTTAAAGTGATTCTTCATGGCATACGAGACAAATTCCTGTGGTGCATCATAAAAATACTTTCGCCAGAAGTCCTGAACGATCTGCTGTTGCAGATTACGCTCATCCGTAACAAGTTCCGTGTCGAAGAGTCCCATGCTTTCGAAAGCGTTCTCATGGAGCACGCGCTGGCAGAAACCATGAATCGTGTAGATGGGCGCCTCATCGAAATCCCTCAGTGCCGCTCGCAGAATGCGCAGTTTCTCTGAGCTGTCATTCCGGACTGGCTGAGCCTGCCCCGTACTTGATACAGGGGAATCCACTCCGCCTTTACTTTCTCCCTCGCCCTTGATGGTAGGGGGTTGGGTAAAGGAGTTTTTTATGTACTTCTTCACCAGACCATCCAGAAATGGATCTTCGTGTTGACCCTTTGTGAAGGCATTAATGGCCGCATGGATCGTCTGCCTTATGCGCACACGCAATTCTTCTGTGGCAGCAACCGTGTAGGTGACGACGAGAATGTCGCTGACGGAATAACGCTTTTCCAAGAGGAGACGCAGAAATATCCCGGCGATGGCGTATGTTTTTCCAGTTCCGGCGCTTGCCTCTATCAGGTTGGTCTTCTCAAGGGCGCTTTCCAGGAGATCAAAATTACGAGATTCTTGCATTTTTATTTGATTGGCTCCTCGTGTCTGAGCATGGGTTCGTATAAGGTTGTAGCCAGTTCTCGGAATTCGGCATCCAGCGGATCAATCTGCCTGAAGCACAAATCATAGTAAGAGTCTTCTTTTTCCGCATATTCAAAGGCATCCCATTTGCCCTGGGCTGTTCTAATCGCTTTTTCCGGGTCAGTGCCTTTCGCTGTTTGTTCAGCATATATTAGAGAAGATTCAGGAAAGAAATGTAGCGGTTTGCTCATGCCACACCAGTAAACGGAGAGAAGGGTGCAGAGGCACGCTTCCGTATCCTTCACCGGAGAATATCGATAATTCCTGTCTTCACAGACAAGTATCGTTTGACGAACTGCCGCGCGTTCATTAAGATAATTGAGGACAAGGTGTGAAATCCAGGCTCTGAGGCGGTCGCGTCCTTTAACCTTTGCCAGGCGGTAGGAGACCAGCCCCTCGGGATAAATATTGATGAGCTTTCCTGTCAGGTGAAAACCGTCAACGGCTATTTTAACAGCTATGGGCTCTCTCTGCCCTCCTTTTATGTAAGGATGGATCTTCCTGATAAAATCTCCGGTTGAAGCGCAGAGGTGATCATAGCAGCACACGCCGGGTGATCCATGCGGCAGCCTTCCCGATGCCTGCATGAGGGGATAAAAATCACGCGGAGTTTTCTCCCTGAGGGCTCCGGCGACGAGGTCCTGCCTGATGTTGTACTGTTCAAGCTTGTTCAATTCAAACGGTTCATTCTCATCAATGACGGCAGGCTCATCACTAAGGTAGATGCCCAGCCGGTTTTTGAGAAGAAATCTCGCCGGGTGGGAGAAGAATTGACACAATGATTCAAGCTCGATCACTCTCCATTCCTCTTCGGGTTCGGAAAGACGGGACGGTATGTAGGGGGCGGTCTGCTTGCGCCCTGATACAGTACTTTGCGCTGCCCTGAGATTCTCCGCGGAATAGCTGAAAAGGCCTCCAACACCTGCAAAATAAGCCGGACTGAAGGACTGGAGGCGATGGTGAGCGACGATTCCCGGCATGATGGTTTTGCCGAATCCCTCTTCGACATAATCCAGGAGTTCGCTCACAAGTACCGATGGGGGGCGAGGACTGTTATCTTTCATGCTCTGGCCGACATAGCTGATATGGAGCTTCTGCCGGGTCGACAAGATGGCCTCGAGGAAGAGGTAACGGTCGTCCATACGGCGTGAGCGGTCGCCGATCCGTGGGGAGGCGGCCATGAGGTCAAAACCGAGCTTGCGCGCTTGACGTGGGTAAGAATCATCGTTCATGCCGATCAGACAGATGACTTTGAATGGAATGCTTCGCATGGGCAGGATGGTGCAGAAGGTCACACCACCGGTGAGGAATCCGGCACCGAATCCTCTATCTTTCAGGTTTTGTCTGAGCCAAGCCTTGATCACATCGAGGTCTATTTTTTCCGCGAACCCGGATAGAGTTTGTATTTCCGAAAGTTCTTGTATGGAGCGCCTGATTGCCTGGGTGTCCCTTAACTGATTTTCGTTATCAGAAAAAAATGCCTCAAGGATTTGGAGGAGAAATTCTCCCCACTCATGGAGTGTTTTCTTTTCTTCGAGCTTCGCCATGTATCGGAAAAGTGTCTCTGTGAATTGCAGAAGCCGACCGAGTATTTCCGTGCTCGCCCCTTCGATTTCGTTGAAAGGAAGGATATCCATAAAAAGCTCATCTTTGAAACCGGTGGGCATGGCATACCCGAGGAGCATTCTGTCAAGTCCAGCCCGCCATGTGTTCCAGGGATATGCCGGCAGATCAAATGTTTCTTTGTTTTGGGCGTCGATTCCCCAGCGGATGCCTGTTTCCCGAATCCAGTGATGAATGAGTGCCAGGTCTTCTTCAGCCAGGGCAAATTTGGCGCGCACTGCATCTGCTTCCAAAATATCAAGAACATCGGAAGCTACAAAGCGACTTCCCGCTAGTTCTAGAAGTTTGAGAAATGTGTCGATGAGGTTGCTTTCACTAAGGAGTCCCCTGTCGGCGATGGTGAAGGGGAGCCACCGAGAATCATCGGGAGGGATGGAAAAGACAGCCTGGATAAACGGCGCGTAAAGCTCGATCTCCGGGATCATGACGAGGACATCGTCAGGGCGGACATCTGGGTTACCGGCAAAAAGGGAAAGGAGCGAGTCCTGTAACACTTCAATCTCACGGAGCGGGCTGTGACAGGAATGAACCTTAATCGAATCATCAGTTTCAGGGAAGGGGATGGTGCCAGTGCTCGCCCTTTCCCGCAAATTCAGAATATCGGACTGGATTGCGGTAAGGAGAGAATCTTCTCCCGGTTCTTCGAATTCGGGTACCTCTTCGTACTGAATTTCACCGATCATGTGAAAGAATTCACGGCCAAGGGTGCCCATGGAGGCAAGAAGGCGATTGCCCACTTCAAGATACAGTTCTCCCGGTAGAACAGCCCTTCCTTTCCTTCCTGTCATATACCGGTTCATTTCCCGGTCGGAGACGATGTCTCCCCAGAATTCCCGGCATGGGTTCATGAGGAAAAGATTAACATCGATTGCGGATGACAGAACTTCGAGAATCTGCATATGAAAAGGTGGGAGAGCAGAGATGCCGAAAATGGAAATTCTCTCAGGAACGCTCTTGAGCCGAATCTGGGAATCTCGCATGGACCGGACAAAAGTGTCGTGGAGCGCCGCGCGGTGAATCTTTCCTTTTTCTTTAACCAGTCTTCGCCAGAGAATTGACTGCCAGTTATCTTCTATGCCCTGGTCCCACCTGAGAATCATGTCCGGCCGGAAGAGCAGGTACTGGTCAAAAAGATCGGCGACTCTCACTGAGAGCTGAAACTGTTTAAGATCATATACTCCACCTCCGAGATATGATTTAATAACCTGAAACGCAGGGTTGTTAAGTAGGGACGGGAGAATACGCATAATGTCCCATGACACGATTATTGGTTCGTATGGTGAATGATCGGGCAGATCCGGGTGTATTTCCCGGAAGAGGCCGTGGACGAAATGAATCGGATAGGGGAATCGTACATTAGCGCAGATGCCATGGCGTTTTGCCAGCTCCATGGAAAGCCAGCGCTCCATGCCTTTGCTCTGGACGAGGATAATTTCACTTACAAGTGGTTGTTTCAGGGGAGACTTCAGGACATCCGAAAGATGCTCCACCAGAATTTCCATCCGGTTGCTTGTATATAGGTTTAAGCCCGGCATGAATTATTTCCTGAAATGTGAAAAATGTCATTCCGGGCTCGACCCCGTATCAAGTACGGGGCAGGCTCCGGAATCCATGTCTGGAAAATCTTAGATTCCTCTTTCGCAGGAATGACAAAATGGGGCAAAGTTGTTAATGTTTATTTTTTCTTCAGTTTAAAATAATCCGCAAGAATTTCTTTATGGTCAAACACAATGGGGGAGGGTAGATTATCACTTGTAAATATACCAACCTCAGCGGCATCATCCGCAGCAGATGGGTTACCGCGTGCTTTTGCGATATATACCGTTGATATTGCGTGGTGGCGAGGGTCTCTCTCCGGTTTTGAGTATGTATGCAATTGACTGATCAGTTTTACATCGAGCCCGGTTTCTTCTTTCGCTTCTCTGATTGCGGCGTCCTCAAGGGATTCCCCATAGTCGACGAAGCCGCCAGGCATGGCCCATCCCATCGGGAAATTTTTCCTCTTGATCAGGATAATGCCCTTGCCGTGCAGTTCTATGATGATATCCACAGTTGGGAGGGGATTCAAGTATGCTTCAATTTCAACTCCACATTTAGGACATATCTTTTTTGTTTTGAAAGCCATAGTATTTCGGTATGGAAGTCCACGGCATTTGGTATACGTGTAGACAATTCGGTATCCCCGGCGGGATGAGCATAGGGGACAGGCGAGACATCTGTCCTCCCGCTGTAGATTGTCACTGATCTGTATTTCTCCCAGCCGGACGATAGGCAATTACTTCTTTTGTTTTAATAATCTCTTTTCGAGGCCGATCAATTCATCTTTGAGGCCTTGCGGGAGCCTGTCGCCGAACTGGCTGTAATGCTTCTTGATGCTTTCCACCTCTTTAAGCCAATCGCTCGTGTCCACTTTCAGAAGTTCCGCCATATCAGCATCAGACATGTTGAGGCCGGAAGTATCAATCGCGCCGGGAGCGGGCACATAACCGATAGGCGTCTCGATTGCCTTACCAGTACCATCAATCCGTTCGCAGATCCACTTGAGCACACGACTGTTCTCACCATAGCCAGGCCATAGCCACCTGCCATCAGGCGTTTTGCGGAACCAGTTTACGTAGAAAATTCTGGGAAGCTTATTTTTATCTGCCTTCTTTCCCATTTCCAGCCAGTGTCTGAAATAATCCCCCATATGGTAGCCACAGAAGGGAAGCATAGCAAATGGATCTCTGCGCAGTTCACCTACCGTTCCTGCCGCCGCCGCTGTTTTTTCGGAGCTGGCAATGGAACCCATGAATGTGCCGTGCTGCCAGCTGAAGGCTTCATGCACGAGGGGAACGATAGTAGCGCGGCGCCCGCCGAAAAGGAATGCGGATATGGGGACGCCCTTCGGATCCTCCCAGGAGGGATCAATTACCGGACACTGGCCTGCAGGCGCGGTGAAGCGGGCATTGGGATGTGACGCAGCACGTCCGGAACCCGGCGTCCAGGGCTGGCCTTTCCAGTCGGTAAGATTTAGCGGAGGTTGCTTTGTCATTTCTTCCCACCAGACATCACCGTCAGGTGTCAGTGCAACATTGGTAAAGATGGAATTCTTCGTCATGCTCAGCATGGCGTTCGGATTAGAATCCATGGATGTGCCGGGTGCAACACCGAAGAAACCGTATTCGGGATTGATAGCATGCAGCCTTCCATCTGCGGCGAATTTCATCCAGGCTATATCGTCTCCCACGGTCTCCGCCTTCCATCCGGGAATCGTCGGTATCAGCATGGCGAGGTTCGTTTTTCCGCAGGCGCTGGGGAAGGCACCGGTGATATAACGTTTTTCTCCTTTTGGGGAGGTAAGACCCAATATCAACATGTGTTCGGCCATCCATCCCTGGTCACGTGCCATCACTGAAGCAATGCGCAGAGAAAAGCATTTCTTACCTAAAAGAGCGTTGCCGCCGTAGCCGCTTCCGAACGACCAGATTTCCCTAGTCTCAGGAAAATGGACAATATATTTGTGATCATTATTGCAGGGCCAGAATACATCTTTTTCGCCCGGCTTAAGGGGCTTGCCGACGGAGTGCAGGCAGGGTACAAAATTTCCATCCTTTCCCAGGACATCCAGAACGGCCTTGCCCATGCGCGTCATGATTTTCATGTTGCAGACGACGTACGGTGAATCGGTTATTTCTATACCGATATGGGCGATGTTGGAGCCTAGAGGTCCCATGCTGAAAGGAATAACGTACATTGTTCTCCCCTTCATGCAACCGGTGAAGTGACCTATCAGGATTTTCTTCATCTCTTCCGGATCGTACCAGTTATTCGTGGGTCCGGCATCCTCTTTATCCTTAGAACAGACAAAGGTCCTTTCCTCAACACGCGCCACATCAGCAGGATCTGATTTTGCGTAGTAGCAGTTTGGCCTTTTCTTTTCGTTCAGTTTGATGAACGTGCCGGACTTTACCATGAGTTCAGCAAGCCCATCATATTCTTTCTGTGATCCGTCGCACCAGTGGACACGATCCGGCTTGCACATGTCGGCCATGTCTTTTACCCACTTAATTAGTTTCTGATTTGATGTCATTTCCAGCCTTCCTTCTTATTAAAAAATAGCTAATTGTATTTGTGTAACTCATTAAAAAACACACCGCAGACCTTTGTCTTTGGAAAGGAATGAAGTCGCCGGTGATGTAGAGGAGACTAAAGGTTCTCAGTGATCACGATTTCAGCAAGTGCTTTATTTAAGGCTGAAGGAGTATAGAGAAGAGGGGTTTTTGTGTCAAGAGGAAAAGCGTTTCTCAATAGGTGTGCTTAATAAACTCGATACAAGAATTACAGATGCCGGTAATTTGAGGTATTTACGATGACGATGAGCATAAAATAATTGGTGATATCGGGAACATATGAAATTTGAGAGGCTTAAAGAAAATAGTAAAACCAGCCGATAACTAAATTACGTTTGTTTTGATGTTGGATGCATCATTCCATGGAGGAAATATGGTGACAGTTTTAAGGGTGTGTAACGGAGAAAAGTGTAATCATGAGGTAATTGGTTGTGTTTCAAGCAATTTGAAAAATGAAGAAAAATGGGATTGCGGAATATGTGAACGAAAAAGGCCGAATTACTATGAAACGTGTTCCTGGAGTCCGGCTGGCAGGAGAAAGAAAGGTACTCTGCCTGAAAACGTAATTGAAGATAATTGTTATTATTGTAAAAATATTTCCCATAAGCTGTTTCAACCTGTTTGATCAAAACAAGTAAAATGACATAAGCAAGGACTTCAGAAAAGAGCCTTGACAATTATGAGGCAATAAATTAGCTTACGCACCGAAAGATGAATTTTTGGAGATAATTATGATCGGCGTTATTATAACAACCCACGGCAGCCTGGGGAATGAACTGATAAAAGCAGCTGAGCTGATTAAAGGGAAATTAGAGGGAGTAAGCTCAGTTTCTGTCGATCAGAAAAAGGCTATGGAAGAGATAAAAAAAGAAATGAACTCATCCATTAAGAAGCTTGATAGCGGCCAGGGGGTATTGATACTTACAGATCTTTTCGGTGGTACACCTTCAAATCTCTCTCTCTCTTTTCTTAAAGAGGGAAAACTGGAGGTGGTAACCGGTGTTAATCTACCCATGATGCTGAAGCTGTACGATAAAAGACAGGAGATGAACCTTAAAGAATTTGCCTTTTATATCAAGGACTATGGAAGAAAAAATATATATCTAGCGAGTGAGGTATTAAGTAAGCAGATCGGATAGAAAATCATCTCAAATTCAAAATATCATGAAAGCTCTGGTACGAATTAAAAACATGGCTTAATTCCATGGCATTACCCTCCGCATTGTATACCTTAGATTTTACACACCGCAGCCAGATGAATCAACAATCAATTGAAATCAAAAAAATGACGATGGATGATCTTAACGAAATATTATCCATTGAAAACATATTATTTCCTGTCCCATGGTCACAGGATGTGTTCCTACGGGAACTTCAATTACCGATATCACGCAATCTTGTAGCAAAGATTCATAAGGACGTTCCTAATGAAATTTCGGGATACATTACTTACTGGGTCCTACCCGGAGAGGTTCACGTTCATAAAATTGCAGTAAGAAAGGATTTACAGAAATCAGGAATTGCCTCAATACTCATGGCGGAAATGATCAGGCTTTCCTGTGAAGAAAACGCTATCTTTTGCGTACTCGAGGTAGGCCGGTCTAATGAAGGTGCGAAAAAATTATACGAAAAATTTGGTTTTAGAGTGACAGAAGTGAGGTCAAAGTATTATGCTGAATCCGGAGAGGACGCCTTGGTTATGTGCGCAGACCTGAAAAATTGTTTGCAATTAAATCCTAAAGCATAAAGTATTATCTATCATGGATGGAAAAGTTGTAAAAAACACGCAAATAAACACTGGGCATTTTCTGCTCTCTGTGAAACTGCCTAAGGCGTTTCAGACACCTGTGCCCGGACAGTTTGTCATGGTGCGGGAGAAGGACCGCAGTTACCCTCTTCTGGGAAGACCATTTAGTGTTTACAGCATTGACCGCAAGAAAGGAACAGCGATAATTGAGATACTGTATAAGGTGGTAGGGAAAGGAACTGGTTTTTTATCAATGCTCAAAAGAGGCGATCTGTTGGAAATATTCGGACCGTACGGTCGCGGATTTGAAATTTTTCCACATGCCAGAAAGGTTGTCCTCATATGTGGAGGAATCGGGGTCGCTCCCATTGCGT
>Ga0326726_10002538_pt1 | contig 16762 bp, 15 predicted proteins | sample MHFenrmetagenome_2_FD_207603 | JGI IMG/M metagenome (GOLD analysis project Ga0326726, IMG submission 207603) | Lab enriched peat soil microbial communities from Michigan Hollow, Ithaca, NY, United States - MHF15MN | ecosystem: Environmental > Terrestrial > Soil > Wetlands > Peat | place: USA... | reverse complement strand
AGCCCGGAGAAGGTTTCTTTCCGGGCGCCGAGCGCCAGCCCGAGGTTGGTGATCTCGACGAGGCCGCGGGTTATGAGCGCGGCCCGCGTGTTCAGGCCGAACTTCAAGGCGTCGGCGATCCCGGCCGCGATGGCGACGACGTTCTTCAGCGCGCCGGCCACCTCGACCCCGGTGACGTCGCTCGAGGTGTAGGCGCGGAGGGTCAGGCTGGAAATGAGGTGCTGGACCTCCCGGGCCCCGGCCAAGTCGCGCGAAGCGACGACCAGCGCCGTGGGGTGTCCGGCGGCAACCTCCTTGGCGAAGCTCGGCCCGGAGAGGACGGCCAGCCCGGGCCGGACGTGGGGCCTGAAGACCTCTTCCATGACCTGACTCATGCGCATCATGGTCTTTTTATCGAACCCCTTCGTCAGGCTGACGACGATCTGGTCCCGGCGAAGGACGGGGGCGATCCGGGTATAGACGGACCGGCAGAACTGGGACGGAACGGCGATGAAGACGACGCCGCCGAAGGCCGCCGACTCCCGGAGGTCATCGGTAAAGCCAACGGCATCCGGGAAACGGAAGCCGGGCAGGAAGGCCCGGTTTTCCCTGATCGCGAGGGCATCCCGAAGGATGTCCTCCTCGCGGATCCATAACAGCGTCGGCAGGCCGATCGAGCCGAGATGCCTGGCGAAGGCCGAACCCCAGCTGCCGCCTCCGATAACGGACGCGTTCATGCCGCCTTATCCCCGATCTTCCGTTCCGTTCCTCCGAGGAGGCGCCCGATGTTCCCCCTATGACGGACAACGACGAGAACAGCGATGCCCAAAGCGACGGCCGCCACGGCCACGGGAGCGCCGCCGGCGAAGGCGATGAACGGGAAGGCGAGGGCGGCGAGGATCGAGCCGAGGGACACGAAGCGCGTCAGGCCGACGATGAGGAAGAACAGGCCCAGGCTTCCCAGGCAGGGGGCCCAGGCGATAGCCGCGAACGCACCGAGGGAGGTGGCCACGCCTTTCCCTCCCCGGAAGCCGATCGAGAACGGAAAGCAGTGCCCGACGACGGCCAGCAGCCCGCAGAAGGCCGCGAAAACGGGGTCGACGAACCACTTCGCGGCCAAGAAAACCGGCAGGAAGCCTTTGAGGACGTCGAAAACGACGACGGGGAAGGCGATCTTCCAGCCCTTGACCCTCAGGACGTTGGTCGCGCCCGTGCTCCCGCTTCCGAATTCACGGACGTCCCTTGTCCCGGACAATCGGGCGAGCAGATAGCCGGTCGGGACGGAACCGAGGAGATAGGACGCGGCGGCGAAGAGAATCTTCATCCCAGGCCGGCCTCGAAAACGATCCTATACTCGGCGCCCTCCGGGCGGAGAAGGCTCTCGAAAAGGGCGATCTTGCGAACGGTCATGGACCCGAAGGCCTCCCCGCGGCGCTGATCCAACTCGGCCATCGCCTTCGCGACCCGGTCCTGGCCCTTGACCCGGCCGACGGTCAGATGAGGCGTGAACCCCCGTTTCTCTCGTTCGAATCCCTCGGCTTCGAGGGAGTGTTCGATCTCCTCCTGAAGGGCCGGAAGCTCCGGGCCGGAGGCGAAACCGACCCACAGGACACGCGGGCTCTTTTCTCCGGGAAAGGCGCCCGTGCCCTCGAGACGCAGAGGAAAGGGGGCATGATGCGTGGCGATGTCTTTCAGGATGTCCTTCACCCGGAGCGCTTGGCTGTCGTCGATCGGACCGAGGAACTTGAGCGTCAGGTGCATCGCCTCGGCGCTCACCCAGCGGATATCGGCCCGCGCCGTCTTGAGGTCCCGGATGAGGGACTGAAGGGTTTCTTTGATCTCCGGATCGAGGTCAATGGCGATGAAAGCTCTCACGGATGTCCTCGCGAACTATTATAAGACCTTTCCGGACCTGGGGGCGAGTGTTTTTCTTATCAAGTCGAGCGCTTTCTGCGAGGATTGGAACTTGACCTGGGCCCGGCCGCCGAAAAAGAGGTTCCGCACGACGGACACTCCAAGCCGTTGGGCGATGGCGATATAGACGAGCCCGACGGGCTTGCGCGCGGTTCCTCCGCCGGGACCGGCGACGCCCGTGACGGCGATGCCGATGTCGGCACCCGACGTCTTGCGTATGCCCAAGGCCATGGCCCTGGCGACGGGAGCGCTGACCGCGCCGTGCTTTTCGATGAGCGCCGCCGGGACCCCCAGCCGCCGGGTCTTGGCCCGGTTGCTGTAAACGACCGCGGATTCCAGGAAATAATCCGAGCTCCCTGGAATGTCTGTCAGCCGGTGCCCGATGAGACCGCCGGTGCAGGATTCGGCACAGGCGATGGTCATCGATCGGTCTCTGAGCAGCGCCCCGACGACCTCCTCGAGGCTTTCGTCGCTGCGGGAATAGATCCACGGGCCGAGCGCCTCTGCGATCGCTCGTTCGAGCCCGCCGAGCACGGTGTCCGCCGAGGCCCGGGGGCCCGCGCCGGAATACGTCAGGCGTATGGCCAGATCGCCCGGGCTGGCCAGGGTCGTCACGGACACGCCGGGCGGCACGGCCGGATAGACGGCCTTGAGCCGCGTCTCCATCGCCGATTCGCCCAGGCCGGTCAACCGGATGACCCGGCGGACCGTCAGGCCACGGCGGATATCGGCCAGCCGCGGCAGGACCTTGTTCTCGAACATGGGCAGGATCTCCTGGGGAGGCCCGGGAAGGAGCACGATCATATGGCCCACGGTTTCCAGCCACAGACCGGGGGCCGTGCCGTTGGGGTTGTCCAAGACCTCGGCGCCTTCGATGACATAGCACTGCTTGAGGTTCGAAGCGGACATGGGGACGCCCCGCCGCTTGAACCTCTCCCGGATGCGGGCCCGGATCTCCTTATGGAAGACGAGCTTCCGCCCCAACACTCTGGCCAGGGTCTCGCGTGTCCGGTCGTCCTCGGTAGGACCGAGTCCGCCCATGCAGAGGACGAGGCGGGAACGGCCCAAGGCCGTCCTGAGAACCCGGATCAGGTCGCCCTCGTCATCGCCGACGATCGTCTTGAAGGAAACCTCGAGCCCGATCGAATTCAGGCCGGACGTCAGGCAAAGCGAATTCGTGTCCTGGAAATCCGGCGTCAGAAGCTCCGTGCCGACGGCGATGATCTCGACCTTCATGGTCCTCCGGGCCTCAGACGAAGCGCAGGACAAGGCGCGCCAGAGCGGCCGCGGCGAGTCCGGCGCCGACGTCGTCGGCCATGATGCCCCAGCCGTCCGGCAGGCTTTCCAGCTTTCGGATCGGCCAGGGCTTGATGATATCAAAAATACGGAAGAGCGCGAAGGAGACGGCCACGGGGACCCATCCGGCAGGCAGGAACGCAAGGGCGACGAGCTGGCCGCAAATCTCGTCGACGACGATGCGGCCGGGGTCGGGCCGCCTGAGCTCGGCGGCGTAGCGCTCGGATACGGCGGCCCCGGCGAGGAAAAGAAGGACGATGAGGAGAGCGTAGAGAGGCCAGGACAGGTCATGGAGGACCAGCCGGTAACCAAGCGCGGCGGCCGCGCTGGCCGCGGTGCCCGGGACGCGAGGAATGAGCCCCAAGCCGAAGAAGGTGGCCAGGATCCCCGAAAAGGGCTTCACCGGACGAGCCTCCCGAAAAGATCGTAGGCGTCGACCGATTCGATGACGACCCTGACGATGGATGACGGCGGCTCGGCCGATCCGGGCGGGAGCCCGAAACGGACGACCCCGTCGACCTCCGGCGCCTGGAAACGGCCACGTCCGGTCCAGAGTCCGGGCGTGCCCGGGTCGGGGCCCTCGATGATAACGTCGATCGTCCGACCCACGCGGTCTTTGTTATGGGTCAGCGAGATCCCGGCTTGGAGAGCCATGATCTCGCGCCTCCGGTCTTCCTTTTCTTCGGGGGAGACCGTTTCAGCCAGAGCGCAGGCGGCCGTCCCTTTCTCCGGCGAGTAGGCAAAGACGCCGAGATGGTCGAACCGCGCCTCTTTGACGAAGCGCTTTAGGGAGGCGAATTCCTTCTTTCCCTCGCCCGGGAAGCCGACGATGAGCGAGGTCCGTATGGCCGCGCCCGGGAGCCGGGTCCTGATGCGCTCGACGAGACTGAGGGCTTTGGACGAGTCAAGGCCCCTTTTCATGGACTTGAGGAGGCCGGGGTCGGCGTGCTGGAAGGGGATGTCGAAGTAACGGCAGATCTTCGGCCCGGCCATGACCTCGACGAGCGCCGCGGTGATCTCCTCGGGGTAGCCGTAGAGAAACCGGATCCATTCGAGGCCCGGGACACGGGCGAGCCGCTCGAGCAGTCCGGCCAGGCCGTTGCGGATGCCGCGGTCGCGCCCGAACCAGGTCGTGTCGTGCGAGATGAGGTCGATCTCCTTGACGCCCAGTCCTGCGAGCGCCCCGGCTTCGCGGACGATGGAGGCCGCGCTCCGGGAAATATAAGGACCTTTGATCAGGGGGATGGCACAGAAGCCGCAACGATGGGAACAGCCCTCTGAGATCTTGATGTAAGCCCAGGTTCCCGGAGTGGAGACGAGGCGTGGCGAAACGTCCGAATACAGGAACGTCCTGTCGGGACCGCCTACCGGCCGGCCCTCGACGATGGCGGCGATCTCGTCGAAGCTCCGGACGCCGGTCCAGGCGTCGACCTCGGGGAACTTGGCCCGGAGGCCGGCCCGGTCCCTCTCCACATAGCAGCCGGCGACGACGACCGTCTTCCTGGGGGCGGCGCGCTTGAGCCTTAGGATGGACGCGAGCGTCTCCTCGGTTTCATCGCGGGCCGGCCCGATGAACCCGCAGGTGTTGACGATGACGACGTCCGCTTCTTCGGGCCTCGGGACGAACCCGTAGCCGGCCTTCTTCAGCGCGCCGAGCATGACCTCGCTGTCGACGAGGTTCTTGGCGCAGCCGAGGCTGACGAGAGCGATCTTTTTTGGGGCCCGCCGGACGCCCGGGGCGCCGCGCGCCGGCAGGGTCAAGGATAGATCCTGTAAAGGAGCCGGGGGAAGGGAATGGTCTCGCGGATGTGCTTGATTCCGCAGATCCAGGAAACCATGCGCTCGACGCCCATGCCGAAGCCCGAGTGGGGAACACTCCCGTACTTGCGGAGGTCGAGGTACCACTCGTAGGCCTCGCGCGGCAGCTTCTGCTCCTCGAGCCGCTTTTCGAGCAGGGCCAGATCGTGGATGCGCTGGCCGCCGCCGATGACCTCGCCGTAGCCTTCCGAGGCCAGAAAATCGACGCCCAGGACGACGTCGGGGTTCTCCGGCGCCGGCTGCATGTAAAAGGCCTTGATGGCTGTGGGGAAGTGGGTGACGCAGACCGGCGAGGTGAAGAGCTCGGAAATGATCGTCTCCTCGGGCGCGCCGAAATCGCCGCCCCACTCGATCGTCGAGCCTTTTTCGCGCAGGAGCGGCACGGCCTCATCATAGGTCAGGCGGGGGAAGGGCTTCTTGACGGCCTCGAGGGGCATGGGGTCGCGCTCGAGCGTCTCGAGCTCGAGCCGCCGCGTGGTCAGGACCCGCTCCATGATGAATAGGATGAGGTCCTCGCCGAGCCCGATGATGTCCTGGAGGGTGGCGAAAGCGACCTCGGGCTCGACCATCCAGAACTCGATGAGATGGCGGCGGGTCTTCGATTTCTCGGCCCGGAACGTCGGGCCGAAGCAGTACACCTTGCCGAAGGCCATGGCCGTCGCCTCGTTGTAGAGCTGGCCGCTCTGGCTGAGGTAGGCCTTCTGGTCGAAATACTCCGTCTCGAAAAGGGTCGTCGTCCCCTCGCAGGCGCTCGGTGTCAGGATGGGGGTGTCCATCAGCCGGAAGCCCCGGCCGTCGAAGAAATCGCGGATGGCCTTGATGACCTCGGCCCGGACGCGCAGGACGGCGTGCTGCCTCGAGGACCGCAGCCAGAGATGGCGGTGCTCCATGAGGAAGGGGGTGCTGTGCTCTTTGAGGGTGATGGGGTAGTCCTGCGCGATCTGGACGATCTCGAGCTCGGTCATCGACAGCTCGAACCCCCCCGGCGCCCGCTTGTCGGCACGGACCCGGCCCCGGACGATGAGGGAGGTCTCCTGGGTCAGCCGGTCGAACTGCTGGAAGAGGAGTGAGTCCTTCTCGGCGCTGAAGGCCGTCGCCTGGATGACGCCCGTCCCGTCCCGGACGAGGAGGAAACGGACCTTGCCCGAAGAGCGCTTGTTGTAGACCCAGCCCCGGATCTCGACGTCCTGCCCGTCGTGAGCGGCGATGTCCTCGATATAGACCCAATCCATAGTGCGCTCATTATAAGCAAAATCGGTTTAGGGCGCAATCGCCCTGGGCAGGACGCTTTCAATCGTGGCTTCGAGTGCTCAGCCCCGATTCTGCAGGTCGCTTCGAAGACTCCGCTTCCCGCCGCTCCTCCAGGAACACCCCTGCGCCGCGTGGACCCGGCCACATCTATTCACAAAATGCCAGGATAGTTTCCGTTTATACGACCCTTATAGTGCGATATACTGAGCAAGACGAAATGGCTCAGCCGAAAGAGTTCTCGCCGGTCAAGCTGATCTGCGGGATTATCTATAAAGAGGATGCGCTTTACGACGAGGTCAGGCGGCGGCTCGAGGCGGAGTGGGGGAGCGTCGACAGCGAGAGTCCGCCGTTCCCGTTCGACCTGACCGACTATTACGAGGCCGAGATGGGCCCGGGGCTCATCCGGCGCTTCATGAGCTTCGAGATCCTCATCGCCCCGGAATCCCTGCCGGAAAAGAAGATCCGGGCGATCCAGATCGAAGATTTGCTCCGGTTAGAGCGCGCTCTTCCGGGACGGCCGGTCAACATCGACCCCGGCTACCTCTCTGCGTCGGCGCTCGTCATGGCCACGGCCAAGGATTTCGCTCACCGCATCCCGCTTGGCCGCGGGATCTACGCCCATCTCGAATTCCTGTTCACGAAGACCGGCGTCAAGACGCTCGAATGGACGTATCCCGATCTCAGGCACGCGCCGGCGCAGGCGTATTTCCGGTCGGTCAGGGAGATCCTTCTTCGGCAGGCCCGCGAAAGACCGAGCTAGCGTCCGGGCTCAGCCTTCGGGATGGAAGGCGGAGATGGAACGGAGCTTGGCGATGATCCCCGGCAGCTCCCTCAAAACGACGGCGACATCCTCTTCCGTGTTGGAGCGGCCGAGGGACATCCGGATCGCGGAGCGGGCGATCTCGGGCCTGAGACCGATGGCCTGGAGGACGTGGGAGACCTCCTCTGATTCCTCGCTGCAGGCGGACCCCGTCGAGACGTAGATCTCCTTGGTCGCCAGGGCCAGGAGGATGGCCTCGGCTTCGAGGCCGGGGAAGGCGAAATTGAGGGTGCTCTTGACACGGTTCTGGGGGTGGCCGTTGAACCGGGCGCCCGGGATCCTCTCCTCGACGCCCCGTTTGAGGCTCTCAGCCAGCTTCTCGATCCGGGCCCTTTCCTTGCGGCCCTTCTCCTCGAGGATGCGGACGGCTTCGCCGAACCCGATGATACCCGCCGTATTCTCCGTCCCGGCCCGCAGTCCCCGCTCCTGGCGTCCGCCGTGGACGAAGGGACAGATCGTCGCTCCGCGGCGGATGTAGAGAGCCCCGATCCCCTTGGGCCCATAGATCTTGTGCGCGGACACGGTCAGGAAATCGACGCCGAGCTTGCGGGCGTCGACGTCGATCTTGCCGAAGCTCTGGACGGCGTCCGTGTGAACAGGAATATCCCGCTCGTGGGCGATGCGGACGATCTCGGCGATGGGCTCGATGGTGCCGATCTCGTTGTTGGCGTGCATGACAGAAACGAGACCGGTCTTCGGGGTCAGGGCCGAGCGGAGATGGTCGAGGCTGACCGTGCCGTACTCGTCGACGGGCAGGTACGTGACCTTGCCCCCCCGTTTCTCCAGGGTCTTGGCCGCCTCGATGACGGCCGGGTGCTCGATCGCCGACGTGACGAATTCGTTCCGGTCGGGCGCCGCGTCGAAGGTCCCGAAGATGGCGAAGTTGTCGGATTCGGTCCCCGACCCCGTGAAGAAGATCTCGCCCCGGTCGACGCCGATGGCGCCGGCGATACGCTCGCGCGCCTCGTTCATGAGCTCCTTGACCCTCCGGCCGATCGGGTAGATGGAGGAGGGATTACCGAAATGCTCACGCAGGAGCCAGGCCATCTTGTCGGCGACCGCCGGGTCAACGGGCGTCGTCGCGTTGTGGTCGAGGTAAATCATGGCTGTATTCTAGCAGAACCCAAGCATAAAAAAAGGTTCATCTCCCGATATCGGGATATCCTTCTCTCCGGCTTTGCTCAGGATATCGCCCCTCGCTACCCCGCGCCCCGGAAACCTCCGTAAACGGTTTCCCCCGCCTCCGGCGGGTCCCTCTTCCCTCACGGGGGCTTCGTGGCGGCATCCATCGCCGCCTCGAGATAGATATCCCGGAAATATAAGATGAACTAAAAAAAGAGGGGCGGCCCTTTCCGGGCAGCCCCTCGGCACTTCAATTCGTCAGGCGAGCTTTTCTTTGAGGATGCGGACGACCTCCAGGCCGGCCCTCTGCTGGCCTTCGGCCGCCGCGGCGCCGAGATGGGGGATGGGGATGACGTTCGGATGGTCGACGAGCGTGAAGTCTTCGGGAGGCTCCTTGTCGTAGACGTCGAGGGCCGCGGCCCGTACCTTGCCCGAGTTGAGCGCGGCCAGAAGGGCCTTCTCGTCGACGACGCCGCCGCGGGCGACGTTGATGATGATGACGCCGGTCTTCATCTTGGCGAACTCGGTCTCGCCCAGGATGGGCTTGGCCTGCTTGGGAACGTGGAGGGTGATGAGGTCGGCCGCGGCCAGGAGCTCGTCGAGTGAAACCTGCTTAACCGCGAGGTCGGTCTTGATCGGGATGACGTCGTAGGCGACGACGGTCATGCCGAAAGCCAGGGCCCGCTTCGCTACTTCCGTCCCGATGCGGCCGAAGCCGATGATGCCCAGGGTCTTGCCGAAGAGCTCCGTGCCCTCGAGCGATTTCTTGTCCCATTTGTGGGCCTTCATCGACAGGATCGCCTTGGCGTGATTGCGGACGGCGCCGAGCATGAGCCCGAAGGTGTGCTCGGCGACGGTAATGGACGTGGCCGCCGGCGTGTTGGCGACGAAGATGCCTTTTTCCTTGGCCGCGTCGCGGTCGATGTTGTCGAGGCCGATGCCTGCCCGGACGAGGACCTTGAGGTTCTTGCCCGCCTCGATGACCGGACGGCTGATCCGCGAGGCGCTGCGTACGACCACGGCGCTGTAGCCGGGGACGGTCTGGACGAGCTCGGCCTCGTTCATGCCCTTGTTGACGGTGACTTCGAACCCCGGCTGGGCCCTCAGCTGGTCGAGGGCCGCCTTGTCCATTCCATCGGCGATGAGGATCTTGATCATTGCCAGTTCTCCTTGAGGATGGCTTGAGCCGCCGTGATGCCGGCGCCGGCCTGGAACTTGTAGCCGAGGTCCATGAGGGTCATCTCGAGGGCCGACAGGGCGGTGATGATGTCGAAGCCGCCCATGTAGCCGAGGTGGGCGATACGGAAGATCTTCCCCTTGTAGGGGTCCTGCCCGCCGGCGATATAGGCCATGTACTTGCCCTGCATCGTCTTGACCAGCTTGCCGCCCTCGATGCCTTCCGGCACTTTGCAGCAGGTCAGGACGTTGCCCGGCCGCATCGACAGCAGCTCGAGGCCGAGGGCCTTGACCCCCGCCCGGGTGGCGTCGGCGAGGACGCGGTGGTGGGTGAAGAGGGCGTCCATGCCCATCTTCTTGATGATGTCCAGGGCGTGCTTCTGCTGGATGATGAGCGAGATGCCGGGGGTCCAGGGCGTCGTCTTATCGGCCAGGTTCTTCTTGGCCTTCTTGAGGTCGAAATAGAACTTCGGCAGCTTGGCGTTGGCCGCCGCGGCCCAGGCCTTTTGGCTCAGGGCGATGAAGGCCAGGCCCGGCGGGATCATGAACGACTTTTGCGAGCCGGACAGGAAGACGTCGAGCTTCCAGTCGTCCATCGGGCACGGCGTGACGCCCGCTCCGGAGATGCCGTCGACGACGAGCAGGGCGGGCGTCTTGGCCACGACCTCGCCGAAGCCCTGGATGTCGAACATGGCGCCGGAGGAGGTCTCGGACAGCGTGGCGAAAACGGCCTTGCAGTCGGGCATGGCCTTGAGCTCGGCCTCGAGCTGCTCCTTGGTGAAATCCGTGCCCCACGGGTCGAGGATGATCTCCTTGTACGCCACACCGCAGGCCTTGCAGATGTTGCCCCAGCGCTCGCCGAACTTGCCGCCGTTGATCGTCAGGACCTTGTCGCCGGGGCTGAGGAGGTTGACGACCGCGCTCTCCATGGCCCCCGTCCCGGAGGAGGTCAGGATGTAGGCCTCTTCCTTGGTGCCGAAGACCTGTTTGATGCCCTCGGTGACCTCCATGAAGATGGCCGAGAACTCGGGGGTCCGGTGATGGATGATGGGCTCGGCGGCCGCCGACAGGGCCCGCTCGGGGACCGGGGTAGGGCCGGGAGAGAGAAGGTAATACTTCTTGATCATGCTGGCTCCTTTTATGATGTTTTTATGCGGAAGATTCGGGTCATAGCGTTTTGAGAAGCTCGGTCAGCAGGGCGGTCCGCTCGACGAGCGATGGGAGTACGAGGTGCTCGTGCTCGGCATGCAAGCCGTCCCCGTCGGGGCCGAGGCCGTCGAGGGTGGGGATGCCCAGACCCGCCGCGATCGAAGCGTCCGAGCCTCCTCCGGTCTTGCCAGCCTTGAGGGAAAGCCCCAGCCCGCCGGCGATCTCCTGGGCCCGGACGAAGAGCCTTTCTGAGGCTTTGGTTTTTTCCATGGGGGGCGTCGTGCTCTCGACCGAGATCTTGATCCGGGCGCCCCGAAGGGCCGGGGCGGATTCGCGCAGGATCCGGAGAACCCGGTCGCGGTCCGTGGCCTTCCAGAAGCGGATATCCAGGATGGCCCAAGCGCTCTCGGCGACGACGTTCGCTTTTTCGCCGCCTCCGGCCAGGCCGACATTGACGGTGGTCTCTCCGGTCCGCAGGCGTTTGAACCGGGCGATCTGGGCCACCAGCTCCTCGATGGCGCTGACGCCCTTTTCGGGGGTGCCGCCGTGCGCCGACCGGCCGTGGATGTCCATGCGGACGACGAGCCGGCCCTTGCGCTCGAGCTTCAAGGCCCCGCCGGGGAGGGCCGGTTCGAGACAAAGGACGAGAGAGGCCCGGCGGGCCAGCTTGCGGATGAGCTCGGTCGACGCGCCGCTGCCGGTCTCTTCGGCCGAATTGACGAAGACCGTGATCTTCTTTTGCGGCCTGACGTTGAGCCCATGGAGGGCCCGCAGAGCGGCGAGGAGCATGACCAGGCCGGACTTCATGTCCAGGACGCCGGGACCGTAGAGCCGGTTCCCCTGGACGTAGAAGGGCATCTTGGCGATCTTGCCGACGGGCCAGACGGTGTCGATGTGGGTGAGGACGAGGATCTCGTCATCGGCGGCCTTGAGCCGGACCGGCGCGAACTCGGCCACGGTCAGGTCGCCGATGTCTTTCTGAGGATGAACCGTGACCTTGCAGCCGGCCGACTTGAGCTCTTTCACGGCGAAGGAAACGCAGGCGTCGACGGCCTTCTTGTCCTGGGTCGGGGACTCCAGGGCCACGATCTGCTTCAGCAGATGGACCATCTCGCCCTGACGGGAACGGAAATAGAGCCGAAAGTCCATTCTTCCTCCACCAGGATCGGGAAGAAGTAATCTATCACAGTGGGCGCGGAAAAGCATCCTCTTTGTCTTGATTTGGAGGTTTTTTTCCCCTAGAGTAGACAGGAGGAGGCCGAGCGTAGGTATCCCCGGAATGACGAAGAAAACGATCCTTGTCCTCGGCCTTCTCGTCGCCCTAACGCTCCCGTTGTCGCCGGAGATCTTCTATCCCTGGAAGGAGACGTACGTCGGAGCCCTGGACGCGGCCGGCTGGCCGGGCCTGGTCATCGCCCCCGCCGTGGACTCGGCGTTCGCCTTCGTCTTGAGGGTGGAGAGGGAAGGGGAGGCCGCGGAGGGCGCGGATTTCTACTACCTCGTTTCGGAGGTAGGCTCCCACTCGCCAGACGGACTTTACGCCCGCGTCCGTTTCGATCTCGGGCTCCCGTTCAAGCTGGGCCGGTCGACGCCCATCCTGATGAAGCCTCCGCCGCGAGGGCAGGCCCTGACCATCGAATGGTCCCGCAGGGACGAAAAGTCCGTCATCGGCCGCATCGTCTATCCCGAGGACGTCCGGATCACGCTCGTCCATTATTTCCCTTGGGGCGGCAAAGGAGAATTCGCGCTCCTTCCGGACGGACAGGTCCGGGGCCGGTCCAGTGGGCAGGCCGCCCGGTCCTACCTCATCTGGACGAGCCGGCCTGGCGAGACGGCGGCCGCCCCTCCCGGAAGCCTGGCCCTCGCCTACCCTCCCGGCTCCGACCGCACCATCGCCTTCGCGGCCGGCGTCGGGGACAACGATGACGGCGTGGCCGCCCATCTTTATCGCTTCAGGAACGCCGACACGATCGGGGCGCTCATCGACGAAGAGGCCCAGGTCTACGAGGAGAAGCGGGTCAAGATCCGCGGCCTCTACGCCGGCGTGCCCGAGGCGATCACGAACAGCCTGCACTGGGGTATCCTTTACCAGCCGGGAAGCCATCGTCTCTACGCCCCCGCCGGGCGGGCCTGGATCTTTCCACGGCCGGACGGCGGACAGGACGATTGGACCGTGTTTTCCGGAAGCTCGTTCCTGACCGCCCTCGGTCTGGCGCTTGAGAGCCAGAAGCTGGCCGTCGACGCTCTCAGGGCCGTGCTCGAAACCCAGTATCCCAACGGCAATATCCCCAACTGGCGCGGCCGGTCGAGCGGGTCCGCCGACCGGTCCCAGCCTCCGATCGGGGCGTTCGTCGTCCTGAAGCTCTTCGAACGGCTGGGCGACCTGGAAATGCTGCGCCACGCCTACCCCTACCTCCAGCGTTGGCACAACTTCTGGACGGCGATGGGACCGAACGGTCTTCCCCGGCGCGACGGCAACGACGACGGACTCCTCGAATGGGGGTCGGACACGGCCCTCGTCGGCAAGAGCGTCCCGTCGTGGGAGAAGAACGCTTCGGGGCGGATGAGGGCGGGCTGGGAATCCGGCCAGGATGATCTCCCGGACTGGGACGACGTCCCGTTCGACCCGGAGTCCGGGACCCTGGCGATGAACTGCATCGACCTGAACTCGCTCTACGCCCTCGATGCGTGGTGCTTGGCGGAGATCGCCTCCGTCCTCGCCCGGCCGCTGGACGTCGAACGGTATCGGGGGCAGTACCAGAAGACGAAGATGCTCGTCAACACGACCCTCTGGGACGAGAAAGAGGGCTTCTATTACGACCGCTATTGGGACGGCAGGTTCTCCGTCCATAAAGCGGCCTCGGCATTCCTGCCCCTCCTCGCCCGCATCCCCGACGAGGCCCGGGCTCAACGAATGCTTAAGCGCCTTCTCGATCCCAAGCAGTTCTGGGGGGATTTCGTCCTGCCCTCGATCTCCCGGGACGACCCGGCCTTCCGGCCCGAAAGCCAGCAATCTTGGCGCGGCGCGGTCCGGCCGGTGACGAACTATCTTGTCTATCAGGGGCTCAAGGCCTACGGCTTCGATGCCGTCGCCTCCGAGTTCGCCCGCAAGAGCGCCGAGATGTTCCTCAGAAGCTGGCGGAGCTTCGGCCTCTCTCCCGAGGATTTTGATTCCCTCACTGGAGAGGCGGGGGGCGACCGCTACCAGAGCGGCGGGCCCCTGGCCGCCTTGATGGCCGTTGAGGAGTATCTCGACTTCACGCCGCACGAGGGCTTCCGCTTCGGCATGCTCAAGCCCGACGCCAAGGGGAGGCTGGCGAGGGTCCTCGTCCAGGGCCGGCACTACGAGGTCGATGTTTCGAACTCGTCGACCGTCCTGCGCGAGGAAGGCGAGGTGCTTCTCTCCGTCGATGGCAGCGCGGTTATCCGCCGCTTCCTCTATAACGAATCGGAAGTATCCTTCACCCTCAAGAGCCTGAAGCGGCGCAGGGTCCGGCTGCGCTTGCTGAAGAAAGGCAAATATCAGCTGCTCATCGATGGCCGCGAGGTCGACGTTTTTTCCGCGATCGTGCACAAGTTCGAAGTGCCCGAGGGCGATCACTCGGTCCTCATCCAGCTTCTCGAGAATCTCGAGAAGCTGGATGAGGGCCACGAAAAGCAGAACGAGGCCGCGACTTCCCGATGACCAAGGAGAGATCATCATGAGGCACTATTCGAGACGGGACTTTCTCAAGACGGGCGCGGGGGCCGGGGCGGCGGCGCTGATCGCCGGCGGCCGGATGCCGGGAGCGGCAGCGGGGATCGCTCCAGGGGCGGCCCCGGGGACGCCCCGGGTCGTATCCAGCGGCAACGGAATCCGGGCCACGGCCAAGGCCATGGAGGTGCTCCGGGGAGGGGGCGACCCTCTCGACGCCGTCATCGCCGGGGTCAACATCGTCGAGGACGACCCGAACGACATGTCCGTCGGATACGGCGGCTTGCCCAACGAAGACGGCGTCGTCGAGCTCGATTCGTCGGTCATGTACGGACCGACCCACACGGCCGGCGCGGTGGCCGCGCTCCGCAATATCAAGAACCCGTCCAAAGTGGCCCGGCTGGTCATGGAGCGGACGGACCACGTCCTCCTCGTCGGAGAGGGCGCGCTCAAGTTCGCCCGCGCCCACGGCTTCAAGGAAGAAGACCTGCTGACCGAGAAATCACGGGCGGCCTGGCTGCGCTGGAAAGAGACCATGTCGGACCGGGACAACTGGTTCCCTCCGAAGAGCGAGAGCCTGCCCGAAGACCTGCGCTCGGTGATGAGCACCCACGGCACGATCAACTGCATCGCCATCGACGCCGCCGGACGGCTCGCCGGCGTGACGACCACAAGCGGTCTGTCCTGGAAGCTCGCCGGACGGGTCGGCGACTCTCCGATCATCGGGGCGGGGCTCTATGTCGATAACGAGATCGGGGCGGCCGGCTCGACCGGGCGGGGGGAGGCCAATCTCCAGACCTGCGCCAGCTATCGCGTCGTCGACGCCATGGGCCGCGGCATGTCGCCCGAGCAGGCCTGCCTCAAGGCCTGCGAGGCCATCGTGGCCAAGACCAAGCTCGTGCCCCGGCTCTGCGACGATCAGGGCCGCCCGAACTTCGGGCTCGATTTCTACGCCCTCAACAAGAAGGGCGAATTCGGATCGGCCTCGCTCTTCCAGGGCGGGAGGTACGCGGTCCACGATGGCGTCGAGAACAAGTTCCGCGACGCCGCGTATCTTTTCAAGCGCCGGGAGGGGGGCCGCTGAGACCGGAGGCCCGGAGGCTCCCGCTCACTCGCGGACGATGATGACGGGATAGCCCTCGCCGGCGAGGCGCTGGGCCAGACCCTGCGCCGCCCTCTCGTCGGTCCTGACCCGGACCCGGAAATAGGTGCCGCGGCCGGTCTTGAGCCGGGTGACCACGACGCCCTTGTAGGCACGGTCGAGGCGGCGCTTGATCGAGTAGGCGTTTTCCTGGACAGAAAAAGCGCCCACCTGGATCCAAATATCCGCTCGTTGGGAGTCATCCGGCGCCTTGAAGCCCCGCAAGGTCTCGATGCGGACGCGGGCCGTGCCGGGGCCGACGACCCCCAGGACGCGGGCCGCCGCGTACGAAAGGTCGATCGTCCGGCCCCGGGCGAACGGGCCCCGATCGTTGATGCGGACGACGGCGGAGCGGTCGTTACCCAGGTTCGTGACCATGACGTAGGTCCCGAAGGGGAGCGTTCTGTGGGCGGCGGTCATGTCGTTCATGTCGAAGACCTCCCGGCTCGAGGTCGGGCGGCCGTGGAATTCCTGCCCGTACCACGACGCGATGCCGGTTTCGACGCCGACGCTGGAGCTTCGGGGCAGCCTGGAGCAGGCCGCGACGACGAGGACGAGAGCCGCCGATAGCGCGGCCGCGGAGGTCCGCAGCGGGGACCGCGATGGCCCCGCCGGTCCCTCCGCGCGCCCGTCAGACAAGGAACTCCGAGAGTCGTTTCTTGAGATAGGTGAAGGCCTCACGCGGCGTCGACACGATGCGGAACAGATCGAGGTCGTCGGCGCAGATCGCTCCCTTCTTGACCATGGAATCGAACTTGATCAGGTCACGCCAGTAATCGCCGCCGTAGAGGACGAGGGCCATCTCCTTCTTCGAGATCTTACTCGTCTGGAGAAGGGTGAGGATCTCGAAGAACTCATCGAGTGTGCCGTAGCCCCCGGGAAAGGCGATGACCGCCTTGGCCTTGTAGGTCAGCCAGAACTTGCGCATGAAGAAATAGTGGAAGGAGAAGGACAGCTCGGGCGTGATGTAGGGGTTCGGGTTCTGCGGCTGGGGGAGGGAGATGTTCATGCCGATCGTCTTGCCGCCGGCCCGCATGGCGCCCCGGTTGGCCGCCTCCATGATGCCCGGCCCGGCCCCGGTGCAGACGACGAAGTCTTTGCCCGCCGGTTTCTTGAGACCGATGGCCCATTTGGCCAAGAGATAGGCCAGCTCCTCGGCCTCCCAATAATAGCGGTGGAAGGCCGAGTCGGCGTTGGTCGGATCGGCTTTGGCCGATCCCAGGAAGAGAATGGTGCTGTTGATCTTGGCCTTGTCCAGCCGGGTCATCGGGCTCAGGTACTCGCTCAGGATGCGGAGGGTCCGGCCCTCCAGGGACTCCAGGAACTCGGGGTCGCGGAACGATTCCTCGGGGCGCTCGGTCTTTTTCATGGCGGACTGGGCCTCCTCTGCATGGATTCGAGC
>Ga0326726_10002537_pt1 | contig 16766 bp, 12 predicted proteins | sample MHFenrmetagenome_2_FD_207603 | JGI IMG/M metagenome (GOLD analysis project Ga0326726, IMG submission 207603) | Lab enriched peat soil microbial communities from Michigan Hollow, Ithaca, NY, United States - MHF15MN | ecosystem: Environmental > Terrestrial > Soil > Wetlands > Peat | place: USA... | reverse complement strand
CATCTACTTCATATTTATAGTTTATAAATGGACTATTTGAGGTTAATATGCCATAATTCTTTTCTATAAATATTTTAAGAAAACTCTTTTGACTTTGATCTGGTCGCTTTAGAAGGAATTTATCAAACAAAATTACTTCGTCCCCGACTTTAGATTTCAAGTTTTCTCCCAAGAAAAAATGAGGTTTGAATTCCATAATATATATAATTCTATTTTAGTATCATAACCTTTAACCTAGGTAATGTTGAGTATGCTAATCCAGAATTTCAAATTTTATATCGAATCTCGAATGCACCATAGCTTAAAAGTGTTTTATGCACAGTCTTATAACAGTTTACTCATTAAAAGTATGAAAAATGCAAATATGAATCAACCTGAACTTCTATAATGCGATCTTTATGGAAGTAGGAACACCGGCATTTAAGTTCCGGGGATCAATTTTGAGAAAGAGATTTTTTCTATAATGCTTTGGTAAATCGAAATAATGGAATCATTTGCATGTGTTTCTCGTCGACTGAGTAGTAGTTCGGGCTGCCTAAGGCTATTAAGATATCGACCATGTTGAGCATGGTTTTTAATAATTTTTTATTTCAAGATCCATATTTACGAACTTTGATGCCCCATAAATATCGGGGAATAGAGATGCATAGTTGATATTCATTCTGTTTAGAGATTGCAATATAACATTTCGTATGCTTTCAGAAAACAATAATTTCCACATTCTGATCTTGTCATCGTCTTTTTGGAAATTTGTTTTCATCCATAATTCAATATCAACTCCTGCAGGACTTCTTGAGAACAAACCTCCCTGATTGACTAATCTAGCATTTTCATCAGATAGTGGTTCAATAAATTCTATTATTGCTGGACGAGTGCTACCTTTATGGTCTTTTTTTATAGTATTTGACTTCCATTCAAATGAAGTTTTTGAAATTCCATAAATGGCATGTTTATTAGTTGAACTTTTACCTGAGGAATTAAAAGCAAAAAAAGCAGCTACAAATGGTGATTTAGACCAATCTAACAGAGGAGTCGCTAATCCATTATGTTGACCTAAAGCCCACCATTCATTTTCAGTTTCTAAATGAGAAGGATTTAAGCCACGTCTACCTCTAATCGCATATTGAAATCTTTTGAGATGTTCATTTATAATTTTAGTGTAACTCGCCTTTCCAGTTTTCTTTAAGATTCGCTCTAAGGTTGGTTCGAGTAACCATGATGAGTCTGTCTGACCTCTCCATATAAAATGTCTGTATTTGAGATTTTTATTTACAAAAGACGTAAATTCATCCCAAGTATCAAATTCTATTTCCTTAATCCCAAATTCAAGTTTTTTTTGCTTCATTTTATTCTAAGATTATAGAAATAAAATAAGAAAAAATATATCACCAAATTCTAATGCCACTTTGTGTATTGGCATCTAGAGAAGGGAAGATTTCCTTATATTAAATCAATATTAATATTGTCATCTTATTCTATTATAGATCCATCCACCTTGTTGTAAGCTCTGAATTATGCCCAACTAAATAGCGTTTTATACACAGTCTTTTAATAGTTTACTCATTAAAAGTATGAAAAGGTATTTGCCAATGCAAATAAATATCCGCCTGAACTTCTGTAATTCATCCTTTACAAACGTAAAAATACCTCCTGTCATTGGTAGCCTTTGGTGGACATATGTGACCTTTAGGATACAATAGATAACTGACCGAAGGGTGATCAATATAATCTGGCATAGGGTAGACAGTTTGTCCAACTTTTACATTAAACAAACGTCTGATTATTTGATGCCTGATAACAGGGGAGGTTATGGTATAAATATGGCAGGATAAAGAATAAGGATTTATTTGGGGGGTATTTTTATATGTATATTAGTCCGAGCCCCGTCCGCACCGCAAAGAATAACAAATATATATTGTCAAAATATTAATCTAAAATATTTTGGCTTTTATATTTATTGATAGTTGCTCCGCAGTTGCTCTATACTGAATTAATTTATAATGTGTTTTTAATCTGACCAAATAGGCTTGAAATCCATAATACATTGGTTTATTGTCTAATTTTTGCAGTTCCACCAACTTCCTTCATTCAATCATAGAGCTGAACAAATCCAATGATCATTTGCTACAGTGCCAACTAAATTAAGGGCTGACCATGTATTCAGTAATAACAAGCACAAATACATTTGTGAGCAACTTATTCCTATTCTTTGGCATAAGCAGCTATCGTTTCCTTGATTTTAATATTTTCACTTCTTTGTTACCAATTATTTGTATTGTATCAGATTCATTATCTTCCGTTGACCCTAATATTTCAACACCGTTACAGACTAGTATAATATTATCTCGAAGTTTATATGAGAATACATCATACTTTTCTTTGTATAATCCGTCCTTGCTTTTTGGATAGGATTTAAACTTAATGATATTGTAATCAGGGTCGAGAAGTTTCACAAATACTTTTTCAGCATCAACAAAAATATCTCTATCTTCTGGGAAAGCTTTTAGATTAAACAGGGTTGTTGTTATTGTTTTGCCAAGAGACTTGCCAAGTTTTTGTGGATTTAGAAAACTTCCAATTATTTCAAAATTTTCCGCTGCGTTAATGCTAAATAGAAGTAAGGTTATTTCGTGTGTCGGTAATGAGCCAAATTGCAAAGGGAACTCTTTTGAAATTATGTCTTGCAGTGTTTCATGTCCAGTTAATCGTTGCCATATATCTTGGTCGGTCGATTTTCCTATATAATGTATCTTATACTTAAATAATTCCCGCCAACCATCTAGGCCAGAAACTTCTATAGTGTCATGATAGTAATCGTAAATAAGTCTTTCAGGGGTCAACCATGATATAAATTTTTCATCCTTATCGTAAAATTTAAAACCGTCCAAATTATTATATGGAGGGTTGCCAAATTTATACTCTTTATTGTATGACCCTAATTCTACGTAATTCTCATCATAAATATTAGCTAAAAATGCTGTTTGTCTGACCGGTAAAATACCATGAATTTTGTAATTAGTAGTTTCTTGGCGAATCTCGAAGCTTATGTTTTCATCAGAATCAATAGATACATTATCGAATACTAATTTAGGCCTATGGCTTATCATATAAAGTTGACTCCTGCTAAGATATTCTTGAACTACCTTTTCTTCTCGAATAAAAGTAAAATCATAGTTTGAAATTGGCGGATATGCTAAAGATAGATATGTAATAAATGCTGAATGTTTCATATTTGTAAGTATCCCTAAAAACCATCCAAGTTTTTGTTGAAAACTTGAGATATTACTAATTTGTTTTATAATCTTAGTTAGAAACTTAATTGTTATAAAATTCAAGAAAAATATGTTTCAATTCTATATTGTCATTGTCACTTACATGTTTTGAAACATAAACATTATCATATAGGTTAATAATAGATTGTATTGATAGCTTCTCCGTAATACGATCACGTTTTTCCAGTAATACATTGATCCCATCAATACAATTCGAAACAGTCCCTTGAACAATATATCCGGCGAGACATCCATTTGGATATCTTCTTGTTTTAAAATTATCTATTCCGGTTTCAATATAGCGTCCTTTCAAATGACTGTCATTTGCTTTTATATTTTTAGCTTCAATGGTAAATTCAAAAGGTCTTTGATTTTCAAATATATACTTTTCAAAATGAATGTCAGGGCGAGGGGCTTTGGTAGGATGTTCTTCTCCGATTATATGCTTATTTGTATAATAGGGTTGTTGAGGGGAGATAGACCAATGTCCTTTGATCTTCAATTCACTAAGGTACTTTCCTACTAGAAGGGCTGTGAATTGATCCTCATCCCACTCTAAATTATAGATTTTGTCAATAATTGCTAATTTGTAGGCGTTAATTAATAGTGCTATACACTGCAGACATAGATTCTCAAAAAAAAGTAGTCGAATATTTTTATTCATCATCCTTCATTAGTGATAATTCGTTAATAATTGTACATGTATCATCAATTGCTTGTGAACGGGTCCAAAATCTTTTTTGATTTGGTTTAATAATATAAATGGCATTATTTTTATAATATCTGACCTGCTTACGAGTATATACATTCTGTGCATATTTATATAATGTAAACTCATTTATCATTTTGAGATTCTGCTGAAATTCTATATCTGCAGCTATCAACTGAGGAGGCTCTTTTAGGTCCTTATTAACAAATTGTAAAATGACGATACAAAGAGGTGTATGAGGGGATACTTTATACGATCGAGCGTTTAATTTAAGTTCTCCTATGCCAAGGAAGTCGTTTAACTCACTACAAACCATTTCCATGTAAGTTATCGTTTCAGGATTCAGTGATGCTAATGGACGCAGCGCAATAGAATTTTCACCATCAAAGAATAAAGATTGTTTATAATCAACAAAGTCCCTAATTAAAACTTTTTCGTTTGTAGTCAAATCAAATGAATCAAAGATTATTTCATCGATTGTTTTTTCGATTTTTGACAACAAATTTGGTGTAAAAATATCAGATTCTACAGTTTCAAAAATTCTACTCAAATCTATTTTCTCTGATAATTTTGGTAGATTTTTTATATCATTCGGTTTAATTTCTTCCCTTTCAATACCCCATGAAGCTGAATATAAAAACAAATAATATGATGCTAAACTTGAATTAAAATAACACGTTAAAGTTTTCAATAGAGATGAATCCATTAGGTGAATACCATATACCTTACTGTTAAAGGAGCAATCGAAATTCAAATAAGATGCACACACTCTATTTTGTTTTAACCCTTCTTTTATTAGAATGTGGGGAGACTTATAAGAATTAATATTGCCTATTCTTCTGAAAACATCGATAAGGGGAATTTCATTCGAACTATAATATTTTTGATAATACTTTTTTGAATCAGTCGTCTTAATACAATGATTGATATTTGTAGTGCATTCTTCTGGAGTTTTATATCGTAAGATTCCTTCCGGGAGTATGAATTGGATTTCCTTTAAATATTCATTTATGATTGGTTTTTCTGTAGTACTATCTAATAATTGGAAACCAACTCCATTATTTGTAGAGTCCAAGATTTCTTTAATAAATCCATTCTTCTTTAAGCGATTAACTAAATAATAGTCAGAAAGATTACCCCATTGAGCAATTTTCCAGATTTTACTATCAGGCTGTTGACAGATTTCTCTAGGTAAATACTTGATATCTGAATGATCTATTACTACTCCCTCAGCAACATGATTTTTAATGAATGAGGTGGGCGCCCAATATTCAATCGTCTTTTCCTGGTTTTCTGGAAACTCGTTTTGAAATATTATTATACTTACTGGTGTTGTTGCAGAAGAAAAGAGTTGTCCTCCAAAATTTTTAGGTGCTTGTCTTAAGATGGATAAGTTAAAGATTTTTTCTACATAATTTTCATTAAAAAGCCATTTTCTGAAATTTTGAGCAGTTGATTTATTATTAGTAAGAATTTTAGTATTAAACAATAATGCTATTTTCCCTTTACTTAACAACTTGGCAGTTTTATGAATAAACGGTATAACATATTGTTTGTCATATGAATACTTTTCACAATAATCCTTAACATTTTTTTTAAGCTTATTTGTTCCAAAAGGAGGATTACCTATAATAAGATCATATTTTATAGTCTCAAATTTCCCATTCTTTTCGATTGTGTCAGCTCTAAATAGGTTTCCACCTTTTTTATCATCGGGATTTTCTGAATTTTCATCATAGATGAGGTGTGGAAATTGCTTGTCCTGTTGTAACCAAACATCCTTAGGTTCTAAAAAGTCAAGAAGAGACAGATACAAACTGAATGCAGCTACCTTAATTGATTTAGTGTCGATTTCAACGCCGTAAATATTGTCAATCAACAATTGTTTTAAATCATTAAAGCTTGCCTCTCTACCTGTTGATTTTACCCATCTTTTAACGATGCGCTTGTAGGCGAGTGTTAAGAAAATTCCTGAACCATATGCAGGATCCAAAATCTTCTTGTTATAAATGAAATCGATTTCGGAAGTAGGTAGAACGTCATTTAAAATAAGTTCAACTAAAGATGGTGGAGTATAATAGGTCCCTGTGTCTTTTTTATGGTCTTGATTTAACTTCCCAAGGAAATTTTCATAAATCTCACTCAGCATTTCAATTCTAATCAAACTAAAATCAAATAATCTCCATCCATCAAAAAGCTTTTTTTGTCCAGAATTTATATCCCCATCTGTTAAGCAATTTTTGAGATACTTTAAATGTTCTTGTGTTACTTGCTCTTGTTCATTTGAAAGGATGGGGAAGGTGTTCCCATTGAAATTAGAATTAATAATCTCAAATAATTGGTACGTTTTATTATGATCTTCTAAAATTTCTAAAAAATTATTAGAGCCAATTGTATCCCATATAACTTGTGGAATTGCTCTACGGTCCTGCAAATACATTATAAAAATTGACCGCATAAGCAAACTGTGGATAACATTCTCGTCATCTATTTCGTCATATAATGCTTCTGTAAGGTTTAATAAACTGCTTACAAGATAGCTATCTACTTTATTTTGAAGTTTAATTCTTTTTGCATATTCATACTCACTAGTCCAGATTGAACCGCTATCAATAGCAATTGAGGAAAAAACATGTTTGAGTTTTTCAAGGGTTGCTTTATCATCATTTGTGCATTTCTCAATAAGTTTAGATGATAAATTTTCTTTCAGTTTATCTTCATTAGCGGACCAAACTGGTTTATCGTTGCAATTATAAATTCTTATTTCAGTAGGTGAGGTAACATATAAAAAAATCACACTGCTGTTATTCCAAATCTTTCGCTGTAGTTCTGAGATATCTTTTAAAACCTCAATTTCAAAGCTCTTAACCTCTTTGAAAAACACTGCCGGTAAATTACCAGAGTAATGAACCTTATCTATGCTAATACCTTTGCCCTGAAGATCATCAGGTAGCTGATCTTTAAGTTGATTAAACCCCAACTCATATATAAAAAAGTTATTAGTCATGATTTAAATTTCCAAAATAAACTCGTATCTCATATCTTTCTGATTTAAGAGCATTGATTAGATTCATGTCAAAGCTTTGCTGATAATATAATCATTAAAATAATAATTTCCTATACCTAAATGAGATTTATTTTGTAAATATATAAGTAAAACGCGACCTATTGCAAAAGCCGGACCTGTTGACCACATTCAGCCGGTCAGATGGCATTAATAATACTAATCTGAACATCAATGATTTAACTCCGGCCAGAGATGGTCAAGATATACCGGCGAAAGGCGGTCAGGGCCACCGGCTTTTCCAATTCAGGCTTAAACTCTTAAAGAGAAAGAGTTAATATCCGGTTCTCTTTTTTGCCGCTTGCTTTTTTTCAGGAACCGGGATGAGGGGGCTGGTCGAAAGATGTGGCCCCCTTTTCTGTTTTATGGTCCGGTTACAATTAAAACTTTTTCTAATTCAGTAACTTATTAATATTTGTAACTTTGATTTCAAGACATGGAATATTAAATTCCAGTTATTTGTTTCTATACCAAATAAGAGATGATTTCGGATTTAAAGGCATATTTTATTGAAACTGTATTACATAATTACTGTAAGTATGTTAAACTAAGGAAATCTCGGAAAATTGGTAGGAGGAATGATTTAACTGCGGCTGTTAATATTTCCACAATACTCTATCATTTACGGGAATACTTACCAGAAGACAAAGGCAAATCAGATGAGGAAATGGGATTTATTTGCCCGGATTTTGAATTATTACGTGATGTCGTTAATTTATCAAAACACAGTAAAATAACGAGGTACACACCAAAGATTTCAGATGTGAATAATATTTATGAGCAAGTAATTTATACATGCTATGAAGATAAAAATGGCAAATATTGGAATGTTGAAAAATCAGTTTTTGTTAAACTGGTTGACGGCACTGAAAGAGATTTGTTTGAAATTATCACAAACGTTATGAACATGTGGCTCATTGAATTTGAGCAACTTGGAATAATTGATCATATTAAGCCTTTTGCAGCTTATAGTACGAAAATCCTTTCCAGATCAAGAAGTTCTATTAAACTTGATCAATATGTAACAGCCGGATTGCACTTTCAACAAAGAGGTAAATGTCAAAGATATAATTATGAAAAAGGTATAATTGAGCCTTATGATCTTACAAATAGTAGGCTCGATATGAATATCTATAAACCTATGTATACAGTTTCGGTAAGATTTATTGGTGGTCAAGACGGCAAAGAATTGCATTTTGAAATAGAAGTAGATGAAAAACAACTGAAGAAACTTACCAGACTCAAATTAAAAGAAAAAAAACTTGAGTTTCTTCTTCAAATTGCCAAAGAGCAGAAAATAATAGATGATTTCAAAATAAAAGAAAAATCAACAAAAGAAAATTAATCTTTAAAAATGCGTTGTAATAGATTAAATCCATTCATAAATTCATCTTAAATATTCTGCACAGTGACAGATCAAGTCACTTAATGCAGCTTGGGTAAGTCCCCGGAATCAGCTCCGGGGGGGTTATTTTTGCGATATCATAATACTAAATATAGCTGAGTCGACGGGGCCCATACTCATGCCACTCTCAATATCAAAATAGTCCTTATCTATATGAAGTATAGTTAAAACTGCTGGATTTTCAGGCACCGCAACAAGGAACGGGGCTTTGTCAAAAGGCGGCAGTTTATCACCAATTATGGTGGTCAAATTCTTATAATAAAATCGAGCCCGGAAGTTAGTATCACTTATACTAAACTTTAAATCGTCAATAATATAAAAATCTTGTTTAACAATTTTTGTTATTTATTACATCAATTTTCTCAGAAAGTTGGTTAAATCTATCTCTTGAATAGTCAGCTTTATAGTCGATAACGTTTTGTTTATCAATAATATCACCAACAGATTTCTTATAATAGGCAACCGAATCTTGATATGATTTTATAGTTGAATCTGTATATTCCATTTCAGAATAGAGTGATTTGATTTTTATTTCAAATTTCTCAGTCTCACTTTTTAAGTTATCAGAAGCATCCTTTTTGATTTCTTCAAACCATTTATATCCAAAAAAAGCTCCAATACTTATGATAATCAATCCAATTGTGGTAATATATTCAATCCTATATTTGAGTTCATAATATCTATCATCTTTAATCTCTTGCTTAGACCTATTATATTTTTTCAATTCTTTTAAACTAATCAAATTCCATACAGTGAATCCGATAAGGGTAATAACCAAAACAATCAATATTGCAATCATATTTTATTATTATTAATACTTACGACATACTTTGTGACTATTCTGCTTTATAGACATTGCTACCAAAATTAAACTTAAATTTTCCAGAAAGCAAAAAGATTTGTTTTTGGCCCCGGCGTTTATTATTATTGCTCCATGCTTGGTATAAATAGGCAGGGCGACCAGCCCCGGTTCAGCACAGCCGGGGTTCTTTATTTTACCAATCATATTCATGGGAATAAGTAACTTTGAATACGAAAGATATAAGGTAAAAAGTACTTTTATCCACAAATTTCGGGATGAATTTGAATTATAAAAAAACAACTTATCAAACTTTTGTTAAAAATATTTTAAACATGGATAGTAGAGAAGATTGGCCAATTTCTGGAATAAATATAGCCGTTTCAAAAATTGAAATTCTTGATAAAGACAACATGCTCAAGGGAAATGCGACAGGTTTCTTTTTTCGTCATAATGAAAAGGGGTATTTTATTACAAACAGACATGTTGTAATTGATGAGCCTGATGAAGACTTTTATCCACAATTCCTAAGATTGACATTACATGTCTCCAAGACAAATTTTGAGGAAAATAGAATAATCAATATCAGTTTGTATAATAAAAATACTAAAAATTGGATTGAACACCCAGAGTATAATAAAAAAGAGGTTGATGTAGTTGCAATTCCTTTATCGGAGTATACAATCCCTAATTTTCAAGATTTTAATTCATCATTTGTTAATTTTTTCACTATCAATAACTTTATTGATGAATATATATTATCAACATTCGCAGATGTAATAATAATAGGTTATCCTCTTGGCTTTCATGACGAGGTAAACAATTTGCCAGTTTATAGGAAAGGTATGATAGCATCATCTTATCCTATAGATTTTGAGAAACATCCATATTTTTTAATTGATTCAAATCTACATGAAGGTACAAGTGGAAGCCCTGTTTTAAGTTCCCCAAGTAACATTTTAATTGACTCCAAAGGAATAAGTATTCATACAGATAAATCAATATTACTTGGAATTCTTTCTTCTGAACATTTTGTCAATGGTGAACCATTAGGGCTTAACATAGCATGGTATTCTAAAGTACTAATTGACATTATCGAAAGTAAATAAAAAACTTCTTCTTATACGTACAATACTAATGGAAATAAGTTCGTTACGGTATTTGCTTTGAAAGCGATACTTTAATAAACAGGGGTTATCCGGGAGGGTGGCTCCTCTTTTATTTTCAGCCCCGGAGCGTAAATATGAGTTTCTATTTCCGTTGTGGAAATGTAGATGAAATTAGAGCAACAAAAAAGCGTAACATATTGATTGTTAAATATGTTACGCTATTATTATGTGATTCCGGCGCGACTCAAACGTGCGATCCACAGTTAGAAGACTGAGGCTCATTGTTCGGATATAAGGTGATGGGCTCCACAATTATTGATTGACGGATACATTATGCCTTTATAATCAAAATCAAAGGATGTTTATGTGCAGGATTAGGGGAGTTAGGAATTTCCGGAATCATTAATTAATTGTGCAACGGTTTGGTCTACTCACTTAGACCAGTTTTGCATTCTGATAGATGATGAATGAAAATCCAGCCATAGATTTGTTTTTATATGAAATAAGAAAAGGATACCATGTTTTGAAACTGTATCCTTTTCTGTATCTTAAAAGTTTTCAGATATTCTTAAACCCGCGTGGGCGGTGAGGGATTCGAACCCCCGACCCTCTGCTTGTAAGGCGTATCCGAAAGGAATAACAGGTGCAAAAGGTGAAGTTTAAAAAAACTTTTTCTAATCATTCTTAAAAAGACATACCTCATCCTTTATAATGCAAATTGTATGCAAACTAAAAAGCATTTACAAATAAAATATTGTAAATGCTTAATATTCAAGTGGGCCCAGCTGGGATCGAACCAGCGACCCCCTGATTATGAGTCAGGGTCTTTGCTAAATAATACAGCTATTGTTACTAATTCAAATATTAAAGCCTCTAAGTAGTAGTTAATTTATCGGCTTCTGCGATTTCATTTTGTAGCGAAAGGAGGATATAGCATGAATATATACCGAGTGGAAAAACCAGCAGCCTTGACCCCCTCGGCCTGAGTAAATTGACTGTCACTGGCTGAAGTTAAGTTCCTGTTATTAAGTATTGTATCCCATTTTGAATTTCGGACAAAGTATGGTCACGCAGTCTATTATTTGTGGTCATATCAATATTTCATATCTTTGAATAAGAATTAATCGAAGCGTTAACTTATTTTTGTAGGGAAATCTGGTAAATTTCATCAAGACACAAAAAATAAGAAAATGCTCACGCATGGCGTGGGCTGTTCTTATTTGTGTCTTGGCTTACCAGAGCCACCCTACAGTAAGTTACAGTTCCACGCTTTTCTTATTAACCACCGAATTAAGGAACTGGTCGGCAAATACTAATTTCAATGAACAAACTTCTCTTTTTCGGCGCAATTTTCTTATTAGGATCATGTGTAACAACAAAGCAAATCGGTAAAGTGAACTTGATTTCTAACAGGAATGTGGAATCTTCTGCAAATTATGTACTGATTAAAAGCTACATGGGTGCAAGCAAACAAGAAATCAGAAAAACAAAAGCTACAACCCTTGAAGATGCTATTGACCAGGTTGTAAAATCAACTCCTGGTGGCGAATATCTTAAAAACGTCAAAGTCTATCTAACCGATAATAAATACCTGGCTGTTGAAGGTGACGTCTGGGGTATTGTTGGGAACGTCAACTTCCGTGGTTTCAAGGTAGGCGATAAAGTAAAATGGACAAAGCTCTTTAAAGATTTTACAGGAACTATCACGGATTTGAAAAATGATAAAACCGCTACTGTTAAAAGGGATTCCGATCAAGACATTGTAGAGGTGGAGTATAACGACCTAACTAAAATCGGCAATAAATAATCTCAAATCAAAGAAAGCTCTTATTTTAATTATTGAGCCAAAGGTTTTCCGATTGTTCCTGGAATGTTATCACTCTCACGGTCATAGAATTTTAAAACGTTTTCGGTTATATATGTGCGTCGATGTTAATATCAACGTCTTTATTATGTTTTAATATCAAATGTTCTACGACTGATAGGGTAGATTTCATCGTATTGATATTCTGATCTTTATACAGATTAATATTCTTAAGATCTCCAACAATATGGTTTATTACCGTGTGAATCCTTTTTCATCAGGATTCTTAATCGGTTAATCGTGAAGACTGGACGTATCAACCGCAATTGGAAAGGCAGATTTTAATTAAAATTCCTTATTATTCACCAAGCACTTAACGCCAACTTTTTGTGGCAAATATGATCCGCACAATTTTGGTAAAGGTCACTGATTTTCCATTCTGATATTTGATAAATAATAATCCGGATAAAGAATTGCTTTAGTACAAAATAAAAAAAGGATGCTGTGTTTTAAAACTGTATCCTTTTCTATATACCAAGAATTTTCTGATATGCTGAAATGCTTGTGGGCGATTACGGATTCGAACCGCAACCATCTGCTTGTAAGGCAAAACTCTTTTATCGGTTTTAACTTAAGTAAAACCTTCCTGCAAAATTTTATTGCCGTGTGAGTTGAAAATTAGGGGAAATTTGAGTATCATTCGCATTAAACGAATAATCCAGTCTTGCTATTTGATTATATTACCGTGTTTGAAAATTTTTTAATATTTTTTGTACCTGAGACGCTACTTTATTAATAAATCCGGGGAAATAAATACATATAATCCGCAAATAAAGGAATACTTTATTTCGAGCCAAATTAACACCTGATGCCGGTGTGCAATTATCTGGCCTTTAATCATGGATAATTAAATTTTCCAAAAAAATATTGATTAAATGGAATCGGGACAGGGCTTACAATTTGGCTGTGATGTACAATTAGTAAGGATCTACACGCATTTATTCTAATAAATCCGGATAATTCGAATAAATCCTAAGAAACCTATATTAAGTCAAATGGATTTTAATAAATAGATCCGTATTAATCCGGATAAACAGTGGAAAGAGACCTAGGGAAGGGTTTATGGATACCCATTAAATTGATCAATTATCTGAAGAACATTATTCATTCATTCTCGATTTTCTAGAAAAATTTCTTCCGCAAAGACTCTTTTTTCTTCCGCAAGCTTTTTAATCTTGATCTATTTTCTTCCGCAATCAGACAAATTTCTTCCACAATCAGACAAATTTCTTCCGAAATACTATTGACAATTTCAGTTTTCATTCATAAAATCCAACAATATTCTTCCGAAATCAAAGATTTTTCTTCCGCAACTTATTTTACGGAAATGCCATTACTTTCCTGCAGCCTTTAAATACAATGATCGGGAATAAACATAGAAAATCTTCCTCAACCTAGGGAAGAATCGCTTCGAACCTCATTTTGCGGAAAGTTTGTTATATGTATGTATGTATGTATACTAACAAACATATATAATCTAGGTTTCACTCTGCTTAATTCTTTGATTTTTCCCTTATGCATGCTATGCTATGCTATGCTATGCTATGCTATGCTATAGAAGGAACATATCTTTTTATAATTTAATTTAAAATTCAAATTCAAAATTAAATTATCCCTATTTCTTAAAAATCTCAAAAGTGTTTTTACATTTTAGTAAAGCTCCTCATGGATTTGCTATTTTGAGATTTAATGTTAATGTTGCAAATGTCGAAAATAAATTCTACCTTCACGTCGATTTTAAAGAATTATGAAACACATTGTTCAATCAGAAATTGACTTTATAAAAGCTAAGAAGGCTAAAGGAGAGTATGTCAACACCAATACCTTACAGGAAAGGATTAAGGAAAGGAAATTTACTGTGAAGGATCTAGGGGTGGATTATCGGTGGATTGACCACTGGCATGCGAAAGGATTATTGATTGGAAACTATGAAGAGCGGAAATGGCGGAAGTTCAATTTGGTGGAATATGTTTGGTTAAAGATGATTATCAAGATGAGGGCTTTTAATATTGGTCTGGAAACAATAAAATCAGTCAAGGATTTGTTGGATTGTGATTTCACAGTTGATGATTTTATGAAAAACTCTGAAATCGATTTTATGGGAATAAGTCCAAAGTTTGCACCTTCAGGTAGGGAAACAACTGCCAAAATCATATTGAAAGATAAAGATGTTTTAGAGAATATAAAGCAATTCAGGATAAATCTATTGGAGCTATATATCATGGACATTCTTACATTATACAGCTACTATTCTATTTTGATCAATCCTAATGGTGAAATTATTCCAATTAAATACTCATACCTTGAATTATATTCGGATAAAATGGAATTCAAAAATTTCATTACCAAATCTTATGTATCAATTTCAATAACGGAGATTCTGAGAGATTTCATTGTAGAAAAAGATATTGATCTTAATAATAAAAAAAGGCTTGCTATCTTGACTGAGGAAGAATCATTGGTACTTAATGCAATTAGACAAGATGATCTGAAATCAGTAATAATTAAATTCGACAATGATAGCAAAATGAATCTGTTAGAGGAGATTAAAGAGGAAAGGATAGACAAAGCTTCAAGACTTTTTGAGATGATAATGACAAAAGGTTATCAGGATATAACTATTAAAACACAAAATGGAGACATTGTATATTGCGAAAACAAAAGAAAGCAATTGATTCAAAAAAAGGAATAAGGTTCTGAAAAACCAGACCGGGTAGAAATATCGGTACCTACTGCAAACCAGAAGTACTGAGGTTCTCTGAACAACATGATATCGGTTGATAATTGCAAAAAAATACTAAACAGAAGCGGTAAAAGATACACAGATGACGAGGTTGAGCAAATAAGAGAATTCTTATGGAATCTGGCAGAGATAGAGGTTAAAACAATTGAGATAAATGACTTTTATGAAGACAGCAGTATTAATGGCCAGAGTAAGCAGCGACGAACAGGCACTGGGATATAGTCTTGGTGTCCAGGAAGAGGCGCTTACCCGATATTGTGAAAAAAACAATATCCAGATCATTCAGAAATTCCGCGAGGATCACTCGGCAAAGGACTTCAACAGACCTGAATTTGCAAAGTTCCTTACCTATGCAAGAAAGCATAAAGGGCAGATAGACTTTTTCTTTGTTACCTCTTGGGATCGGTTCTCTAGAAACATTACTGATGCTTTCCTTATGATAAGGACCTTAAAGAACTTAGGTATCACAGTCCAGGCCATTGAGCAGCTAACAGACCTCTCAATACCTGAGAATAAAGCGATGCTGGCCATCTTTCTTGCTTTGCCTGAAATAGACAATGATAGAAGATCGATTAAAATAAAAGGAGGAATGCAGGCAGCATTAAAGTCAGGCAGATGGTGCATGAAGGCTCCTCGAGGATACAAAAATGAGAGGGATGAAAACAACAGACCCGTCATTATGCCTGGTAACGATGCTGGTTATATTAAAAGAATGTTTGAGGGAATTTCAAAGGGGAAAGGTCAGGCTGAATTGCGGTTGGAGTTAAAGGAGGAGGGTTATGCAGTTAGCAAAAGCAATTTTTCTGCAATTCTGCATAACCCTGTTTATACGGGTAAAATTAAGATACTTGCAAATGGTGAAGAACCTGAGTATCTGGTTGAAGGAGTTCATGAGGGCATTATAACCGAAGATCTGTTCTACCGGGTCCAGAAAACTCTCAAGGATCAAATGACTGCCAGAAACCGGCCAAAATATTCAACTCTGCGACCTGAACTTTTCCTGAGAGGAAACCTAATATGTTCGATTTGCGGCAATAAACTTACAGGGAGCCCTTCAAGGGGCAAGTATGGGACAAGATATTTCTATTATCATTGTAATCATTGCGGAAAGGAGAGGTATAGAGCTGAAAAAATCAATGAGACTGTCAATACGATTATCTTAGATCTTCAATTCACAAGGGAAGCAAATGAAGTATATAGGGAAATGGTAAAAATGATATTCCTTGGATCTGATACTGATAGAAATAAAAAATTAAAAAATCTTGAAAAAGAAATTGAGAAACAGAATCATAGGATAAAAATACTGCAAGACCTTTATGTAGATGGAAATCTATCCGTGGAAGATTATAATACTATGCGAAGTCGATATTCTTCTGATAAAGCCTCAACTGAATTAAAACTGAATGAAATAAAGACTATAAAATCAGGTTTGAATAGGTCACTTGAGAAGGGGATAGGTATCTTATCAAACCTAGGCAAGATGTTCGAAAAAGCAGACCTTACAGATAAAAAACGGATATTGAGTTCGATTTTCCCTGAAAACCTTGTTTTTGATGGGGGAAAATGTCGAACTCCAAGAATCAACGAAGTACTTCGTCTTATCTTGTTGACAGACAATAATAAACAGAAAACAAAAAACGGACAGATCTCTGAATTTTTGGATCTGTCCGCTCAGGTGGAGCTGGCGGGAGTCGAACCCGCGTCCAAACATGGAGACCATATGCTTTCTACATGCTTAGTCCTGCTTAATTTTCGTGACCTGTCAGCTGCAGAACAACCTAACATGCCCTTAGTTCCTGTT
>Ga0326726_10002536_pt1 | contig 16767 bp, 14 predicted proteins | sample MHFenrmetagenome_2_FD_207603 | JGI IMG/M metagenome (GOLD analysis project Ga0326726, IMG submission 207603) | Lab enriched peat soil microbial communities from Michigan Hollow, Ithaca, NY, United States - MHF15MN | ecosystem: Environmental > Terrestrial > Soil > Wetlands > Peat | place: USA... | reverse complement strand
TGCACTGCGACAATGCTTTATAGAGTGTTGCGCTGGCACATCGGCCCGAAGCGGGGTGGCAAGACGCAAGGCGGGACCAAGCGGCCGGGGGGCCAGGTACCACGCTCCGGGTTTTCTTCGTGCTAGTCAGGCGGTTCGCTGGTTCAGGAGGGGGCGGGCACCTGCTGCTCCTCGTACCGGGAAAGCTTCCGATAGAGGGTGGAAGGATCGATGCCGAGGACCTCGGCGGCCCGCGTCTTGTTGCCGCCTTCGGACTGCAGCACATACATGATGTAGGCGCGCTCGATGACGTCCAGGGTCGGATTGGGATAGGTCCGCTCGGCAACCAGCGGCTCCTTGCGGCGCTTGGTAATGCGCTCGGGCAGGGCGGACGGCTCGATTACGTCGCCCCGGGTGAGTACCCAGGCATGCTCCAGGGCGTTCTCCAGCTCGCGCACGTTCCCGGGCCAGTCGTACACCATCACGGCGTCGAGTGCCTCAGCTGAGAGCGCCTTGGGCTCGGCACTGTGCTCGGTGGCCAGCCGCTGGAGGAACGACTCCATCAGCAGCAGCACATCCTCCCGCCGGTCCCGGAGCGGGGGTAGATGGATGGTGATCACGTTGAGCCGGTAGAACAGGTCGGAGCGGAAGCGGCCCCGGCGGGCCTCCTCCTCGAGATCACGGTTAGTGGCGGCGATGATCCGTACGTCAACCGGGATCGCCTCGGTGGCGCCGACCGGGATTGCCTCCCGCTCCTGCAGGACCCGGAGGAGCTTGACCTGGAGCGCCGGGGCCATCTCGCCCACTTCGTCCAGGAAGAAGCTTCCTCCCCGGGCGGCGGCGAAGAGCCCCTGCTTGTCCCGCACGGCGCCGGTGAATGACCCCTTCACGTGCCCGAACAGCTCCGACTCGAGCAGATTCTCGGGCAAGGCGCCGCAGTTGATGGAGAGGAACGGGCCGTCGGTGCGGTTGGAGAGGTTATGGATGTAACGGGCCACCACCTCCTTGCCGGTGCCGCTTTCGCCCTGGATCAGCACGGTCGACTCGGTGGGCGCCACCTGCTCCGCGAGCTTCATGGTATCGAGGAATCGGCGCGACTTGCCGATCGGCCGGCTCACGCTGGCGCGGTCCCGCCGCTTGATCTCCTGCCGCAGGTGCTTGTTCTCGACCCGGACCGCGCGGTAGTCGGAGGCGCGGCGCAGGATCGCGACCAGCTCGTCGTTGGCGAAGGGCTTCTGGATATAGTAAAAGGCGCCGGCATTCACCGCCGCGATCGCGGTCTGCAGCGAGGCCTGCGCGGTCATGAGGATGACCGGAGTCATCGGGTCCTGTTCCCTGGCCGCGGCCAGGATGTCGAGACCGGTAACCTGGGGCATTCGCACGTCGGTGAGGACGACATCGTGCGTGCCGGCCTTGATCGCCTCGAGCCCGGCCTTGCCGCCCTGCGCGGTGGTGACCTCGAAGCCCTCCTTCTTGAGCAGTATTCTGAGGGTATCGAGAATGCCGGACTCGTCGTCGATGACCAGGATCGAGGGTTTCTGGGTCATGCCGCTTCCTCCGCCGCACGCCGGGCGGGAAAGAAAATCGTGAAGGTCGTGCCCTTACCCGGATGCGAATCCACCAGCACCATTCCGCGATGCGCCTCGACGGCGCGTTGGACGATCGCCAAGCCGAGTCCGGTGCCGCCGACCCGGCCGGTGACGAACGGCTGGAACAACCGCTCCCTGAGCTCCTCCGGAATGCCCGGCCCGGTGTCTTTCACTTCCAGGCACACCGGCTGCTCGATGGTGCAGCCTCCGGGCAGCTCGGCCACTTTCGCCGGCCGGGTGGTCACGGTCACGACCGCCGGGCCGCGCGCGGCCTGGACCGCGTTGAGCAGCAGGTTGACCACCACCCGGTGGAGCAAGTCCTCGTCCCCGTCCAGCACGGTCCGCGCCCCCTGCACCCGGATCTCGATCTCTGCGCGGCAGTCGGGGTGCTCGCGCACCATCCGCGCGGCGGCGGTGACCACCGCCTGCAGATCCACCGGGACGAACTCGGTCGCCCGGACCCGGGCGAAGTCCAGGAACTCCGACAGCAGCCGGCTCAAGCGGTCGCTCTCGCGGACAATCAGCTGGGCAAGATACCGGTCGTCTTCATCCCCGTGGGCGGACCGGGCCAGTTGCTCCACCGAGCTGCGGATGGAGGCGAGCGGGTTGCGGATCTCGTGCGCCAGGGACGCCGAGAGCGCCGCGACCGCCTCGAGCCGCTCGGCGCGCAGATTGAGCTCGTTGAGACGCTTGAGGTCGGAGATGTCGGTGAAGATGGCGGTCACCGACGGGCGCCCATCCGAGTCCCGCTCAAAGGTCGTCGTGGACAGGCCGATGGGGAAGATGCGCCCGTCGGTGTGCTGCACCGTGCCCTCGCCACGGCTTACCTTGCGGCCGTGGCGGATGGCTGCCACCAGTGCCGCCCACAGTTCGGGGGAGCGCAGCTTGAGCTGGTCCAGCACCGGCAGCCCGGTGACGCGTTCGCCGTCCACCTGCAGCAGGCGCTCGGCCATCGGATTGATGAACGCGAGCCGACCCGCGTCGTCCACGGTCATGACCCCGGAGCGGATGTGCCGCAGAATCTCGTCTGCCTCGAGGCGCACCCGCCGGAGCTCGATCTCGAGCGTCTGCCGCTCAACCCCGGCGGCCCGGAGCCGCGAGGCAAGCACTCCCACCAGCACGTAAGCGGCGATGAACACCCCGACCTGACCCCAGAAGGCCAGGCCCGGCAGCGATCCCTGGAGCCACATGCTGTCCGCGAGGTAGGCCCCGGCGATGGTGAGCGCCACCAGCAGGCCCCCGCCGAAGGTCATCAGCAGGGCATAGGCAGCGATGATCAGGATGTAGAGCGAGGGAAATGGACTGCGCGGTCCCTCGGTGAAGTGCACCAGCAGGGTGGTGAGTCCGATGTCTCCCAGGGCCTGCAGGTAGAAGAACAGCTGTCCCGGGCTCCGGTGCCGGAGCCAGACCATCCAGTAGCCGTACGCCGTGAGCACAAAGGCGAACAGCACCCCGAGGCTCACCAGGAAGGAGAGACCGGGCTGGCTGGTCCACTCGAGAGAAGCGAGTACCAGAGTTACGACCGCGAGCACCAACCGGGCTCCGAAGACCCACGAAAGCAGCGTCTTCTGGTCCGGCAGAGCGCGGGCACTCTGGCGTGGCGGGGAGTTGGCCATCTTGGACAAGTTTAGCGGGAGAGCGGGAGCGTGTCAGGTGCCGCAGACCTTCCGAGTTTTGCGCGGCCTGAGCAGGCTAGAATCACCGAGCACTTCTAAAACGAGGAACGCGGAACGTGGAACGCGGAGCACCCTGGTCCGTTTACATCCTCCGCTGTGCCGACGGGTCGCTTTATACCGGAGTGGCACGCGACCTCGAGCAACGGCTCGCGCAGCACAACGGAGCCGGTGGCGCGGCTTACACCCGCTCGCGCCGCCCGGTGACCCTGGTCTACCGGGAGCCTGCCGCGGACCGCTCCTCCGCGCTGCGGCGGGAATGGGTGATCAAGCAACTGAGCCGAACGGAAAAGCTGGAGCTGATCATGGGGAACAGGGCGATGAGCGCCGCAAAGGCGACGAGGCGACGAGGCGACAAGACCCCTCCCGCACGCACTGGCGGGCTCCGGGGCCAACGCCACGTGGAACGCGGAACGCAGCACGCGGAACGGTTCAGCTCGATCCGGCCGGCCGCGATCCGCTTCCTGGCCCAGCTCAAACGGCACAATACCCGACCATGGTTCGAGACCAATCGCGCAGTGTATGACGCGGAAATCCGCTATCCGATGAAGGCCCTGGTGGAAGAGGTAGACGTCCACCTCGCGCGGATCGCCCCCGAGATCATGGGCGACCCCCGGCGCTCGATCTTCCGCATCCACCGGGACGTGCGATTCTCCCGCGACAAGTCGCCATACAAGACCCACGCTGCCTGCTGGTTCTTCCATCAGGATGCGGGCCGGGGGGTGGGAGGGGAGGTTCAGGGAGGGGCAGGATTCTACTTCCACTTCTCCCCCACCGAGGTCTTTCTTGGCGGCGGCATCTGGAGGCCACCGCGCGAATCGCTCGGCCGGCTGCGCCAGGCGCTGGCAGATGACCTGGAGACCTTCGAGACGATCGTGCTTGGCGGGGCCTTCAAGCGACGCTTCGGCCGGCTGGATGAGGAGGCCCGGCTCAAGCGCCTGCCCCGGGGGTTCGCGGAGGACCATCCCGCGGCACGCTGGCTGCGCTACCAGTCCTTCACAGTGGGCCGCGAGCTCAACCGGAGGGAGTTGCATGCGCCTAGACTGCCACGGACCCTGGCTCGGGAATTCGAGGCGCTGACACCCTTCGTGCGGTGGCTCAACAGCGCCCTGGGCTTTCAGTCTCTCGACCGGCGGGTCTAGGCGGGCGCGGCCGTCTACATTTCCGCATGGCTGCCCCCCGGCCGACACCAGGCCCGCTCACCCTCTTCACCCGAGCCCTCCGGCTTTGCTGTCCCAACTGCGGCAGCGACGGACTGTTCAGTTCGTGGTTCCGGATGCGGGAACGCTGTCCAACCTGCTTTATCCGGACCGAGCGCGGCGAGGAGGGCTACGTGGTGGGGGCGTACATGTTCAACATCATCACATCTGAGCTCATCTGGGCTCTGCTGGTCGGCTCGGTTGCCGTGACCACCTGGCCCGATCCTCCGTGGAACCTCCTGCTCTACGGCGGGGGGGCGCTGATGTTGATCCTGCCGTTCGCCTTTTATCCCTTCTCGAAAACGGTATTCCTCGCCTTTGACCTGCTGTTCAGGCCAAAGGGCAAAGATGAGCTATAGAGATGGGGATCTGGCGGTTCCGCGTTCCCCGTTCCGCGTTGATCCAAGGCACCACTGACGAAGTGGGTGAGATCGGATTGTCAAACGCGGAACCGTTCAGCGCTATTGCCACTGAACCCGATACCGACACACCTCCCCGCCCTTCGCCCGGCACTCCTCCTCCACGATCACCACGGCCCGGGCCCCGCACATCTCGAGTGCCTTCCGGTGCCAGCCAATGACAGTCAGGCAGTCCGGGGCACTGAAGGTCTCGGCGTCGTAGGTCGTCAGCACCGCTCCCTTCTCACCCGTCCGCTGGTACTCCCGCCGACCGGTCTCGTAGTAGAGCCGGTAGATCGTTGGGGCCTTGGCGAGGAAGGCGTGTGGGTCACCCGGCGTCAGGAAGGCGTGGTGCAGCTTGGCGAGGTTCTGCTCGGCCGACGCCTCCCCCAGGCGCAGGAAGAAGTGGCTTTGGCCGCCACCGAGCACATTGACGATCGCCTCATCGACCCGGCGGCCCAGATCGAAGGGATACCATTTGACCGGCAGCAGTCGGCCGAGTTCGTGCTGATCCTCGGGGGGAAGGCTGGCGAGGACCTTCTCCCGCCCAGCCACGCCGAAGTGCTGATCGATGAAACCGAGCCTGGCCTTGAGGACGGTGCCTTTGACTTGTTGCATGAGGACAACGAGCTATAAGCTGTGGGCTATGGGGCAGGCCCAACCCTGCTGCGGCCCGCGCGGTTGATCTAGTTTAAGGCCCATAGCCCACAGCCCATACCCCTCGCTCAATGCCCAGCACTCCTGCACCAACCCGGGTCCGCCTGGACAAGTGGCTCTGGGCTGCCCGCTTCTTCAAAACCCGAGCATTGGCGGTGGAAGCCATTGACGGTGGCAAGGTCCGGGTCAATGACGACCGGGTGAAGCGGGCCAAGCAGATCCAGGTGGGAGACCGGGTGGAGGTCCGGCAGGGGCCGTTCCTCCACGCCGTCATCGTACAGGGGCTGTCCGAGCGCCGTGGGCCCGCCCCCGAGGCGGCCAAGCTCTACCAGGAAACCCCGGGGAGCGTCGCGGAGCGCGAGCGGGTCGCGTTCCAGCTGAAGGCCGCCCACGTGCTGTTCGTCCCGGAAACCAACGAACGTCCCACCAAGCGCGACCGCAGGAGACTGGAAGACTTCCGCAAGAAATCCGGCTGGGACTAGGTGTCACTCCGACCGGAGGGCCACCGTCGGATCAATCCGGGTTGCGCGACGCGCCGGGAGGTAACTGGCCATCAGGGTCACCAGCGCGAGTAGTCCGCCCGCGCCCAGCAGAGCGACCGGGTCGCCCGGCCCGATGCCGAACAGCATCCCCTGCAGCGCCCGCCCCAATCCCAGCGAGAGCACGCCACCCACCGCGATCCCCGCACCGGCGAGAATCGCGCCCTGCCAGAGCACCATCTTCCGGATCTGCCCGGGGCCGGCGCCGAGCGCCTGGCGGATGCCGAACTCGCGGCTCCGCCTTACGACATTGAACGAGACCACTCCGTACAATCCCACCACCGCCACCAGCAGCGCCGCCCCGGCGAAGGCCCCAAGCAGAATCAACGGCACCCGTCGCGCGGCCACCGCCGATGCGGACTCGACCTCGGATTGGAGCGGAGCGACGTCGTAGAGCGGCACTCCTGGATCCCAGTCCCGGATGAGAGCTCTGACTTCCCTGGCCAGGGCACCAGGTTCGAGGGTCGACCGAATCACCAGCGCCATCCGGGTCGACGGAACCTGGAGGTGCGAGAAGTAGATCGTCGGCGGCGGCGGAACCTCGAGCGGGCCGGTGCGCACGTCACCCACTACTCCCACGATGTCCCAGGTGGAATCGGCGAACGCGTAAAGCCGCAGCCGGCCGCCGAGCGGGTTTCCCCCGGGAAAGAGCCGAGCCGCGAGGGAGGCGTTGACCAGGACCGACAGCCGGTGGGCGGAGTCATCGCGCGTATCGAGCAGACGGCCCGCGACCAGGGGCACACCGAGGGTCGGGAAGTATCCTTCGCTCACAGCCCGGGTCGTTGCCTCGAGCCGCGCGGAGGGCTCAGGCTCAGGCTCGCCTTCGACACGGAATGTGTTGCTGTTGCCGCTGTTGAGAGGCAGGTTGGTAATTGCCCCGGCGCTCGTCACACCTGGAAGGCGGCGGATCCCGGCAAGCAGGTCCAGAAAGAACCGCTGCTGGGAGGCAGGGGTCCGGTACCGCGGGCCCGAAAGGCTGATCCTCCCCGCGAGAATCCGATCGGGCACGAATCCAAGGTTCAGGCGCAGCAGCTCGGCGAGACTTCGCCCGACGAGCGCAGTGCCAGTCAGCAACACCAGTGTCAGCGCGATCTCGCCGACGATCAGGCCATCGCGAAGCCTGAGGAGCGAGCCCGTGGCCGTGGTCCTCGGGCCTCGACCCATCAGGCCGCCGCCATCCGCCTTCACGGCATGGACGATTGGCCCAAACCCAAGGGCGAGCACGGTCCCCGATGCGAGGAGCGCGGTGTACCCCAGTGCAGCCCGATCGACGACAGCCGATCGCAGGTACGGGAGGTGGGCCAGCAGACTGTCGGGGAGCGCTCCGATGACCAGCCGGACGCCAGCCTGGGCGAAGGCGAGCCCGAGGATGCAGCCGATGGTTACAAGCAGCAGGCTTTCCACCAGCAGCTGACGGGCGAGGCGCCACCGCGAGGCCCCGAGGGCAGCCCGTACCCCCATTTCCTGCTCCCGCCCCAGGGCGCGGGCCAGCAGCAGACTGGCGATGTTGGCGCAGGCGATCGCGAGCACCACGGCCATTGCGGCGAAGAGCGCCACGAGGACCGGTCCCACAGTCCCCATGAATGCGTCTCGCAGCGGCAGCACCACCGCCCGACGGCCCTGGTTGCTCGCGGGATACTCCCGCGCGAGACGCGCCATTATCTGGCCGAGTTCGGCCTCCGCCTGCCGGGCAGTAATTCCGTCTCTGAGCCGTCCGACCACGTTCACCCAGTGATTGCCCCGTTCGGATCGCCGCTCCGCCGTCCGGCCCAGAGTCAACCAGAGGTCCACCTCCCCGAGAGGGGCAACGTGAAAGCCGGCCGGAAGCACCCCGATGACCTGGAACGGTCGTCCGTCCAGCGTGATGGTGCTGTCGAGTGCTGCGGGATCGCCACCGAAACGGCTCTGCCAGTAGGCCTGGCTCAGCACCACTGCCGGGGCGCCGTCCGGCACATCTTCCTCGGGATGAAAGCCTCGGCCCAGCACGGGCGTCGCGCCCAGCAATTCGAAGAAGCCCGGAGTTGCCCGACCCGCCACACGGACCTCTGCTCCCTCAGGCCGGGCGACGACGACATCGCTCTCGTTGTACCCACCCAAAGCGCTGAACGACTGGCTCTCTGCCCGCCAGTCCAGGAAGTCGGGATAGGAGGCCTCGCTCCGGTGGTCGCCCGTGGTCTCCCACAGGTGGACCAGGCGCTCGGGATCGTGATACGGCAGGCCGCGAAGCAGCGCGGCCCGCAGTACTGTGAACGAGGCAGTGTTGGCTCCGACCGCAAGTGCGAGCGTGAGTATGAGGAGGGCCGAAAAGCCGGGAGCGTGGGCCAGCAGCCGGAGGCCGAAACGCAGGTCACTCATTAGATCGCCCCACCAGGCGGCACGCTGACGACGTTGCGCGCTCAGTTGGTCGATCCGTGCCAGCTCCACCTGTGTGGCAGCGAGATTCCCGAACTCCTGCTCGGCCGCGCGGCGCGCCTCCGCTGGTGAGAGTCCCCGGGCGACGAGCTCCTCAGCCCGTTGCTCCAGATGAAAGGCCAGCTCATCCTCGATCTCCCGCTCGGTGGTGTGCCAGCGCGGCAGCACCCGGCGCAGCCAGCGGATCATGACCGGGCCTCCCCCATGCGCAGCACGCGGAAGACCGCTTCGGCGTACGCGGACCAGTCAGCGGTCTTCTCCCGCAGGGCCCGCCGGCCCTCGGCGGTGAGCCGGTAGTACTTGGCCCGGCGGTTGTTCTCGGAGAGACCCCACTCGGAGGCGATCCAATCGCGCGCCTCCATCCTGTGAAGCGCTACATACAGCGCACGATCCTCCACCACCAGCGCGGCGTCGCTGGCCGCCCGGATGGTCCGGGCAACGGCATACCCATGGGCCGGACCCGCGGCGAGGGCCTTGAGAATGATGAGGTCGAGCGTGCCCTGAAGTAGCTCGAGCGAGGATGGCATGGCGTTCCCCGGAAACGTTCCGGGGAGTCCTACGGGCGGTCCTTCGGATTCGTTTCAGGCCAGGACGTGGACCTCGAGTTGACGGGGCCCGGGCCAATGCCAGCGTCTATCGGCACTGGGCCTGGGATGGCGCTTTCCGTGTCTGCGGGACCCGGAGCAACGCATGCCCGTCTCTGGCACAGCAATCACCACCGCCCTCAACGCGCTCGGACTCTACATTCGCAGGTGAATCAGGCGCCCCGCCGGTCTGTTCGAGACCTGGCCTCGCGGGCTCAGCAGGTTGGCCCCGGGCCGGAAGATCCGGCGCAGTTGCACCAGGCCGCACTCGTTGCCGCCTGTCCCATGCAGCCGGAGCAGCGTCCCGCCGGAGGTACCGGGGACATACCGGTGTATCAACTCGGAATCCACCACTATGCCTCCACCGGCAACTGCTTCGCGCTGGGCAATGTGATTGGTGCCAGGACCTGCTCGATGGCCGGTCGCTCGGCCTCGTATTGGGGCGGCAGCATGAGTGCCTCGCCCAGGGTCGCTTCGGGCTCATCGATGAGGAAGCCCGGACCGTCGGTGGCCACCTCGAAAAGCACACCGCCCGGTTCGCGGAAGTAGATCGACTGGAAGTACTGCCGGTCCACTACGGGGGTCACGCCGATGCCGTGGCCCAGGACTTCTCCCCGCAGTCGCAGCTGGTGTGCGCCGTCCGCCGCGCGCCAGGCCACGTGGTGTACGCTCCCAGCGCCGAGGCTCCCCGAGACCGCATTCGGATCCCGCAGCAGATCAACCACGCCTCCCTCGGCCCCAGCGGGAGGCGCGAAGCGCTGGTACGCTCCGTCCTCGCCCGCCGGCACCAGGCCGAGAACCTCGGCAAGGACCTGCATCGTGGCATCAACTCCCCTGAGCGTGAGGGTAGTGCCGTGGAAGCGCCGGATGGCCGCGGCACCCGGCACAGCCGAGCCGGACTGCACGTTCAACTCCCCGGCGATCCGGCTCTCCACCAGTTCCAGCGCCATCCCGTCCGGGTCAGTGAATCGGAGGGTTGGCGCTCCGAATAGCTCGCGTCGGGTCACTCCGGCAACCTGGCTCCCTTCCAGCCGGTCCTCCCAGTAGCCGAGGGACCCGGCTGGTACGGCAAAGGCGGTCACGGTGGCCTGACCGGCACCGCTGCGACCCCGAAAGGCTCCCGCCCAGGGGAAAAAGGTCAACAGTGTCCCGGGCCGGCCGGTACGGTCGCCGTAGTAGAAGTGGTAGGTCCCGGGATCATCGAAATTCACCGTCCGCTTTACCAGTCGGAGACCCAGCGTCCCGGCGTAGAAGTCGAGGTTCCGCTGTGGATCGCCCGCGATGGCGGTGATGTGATGGATTCCTGAAGTCGGGTTCTGCATGGTTGCTGCTCCCTGCCGTGCCGTATGTGTTGCACTGTTTGGGGCCGTGGGCCGTGGGTCGTTGGCCGTTGGTGCTGTCTCATCCGCCTGCTCACTTCTCACTTCTGACTGCTCACTCCAGCGCCCTCACCGCCAGCCCGAGCTTCCTGCACAGCCGGCTCAGCTCGCGCTGCTCGGCCTGAGTCAGCGCACCGAGCAGTTCTCGCACCCGTGCCGCATGCTCGGGAAATGCACGGGTAATGAGTTCCCGCCCCTTGTCGCTCAACCGGATCAGGTATGCCCGGCGATCGTCAGGGTTGGGATCGCGCCGGACCAGGCCACTCCGTTCCAGATTGTCGATCACCGTGGTGAGGTTGCTGCCGCTCACCAGCAGCTTCTCGCACAGCCTGGCCTGGGACATGGGCCCCAAATGGAAGAGCGCCTCCAGCACCCCGAACTGGCTCTCGGTGAGTCCATGGGCCTTGACCAGCGCCGGATTGAGCCGGGCGGAGAGGCTGTTCACCGCCCGGCGGAGCTTCACGAAGCTCCCCAGGGCGAGGAGGGCTGCGGGGTCACGACGGAGGCTGGCTGTCATATCATCCGACATCATGTTGTGTGATGTCGAATATAATGGGCGTGGCGACGGGGTCAAGAGCCCGCCCCCGCCCTACCCAACCTGAGCAGCAACGCCGGCTCCAGCACATGCCCGCCACGAAACCGCTCCGCGCGGGCCTGGACTCCTCGCTGGGCCAGGGCGCGGGCGTGTGCCTCTATCCCACCCGCGGGGGCGAAAGGATCCTGGTCTCCCGCGACCAGGGTGACCTCGCGGCCCTGCATCCGCTCCGCCACCAGGGGCAGCGCGTCGGCCGGCGGATCGATCCCCCACAGCACCAGCTGGCTCGGGACCGCGACCCCGGTGGCGATCCAGCGGGCCGCCATAGCCGCCCCCTGGGAGAAGCCGAGAATCCCGACCCCTGCCCCACGCCGAAGGGAACCGGCGAGTTCGGCATGGAGACGGTCCAGATAATGGATGGCGTCGGCCAGTTCGTGTTCCCGGTCCTCCCGGGTCAGCCAGGTAGCGCCGATAACGTCGGCGTGCCGGCCGTCCCGAGCGGTCTCGAGATAGAACCGGGACAGCGCCTCCGGCGCGACGATGAGGGTGCCCGCTCCCTCGCCCAGCGGGACGAGCTGCTGCAGAAACCGTGCAGCGAGCATCGCGTAACCATGCAGCGCAATCCACACCTGGTCTGCCTCTTCGGGCTCGGGCCCGAGCGTGAAGTAACGCGCGGTGCGCCGCACCTGCAGATGGTGCGCCTTCACCGCCTCCTTCGGGGTGTTGTCGATTGTCATAGGGTTACGCAGCGTAGGGGCTCGACCCCGCTTGAGCAGACTCCAGCGGCACTCGAGAAGACTATGGGCCCCCGACCACGCGGCCCACGATTGCCAAGATCCACTCCCGGCTCGGAGTAGCAATGGGGAGGGCAACTCAGGTCGTAGGAGCCTTCTTCGACACGAAGGGGGCCAGGCTACGTGCCGGGCCCTCGCCCGGAGAGGTGCGGTCGTGCACGGGGCAATGGCCGCCGGCGCTTTCCTCACTTCACCATCATATGGTGGAGTCCCCCGGCCACCTCGAGGGCTCATGCCCTGGCGTAAGGGATCGAGGTCCGCCGGCCGGCTCAGGCGGCGTCGGACAGGGAGCCGCTCGCCGGCGCGGGCAGCTCGCGGCGCGGCTGGGCCAGGAGGCGCGCGAGGTCGGGCGCTGGGAGCGGCGGGGCGAAATAGTAGCCCTGGCCCATGCTGCATCCGAGGAAGCGCAACGCGGCGCACTGCTCGGGCGTCTCCACGCCCTCGGCCACGGTGCGGAGCCGGAGCGTGTCTCCCAGGCCGATGATGGCCCGGGCCAGGGCGGACTTGTCGACCCCGGCGGTCACGTCCTCGACAAACGGACGGGCGATCTTGATGAGGTCGATCGGGAAGCGTTGCAGGTAGCTGAGCGACGAATAGCCGGTGCCGAAGTCGTCGATCGCAAGCTGAACGCCCAGCTCCTTCAACGCCTTGAGCTGCTCCAGCACCGAGCCGGCCTGCTGCATCAGGACCCCCTCGGTGATCTCCAGCACCACCGCCTCTGGCGGCACCCCGGTCTCGGCGAGCGCCATGCGGGTTTCGCTCACCAGGTCGAGCTCGGTCAGCTGTCGACCGGAGATGTTCACAGAGACGGTCAGCGGAGTCTCGGGGAAGGCGCTGCGCCACACTTGTGCCTGACGGCAGGCCTCGCGGAGCACCCAGCGCCCCATCCGTACGATGAGTCCGGTCTCCTCAGCCAGCGGAACGAAGTGCTGCGGCAGCAGGTGGCCGAACTGCGGGTGCTCCCAGCGCACCAGCGCCTCGATGCCCTCTAGGCGGCCGGTCTTGAGCGAGAAGATCGGCTGGTAGGCCAAGTACAGCTCCTCCCCCTCGATTGCCCCGCGCAGCGCCTCTTCCATCTCACCGCGATGCTTCACGTCGGTGTACATGTGGGCCTGGTAGGTCTCGCTCCGGCCCTTGCCGCGCCGCTTGGCGGTGTACATGGCCATGTCGGCGTTCCGCAGCAGATCATCGGCGGAATCCTCCGCACCGGCGGTGGCCACCCCGACGCTCATCTTCACATGCACCTCGTTCCCGCCCAGCACGAACGGGCGAGACATCGCCTCGCTCAGACGATCGACCACGGCGCTGACCCCCTCGGTATCGGCGCCGTCCTCGATCAGCACAGCGAACTCGTCTCCACCCAGCCGGGAAACGGTGTCTCCGGCGCGGGCACAAATCCGGAACCGCTCGGCCGCGACGACCAGCAGCCGGTCGCCCTCGCTGTGGCCCAGGCTGTCGTTGACCTTCTTGAAGTCATCCAGGTCGAGATACAGCACGCTGATCGGCTCGCCCTGCCGCCGGGCGCGCGCCAGGGCATGACTCACGCGGTCCCGGAACAGGGCCCGGTTGGCCAGGCCGGTCAGCGGGTCGTGGAAGGCCTGGTGGGTCAGCTGCTGCTCCAGCCGCTTCCGCTCACTCACGTCGCGAGTGTTGAGCACGATGCCGCGTACGGTCGGATCGTGGAGCAGGTTGGTCGCGATGATCTCGGCGTGGAGCGAGGAGCCGTCGGGCTGGCGGAACCGCCACTCCACCGGCGGGGAGACGCCGACGTTCTCCGAGGCATCGCGGAGGTAGCTGCGGGCACGCTCCCGATCCTCGGGATCCAACAGATCGACAAAGCCACGGCCGACCAGCGGGGCCGGGTCGTAACGCAGCACCCGGGCCACGGAGGGGCTGACGAAGCGGATAGTGCCGTTGGGCTTGATCACAACGATCACGTCCGACGAGTTCTGCACCAGCGAGCGGAACCGGGCCTCGTTCGCCCGAGCAGCGGTTTCCGCGAGCAGGCGGACGTTCTGCTGTACCGCGAGCACCTGGCGGGCAACGACCAGTACGGTCATCAGCACCGCCCCGACCGCGATCCCGCTGATGGGATCGGCCCAGGGCCGGAGGGCCGCGGCCAGCAGGAGCCCGTAGGTGGAAGCGATGGCCACGTAGGGCAGCGGACTCAGCGGCTGCGAGCGGGTGGGTGATTCGTGCCGCCCTGCGCTGCGCGGCACCGGGCGACGGTAGTAGAGCTCACCGCTGGCAGTCGCGAGGAGATAGAACAGCAGGTAGACCGCGTCAACCCAGGCGGCGGTCCGTTCACCGGTCTCGACCAGGACCAGATTGAACGTGAGATCAGCGACAATGCTGACCAGGATCGACCCGACCAGCAGGCGGAAGGCGACCCGGTTCTCGTCCAGCGGACCGCGCAGCAGCACCGTGGTGATGCCGAGCAGTACGAGGAGGCTGGCCAGCGGATAGGCGAAAGCGAGCAGCGTGACGGCGACTCCGCCACCCGGTGCCGCGGTGGAGGGCCGCACGTTGAAGTACCAGATCGCTACCGCGCCACCGACCAGCACCAGGGCAGCATCCAGCACGAACTTCCACTTCTCCAACAGGATGCGCCTCGCCAGGGGGAACGACAGCAGCGCGGCCAGCATGAGGAAGCTGTCGGTAAGGTAGAACGCATCCGCCCACGAGACCGGTGGACTCTCCCCCAGTGCCACGATGTGGTAGATCGAGATAGCGTTGCCGGCGAGGACCGTGAACGAGCCGAGGCCCATGAGCGCCAGCGCCTGCCTGACCCCCGGATCAAGCAAGGGCTTCCGCGAGGCGAGCAGGAACAGGACCCCGGTAAGGAGGTTGAGGGGCATGAACCCCGCCGTCCCCACGATTTCGCGGGTTGCCGGCGAGCCCCACCCGGCTCGCTCCCACACCAGGTAGGTGAGCCCGTACAGCGCCATCAGACCCGTGACCGTACCCACCGGAAGGGCCCCCTTGGGGTCTCCCGGGCTTGAGTTCAGGGCCTGCTCCACGGTGTGGTTATCCACGCTGCTCCCGAGCCCTTGCGGTTCGCTGGTGTGGGCGCGTCAAACCCCAATTGGGGCTGATTCCACAAGCCATTACTAGGCAATAGTTTGACACTTGTGACCCGGGCAATTCTGGTCAGAAGTGCAGATCGGAACTTGGAGGTAGCAAGGCCAGTGCCGCCGGCTTCAAGAATGAACATCGTGATTCCCAACACATTGGCGACACTGGATTCATCGGGGTACGGCGGAGGAGGAGCGGACAGACCAGGCGACCAGCAGCCGCAGGCTCACGGCCTCATGGTCGCTACCCAGTCGTCCTCCCAGTCGCGCGCGTCACGTACCTCGCGCTCATGAGTGCGTCGAAAGACGCCGCTCCTCAGGCGGTTCTCAGCGTGGCACTCGGCGATGTACTCGACAGCCTGGCCCGCACCCGCGCATCGGTGAGACCGATCAGCATGATCCGGCCGTCGGTACCTGCGGTAAGCAACTCCCGCTTCGTGGAGCGGGCCATGGCCGCGCTGACATACCCGCGGCAGCGGACCGGAGCAGCAGCGGGTACACCGCGCGCTCGGCCCGACGCAGAGCGGGGCTCGGCTCATAGCGGTCCTCCGGCCGGGTGAGCCAGAGAGTTCGAGGATCCAGCATGAGGACCTCCTTCCAGCTGTGAGGGCAAGTGCCGGCGCGACGGGACGTGTACGCCACACGTCCTGGGAGTCGCGTTCCACCGTGCGCGGGCCTCACGCCCGCCGGCCGGCGTCATCTCGCTCTGAACAGCCCCGAAACGGAATCGCCCCACCTGTCTGCCTGCACAGGTGGGGCGACTCCGCCGCCGGCCGGTCCACGGGGTCTATGCCCCGAGTCGCGCCGGACCCCTGTGCAGGATGCTCACTTCAACTCCATCGGCCACGTGCAGTTTCGATCCTTCCTTGGCATAGGTGCCAATGGCGAATCCGGAACGTCCCCCGGTTACCCACAGGGGCGCTACCGGAGGAATCCGGAAGCCGGCTCGCATGTGACCGCAAAGGCGCAGTTGCATCAGATCCTCAAGGTCCAGAAAACGGAAAGTCGCGCCACCGTGGAGGTTATCGGTGCTCCCACACCGACAACCCGGCCGGCCCGGGAAAAGGGGGCCAGCTTGCTCCGACGGGACGCGACTCCCAGAGGGCAAACAGTCTACGAATCCAACCCGAGTCTGTCAATACTCAGGCTCGGAGTACCAAGCACGAATTCCTAGATCCAAGTTCGAGGTTGTTCAATGAGGCTTGGAACTTGGAGCCTGGAACCTCTAACGAGTTCAGTGTCCCGCAGTATCCACCGACAGCGAAAGTCGGCCGTCCCCCGCGTCCAGGCGGACGATGTCTCGACCGTTCTTGTCGCGCACACGGATGGTGGCGCCCGTGCTGTCGGCGAGCAGCCGGAGTACGGCCCTGCCCAGACCGTCGTTCACCTTGATGTTGGCCCCGTGGCGATCAGCCAGCAGATGCACCAGCTCTCCGCCGTCTCCCTGGGCGTTGATCCGTACCGCGCCGCCCAAGTCGGCCGTGGCCTCGAACGCATCGCCGTGTCGCATGTCCGCGGCGACCGCGGGCAGAACCATGATCGGTCGGTCGAGATCACCCGGCGTGAACCGGGCGCGGCCCAGCTCCACCAGGTCGCCGGTAAGGTCTTCGGCACAACTGAATCCACTGTCGAAATCGAAGTCGCGCTGCCGCTCGGGAACCAGCACGCATCCCCGAAGCTGGCGCCCGGCGCTGGCATCGGCGAGCTCCACGGTGAGGTTCACCTCCGGGAGCGCACCGGACTCATCGCGGCGGATTGACGCGCGCCGGATGGTCCCCAGCCGTTCGCCGTCCAGCCGGAAGGGGATGTCCGCGGCAGCGCTGGCGACGCTGGAAAAGGCGCTCGAGTGGAGCGCGGTGGAGATGGCATCGGAGGCGGCCGCCTTGGCTTGCCGGCCGACAGTCACCAGCATCATGCCAACCACGAAGACGCCGAGAGCGCCAAGCCCGATTCTG
>Ga0326726_10002534_pt1 | contig 16772 bp, 16 predicted proteins | sample MHFenrmetagenome_2_FD_207603 | JGI IMG/M metagenome (GOLD analysis project Ga0326726, IMG submission 207603) | Lab enriched peat soil microbial communities from Michigan Hollow, Ithaca, NY, United States - MHF15MN | ecosystem: Environmental > Terrestrial > Soil > Wetlands > Peat | place: USA... | reverse complement strand
GAACGTTCCGGTCGAAATCTCACTGCATGATGAAGGGCCGAAATCTATGCCAGCCAAATCCCTCAGATACTGGGGTCCGTCCGGAGGGATTTTCGTATCTGCCTTCGGGCCGTCTTTTGTATCATTATTGCCGACCTCTTGGGCCGGGCCGATGCCATCCTTATTAGCTGTATTGCCATCTGGGAGAACAGTCGTGCCATCAGACCCTTGTATTGTATCTCCGGTGCTATTGCCATCCGGTTTCACGATCGCATCTCCGCTGACATCTGTGGTTGTGCCATCAATGGACGGGCCACTGCCATCATCGTTAGCGGCCTTTCCATCATCGCCGGTGGCCTTGACATCAGGGACATTGGTTGTCCCATCGATTCCAGTGCCTGTCTCTTGCGCTGTCCCGCCGCCATCCGGTTTGACTCCACCGTCCTCAGAGACGACAACCACACCGTCAAGTGGGGCTCCTCCATCGGTTTCGATTTTCCCATCAGGAGAAGCTGAGCCGTCCTTCTGGCAGATATCATCCTTGCAACCACCATCGGTTATCTTCTTGACAGAAGAATGATGGTCGCAGGCGCTTATCGCGACCGTAGCGCTGAGGATCATGATCCCCTCGATCAGCGCGGTTCTCTTCTTACTTGATGGATGCGTCTCGGAGCCGATGCCCTTCTCCGTCGATTCAGGATTTTTCTCCCCAGCCCCTTTCCGTGTGATCTTCATACATAGCCCACCTTGGAGATATTGTTGTATTATATAGTTATGTATGATAACATTATTAAATAGATATTATATGATGGATTAGGAATAAAATATGATATGTGCACTGCTTCCAAGAGAAATCATATCAAAATTGTGAGATTATTTCTTGAATATATGGAAAAAGGATATGAAAATAAGGGATAAAAAAGAAAAAAATCACTCGACTTTGATATCGACGTAGAGCAGATATGCCGATGCCTGGTACGGGGTCACGGTTATCTTGCTGCAACCTGATTCGATCACAGTCGCGACATTGATAGGCAATACCTCTTTTGTTTCGGGTTCGCTACCTTTTGCCACTCCTACAGTGACTGAAACCGGTTTCGTTCCACCGTCGGGTTTGTTCACGCTTTCGTATGTGAAGGTGTACTCTCCGACTACCTTCGATTCATCCATGTTGATATAACCATTGAATTTGGCAACAGTCACCTTTGGGCATGTGGATCCTAAATCCCCTTTGACAGCCCCGGTATCTACTGCAACTGTAGCGCCATCAACGCCAGAGACATCGACATTCGGAGCATCCGCGCCCGGCACCACGCCAGATACGTCTGCGCCTAAGACATCAGCGCCAGCCACGTCTGCGACAGACAAATCTGGAGCAGAACTATCTACTATTGCAGCGCCGCCATCTATGATCACAACGCCTCCATCCACGACAATACCAACGGCCGTCTCGGTGACTGTCTTGGTGACAGTCTCGACGACAGTGACCGTCTGGGGTCCGGTCGAAGTATCGGTCTTGGTGCTCGTATCGGTCGGCGTGCTTGTACTAGTGCTTGTACTAGTATTAGTAGTGCCGGCATCGACTCGTCCCGGAGGTGGAGGTGGCGGTGGCGGAGTGGCTTTGGCTGCTTCAGACGCTTCACCGGTATCAACAGGAGTTGTCGCCTGGGTATCGATACTGGTTCCGCCATCGATCGAAGGAATGGCCGGCACATTGGATTTGGTGCCCATGCCGCCGCATGCACCGCCGAGCGCGGTTGCGACAGCGGCGATCGCGAGCCCTTCTTTCAGGCCGTTCCTGCCCTTGGCGAATCCCGCCTGATTCTTGTTATCAGTAACCTTTGCAGTCCCTACTTCTCCCAATCCCGCCTTATTGTGTTTCAATTCCATTGTGCAATCACCTTTGTTGATTATGTGTTTAATAATATATTATGATGGCAAACATTTATAAACATTCATTTTTTACCACTTATCCATACCTATCTCATAAATAAGAAAATAATCAAGGGCAAGTGACTTTTACGTCGACATACGTAAGACTCTGGTAGGCATGATACGCGATGATCTCAATAGTCTGTTTAGTCCCCAGGAACTCGATTCTCGTGGGCACGTCCAAGGCGCACTCCTTATCGTCCGCGATCACGTTGCCATTATATATTATATCGAATTTCGCGCCTATTGTCTGTTGCCCGCCGTCAGGTGTCATCAAACCAGTATAACGCACATCATATCCTGCGACTTGGGCAATGCCGTTCTTGTATATATATCCGTTATACGCGCCTGTGGTCACACCATTGCATGTGCCTGCATCTGCGATCGGAGATCCAGAATCCTTGACTTCACCTGCATCTGCCGTCCCGCCATCATGGCCTTGGGTATCCTCTACCGATATGTTCACGAAAGCAACATAGTTGCTTGCGCTATAAGGTGTTATCCTGATGCGTTTGTTATCGACAGTATCCAGGATGGTTTCCACCCCTGTCTGGAAAAGGGTTGCTGGCAAGATGACATCATCGGCGCACTTTATGCTGATCTTGACCGAATCGCCACCTGCAGACGGACCTAGCCCGTCGAATTCAAATGCGAACCCGCCTACGCCCATCGGCACTGATTCATTCAGATACCCGTAATATTTTCCTACGCCTGGATTATTGCATGCGACGAGCTTCCCGTCGCTTTGGTTCCCATCCGATACGGGTGCGTTGGAATCATTCTGCGATACGGAATCGTTCCCGGTCACGCCGTCCTTATTCGAATCTCCGACGACCACTGCATCGGTAATCCCGTCGACCACATCGGTGGCTCCTCCGGTATCTAATGCGACTCCGCCGGCTTCGCTGACACCATCAGCGGATCCAATCCCATCGGTTTGGGATCCGCCATCCATCGCTGGAACGGTATCCCCGGAATCTGCTGTAGCATCGCCTGCGTCATCCTGATTCTGCCCGGTTTCAGTGTCAGTTCCAATGACGACATCGCTTCCAGCGACATCACCGAGCTGGATGATCCCATCCGTAGCCCCGCCATCAACAGCATTCGGATTATCTGAATCGACAACGGTGGTGTTGGCTTCGGATCCGTTCCCATCTATCGTGTTTGTATTGCCGGAATCCGAGACGGCCTCGGCATCGGATCCCACGCCTCCATCGACATCCGGTCCAATCTGGGTTTTTCCGGAATCATCTACGGGACCTTTAGAATCGTTCGCTGTTTCGGTCGAGGTGCCGGCCTCGCTCGGTCCGTTTTGTGAGGCACCAGATCCATCGGAAACAGCAGCATCGCCCTGCGTCCCGGCTGGTATCGGTATCACTTTTGTGACATTGACATCATTGCATCCGGTTCCCAGCGCTATCGCCAGGCCACCGGCAAGAAGATATTTGTTCCATGATTTCGAGTCCTTTCTCTCTCCCTTCTCTACGTCAACAGAATCCTGTCCGATAGGTTTTTTTGATATGGTAAATTTCATCGCTATCCCACCCTTGTTGATATTATTGTTGAATTGTGTTATGGATAAAAACATTTTTAAACATTGGTATAAACATTTATCTCTTGTTTCGACTATAGAATGCGGTGCCCTTTCTCAGTTCCGATGATTATCCGGTCGAATTTCGTGAAAATGCCGTTCTCTATGATGCCGGGGATGCTTTTCAGCCATTCCTCGCTCTTTTTCGGATCCTCGAGCTTCATCTGGCAATCGATGATGAAACAGCCGTTATCGCTGATCACCGGACCGAGCTTCGCCTTCGCCATCCTTATCTTGGGGTTGAATCTCTTCAGCTGCCTGATCACCAGCGGAGCCGCGAAAGGAAGGACCTCGAGATTGACCTCGCCTTCCAATACACCTTCCTGCACCTTGCTCTCATCAGCTATGACGATGAATTTCTTCGCGTTGTAATCGATTATCTTCTCCCTTGTCAATGCCCCCCCGCCTCCTTTGAGCAGCGCGGTCTTCGTCACGGTGTCAGCACCATCCACTGCGAGGTCTATCTCATCTATCGCATCCGTCTCGGTCACGAATATGCCGTTCTCTATGGCGAGCATCCTTGAATCGAAAGAGGTCGTGACGCAAGTGACCTTCATCCCTTTGCGGACCTTCTCTCCGAGGAGCTTGATGAACTCTCGCGTCGTAGAGCCGCTACCAAGGCCTATGCACATGCCGTCTTTGACATACTCCAGGGCTGCCTTGGCAGCGTTTATCTTGGATTGGCTCATTGATTCACGCTTTGGAGAATGTGATGCCTTTGCCCCCTTCCTGCCTGAGCACCTCAAGGACATTCCCTTTGGCATCAGCGATCGAGAGCTCTGTGAAATCCTCTCCGATCCGCATGGTTATTATGCGGGGGCGGTTATCCAGCACGACTTTCATGCTGTAGACCTTCTGCCTCTGGTTGTAGGCGTATTGCATCTGCGCGTTCTTGAATAAGTCAGGAATCATGTCATCACCCGAAACATTGCTTCATCTCGCTGCCGTTGAAGGCGTTGGTCGTGCCTTCTTTCTTGGCCTTATCATAGCATGCGGTGAAGAAATCCGTGCAAAACCCCTGCAGCATCTTGCTTCTGGTATCCTCCGTCACCTTTGGCGGCTCCGCCCTTGAGATCTTCGCCTCCCTGAGCCTTGCCATCACATCCGTCTGTCCTTGCGTAGGAGCAACCTGGGGCGCCTCTTCTTCCCTCTTCTTTGTCGCGTAGTCTGCCATAATCATCAGCATTTAATTATGCTTTCCTGAATTTATAAAGATTGATGACAGACCCGCTTTATCTGAAAGACAGCTATCTCAAGGAATGCGACGCGGAAGTGGTATCAGTCAACGGGAAGGAAGTCGTCCTTGACAGGACCATATTCTATCCTCGCGGCGGGGGTCAGCCCGGAGATAGCGGGAAACTGGTTTCCGCATCCGGTGTAGGGTTTCGAGTCCTCAATACGTTGAAAAAAGATGGTAATCTGGTGCATGAGCTCGATAGCGTCCCATCATTCATCCCGGGCGAGGTGGTCCGTTGCGTGCTCGATTGGGAGCGACGCTACAAGCTCATGCGGATGCATACCGGAGCCCATGTGCTTGCCGGAACAATGTGTTCCGAGTTGGGGGTCTTGATAACCGGGAACCAGCTCGATGTGGACAAGACCAGGTTCGATTTCAACCTGGAGGAGTTCGATCGGGCCAAGCTCGATTCAGCAGTCTCAAAAGCCAACGAAGTCCTCTCCAGACCAGGAGAGCTGAAAATCTATACCCTCCCCCGAGAAGAGGCCATGAAGATCCCCGGGGTGGTGAAATTAGCAGGAGCGCTACCTCCATCGATCAACGAGCTCCGCATCGTGGAGATCCCCGGCGTGGACATCCAGGCGGATGGCGGGACCCATGTGCGCAACCTGTCCGAGGTCGGAAAAATCTCGATCCTGAAGCTCGAGAACAAGGGGAAGGAGAACCGGAGGATTTATTTTACCTTAATGCCATAGGGATAGGGGAGTTACTATGAACAAAAACACCATCGTGAGCGTCCTTTTCGTGATATTGACGATAATCGTGGCAGCCGGTTCGATCTATCTTGTATTGTCCTACGCTACGGATATGATGAATGCCATCGTCACTTTCGTCTCTTCGAACGATATCTCCAAATTGGATAAATGCGGGATGACGATCCCACCTGAGTTCATCAAGCTCAAGACCGATCTGGCCACCCTGATATTGCCGTTCATGTATATCGGCATGCCGGTGATCCTCATTGTCGTCGGGGTGCTGATGTTCCTCGGCGGCTTCTATTATAACAAATCCAGGTTCGAGGATGAGAAATCGAAAAAAGACCAGATGGAACGCGAGATGGTCCACAAGCTGGTGAGGAAGCTCGATGTCGGCAAGAGCCCGGGTGCCGGGCCGCCCAGCGAGCCATCGGAACCTGAAACAGTGGAAGAGACCTCCGAGCCCGAAACCCCGGAAGAATCAGAGGAGATCCCTCCTGAACCCGAGGAAGTGAAACCTGCGGCTAAAACAAAGAAGAAAAGGAAATGAATGCTGGGTTTCCAATCAGAGGAATCAGATTGGGGCAGATTCTTTCCTCAAACGTCTCTCTAAGCAGGCATTATAAACGCCTCGCCAGATACTATTATTCGGTCTGACTCGAATTGTCAGAATCATCTGGGTTATAGATCTCCAAGCGAAAGCGGGGTAACAGTTTCTAATGATTTTAGATTCTGCCCTATGGGAAGCTTGGAGTTCCCACTGGACTGGACATTCAGATTCCTGAATATCCGGGGTGAAGCTCATAACCCAGGGACCGGTGGTTCAAATCCACCCCCCGCTATTTATTTTCCCTAAGCGCAACAGGGAAAAGCGTTTCCCTGTGCACCGAGTTCGATACATCGAACTCGATTGAGCCTTACGGCTCGCTGGAAAATACCGCTCTCATCTTCTAACTAACAAGCCCCAGCGTGAAGCTCCCGAGCATCGCCAGAAGAATGTATCTCAGCACCCGCCCTGCAGCGCAGGCTAGGAGGAACTGCCACCACGGGATCCGCAAAGCGCCTGAAACGATGCCGGCGACATCGAAAAGCGGATTCGGGATGAATGCGAGGAAGAAGATGCCGAACGGTCCGTACTTCGCCACGAGCGCTTGGATATCCTTGCTCTCCTTTATCCTGCTGTTGAGGATGTCCCTCGCGCCTTCGCCTGCCACATATCCTGTGAGCTCTCCCAGGGCAGAGCCGATCCCTGCAACGAATCCGAGCAGATAAGGGTCCATATACCTGCCCATCATCGCTATCACAGCCCATCCAGGGGCAGGGAGGAATATCGTGGCTGAACTCAGGGCGCTTATCACGAAAGCCCCGAGATACCCGTATTCCTTTAGCTGGGAGATGTGGTCAGAGAAATAGAAGACGAGGCCAATGATGACGATCGCAAGGATTATCTGCAAAGCGCCTTCGATCTTCTTATCCATGGAATCCCCGTTCGATCATGATGCGGCTCAGAGAATGATTTCTCATCATTATTCAGAAATACCTTTTTTCTTCATAACCGCATTGAAGGTTCGCAGAGAAAGGATTTAATGACTTGGACTATTGCCTGACCTGCGGATCACGACTGCCCATTCGCTTCGTTCATGGACTTCAGCTTGACCTCGCATGGCTCGGTCAAGTCAGTCCATTTTCCAGGAACCATGGCACAGCACTCAGTCAAGAAGAAGGGAAAATGGACTTCAGCTTGAAACGCTTCGCGTTTCAAGATCGTCCAAATCTCAGAACGCCATAAGAAAGTCGGACTAGATTAGAAGAAAGAGATTTGGACTTGGGGGGACTCGCACCCCCGGCATCTCGCATGCAAAGCGAGCGCTCTGCTACTGAGCTACAAGCCCGGAAATCGCATCCTGTATGATTTGGCATCACTCAGAACTTGATCAGAAAGAGAATGGATATACTGATTTAAAATTATTCGCAGCCGCCCCAGCCGCATGCATAGCAGACCTTGCATCCTTCCTGGAATGTCAGGTCGCTGTCGCACGAGGGGCAGATGCCCTTCTTTATCTTCTCGGCCTCTGATAGATTGGAAGGGTTAGGAGCAGCTGGAACCGTGAATCCCGTTTTTATTTCTTGCATGGTCTCAATCCCTTCACATTCTCGCATCATCTTATTTTAAAGGATTCTTTTCTCGCCGGAAAAATAAATCCGCAAAATCTACTTTTCGCGACAGTATCATTGCCATGCGGGCATGCCGGCCATGAAATCATCGACGTATTTCTCAGCATCCGCCCGCTCCAGCCTCTTCATCTTCATGTAGTATTTCACCATGTTCTCGCGGACGAGATAACGCGCCATGAGCTCTCCGCTCGGGTACGAGCAATGGACGCAGTATCTGTTGTTTTCCCTCTTGCCGCCGAAATCAGATATCTTCATCATCGGCATTCCGCAGCTGTCGCATTTCTTCATTTCCATAGTATCACTTCTGAAGCATCAGCACTGGCTATCGCTGATAAGGCGTAAATAGGTTTGCTTCACAAGGAGCTTCTGAGCGTCGGGTTGCAAAGGGCCTTCTCAAGCAAGGGGAGGTGCTCTTTGCCTATGAATTCGGTACCGCGAAGGGCCTCGACCGGTCTGACATCGATGATATCGTCGGGCTTCTTGCCTGTCAGCCTGATGAAAATGGATTCCATGCATCTTTGCGCCCAGCCCCGGATGTAATCCTCCTTTTGCCGGAATGCTGCGCCATTGAGCCCGACCAAGTCTGAGGTGAGATCCGGGAGCTCAGCCCTGATGTCTATCAGGTTCTTATCAGTGCTCGCCCCTGCCTGGGCCAGCAGAGCGCTGAATGCGATATCCGCCCTGAAATGTGTCGCTTCGATGAGGTATCCCAGCAGCTCCATCATCCTCTTATCCATGCGCAATGCGCCGTTCGCCTTCCTCTCGATGATATGGGATGTCTCATGGGCGAGCTTGGCGGCCGCATGGGAATTGACGGCTTTGATGATGAACTCTTCCGGACAGTCTGATTCGGCCATCGATCGCTCGAGGCGTGCGATGCTCGCCCGTGTCGTGATGACGTCTATCGCAGAGAGCACAGGAAAATCCTCAGGCGGCACATCAAGGTCCGCTCGCATCAATCTGTCTTCGTCCATGCGTATCATGTTCCGCATCATGGACATCTCGTCGAGGGTCAAGCAGGCACCCTCGCTGCCTAGCGTATGCCTCAGCATGATCTCCCTGACCAGCCTCTGGTCATGATTTCTCATGAGCGGGTCGGATTCGCTGAACATGACATCCAGTATCTCCATGAGCCGCCCTGCGGCATTGGTGACATTGATCATCAGGGTGGGGCGTTGCTTATCCATGTTCAGCCGCCCGGATTCTATCACCCCGCTATGCGAATTCCCCAAAATGAAATACGTATCCACTCCGAGGATATTGGTCTGGTTCAGGATCAGCCCCACGCTCGATGGCCTTCCGAAATCCGTGAAGACCCCGTTGTCTATGAATGCCTTCCGCATTTTTCCGACCGCTTCGTCCCAGTCCTCCCTTGTCGCATCCGGTTTGGCTCTGATGCCGGCGATCTCATGCCGGATCGGATCGCTGATACGGCCATCCGCATACCTGAGAGCGGTCACGAACCGGTCGCTCTCCCCGGGCAGCTTGGCGAACTTCTCGCCCAGCCTCAGTATGCGCATCCTCTCCTCCTTCACCGCGCCTTCCAGCCTCCTGAATCTGAAAGTCTTCCTTCTGAGGAATGGCTTGCAATACCGGTACACCTGCTCTTTAGAAACAGTCACGCAATGATATATAGTTAGTAAAATTTAAAAATTGTGGTTTACTTCCTCTTCCTCCGCTTTCTTCCGACCTTTCTCGCGAATTCCGCGAGTTTCTCATCGAATGTCCTGTCGTCTGCGCGTGGTTCGGGCTTGGGCAGCGTCCTGATGCTCTCGATGCCGAGCAGGGCGTTCTTGAATACCGGTTCGGTCTTCGTGCTGGGTGGAGCTGACGCTCGTGATTTTTTTTGCATGGTGGTCGCCTAGATGCCGGATTCGTACGGATTGTTTTTATTTGTTTGTGGCTTCGGAACCAGCTATTAGATAAATAGCGCCGAGTGAGAAGGCTTCGTTCTCTATCGTCGATCTTAAATAAAATTGCCATCGCGAGACCTTCGGTCTCGTCCGGCATTTTTTTGGGAAAAAATGCCGTTTCAGTGGCTTGCTGCCACTTACGGCAAATATGAATATTTGCCGAGGGGGGAATTTGAATCCCCGACCTCTCGATCTCTCAGAGCGAGAGGGCAGCGGTCGATGGACCGCTCCAACCTCTCGATATCTCGAGTGCATAAGTTCATCGGCTTCTTAGCCTCATCACTCATCGGGTTTGCACCTATGAGTCGAGCACTCTCAACCAGCTGAGCTACCTCGGCGGATAATAGCACAGTCCTTGTTGTCTGATTAATTTTTAATTCCTGACGCCCGGCATGCATCCGCGCCCTCTTCGTTTTTATTATCTTCACTAGGATATCAGGATGAGATGGCGGTTCCGTATTCTGAGATATTGCGTGTTGGGCTGCAGAAGGCCTATGCTGTCGCAAGCGAAGCCCGAGCCAAGGGGATGGACCCCAGCGATGAGGTGGAAGTGAAGCTCGCCAAAGATGTCGCGGCCCGCGTGGAGGGTATCGTCGGCCCTCCAGGGATCGCAGACCTGATCCGTTCCCTCGAGGCAGGGGGCATGTCCCGTGAGGACCTCTCATTCGAAGTCTGCAGGAAGATAGCCTCAGGAGAGATCATGAAAGGGAACAAAGAGATGCTCATCGACCAGGCCGTCCGCACCGGGCTCGGCATCATCACCGAAGGCGTCCTCGTCGCGCCCACAGAAGGCATAACCCATGTCAAGATAAAACAGAATCCGGACGGCAGCGATTATCTCGCCATCTATTTCGCAGGCCCGATCCGAAGCGCAGGCGGCACGGCCGCAGCCCTCAGCCTCGTCCTCGGGGATATCGCACGAAGGATATGCGGTGTCGGGGATTATCGGGCTACCGACTCCCAGATCATGCGATACATCGAAGAGGTCATGGTCTACGAGAACCGGGTCTCCCACCTCCAGTACATGCCCCATGAGGAGGACATGAAGATAATACTCGCCAATTGCCCGGTCTGCATAGACGGCGATCCCACGGAGGATATCGAAGTGTCAGCATACCGCGGGGTCCCCGGGGTCGAGACCGACCGCGTCAGGGGAGGGATGCCTCTGGTCCTTTGCGAAGGCGTCGCCGCCAAAGCCGCGAAGCTGCTCAAGTACACCAAGAAGCTGAAGCTGGGCTGGGACTGGCTCGAGAAAGTGATCAAGATAAAGAAAAAGGCGGACAAGGTCGAGATCAAACCCGACCCGACATATCTCGAAGGATTGGTCGCAGGTCGGCCCGTGTTCGCGCATGCCAGCGCGAAAGGAGGATTCCGCCTCCGATATGGCAGGAGCAAGACGAACGGCCTGATGGGCCGCAATGTGCACCCGGCGACGATGCTCCTCCTGGATAATTTCCTCGCTTACGGCACGCATATGAAAGTGGAGCGGCCAGGCAAGGGCTGCGTGGTCGCGGCGCATGACGGCCTCGAGCCTCCGGCGGTCCGTCTCAAATGCGGCCGCGTCATGAAGGTCCGCACATTGGAGGAAGCGGAGAGGATCAGGAACGATGTCGAGGAGATCCTGTTCCTCGGGGACATACTATGCACATACGGCGATTTCCTCAAATCGAACCACCCTCTTCTTCCTTCGGGCTATTGCGAAGAATGGTGGCAGAGGGAACTGGAGGCAAAAGAGGTGCAGGCGCCCCAGAACCGGGATGCGAGATCCATGTTCGAGTTCTCCCGCCTTCATGGCGTCCCGCTCCACCCTGACCACACATTCCACTGGCATGACATCAGCGCTGAGCAGATGCGCTCTCTGGTGCAATGGCTGAAATCAGGCCAGCTGGATATGATGGACGGCGCGATCCGATCGCTCAAACTGCCCAAATCCGATGCCAAGCGGGTCCTTGAAGAGCTCATTTGCGAGCACCGCGTCCATGAGGGCATCGTCATCCTGGAGAGCGATGTCGCATTCGCGCTTCTCTCATCATTGGGCTGCCTTGTGGATGGGAAGATCGAGACGACCGCGTTCGAGAAGATGTGGGACGGATCGAAAATCCCGCTCGCGTTTGTGAGCGAGCTTTCAGGGGTATGCATCAAGGCCAAGGCTCCGACATATATAGGCGCTCGTATGGGCAGGCCGGAGAAAGCGAAGGAACGCGCCATGGAAGGCTCTCCGCATGTCCTTTTCCCGACCGGCTCTTTCAAGAACCGCAGCATCTCCAAACAATACCGCACTTTGAAGAGCAGGGAGGGGGAGAGGACGCTCAATCTCGAGCTCGTGCGCATGCGCTGCACCAAATGCAAGCGGCTCGGGTATTCGCGCAGGTGCGATGTCTGCGGCGAGCGCGCGGAACAGGAACGCGTGTGCCACAAATGCGGCAGGGTAGTGGAGACCGAGATCCACTGCGACATGAAGACCCAGCCATACGACATGCGGCCCGTGGACGTGGTGACGTTATTCGAATCCATAAAAGACAAGCTCGGCATCCTTCCGGACGATGTGAAAGGCGTCAAGGGGCTCTCTAACGCCTCCAAGATACCCGAGAGGCTGGAGAAAGGTTTCCTGAGGGCCAAACACGGGGTGTTCGTCTTCAGGGATGGCACCTCTAGGTTCGATGCCACGGATGTCCCGCTCACGCATTTCACTCCGCATGAGATCGGATTGAGCATGGAGAAAGCCAAGGAGCTCGGCTATGAGAAGGATTATCTGGGCAACCCGCTCGAGCGCGATGATCAGCTCCTCACGATGTATCATCAGGATATAATACTGGCAGAGGCCGGAGCGCAATACTTCATCAAGGTCTGCAATTTCATAGATGAGATGCTTGTCAACCTTTATGGCCAGAAATCGTTCTATAATATCAGGAAGAAGGATGACCTGATCGGGCATCTCGCGCTAGGTCTGTCTCCTCATACGAGCGCAGGCGCGCTCTGCCGTATAATCGGATTCACGAAGGCGACGGTCGGATACGGGCATCCATATTTCCATACGGCGAAACGGAGGAACTGCTTCCATGGTGATGAGACGCTCATGGTCCATAATGGCAAGGGATTCCGTCTCATGTCCATGCGGGATCTTGTCCAGTCCCATCTGAAAGGGAGAACCGAGCGTGACGATTTCGGGACAGAGTACAAGAAGGTGGGCGGGCTCAGGACATTCGCATTCAACAAGGATACGAAAAGGTTCGAGCTCGCGGACATAACCCACGTCTCTAGGCACATTGCACCATCCCGGCTCTTGGAGATCCGGACGAAAAGCGGAAGAAAGATCCGCGTCACGCCTGACCACCCGTTTCCAGAGCCCTCCGGATGCAAGGTCCGGGCCTCTGATGCCTCTGAACTCCTCTCTCCATGGAAAATAGAGAACACCTTCGAAAGCGATACGCTCTCAATAGCTCTCCTTCCCATCGCAGGACAGGAAGCTATGATACGGACTGAGGAGGAGGTATTCCCAGATTCGCCACAGCTATCGGATATAAGCCGCTCTCTTGGCATGAGCTATAAGACGTTCACCAACTATGCCTACCGTGGTTCATATCCAATCGAACTCGTACGCAGGTTCAAGCCATCCATACTGGATAATAAAGGGTACAAACTGGGCAGCAAAAGGGACCGTGTCTCACTGAAACCAGACGTACAGGTCGACGAGTCCCTCCTATCCATCCTCGGCTTCTATATCGCGGAAGGATATATGAGAAAAAATCAGGTGAGGACGAATCAGGTTGCGATAAGCGCCACCAAGAAATGGGCCAAGAAATATCTCACCAGCACGATAGAGAAAATCTTCGGCATAAAACCAGCCGTATGTGAGAATGAGGTTGTCATATGCTCGAGGATTGTCCGTGAACTCTTTTCCCGTCTGGAGATAGGTTCGGATGCGTACTCGAAGCGGGTACCGGGATTCATATTCTCCCTGCCCAAAGAAAAACGCCATGCTTTCCTCAGGGGCTACTTCTCAGGGGACGGATCATGCTCCCTGCAGAGCACCCTGGAAGTCAATGTGACATCCGTCAACAAGCCGCTCATAGATGCCGTCTCGTACCTCCTTCTCTTCTCCGGGGTGAAGCATTCCATCCGTGAAGAAACGCGTTTCGTCAATAGCGGTCCGGTATATGAATTCTACGGCAAACCCAAAAAGTGCCATTCATTCAAGATACGCATCTTCGGAGAGGGAGCCCGGAAGTTCATCCAGGATATCGGGTTCCTTGATGAGAAGCAGGCCCATGCCAAGCGATTGCTTGGGAAATGGCTCAAGAAAAGGGGAACTAGCCGCACAAGGTTCGATGGCGACGCATTCTTGGACAGAATCGTCTCTAAAAGGGAAATCGATGCGGATGAGGACCACGTATATAACCTCACAGTGTCTCCGTATCACACTCTAGTCTGCTCCGGAGTCATAGCGAATCAATGCGACGGAGATGAAGATTCGACATTGCTGCTAATGGATGCGTTCCTGAACTTCTCGCGCAAATACCTGAACGAGCGGCGCGGAGGGACCATGGACGCCCCCCTCGTCCTTTCCATGGAGATAAACCCCAAGGAGGTCGATGACGAGGCGCATTGCATAGAATTCGTCTGGCACTACCCGTTGGAATTCTATCAGGCCGCGGAAAGGTATGCAGCGCCAGGAGAAGTCAAGCTCAAGACAGTGAAAGACGTTCTCGGCACGCCGGAGCAGTTCGAGCTCCCGATCACCCATCCTGGGGGCAGCATAGATGTGGGGAACTGCCGCACGGCCTACGTGCTGCTGAACTCCATCCCGGAGAAGATCGACATCCAGTTCAGGCTCCAGGAGCGCCTCCGTCCGGTCGATCAGCGCGATGCGGCCGAGCGGCTCATCCTTAGCCACTTCATACCTGATCTCTACGGCAATCTCCGCTCATTCTCGCGTCAGACCTTCAGATGCGTTGCGTGCAACAACATAGCGAGGCGCGTCCCCCTCTCAGGCCATTGCGCAAAATGCGGCGGCAACCTCCTGCTGACTATCAACAAGGGCGGGATAGTGAAATACCTGGAGATATCCAAGGAGATCGTGCGCCGCTATGACCTGCCGGATTACCTGAAGCAGAGGTTAGAGCTCGTCGGCAAGGAGATCAAGAGCATATTCGAGGATGACAAGATAAAACAGACCGGTCTGAGCGAGTTCTTGTAGCCGCGATCGGCATTTTTCGGACTTGTTCTGAGTATCGAAGAAAAAAAGAAAAACCCGACCGGAATCAGAAGTTCGGGAGCTTCGTCGGTTCCCCTTTCGCTTCCAGATAGACGTCGTAGACGATGAGGATGTCGAAGATAAGCGGCACGATCAGCGCTGGAAGGCAGCACACGCCCCCCACGAGCGTTGTCATCGTCAAAACTATGGCGCCTACCCAGATCGCCACGACTACCGCGATGCTCAGGGCCCAGCTGGCGATCACGTATATCAGTCCTTTGCGTACGTTGCCGAGATAGATGTACCCTATGGCCGGGGCACCCAGAACGAACATGCAGAGTATCGCTATCAGGGCCGCTATCCCAGGGTCTTTATCCGTGCTCGGTTTTACTAGCGCCTGGCCGCAGGAGGTGCACATTATAGCACTCGGGCTCGCCTTGGACGTGCCGCAGTTGGTGCAGAATCTAGTGGCCTTGGCCGGATCGCTGCCGCATTTGACGCAGGCTTTGGCGTCCGGCGCCTTCATCTTCGTTCCGCACTCACCGCAGAAATTCGCCGTCATGACTATTGGTACGCCAGCGATGCTTAATAATTTATTGGAAAACCAGTGGAAAAAGCCAAAAATGAAAAAAAAGATAATTCAGGAAAGCATCATTTCCCTGCCTGCTTCTCGGCGAAGTCACCAATAGCTGGCAGTTTGTACATCACTCCCAGATATGCTTTGTAAGCCAGGAAGAGCACGGCCAGCAACGGGACGAAATACAGCGGCAACAGGCACATCCCGCCGATTCCGGTCACGATCGTCAGTATGACCGCCAGTATCCCTACCCCCATGTACACCACGAACATGACTACTGTGAGGATCAAGGACTGCCAGGCGTGGAACGCCAGGAACTTGTCTTTCTTCTTGTCAGTGAAAAGGACGAACAACGGCACAAGGACACCGATGATGTAACAAAGTGCGCCGAACAGGTTCCTATCGCTGCTACTACCAGCCGCTGCCGGTTTCTCCTCTGTTTTTTCTCCTGCCATCTTTTTCTACCTCCATAATCATTAGGATTTCCGGCTTCTGCCGGTCAAGCCATACTCACGGAGTATCTTTATAAATATTTTTAGGAGCACAAATTGGCTCATGCGTCTGTTCAATTCACTGGCCAAAAAGACGGAACCCTTCGGATCCGTGGATGGGAAGGTCATAATGTACGTCTGCGGGATCACCCCTTACGACAGCGCCCATATCGGCCATGCACGCACATACGTATCGATGGACGTCCTCAAGCGCCTTCTCATGAAGAAAGGCACACCGGTCTATCATATCCAGAACATCACGGATGTGGAAGACAAGATCATCAAGCGCTGCAAGGATACCGGCGCGGACCCCAAGAAGCTGACAGAAACGAACCACGCCGAAGCCCTGGAGCTCCTGGGGAAGCTCGCTGTCCTTCCGGCAGACATCTACCCGAAAGTGACAGAGCACATCCCGGATATAATCCGCCTGATCCAGCTCCTGGTCGAGAAAGGCGCGGCATACCAGACCAAGAGCGGCGTCTATTTCAGCGTCTCCTCATTCAAGGATTATGGCGCCCTCTCAGGCCAGGATATCGAGCAGATAAAATCCGGCGCGCGGGTGGAGATCGAAGAGACCAAACGCGACCCGGCCGATTTCGCCCTCTGGAAAAGGACTGATGGCGAGATAATCGAGTTCGACAGCCCTTTCGGGAGGGGAAGGCCCGGCTGGCATATCGAATGCTCGGCCATGGCACGCAGATACGCAGGCCGCACCCTGGACATCCACGGAGGAGGCCGGGACCTGATATTCCCCCATCACGAGAACGAGATCGCCCAGAGCGAGGCGGCAAGCGGAGAGAGATTCTGCCGCTTCTGGCTGCACCCCGGGTTCCTTACAGTGAACGGGGAGAAGATGAGCAAGTCGCTCGGCAATTTCGTCACTTTAAGCCAGGCGCTTGCCCGTTTCAGCCCGAACTCCTTGCGTCTCTTCTACCTCATGGCTCATTACCGGAGCCCCCTGGATTACGAGGAAGACAAGATAGAAGGG
>Ga0326726_10002533_pt1 | contig 16779 bp, 15 predicted proteins | sample MHFenrmetagenome_2_FD_207603 | JGI IMG/M metagenome (GOLD analysis project Ga0326726, IMG submission 207603) | Lab enriched peat soil microbial communities from Michigan Hollow, Ithaca, NY, United States - MHF15MN | ecosystem: Environmental > Terrestrial > Soil > Wetlands > Peat | place: USA... | reverse complement strand
ACTACTACGGGCCCGCGCGCACGATCCGCACGATTCCGTTCGACGTCGCCGCGCGCTCGCATGCGAATCTCGATCTCGAGGGCAAGATGGTGTTCGTCGGCGGCTCCGAGCCGCGACAGCCGGAACAGCAAGACTACTTCCATTCGGTTTTCTCGGAGCAGACGGGCGCGAACTTGAGCGGCGTCGAGATCGGGGCGACCGCGTTCGCGAACCTGCTCGAGCAGCGACCGCTCGTCCCGCTGCCGATGTGGGCGAGCGTGCTGTTCGTCGCGCTCTGGGGCGCGGCGCTCGGCTTCTTCGTCGTCGGCGCGTCGACCGCGCGGGCGTTCGTGCTTGCGGTCGTGGGCGGCTCGCTGTTTTTCGCGTGGGCCCAGTGGCAGTTCGACGCGCACGGCCAATGGTGGCCCCTGTTCGTGCCGCTCGCGCTGCAGCTGCCCGTGGCCGTCGCGCTGGCCGTGCTGCTGAACTATGCCGAGCTCCTGCGCCAGCGCGAGCTGATTCAGGTGGCGCTCGGCCATTATGTGCCGCAGGACGTCGTCCGGCGCCTGTCGGAGCAGAGCGCGCGCGCATTGCCGGAGCGGCGGCTGCTGCAGGGCTCGTGCCTATGCACCGACGTCGAGAGCTACATGACCGTCGCGGAGACCCTATCCGCGCACGAGCTCGCCGAGCTCATGGACGACTATTTCAACGTCCTATCGCGCGTCGTGAAGGAGCACGGCGGCTTCGTGGTCGACGCGACGGGCGATGCGTTGATCGCGGTCTGGGCGGCCGCGGGCCCGTACGCGGAATCTCGGCTCCGCGCGTGCCGAGCCGCGCTCGGCATCGTCGCCGCCGTCGACGAGTTCAACTCGCGCCGCTCGCCGCCATTGCCGACGCGCGTCGGCGTCGAGTCCGGCGAGTTGTTGCTCGGCAACTTCGGTCCCGAGCAGCGAGTCGGCTACAGGGCGATCGGCGACATCGTGAACACGGCGTCGCGTCTCGAAGGGCTCAACAAGATCCTCGGCACGCGCGTGCTCGTGTCGGCCGCTACGCTCGCGGGCGCGTCGGACCTCGCGGCCCGGGACCTCGGCACGTTCCTGTTGCGAGGCAAGAGCATGCCGCTGCGCGTGCAAGAGCTGCTGGCCGCGGCCGAGTCGGCTCGGTGCCCACCGGCTACGGCGTTCGCCGCCGCGCTCGACGAGTTCGCCGCGGCGCGGTGGGCGGACGCGCACCGCGATTTCGCCGCGTTGCGGCGGGCGTTCCCGGAGGACGGGCCCACCGCGTTCTATGCGGCGCTCAGCGCGGACTACGCGAGCCAGCCGCCGCGCAACTGGACCGGCGCCGTCGCGATCGCGGCGAAGTGACGGCCGCGGGCGGCTAGGACAACCAACGCTTCGACTCTCCGGAGTCGAACGAGGTCAGGAGCCCGCGAAACTCGGACGACATCGCGACGTTGCGCTCGAGATAGCGAATGACGTCGTCGACGCCGGCGACGCATTCGTTCTTCGACACGTGATCTCTGGCGAGCAACTCGCGCAGCATTTGCTGCGTCTTGTCCTGCACGGGGAGCGGAACGAGCGATAGGAGGTCGACGATGCGCAGGATCTTGTCTTGGTCCTCGCGCGGGAGTCGCTCGACGGTGCGCACCAGCCGCAGAACGTCTTCGGATACCGCCATACAACACCTTCTCGTTGCCCTGAGTCTCGATCTTGTAGCAGACGCGAAGGCCGTGGGTTGTCAGGCACCTGACAAAAAGCAAAAAAATGCACGGAGTGTCGTGCAGTAGACAGTTCCGACACGCAATTGCTGCGACTCTCTGCCGCAAGCCGCGAGCACGGGGCTCGCGAGCAGCTAGATGAGGAGACAATGATGACTCGCGTGCGTACGTTGATCGCGGCTACGCTACTGACCATCCCGATGTTGACGGTATCCGCCGCCAGCCCAGTCGACCAGTCCACTCAGGTTATGCGGGAGAGCACGCTGACGCCTCAGACCAGTGTCTGCGTGTGGATCGTAGGACATTGGTATTGCTTCTGAAGACGGACGGCTAGCCGGCCTCGATCACGCGGCGTAAGGCCTCGGGATTCCTGATAGCTATTCGGGAATTCCCGAGGCTTACCCAGCCGTTGTTGCGCCAGCGGCTCAGGTTCTGATTGACGATCTGGCGCGAGATGTTCAGGAAGCGCGCGAGATCCGACTGAGAGATTCGGAGCTCGAGCTCGCCGACGCTCGTCGAGCGGCCGTGCAACGACGCGAGGATCAACAGGCGTTTCGCGAGACGCGCAGGGCTCGGCAGAAACGCGGTCTCCTCGACGAGCGCGCTGGTCCAGCGCAAGCGCTCGCACAGGAGCTTGAGCAGCTGGATCGCGAGCCGCGGCTCGCGCTCGAGCAGCCTCAGGAAGTCGGCGCGCTTGATGACGATCAACGACGTGTCTTCGAGCGCGGCCGCGCCGGCGGTTCGCGGGAGGCCGTCCATCACGGCAATCTCGCCGAACGTGTCGCCGGGCTCCATGATGTTCAGGAACACCTCTTGGCCCGCCGCGCCGGTCGCGCTGATCCGCACTTGTCCCGCGATCACGCCGAATAGCGCGTCGCCGGGCTCGCCCTGCGAGAAGATCACGGCGCCCTTCGGATAGCTGCGACGCGTCGCGAGCGCGGCGATGCGCTCGAGCGCGGAATCCGGCAGGCCGCGAAACAGAAAGTTCTTCTGGAGAACGACTCTCGCGCTGCGCGCGCTCGTCGCGGACGCCGACCGGGTAGGGGTTTCGACGTCGATTGCGGGCTGCATTCCGTCGGCGTTCATTGCTCGCGGCTGCCTGATTGTTATGGCATCAATTTAGCACGAGAACAATGCCTCGGACTGCTAACCACCGGCTGCGTTCCACTAGAATGGCGCGAATCTTGAGCGGAGGTGCGGATGTCGGAACCCTACCGCGGCGTGCCGTTGTCATTGGCCGGACGGCTGCTAGCGCGAGACTGGCGGTCCGGCGAGGTGCTCGTGCTGGTCGCGGCGCTCGCTATCGCGGTCGGCGCGATGAGCGCGGTGACGTTTTTCACCGATCGGGTGCGCCAGGGCGTCGCGCAGCAAGCCGGCGAGTCGCTCGCGGCGGACTTGAGAGTGGAGTCGTCGCGCCCGCTGCCCGACGGATTGGCGGCCGAAGGCGAGAAAGCCGGTCTCGCGACGGCCGCCGTCGTGAGCTTCCGCAGCGTCGTGCTCGCGCGGGACCAGAGCGCGCTCGCCGACATCCGCGGCGTGAGCGCGGCGTATCCGCTGCGCGGTCGCGTGCAGATCGCCGACGCGCTCGCCGCTTCGCCGCGCGACGCGAGCGGAATTCCGCAGCCCGGCGAGGTCTGGGCGGAGCCGAGCCTGCTCGCGCGTCTCAACGCGGCCGTAGGCGACGAGCTCGACGTCGGCACTCTGCGTCTACGGATCACGAAGACCCTCGAGTTCAGACCCGACGAGGGCTGGCGGTTCATCGAGATCGCGCCGACCGTCCTGCTGAACCTCGACGACGTCTACGCGGCCGGATTGCTCGGAGCGGGCAGCATCGCGCAGTACGACGAGCTGTTCGCGGGCGGCGAGGGCGCGATCGCGGAGTTCCGGACGCGGCTTGCCGAGCAGCTGAGGCCCGGCGATCAAGTGCGCGACTACCGCGATGGCCGGCCGGAGGTGCGTGCCGCGATCCGCAACGCCGAGCGGTTCCTCGTGTTGGCCGCTCTCGTGAGCGTGCTGCTCGGCGGCGTCGCGGTCGCGATCGCGGCGCGGCGCTTCGTTGCGCGTCGCTTGGACGCGGTGGCCGTTATGAAATGCCTCGGTGCGCGGCACCGCGACGTGCTGCGGCTCAACCTGGTGCAGCTGCTCCTGCTCGTCGTCGCCGCGGCCGTGGTCGGGTGTATCGGCGGGCTGCTCGCGCAGTTCGGGCTCACGGCGCTGCTCGCGGATTTCGTCGAGGCGCGGCTGCCGCCGCCGAGCGCCGCGGGAGCCGTGCTCGGCCCCGTGACCGCGCTCGCGGTCGCCGTCGGCTGCGCGCTGCCGCCGCTGCTCCAGCTCGGCCGCGTGCCGCCGGCGCGAGTACTGCGCAGCGATCTCGACCCGCCGCCGCTGCGCTATCTCACGATATACGGCGTCGCGGCGCTCGCGGTCGTGTCGTTGCTTTACGTGCTGTTCGGCGACGTCGAGCTGATCGCGTATCTGTCCGTCGGCGCCGTCGCGATGTTCGGACTGCTCTATCTCGCGGGCAGGTTGCTCGTGTCGCTCCTGCAGCGCGTCCGCGGGCGGGTCGGTGTCGCATGGCGCTACGGGATCGCCAACGTCGCGCGTCGCGGCCGCGAGAGCAGCGTCCAGGTCGTCGCGTTCGGAATCGGTTTGATGGTGCTGCTGCTGCTGACCTCCGTGCGTACGCAGCTCATGAGCCAATGGCGCGCGACACTTCCCGAATCCGCGCCGAACCATTTCTTGATGAACATCCAGCCCGAGGAGCGCGACGCGATCGGCTCGGCGCTCGCGGCGTACGGCGTCGGCGCGCCGAGCTTCACGCCGCTCGTGCGCGCGCGCGTTAGTCACGTGAACGGCCGGCCGGTCGCGGACTACGCGGCGCGCTCCGAGCGCGGGCGGCGCGAGCTCGACAGCGAGCTCAACGTCACCTGGCGCGATACGCTTGGCCCGGACAACGAGATCGTCGCGGGCGAATGGCACGGCGCGGCGGCAGCGGGGCCCGAGCTCTCACTCGAGGACGACATGCGTCGCGCGATCGGGCTCGAGATCGGCGACGAGATCACGTACTCGATCGGCGGCGAGCCGTTCACGGCTAAGCTCACGAGCGCGCGCACCGTGCACTGGGACTCGTTTCGGCCGAACTTCTTCATGGTGCTCACGCCGGGCGCCGTCGAGCAGTTCGCGCACACGTACATCACGAGCCTCTACGTTCCGGTCGAGAAGCGTGGCGTGACCGTCGACATCGTGCGCCGCTTCCCGAGCGTGTCGGTTATCGACATCGGCGCTATCCTCGACCAAGTGAGGCGCGCGATGGATCGCGCCGCGCTCGCGGTGCAGTACGTCTTCCTGTTCACGCTCGCGGCCGGCATCACCGTCCTACTCGCCGCGATACAGGCGACGCGCGACGAGCGCATGTTCGAGAGCGCGGTGCTGCGCACGCTCGGTGCGCGCCGCGGCGTGGTGCTGCAAGGCGTCGCGGCGGAGTTCACCGCGCTCGGCCTGCTCGCGGGAACGCTCGCGGCCGGCGGTGCGAGCACGATCGGTTATCTGATCGCGACACGCGTGTTCGAGCTCGAGTACTTGCCGAGCGCACTGCTCTGGATCGGCGGCTTGGTCGGCGGCGCCGCGATCGTCGGCGTGAGCGGCACGCTCGCGGTGCGCTCGGTCGTCAACCAGTCGCCGGTCGCGACGTTGCGCGGCGCGTGACGCTCAGGCGGCCGCGGCGTTGAGCCGCGCCGTCGCTTCGAGATCCTCGCGGTACGTGCGCGAGCCCATGTAGTAATGGAACGCGGCCCAGATGTTGGAGACTCCGACGATCACCATCGCGTAGCGCAGCGACGTTCCGTTGTTGCCGAGCTGGTTGCTGATCAGGCCGACGAGCCACGGGCCGAAAGTCAGCCCGATCATGTTCTGGATGAACAGCAGCACCGACGCGGACATCGCGCGCATGCGCACCGTGGCGAGCGACTGACCCATCGCGAACGACGGTCCGAAGAACATCGAGGCGAGCACGACCATTACGGTGAACGTCGGCACGACGACCGAGAGCTGCGGCGATAGGTAGGCGAAGAACTGGAACGGCACCATCGTTAGACACGCGATCGCGGGGACCCACATGTACCAACGCCTGTCGCCGTAGCGCACGCTGAGCCGGTCCGCGAGAAAGCCGCCCGCGAACGTGCCGATCGCGCCGATCAATGCGAAGGAGGCGAGGTAGTTGCCCGCGACGCCTGTGTTCATGCCGTGCGCGCGCACGAAGAAGGACGGGTTCCAGTTGCTGCCCGCGTACCACATGACTGAATGCGCCGCGGCCGCGACCGACATGTGCACGAAGGACTTGCGCGTGAGCAGGAACCGGAACACTTCGAGGAACGGCGGCGTGTCCTGTCTAACCTTGCGCTTGTCCGAGTAGCCGCGCGGCGGCTCCTTGATCGTGAGCCAAGCGAGCAACGCGACGAGCAACCCGGGCGCCCCGACGATGAAGAACGTCCACCGCCACCCGTACGAGACGTTCGAGTGGCCCGCGACGAGGTTGCCGATCGCGGTCCCGAACGGGACGGCCATCGCGTAGATTGCGAGGGCGGTCGCGCGCTTCGAGCCCGCGAAATAGTCCGATATCAACGAGTGCGAGGGCGGCGAGCCGCCGGCTTCGCCGATTCCGGTCGTGCTGCGGAAGAGGAAAAGCGTCGCGTAGTTGTAGGCCGCGCCGCAGAGCGCCGTCGCGGCCGTCCAGATCGCGATCGAGATCGCGAGAACGTTCACGCGGCTCCAGCGATCGGCGAGCCGCGCGATCGGCACGCCGAGGAACGAATAGAAGAACGCGAACGCGGGACCCGTGAGCCACCCCAACGCGAAGTCGCTCACGTGCAGCTCGTCCTTGATCGACTGGAGCAGGATGCCGAGCACGCTACGGTCCATCGTGTTGAAGATGTACCCGAACACGAGCACGACGAGCACGTAGTACTGGTAGCTCGCGTTGTCGAGGGTAGAGTCGGCAGGCGCACGCTCGCGCGCGCTGGACGAAGTGCTGCTCAAAGCGTCCCCCTTCTGGTCGACGAGAGTCGAGTTCTCTCGTTGCGTTCGTTCGGGCTGCGCCGATACGAACGCCGGTAAGATAACAGAAGCCCTCAGGCTCCACGCGGGATTGTCATCCGCTATGATGCGTGCTCGTCACACGACCGGAGGCAGGATGATCGAGCTGTTCACCGCGGCGACGCCGAATGGCTGGAAGGCGTCCATCGCACTCGAAGAGCTCGGTCTCGAGTATCGCGTGCGGCGCATCGCGCTCGACAAGAAGGAGCAGAAGGAGCCTTGGTACCTGAAGCTCAATCCGAACGGCCGGATCCCGACGATCGTCGACCATGACAACGGCGAGTTCGCCGTGTTCGAGTCCGGCGCAATCCTGATCTACCTCGCCGAGAAGGCAGGCGCTCTGATGCCGAAGGACGTCAAGGGTCGCTCCCTTGTGATCCAGTGGCTGATGTTTCAGATGGGCGGCATCGGCCCGATGATGGGCCAGGCGAACGTCTTCTACCGCTACGCTCCCGAGAAGATCCCGTACGCGATCGAGCGCTATCAGCGCGAGGTGCGACGGCTGCTCGAGGTCCTCGACACGCGCCTCGGCGAGGCCGAGTACCTCGCGGGCGAGTACTCGATCGCCGATATCGCGACGTGGTCGTGGGTCTATGGGTACAAGTGGTCAGGCGTCAGCATCGACGGGCTCGAGCATCTCGAGCGCTGGCTCGACGTGGTGGGTAAGCGCCCCGCGGTGCGCCGCGGCAAGGACGTGCCGGAGCGCACCGACATCGAAGAAATGATCCGCAAGGCCGACGAGTCGACCGCGAAAGTTCGCGGCATCCTCGCGTAGTACACGTGCTGAACCTCGAAACGCTGAAAGCGATCGACGTGCACGCGCACGCCGAGGTTTCCGCCCGCGACCCGCAACCACCGTCCGTCTTTCAGCAGGGCGCGAAGAAGTACTTCAAGCACGAGCACGACAGCGCGCCGACCATCCCGCAGATCGCCGCGTATTACCGCGAGCGCAGCATGGCGTGCGTGATCTTCTCGGTGGACGGCGAGCGCGCGCGCGGTATCAAGCCCGTGTCGAACGAGGAGGTCGCCGAGCTCGCTGCCGAGAACTCCGACGTGATGATTCCGTTCGCGAGCATCGACCCGGCGCGGGGCGCGGAAGGCGTCCGCGAGGCGCGGCGCCTGATCGAGCACTACGGCGTGCGGGGCTTCAAGTTCCACCCGCAGTATCAGGAATTTTTTCCGAACGATCGCGCCGCGTATCCGCTCTACGAGGTCATCGCGGAAGCCGAGCTGCCGGCGTTGTTTCACACGGGGCACTCGGGCATGGGCACGGGGCTGCCCGGCGGCGGCGGCATCCGGCTCAAGTACGGCAATCCGATGGACGTCGACGACGTCGCGGTCGACTTCCCGACGATGCCGATCGTGCTCGCTCATCCGTCGTGGCCGTGGCAAGACGAGGCTCTGTCGATCTGCCTGCACAAGCCGCAGGTCTATATCGATCTATCCGGGTGGTCGCCCAAATACTTCCCGCCACAATTGATTCAGTACGCGAACACGCAGCTTAAGAAGAAGGTGCTCTTCGGCACGGATTATCCGTTGATTACGCCGGATCGTTGGCTCGCCGACTTCGAAAAGATCGACATCCGGCCCGAAGTTCGACCGCTGATACTCAAAGAGAACGCGATCGATCTGCTGAAGCTGCGCGCTTGAGCAAACTAAAGGCCGCGGACAAACGCGCGGCGGAGTCTCGCTTGCCGCACGTGGACCGGGGGTTCTACACTCGCTACGGTCCCGTCGAGGAATCGATCTCGACTACGACAGCGCCGAGCGCGACGTGGCCCGGCCATGGACGTTAGAACGACAAGAGAGGAGCGGGAAACCTCATGAGCGTCGCAATCGCTGCCCAGCCGAAGCCTTCGGCGGCCGTCAGTTCCTTTCTGCGTCGACCCGGCCGCCTGCTGATCGGCGGCGAATGGGTCGACTCCAAGTCGAGCGTCCGCATCCCGGTGATCGACCCCGCGACGGGGGCCGAGATCGCGACCGTCGCCGATGCGAACGCAGCGGATGTCGACCGGGCCGTGGCCGCCGCGCGCGCGGCGTTCGAGAGCGGCCCGTGGGCGACGATGCTGCCGGCGGCGCGCGAGGCGCTGCTCTGGCGTCTCTCGGACCTGATTCAGAAAAACGCGGACGAGCTCGCGGAGCTCGAGAGCCTCGACAACGGCAAGACCAAGTTCATGGCGAGCGTGGTCGACGTGCCGGGCGCGGTGAACCATTTCCGCTACATGGCCGGATGGGCCACGAAGATCGAAGGCTCGACGATCGAGGTGTCGATCGGCGGACCGGAAGGCGGCCGCGTCAACGCGTTCACGCGCCGCGAGCCGGTCGGCGTCGTCGCGCAGATCATCCCGTGGAACTTCCCGCTCGTGATGGCCGCGTGGAAGCTTGCGCCGGCACTCGCGGTGGGTTGCACGTGCGTGTTGAAGCCCGCGGAGCAAACGCCGCTGACGGCGCTACGGCTCGGCGAGCTGATCATCGAGGCCGGGTTCCCGCCCGGCGTCGTCAACATTCTGACGGGCTATGGCGAAACCACGGGCGCTGCGCTCGTGAAGCACCCCGGCGTCGACAAGATCGCGTTCACCGGATCGACGGCGGTCGGCAAGCTGATCAACAAGCAGGCCACCGACACACTGAAGCGCGTGTCGCTCGAGCTCGGCGGCAAGTCTCCGGTCATCGTGCTGCCGGACGCGGACGCGAATACCGTGATCGGCGGCGCCGCGGGCGCGATCTTTTTCAACGCGGGCCAGGTGTGTGCCGCGGGCTCGCGCCTGTACGTGCATCGGAAGATCTTCGACCAGGTCGTCGAAGGGGTCGGCAGCGCCGCGCAGGGCATCAAGCTCGGGCCGGGTCTGGACCCGGCCACGCAGATGGGTCCGCTCGTGTCGCGCGAGCAGCAAGATCGCGTGCTCGAATACATCGAAGCCGGTCGCCAAGAGGGCGCCTCGATCGTCGCGGGCGGCGAAGCGCCGAGCCACGAAGGCTACTACGTGAAGCCCACGGTGATGGCCGACGTCAAGCGCACGATGCGCGTGGTGCAAGAGGAGATATTCGGGCCCGTGCTCGTCGCGCAACGCTTCGACGACATCAACGAAGTAGCCGCGCTCGCCAACGACACGCAATACGGCCTCGGCGCGAGCATCTGGTCGAACGATCTCACCGCGGTCCACCGGCTGATTCCGAAGATTCGGGCCGGCACGATTTGGGTGAACGTGCACGGACCGGTGGACGCGAACATGCCGTTCGGAGGCTTCAAGCACTCCGGTCTCGGCCGCGAGCACGGACGCGTCGGCGTTGAGGCGTACACGGAGCTGAAGTCCGTTTGCATGTTCGTTTGAAGGAATCAAGGGAGTTGGAGGATCGATGAGCTCTGCGCAGCCCGAACTGAAGGAATCGCTTCGTCGACGAGACTCTGCCGTGGGGGACGGCAACGGGTCCGCGCGGGGCGTCGCCGCTCTGCTTCACTCGTTCGCCGAAGGGCGATCGAAGCCTAAGCCCAAGGAGCAAGAGGTCTTGGACGTCGCGACGGACTATTTCCTCGCGCACGGCTATCAAGGCGCGAGCATCAACGCGATGGCTCGCAGCTCCGGCATCTCGAAGGAATCGATCTATCGCTACTTCAGCAGCAAGAAGCAGCTTTTCGAGGCCGTGATCCGGCGCGAGCTCGCGGAGTACCAGGCGAGCGTGCGTCGTCTGTCCGCCGAGAAGAGGATGGATCTGCGCGAGGCGCTGATCAACCTCGCGGAGACGGTCCTCGACGTCGCGACGACGGACCGCACGCTCGCGCTGCGACGTCTGATCTTCGACGAGGCCCGCCGTTCACCCGACGTCGGTCAACACTATTACCAGATCGGACCCGAGTACGCGTTCGCTGCGGTCGAGGAGATCTTCCGCTCGCATCACGCGGAGAGCGACTTCGATCCGGCGATCCTGAGCCGCCACTTCCTCGCGCTCGTCGCGTGGCGCCCGATCCTCGAGCGCGAGTGCGCGCTCGGCCCGGCGCCGAGCCGTGCCCAGATCCGCGCGCGCGTCGAGTCGATCGTCGCCGACTTCATGAAGGCCTTCTTGAAGTCGAAGTGAGCGCGAAGCCGACCTGAGTCGCGAGCCCGCGCTTCAGATGTAGCGCTGGAAGCCCCCGCAGACCTCGACCGTCGTGCCCGTCATGTAGCTGTTCCTCTCTGACACGAGGAACGCAGCGACGTCGCCGATCTCGTGCGGCTCGGCCCAGCGCCCGAGCAATGTCTCGCCGGCGATGCCGGCGCGCACTTGGTCGGGCGTCACGCTTCTCCTCGGTCTATGCCGTACTTCTAACATTCGAGCACGGCGCGCAATTGCGCGACGAGCCAATCGAGCTCGGCGCGCTCGACAACGAGCGGCGGCGCGAGGCGGATCACCTGCGCGTGCGTGTCCTTCGCGAGCACGCCGCGCTCGAGCAGCCGCTCGCAGAACTTCCGCGCCGTGCCGGCAGCTGTCGCGATCTCGATGCCGAGCAACAGGCCCCGGCCGCGGATCTCGACGATCTTGTCCGAGTGCAGCATCGCGAGCCCCGCGCGCAGGTGCGCGCCGAGGTCCGCCGCGCGCTCGGTGAGTTGCTCGTCCACGAGCACGTCGAGAGCGGCCGCGCCGACGGCGGACGCGAGCGGGTTGCCGCCGAACGTGCTGCCGTGATCGCCGGGCTTGAGCAACGTCATGATCGCACGGCTCGCGAGCACGGCCGACACCGGATAGACGCCGCCGCCGAGCGCTTTGCCGAGGATCAAGAGATCCGGCTCGGCGCCGGGTTCGTGCTCGTGCGCGAACAGCTTCCCGGTCCTGCCGAGGCCCGTCTGGATCTCGTCGAGCACGAACAGCACGTTGCGCTCGCGGCAGAGCGCGCGCGCCGCGGCGAGATAGCCGTCGGGCGGCATGATGATGCCCGCCTCGGCCTGGATCGGCTCGACGAGAAAAGCTGCCGTGCTCGGCCCGAGCGCTGCGCGCAGTTGGGCGATGTCGCCGAAGTCGACGAGCCGAAAGCCGGCAGAGTAGGGCCCGAAATCCTCGCGGTACTGCGGCTCCGACGAGAAGCCGACGATCGTCGTCGTTCGGCCGTGGAAGTTGTCGCGGCACGCGACGATCTCGGCGCCGTCCTGCGGCACGCGCTTTACGCGATACGCCCATTTCCGTACGAGCTTGATCGCGGTCTCGACCGCCTCGGCGCCGGTGTTCATCGGCAGCGCCATCTCGAAGCCCGCGAGCCGGCAGAGCTTCGCGAGGAACGGTCCCATGCGGTCGTTGTGCACGGCGCGCGATGTGAGCGTGAGCCGGCCCGCCTGCTCGACGAGCGCGCGCACGATGCGCGGGTGGCGGTGTCCCTGGTTCAGCGACGAGTACGCGCTGATGCAGTCGAGGTACTTGCGGCCGTCGACGTCCCACGCCCAGACGCCCTCGGCGCGTGCGATCACGACCGACAATGGCGCGTAGTTCGGCGCGCTCACGCGCTCCGTCTCGGCGATCAGGGCGGCGCCGGCGTCTCGTGCGTCGAGGCTCATAGGCTGTAGCGGCCCGGCACGGCGCTGCGCGCGAGGATCTCCTCGCCGAACAGGCTCTCGACGAGCTCGACGCAGAGCTCGGCCGTGCGATTGCCTTCGTCGAGCGCGGGATTCAGCTCCATGATGTCGAGCGAGCGCATGAGGCCGGAGTCGTGGACCATCTCCATGCAGAGCTGCGCCTCGCGATAGGTCGGCCCGCCCGGTACCGTCGAAGGCACGCCCGGCGCGATCGACGGGTCGAGGAAGTCGACGTCGAAGCTCACGTGTAAGTGCGCGCCCTGCGCCGCGACGTACGCGAGCGCCTGCTCCATGACGGTCCGCATCCGAAGCTCGTCGATACGGCGCATGTCGTAGACGACGAGCCCGCTGCCGACGACGAGCCGCTTCTCGATCTCGTCGACCGAGCGAATCCCGATCTGGACGATCTTGTCGGCGCCGAGCATCGGCGTCTGCGCGGCGAGACCCGTGAGCTCCTCCGGGCCGTGCCCGCAGATCACTGCGACGGGCATCCCGTGGAGGTTCCCGGACGGCGACGACGACGCGACGTTGAAGTCCGAGTGCGCGTCGAGCCAAAACATCGCGAGCGTCTTCCGCTGCTCGGCACAGAACCGAGACAGGGCCGCGACGGAGCCGATCGCGAGGCTATGATCGCCGCCCATGACGATCGGGAGCTCGCCCCCGCAGAGGCTCGAGTAGACGGCGTCGCGCACGTTGCGGCACCAGATCGCGACCTCGGCGAGATGCCGGTAGCCGTTCGTGCGCGGCCCTTCGGGATTGATCGGGCCCGACACGTTGCCGTGGTCGCGGATCGTGCAGCCGAGGCGCCGCAGGGATTTGTCGAGACCCGCGACGCGCAGCGCCTCGGGCCCCATCGACGCGCCGCGGCGCCCGGCGCCGATGTCGGTCGGCGCGCCGATCAGCGCTACGCTGGGTTGGGGCGCCGTCAACCGAAGTCGCGAGCCTCCTTGCTCATCTCGACCTCGCCCGGCTTGCGCAGCATCTTGTCGATTTCGTCGATGTGCTCTTCCTCGGCCTCGATCAGCGTGCGCGCGTACTCCTCGAGCGCGACGTTCTTGCCCGCGACGAGGCCGAGCAGATCGTTGTAGAGAGCGAGCGCGACGTGCTCGGCCTGCAGCGTCTCGCGCAGGATCTGGCCGATGTCGTGCTCGTGCGTCTCGAGCAGCGGCCCGATCGCGAGCGACGGGTGGCCGCCGAGCCGCGTGACCATCTCGCCTGCCTTCTGGGCGTGCGCCAGCGACTCGGTCGCCTCCCCTTGGAACCACGCGACGATCGGAATCCGGCTGTAACCGAAGATCATCATCGAGTAATGCGTGTAGCGCACGACGCCCGCGAGCTCGCATTCGAGGATGCGATTCAATTGGGCGATGACCTTCTGCTTGTCGAGGCTCATGACGGGCTCCTTCCCGGCGCGGTGCGGCGCAGGGTCGCCCGGAGTTTGGCATGTGGTCCACGCGAAGGAAACTCGCATTCGCGCCCGAGGTGGCGCGCGCGGCGCAGGGTAGAATACGGCACCCTTCGAATGAGCACCGCGGTGCCGACGCACTCGAAAGTCTGGTTGAAGCGCGGGCGCGAGAAGTCGCTGCTGCGCAAGCATCCGTGGATCTTCTCCGGCGCGATCGAGCGCGTGCAAGGCGAGCCAGGAGCCGGCGAGACGGTGGAGATCGTCGACGCGGCCGGCGCGTTCTTGGCCTGGGCCGCTTACTCGCCCGCGTCGCAGATCCGGGCCCGAGTGTGGTCGTTCGCGCCGGAAGAGACGATAGGCGCGGCATTTCTGCGCGGCCGGCTCGAGCGATCCATCGAATCGCGCCGCAAGCTCGGGCTGCTCGGCGCAGAGACGGCTTGCCGGCTCGTGTTCGCGGAGTCCGACGGCTTGCCCGGGCTCGTCGTCGATCGCTACGCCGATTTCGTCGTTTGCCAATTTTTGTCCGCCGGCGCGGAGCGTTGGCGCGCCGAAATCGCCGACGGGCTCGCCGAGCTCTGCGGTCCACGTGGGATCTACGAGCGCTCGGAGGCGAGCGTGCGCCGTAAGGAAGGCCTCGGATCGCAACGCGGCATCCTCCGGGGCGAGGCCCCGCCCGCAGAGATCGAGGTCCGGATGGGCGCCACGCATTGGCTCATCGACGTCGCGAACGGCCAGAAGACCGGTGCATACCTAGACCAGCAGCGGAATCGTGCTCGGGTCGCCGAGCTCGCGGCCGGGGCCGAGGTGCTCGACGCGTTTTCGTACACGGGCGGGTTTGCGATCACGGCGCTGACCGCGGGCGCGTCGACCGCGACGCTCGTCGAGTCCTCGGCCGAGGCGCTGCGCACTGCGGAGCGCGAGGCGGTGGCCAACGGCGTGGCGGAACGCTGCAGGTTCATCGCCGCGAGCGTGTTCGACGAGCTGCGGGTCCTGCGCGACGACGGCCGCCGTTACGACCTCGTCGTGCTCGATCCGCCGAAGTTCGTCCACTCGGCGGAGCAGGTGAGCGCCGGCAGCCGTGGCTACAAGGACGTCAACATGCTCGGCTTCGAGCTCGTGCGGCCCGGCGGCCTCCTGGCGACGTTCTCTTGCTCCGGGCATGTGGACGCCGCGCTGTTCCAGAAGATCGTCGCGGGCGCCGCGCTCGACTCGGGCCGCGACGCCCAGATCCTCGAGCGGCTGTCCCAGCCGCCGGACCATCCGGTTGGGATCGAGTTTCCCGAGGCCGAGTATCTGAAAGGCCTGATTCTCCGCGTTCATTGAGCTAGCAGAGCCGACGCCAGAGCGGCGGGACATGGCGGCTCGCAGCTATTGCATATACGGCTGTTTGAAAACAGATAAAGGTGTATGCTTCGGCGCCGTGAAGCCGCGAACGACGAGCCCCCGCTCGAGCCCACGCGTTGCGCGCCGCCGCGAGCGAATGAAGCAGTCGCTGCTCGCGGCCGGCGCTCGGCAGTTCGCGAGTCGCGGAGTCGGCACCGTGAGCGTCGAGGAGCTGATCGCCGAGGCCGACGTCTCGCGCGCCACCTTCTACGGATTTTTCTCAAGCAAATATAGCCTCTTAGAGCACATTCTTAATCCGGTGTTCGAGCGTGCCACCGCCGCGGTCCGCGCGCTCGCGAGCCGGCGGCCGCTCGACGCGATCGAGGGCCTCATCGACGTCTATCTCGAGCTTTGGCGCGAGCACCGCGACGGCTTGCTGTTGATCCCGGCCGTCGATCCCAAGACCTTCCGTCACTTCGAGGCGCAACATCGCGCACTGAACGATGCGCTGCTCGACGTGCTGCGCGGGGCCGAGCGAGCCGAAGTGCTGCGCAACGGCAGCGCTCCGTACTCGCTCAAGGTCATCGCACGCACCGCGATCCCGCTGCTGCGGGTCTACGACGGCCACCCCGCCGCCGAGTCGATGTTCCGAGACGCGCTGCGCGGCCTCTTGGTCCGGGCGCATTGATGGCTCCCGGCGCTCCTAGGACGGTTCTCGCGCTGCTGTTCGTGGGCGTGCTCATCGCGGCGCTCGACATCGCGATAGTGGGCCCGGCGCTCCCAGCAATCGGCGATACGTACGGGGTCGGCAGCCGCGCTCTGTCGTGGGTGTTCAGCGTCTACGTCTTGTTCTACGTCGTCGGCGCGCCGCTGCTCGCCAAGCTGTCCGACCGGATCGGCCGACGTGGCGTGTTCGCGCAGAGCCTCGGGCTCTTTGCGGCCGGGTCGTTGCTCGTAGCGGCGGCGCCGACGTTCGAGGTTTTGCTCCTCGGTCGCGCGATCCAGGCCTTCGGCGCGGGAGGGATCTTCCCGGTCGCGAGCGCCGTCATCGCCGAGACGGTGCCGGAGGAGAGGCGCGGCCGCACGCTCGGACTCATCGGCGCCGTATTCGGGCTCGCGTTCTTGCTGGGTCCATTGCTAGGCGGGCTACTGCTGCCCTGGAGCTGGCGTTGGCTGTTCCTGGTCAACGTGCCCATAGCAGCGGTGCTGATCGTCGCGGGCTTGAGCCGCTTGCCGTCCGGAGCGGCCGCCCGCCCGCGTGCGTTCGACGCGCTCGGTGCGGCCACGCTTGCGCTAGCGCTCGCGGGCGCGGTCTGGAGCTTGAGCCAGGTCGACGCTCCGAACTTGCCCGCGAGCCTCGGTTCGGCCCGGATCTGGCCGATTCTCGTGGTCGCGATCCTAGCCGCGGGCGCGTTTTGGGTCGTGGAGAAGCGCGCGTCCGATCCGGTGCTGCATCCGGATCTGTTTCGCTCGCGGCAACTCCGAGTCGTGGGCGCGATCGCGCTCGCGGCCGGGATCGTCGAGGCGGGCATGGTGTTCCTGCCGGAGATCGCGGTGCTCGGTTTCGGCGTCAGCTCCGCGGTGGCGAGCCTCATGATGCTGCCGCTCGTGCTCACGCTGGCCGTCGGAGCGCCGATCGCGGGTCAGCTGCTCGATCGCAACGGCGCGCGGCCGGTGATCCAGAGCGGGCTCATGCTCACGATCGTCGGCCTCGCTCTGTACGC